>Ga0081539_10000572_pt1 | contig 76133 bp, 74 predicted proteins | sample TabmetS4T2R2_FD_71023 | JGI IMG/M metagenome (GOLD analysis project Ga0081539, IMG submission 71023) | Tabebuia heterophylla rhizosphere microbial communities from the University of Puerto Rico - S4T2R2 | ecosystem: Host-associated > Plants > Roots > Rhizosphere ...
CCCGCTGGGGGGCGACCTCGCCCCCCAGACCCCGAGGGCAGGTTCGGGTCAGAGGGAGGGGCATGGCGCGCCCGTTGAAGCGGCACGCCGCTTGTGCCCCTCCCTCTGACCCGAACCTGAACACTCACGCGGGGTCCGGGGGGCACGGCTGCCCCCCGGCGGGGTGGTCCAGGAGGGGCAGCGCCCCTCCTGGCCCGCACCCGGGCCTCAAGGCGCTACGCCCGGGGCGGCAGGAACCGGAGTGCGTAGGCGGTGGTGGCGCCGAGCACCAGGCCGATGGCGCCGCCGCCGAGCATGGCGTTGGCCAGCACGGCGGGCAGGGTGCCGCTGCTGTTGGTCAGGGAGGCGGCCGGCAGGGCGAGCATCCAGGCCAGCGCGCTGGCGGCGATCCAGTCGCTGCTCCTGTCCGCGGCTTCGCGCAGCGCGGTGTGCTGCGCGGCGCCGATCGCCGCCCCGAAGGGCAGGCCGAGCACGCCGGCGAGGAAGGCGCCGAACAGCGGCTGCAGCCCGATCTCGGCGCGGAACAGCGCGACGCGGATCAGCGCCAGCACCACCGAGGCGGCGAGCATGGCGAGCGCGGTGGCGATGGCGAAGCGCGCGGCGGGCAGGCGCGGATAGAGCCGGCGCAGCGCGCGCGCCTGGAGCGTGCCGAGCACGGCGCCTTCGAGCAGCCCGGACGCCGCCTGCAGCCCCGCGGCGGCCAGCATCGCGGGGAGGGAGGCCTCGGCGGGCGTGGCGTCGAGCAGGGCGATCGCCCAGCCGACGGAGAGGCCCTGGCCCAGCGCCTCGCCCGCCACGCAGGCCAGCACCCAGAGCAGGGTGGCGCGCAGCGGCGGCGCGGTGCTCATCCGGGCAGGGTGTGGCGGCGCCGGGGATGCGCGGCGATGCGGGCGGCGCGCGGCGGCGTCATCCGGGCAGCGCGACTTCGAGCCAGCCACGCGCATCCATGCGCGCGGCGTCGCCGGGCAGCAGCAGCACGGTGGTGGTGTCGCTCTCGATGATGGCGGGGCCGGGCACCGCCTGGCCGGGGGCGAGGGCGGCGAAGTCGAAGACGGGCAGGGTCGCTTCGCCGCCTTCCAGCCGCACGCGCCGCTTGGCCATCGGCGCCGCGGCGGCGCGGGTGGCGACGGCGTCGCGCGCGGGCATCGCCGGAAGGCGCCCGATCACCGCGATGCGGGCGTTGACCAGCACCACCTCCTCGTCACGCAGCGCGTAGGTGAAGAGCGATTCGTGGCGCGCATGGAAGGCCGCGCGCACGCGGGCGGCGAGGCCGGGCTGCTCCCAGTCCACCGCGTCGAGCGGCACGCCGATCTCGAAGACCTGCTCGCCGTAGCGCATGTCGGCGGCGCGGCGGATCTCGACATCGCCGCCGAACCAGGCGGCGACGCGGGCGCGGCCATCGGCTTCGATGCCGGCGAAGAGGGCGCGCAGCGCGGCGTCCTCCGGCACGCCGCCGGCATCGAGCGCGCTCCTCGCGACCTCGTAGCGCAGGTCGGTGTGCAGCATGCCCCAGGCGGAGAGCCCCGCGGCGAGCACCGGCACCGCGACGCGCCGCATGCCGAGCTCGCGCGCCACCGCGCTCGCATGCAGCCCGGCGGCGCCGCCGAAGGCGAGCAGGGCGAAATCGCGCGGATCGACGCCGCGCCGCACGGTGGCGACGCGGATGCCATCCGCCATCCGGACATTGGCCAGCCGGTGCACGCCGGACGCGGTCGTCATCGCATCCAGCCCGAGCCGCGTGCCGAGCGCCGCGAAGGCCGCCTCCGCCGCGCCGACATCCAGACGCCGCCGCCCGCCGAGGAAATTGTCCGGATCGAGATAGCCGAGCACCAGGTTGGCGTCGGTGACGGTGGGCTCGGTGCCGCCCTGGCCGTAGCCGACCGGCCCCGGCACCGCGCCCGCGCTCTGCGGCCCCACCTGCAAGGTGCCGCCGCTGCCGAGATGCGCGATCGAGCCGCCGCCGGCGCCGAGTGACACGATGTCGAGGCTCTCGAGCGCGATGCGCTCGCCGCCGACGCTGCGCCCGCGCCCGAGCGCCGCCTCGCCCTCCTGCACCAGCGCGATGTCGGTGGAGGTGCCGCCGACATCGAAGGTGATGAGGTCCTGCCCGAGCCCGCGCGCCGCCAGCGCCACCCCCGCCGCGACGCCGCCGGCGGGCCCCGACAGCGCGGTGCCCGCGGCGAGCCGCGCCGCTTCCTCCACCGGCGCCACGCCGCCATGGGAGAGGATGACGAAGACCGGCCCATCATAGCCGGCCTCGCCCAGCCGCGCCCGCAGCCGCGCGAGATAGCGCCCGACCACCGGCCCGACATAGGCGTTCACCGCCGCGGTCGAGAAGCGCTCGAATTCCTTGATCTGCGGCAGCACCTCGCTCGAAAGCGTGACGTAGAGATCGGGCAGCGCGCGGGCGACCGCCGCCGCCGCCTGCCGCTCATGCGCCCCATCGCGCCAGGAATGCAGGAACGCGATGGCGACCGCTTCGACGCGCTCGGCCTGCAGCGCGGCGATGGCGGCGTGCAGCGAGGCCTCGTCCAGCGGCGCCTCGACGCTGCCATCCGCGCGCAGCCGTTCGGCGACGGGCAGGCGCAGCCGCCGCGGCACCAGTGCCGGCGCCGCCGGCAGGCGCAGGTCGTAGCGCTCGGGCTTCAGCCCCTCGCGCATCTCGATCACGTCGCGATGCCCCGCGCTGGTGAGCATCGCGACCCGCGCGCCCTTGCGCTCGAGCAGCGCATTGGTGGCGACGGTGGTGCCATGCACGATGCGCTCGGTCCCCGCGAGCAGCGCTTCCAGGCTCACCGCCAGCGCCTCCGCCAGCACCGCGAGCCCGTTCACCACGCCTTCGCTCTGATCCGCTGGCGTGCTCGGCGCCTTGGCGAGCGTGGTGGTGCCGTCGGCGGCGACGCAGACCACGTCGGTGAAGGTCCCGCCGACATCGATGCCGATGCGCCAGCTCACGGCCGCTCCTCCGCGCTGCGCGCCGCGAGAGCGCGCGTCTTCGGCCGTCCTCTTCCGGGCCCATCGAGCGCTGCGCACAGCGCCCATGCATCGCCGGCGACGCCGCAGGCCACGCCCAGGAAGGCCGTACCGGCGTCAATGCCGATGCGCCAGCTCACAGCAGCCCCTCCGCCGCATCCGCCGCGCGCGCCGCCGCATCGCGCTGTTCCGGCGGCCCCCATCCGCCGCCGCCGCCAGCGCGCACATCCAGCACGTCGCCCGGCGCCAGCGGAATCCCGACCTCCTTCGTCCGCAATTCGCGCGCGCTGCCATCGGCGCGGCGCAGTACGTAGTGGTGCGGCGCGCCGTCCTTGCCGCCCAGCATCCCCGCCGCGCCATGCCGCGCGCCGTCGCCCGCGGTGTTCGCCACCGCCGGCCCGTCGGTCTCCACCCGCATCTCCAGCCAGCCGCCCAGGCCGCCGCGATGCGTTCCGTCCCCCGCCGAGCCCGGATTGAATTCGTGCCTCCGGAAGAACAGCGGAAACCGCGCCTCCGCCATCTCCACGCTGCCGAATTTCAAGCCCCCCGCCGAATGCCACTCCCCCGCCGTGGACCACCCGTCACCGCGCGAGGACCCGCCGCCCCCCGGCCGCGCATGGAACATGTGCCAGACGAATGGACGACCCGGCCGCCGCGCGTCCCGCCCCTTGATCGCCAGCCGGAAGCGCCTGCCCCAGCCGCCCATCGCGCGGTCCGAACAGGACGAAGCGAGCGCCTTCACCACCGCCTCGACGATCTCGTTCGAGCAATGGGAGGTGCACATCGTCACCGGCGCGCCCTCGCGCGCCCACACCACGGTTCCCTCGCGCGCGATCACCTCGAGCGGGCGGAAGCAGCCCTGGTTCTTCGCCACCTCCGGATCGAGCAGGAAGGCGAAGGCCATGCGCACCGCGCTGACCATGTTGGGATAGGACGAATTCACGAAGCCCGGCGTCTGCGGATCGGATTCCGAGAGATCCACCGTCAGCGCATCGCCCCGCTTGGTCACCCGCGCGCGGATCGCGATATCCGTGCCCCCGAAGCCGTCATCGTCCAGGAAGGCCTCGCCGAGCCAGCTGCCATCCTGCCAGCCCGCCACGATCCGCCGCGCATGCGCCTCGGCGAGATCGAGGATCGCATCCACCGCGGCCCGGGTCTCCGCCGCCCCGTGCCGCGCCAGCACCGCGAGCAGGCGGCGTTCGCCGAGATGCGCGGCGCCGATCATCGCCATCAGATCGCCGCGCACCTCGCGCGGCAGCCGCGTGTTGGTGGCGATCATGCGGACCAGGTCCTCGCGCGGCACGCGGTCCCGCCCGAGCAGGATCGGCGGAATCCGCAGCCCCTCCTGCCAGATCTCCGTCGCCGCCGGGTTGTAGCCGCCATGCGTGGCGCCGCCGACATCGGTGTGATGCGCCCGCACCACCGACCAGAACACCAGCCGCCCCGCGGCGAAGACCGGCACCAGCACCGTCAGGTCCGGCAGATGGCTGCCGCCATGATACGGATCGTTCAGCAGGTAGATCTCGCCCTCGCGCGGCGGCGCCGGGAACGCGCCGCGCAGCGCCGCCACGGCATAGGGCATCGCCCCAACATGCACCGGGATGTGGTCCGCCTGCGCCACCAGCCGCGCCTCGGCGTCGCAGAGGGCGATCGAGAAATCGCGCGAGGAGTTCAGGATCTGCGAATAGGTCGTCCGCAGCATCGCCTCGCCCATCTCCTCGACGATGGCGCGGAAGCGGTTGTCGAGCACGGCGAGGGTGACTGGATCGGGCTGCATCCCGCCACGCTCCCCGGCCCTCGGCGGCGCGTCAAGCAGCGGCCGGCGGCACCATGCGGCCGAGGCGGCGGCCGCCGAAAATGTGCACGTGGAAATGCGGCACTTCCTGCCCGGCATCCGGCCCCATGTTGGTCAGCACGCGATAGCCGCTCTCCTCCAGCCCGAGATCGCGCGCGACCTTCGCCACCGCCGCCCAGAACCCCGCCTGCAGCGCCGGGTCGGCCGCCGCGAAATCGACGAGCGACACGAACCGCCCCTTCGGGATCACCAGCACATGCACCGGCGCCTGCGGGTTGATGTCGTGGAAGGCCAGCGCGTGCGCGTCCTCATGCACCGTCTTCGCCGGGATCTCGCCGCGCAGGATGCGGGCGAAGATGTTGGAATCGTCATAGGGCGGCTTGCCGGACACGGCCATGGCGGGCTCCCTCGGGTCTTCGCGGCAAGGTGCGGCGCGGCCGTCCGCGGCGCAAGCCGCCGCGGCCGCATGACGCGACGATGAATTTGCCCCGCAGCCGCCGCCCCCGTGCTGCCCGGAAGCGCCCCGCTCTCTAGGCTGCGGCGAAAGCTCAGCACGGGGTCAGGGCATGGACACGATCACCGAAACCGCGATACCCGGCAGCACGAGCCGCCGCCCGGAAGGCTGCCAGCGCATCGCGCTGATGCTCCAGGGCGGCGGCGCGCTCGGCGCCTACCAGGTCGGCGTCTACCAGGCGCTGGAGGAAGCCGGGCTGCGGCCCGACTGGGTCGCCGGCGTCTCCATCGGCGCCATCAACGCCGCGCTGATCGCCGGCAACCGCCCCGAAGACCGGCTCGAGCGGCTCGGCGCCTTCTGGCACCGCATCACCGACCGCCGCATCTGGCACTACACGCCCGACGGCGACGACTACCGCCGCCTGCGCAACCTGCACAGCGCGATGATGACGGTCGCCCAGGGCCAGCCCGGCTTCTTCAAGCCGAACAACCCGAGCCCCTGGCTCTCCCAGCGCGGCGCGCGCACCGCGACCGCGATCTACGACAGCACGCCGCTGCGCGACACCCTGCTCGAGCTCGTGGACTTCTCGCTGCTCAACAGCGGCGCCATGCGCTGCGCGGTCGGCGCGGTGAACGTGCTCACCGGCAACTTCGTCTATTTCGACAACGCCACCACGGTGATCGAGCCCGAGCACATCATGGCCTCCGGCGCGCTGCCGCCGGCGCTGCCCATGGTGCGGGTCGGCACCGACTGGTTCTGGGATGGCGGCATCGTCTCCAACACCCCGCTCCAGCACCTGCTCGACGCGCCGGACCAGCGCAGCACGCTGGTGTTCCAGGTGGACCTGTTCTCCGCCCACGGCCCGATGCCGCGCGACATGGAAGACGTGCTCGGCCGCCACAAGGACATCCAGTATTCCTCGCGCACCCGCGCCGTGACCGACTACCACCGCCGCCTGCATTCGCTGCGGCAGCGCCTGCGCGACGCCTACGCCCGGCTGCCCGACGACCAGCTGAGCGACGAGGAACGCCGCCTGAAGGCAGGGCTCGCGCAGCTTCCCTCGGTCACCATCCTCCAGATCATCTACCAGCAGAAGGCCTATGAAGGCCACGCGAAGGACTACGAGTTCAGCCGCACCAGCATGCGCGAGCACTGGGAGAGCGGCTACGAGGACACCCGCCGCACGCTGCGCCGCCGCGACTGGCTGGCGATGCCGGCGGAAGGCGGGATCGTGGCGCACGACGTGCACCGGGCGGACGACTGAAAAAGAGCTGGGGAAGGGAGATGAACTCCCTTCCCCAGACCCCATCCCTCCTTTTTTTGGATACTTGGCGCTCGCGGCTCCCGCACTCTCAGACGACGCAGCGTTGTCGGGTTGAGAACGGAGCTCGCCACGCTTCCCATGAGTCAAAAAAAGGAGGGAGGGGGTTTGGGGGAGGGAGTTCATCTCCCTCCCCCAATCTTCACCCCAGGTAGTCGTGCAGCACCCGCCCGAATGGCAGCGTCAGATCCATGATGTAGTGCGCGCCGCCCAGCACGCGCCGCACCGGCAGGTCGGCGACCGGCGCGTTGGCGTGCGGCACCAGGTGCAGCCGTGCCGGGCTGATCCACGCGCCTTTCAGCGTGAGGTCGGTCAGCTCGTACGCCACCAGCTGGCAGATCGCCGGCCGCCCGTCGGGGCCCGGGATCAGCTTCAGGTTCACCTGGGTTCCGCTCATCGCCTTCAGCACCGCCGACGGATCCGGCGCGACCTGGTGCTTGTAGGCCATGGTGCCCGTTGCCACGCGCTGGCCGGCATAGTCCAGCGTGCCGACCACGGTGTCGATCTTCAGCGTCAGGCTCGGCTGCGCATACTTCTTCGGGAAGCCCCAGATCTCGCGTCCCGCGGCGATCGGCGCCTCGTCGTCGAGATACATCTGCGCGGTAAAGCCGCAGGGCCGGCCGCGGAAGCTGCACGGGATGACGAGGCCGGTCTCGGTGTAGTCGCCGAATCCGGAGCTGTCCGGCATGCGGATCCATTCGTACTTCACGATCGGCTCCTCGAGCGGCTCCAGTGGCTCGGGCAGCGCCGCGCGGATCGCCTCCGGATCCGAGTGGTAGGTCACGATGAAGTACTCGCGGTCGATGAAGCGGTAGGGCCCGCGCGGGAAACTCGGGCTGGCGAGCGGCATCGAGGCCGCGGCGAGGATTTCCTCGGGGGTCATGGCTCTCTCGTGATCGAGGGGGGAAGGAAGCGGCGCGCGGCGCGGCAGGGCCTTCGCCCGCGCCGCGCCGCGCCGCCGCGCTACATCACCTGGCGCAGGACGTAGTACAGGCTGCCGGCGAGCGCGATCGCCGCCGGCAGGGTCAGCACCCAGGCCATCAGCAGGCTGCGCACGGTCGACCATTGCAGGCCGGATCCGTTGGCCGCCATGGTCCCCGCCACCCCCGAGGACAGCACATGCGTCGTCGAGACCGGCAGGTGGTACATGTCGGCCGCGGCGATCGTCGCCGCCGCCACCAGCTCGGCCGAGGCGCCCTGGCCATAGCTCATATGCGTCTTGCCGATCTTCTCGCCGACGGTGACGACGATGCGCTTCCACCCCACCATGGTGCCGAGGCCGAGCGCGATCGCGACGGCCACCTTCACCCAGGTCGGGATGAATTTCGTGCTGTCGTCGAGCGCGCGGCGATAGGCGGACAGCGCCGCCGCCTCCTCCGCGCCGAAGGCGACGCCTCCCTTCTGCATCAGCCGGATCGCGTCCGAGACCAGGTACATGTCGTTGCGGACATTCCCCGTCGCGGCGGCCGGGATGCGCCGCACCGCGCCGAACTGGTCCACCTGCCGCGCGATGTCGCGCGCCATTACGGCAAGCCCGGCATAGGTCTCCGCGCCGCTGAACTGGCGGTCGCGCACCGCCGCACCCACCACCTCGCGCACCTCGGCTTGCGGGATGGTGGTGCCGCGCGCGCGGGCGTCGAACACCGCGGTCGCCCGCGTCGTCGCCTGCATGAAGGCCGGCGTCGCGCTTTCCGGCATGGCGCGGTTGAGCGCGTAGGCGGTGGGCACGGCGCCGATCAGGATCAGCATGATGAGCCCCATGCCCTTCTGCCCGTCATTCGAGCCATGGGCGAAGGACACGCCGGTGCAAGTCAGGATCAGGAGGCCGCGGATCCAGAGCGGCGGCGGCTTCTCCCCGGCCGGCGCCTGATAGAGCTCCGGCTTGCGGATCGCGAGGCGCATGACGGTCAGCAGCAGCGCCGCGGCGCAGAAGCCGATCAGCGGGCTGAACAGCAGCGCCTGGAAGGTGCCGCCCGCCTGCGCCCAGTCCACGCCCGAGGTCGTGGTGTCGGCCGGCGCCATCAGCTGGTTGGCGATGCCGACGCCGATGATCGAGCCGATCAGCGTGTGCGAGGAGGACGCCGGCAGGCCGAGCGCCCAGGTGCCGAGATTCCAGATGATCGCCGCGATCAGCAGCGCGAAGATCATCGCGAAGCCGGCGCCGCTGCCGACCTGGAGGATCAGCTCCACCGGCAGCAGGTTGATGATGCCGAAGGCGACGCCGCCGGTGGAGAGCAGCACGCCGAGGAAGTTGAAGAAGCCGGACCACACCACCGCGACCGGCGCCGGCAGCGAATGCGTGTAGATCACCGTCGCCACCGCGTTGGCGGTATCGTGGAAGCCGTTGACGAATTCGAAGCCGAGCGCGATGAGCAAAGCGATGCCGAGCAGCGCGAAGGCGCCGAGCGCGAGCGGCTCGGCCCCCGCCTCGCTCATGTCGCCCATCAGGCTGTGGAGGGTGAAGCCGATGCCCCCCAGCAGCACCGCGAGGAACAGCACGCCGGCCGCGAAATGCGGCCGCGCGTCGAGATTGGGGCGGCGCGCGCCGGCAGGCGGCTCCACGGCCCCGATGGCGAGGCTTGCGTCGGACATGGCGGGTCCCGTTGTTGCGACGAGATCGCAACGCTAGGCGCGCTGCCTGCCCAGCGGCGTGACGGATCGATGACTGCGGGATGAAGTCGCACCCCGCCGGGCGCGCGGAAACTGAAGAAGAAGAAAGATCGGGGGCGGAGTTCACGTCGCGGCAGTGCCGCGACCCCCCGAACCCCCACCTCCTTTTTTTGGCTTATGGGCGCTGGCTCCTCCCGCACTCTCGGGCGCCGAGCCGTTGTCGGGCTGAGAACGGAGCTCGCCAGGGGGCGGAGTTCATCGCCGCCCCCCAGTCGCGACGCGAAAATCCTAGGGCAGCTTGGTCGTGCCCGCCGCCCGGATCAGCCCCTGCGGCCGCGACGCCTTCTCGAGGATCCCGCTGATCCCCTGCCGCCGCGCGAGCTCGTTCCACACCTCCGCCGGCCGGATCCCGGCATCCACCCACACCACGACGAGGTGATAGAGCAGGTCGGCCGATTCCAGGATGGTCCCCGGGCGGTTGCCGGTGGCCGCCTCGATGACGCATTCCACCGCCTCCTCGCCGAGCTTCTGGGCGACCTTGGCGGTGCCGCGCGCGATCAGCCGGGCGGAGTGCGAGTTGGTGGTGTCGCCCGCCACGCGGCGCGTCTCCACCACCTCCCACAGCCGCTCGAGGATCGCGGCATCGGCGCCCGGGACCGGCGGCTCGAACGGCGCCAGCACCCGCGCCTCGGCCCGGCGCACCGATTTCGGCGACTTCTTCGCCTTCTTCTTCGCCGCCGTCGCGTCCGGCCGCGCTGCGCCGCGCTCCTCCTCCGTCTGCGGCCTCTTCTTCGCCGCCTTCGGCATTAGGCGGCCTCCGCGCGGCGGCGAGCCCGCCGCACCGGGTAGCCCGCAGCCGCCAGCGCCGCCTTGGCATCCGCGATGCGGAGCTCGCCATAGTGGAACACGCTCGCCGCCAGCAGCCCGGTCGCCCCGGCCGCCGCGCCGGCGGCGAAATCCTCGGCCTTGCCGACGCCGCCGGAGGCGACGATCGGCAGCCGCACCGCCGCCCGCACCGCCCGCGTCAGCGGAAGGTCGAAGCCCTGCTTGGTGCCGTCGCGGTCCATCGAGGTCAGCAGGATCTCCCCCGCACCGAGCGCCTCCACCTGCCGCGCCCAGGCGACTGCATCCAGCCCCGTGCCGCGGCGCCCGCCATGGGTGAACACCTCCCAGCCGCCGCCGGGCCGCGCGCGGGCATCGATCGCCACCACGATCGCCTGGCTGCCGAAGGCTTCCGCCGCGCGCCGCACGAGATCGGGCTCCGCCACCGCCGCCGAATTGATCGAGGCCTTGTCGGCGCCCGCCAGCAGCAGCTTGCGCACATCCTCCACGCTGCGCACCCCGCCGCCCACGGTCAGCGGGATGAACACTTCCGCCGCGGTGCGCGAGACGACGTCGAGGATGGTGTCGCGGTTCTCGTGGCTCGCGGTGATGTCGAGGAAGGTGATCTCGTCGGCGCCCTCGGCGTCGTAGGTGCGCGCCTGGTCCACCGGGTCCCCGGCATCGCGCAGGGCGACGAAATTCACGCCCTTCACGACGCGGCCGTCCTTCACGTCCAGGCAGGGAATGACTCGAAGCGCCAGCAAGCAGACGACCTCCCGGCTTGTCCATGAAGCGGCACGGTATGCGGGCGAACGCAACGCGCCAGCGACTGCGCTGCTTTGCCGTCACCGTCAAGCGAAACCGCCGCGAATTCGCGGCGCGCACGAAGCTCCCGCCCCAAGTCTCAAAAGAAGGAGGTGGGGGGTCCGGGGGGCGGAGTTCTCTCCGCCCCCCGTGTCCAGCGCCGGGCCTTCAGCGCCCCGGCGGCGGCTTCTCCGGCATGCGCAGCATCAGTGCCGCGCGCCAGGCAGGCGGCAGCGCGCCGGCGAGCCGCGCCAGCGTATAGGTCGGCCACGGATAGGCGATGCGCAGCCTGCCGCGCGCGATGCCGCGCAGCGTCCGTCGCGCCGCCTCCTCGGCATCCATCAGGAACGGCATCGGGAAGGGATTCGCCGCTGTCATCGGCGTGCGCACATAGCCCGGGCACACCGCGTGCAGCCGGATGCCGCGCCGCCGCTCGGTGGCGTCCAGCGCCTCCGCCCAGCGCTGCACCGCGGCCTTGGCCGCGCAATAGGCCGGCGCCCCCGGCGCGGCGACGAAGGCCGCCAGCGAGGCGATCACCGCCACCCGCCCGCGCACCCCGTCGCGGCCGGGTTCCTGCGCCGCCATCGCCTCCAGCGCCGGCAGGACGGTGTTGAGCACGCCGCCGACATTGGTCTCGAACACCAGCCGCGCCGCCGTCGCCGGCTCCGTCGCCCCGCCGGTGCCGGAGGACACGCCGGCATTGGCGATCGCCAGATCGAGCCTTCCGGCCGCCGCGACCCATGCCGCCATCGCCGCCGCGTCGCGCACATCCACGACCGCCGGCCGCACCTCGGCCCCGCGCGCGCGGCAGGCCTCGACCGCCGCTTCCAGCCGCGCCGCATCGCGCCCGGACAGATGCAGCACCGCCCCGGGCGCCGCGCAGGCCTCCGCCAGCGCGCGCCCAAGCCCGGACGACGCCCCCGTGATCAGCACATGCCGCCAAGGCGCCGTCATCCCGGGTTGCATCCCTTCGCATGCCGGGGGACAAGCCACGCCATGTCCGCCCCTGTCCTCGCTTCCATGACCGGCTTCGCCCGCCAGGACGGCACGCTGCCCGACGGCTCCTCCTTCGTCTGGGAGCTGCGCAGCGTCAACGGCCGCGGCCTCGATGTTCGCCTGCGCCTGCCGAACGGCCTCGACGCCCTGGAAGCCGGGCTGCGCGACGGCGCCACCAAGGCGCTGAAGCGCGGCAACGTCTCCGCCACGCTGACCGTCAAGCGCGAGGACCGCGTCCCCCGCCTGGTCCCCGACCCCGCGGCGCTGGACCAGGCGCTGCGCCTCGCCCTCGACCTCGCCGCCCGCATCCCCGGCGCCCCCGCGCCGCGCGCCGAGGCGCTGCTCGCGCTGCCCGGCATCCTCCGCACCGAAGTCCCGGAAACCGACGACACCCAGGAAGAGGCCAAGCGCGCCACCCTCGCCGCCGCTTTCGCCCAGGCGCTGGCGGCCCTCGTCGCGTCCCGCCGTGCCGAAGGCGCGCGCCTGGCCGAGATCCTCAACGTCCTGCTCGACGAGATCGCCGCGCTGCGCGACCTCGCCGCCCTCGCCGCCGCCGACCAGCCGCAGCACCAGCGCGACCGCCTGCGCGAGCAGCTCGCCGCGCTGCTCGAAGGCGAGCGCCGCGTTCCGGAGGAGCGCCTCGCCGCCGAGATCGCCCTCCTCGCCACCAAGTCCGACGTGCGCGAGGAGCTCGACCGCCTCGGCTCCCACATCACCGAGGCGCGCAGCCTGCTCGCCTCCGGCGAAGCCATCGGCCGCCGCCTCGAATTCCTCACCCAGGAATTCGTCCGCGAGGCCAACACCCTGTGCAGCAAGTCCGCCACCACGGCGCTCACGCGCATCGGCCTGGACCTGAAAGCCGCCATCGAACGCCTGCGCGAGCAGGCCGCGAACGTGGAATGACGCCCGGGCGCGTCCTGTGCGGCCAGCGCGGCCAGGAGGGGCGCCGCCCCTCCTGGACCTCCCCGCAGGGGGGCGGAGGCGCCCCCCGGACCCCGCCTGGAAGTAAAGGTCCGGGACAGGGGGAGGGGCATCACCGGCGCGCCCTCTCCACCGGTACGCCCTGCCCCTCCCCCTGTCCCGGACCTCTCCCCGCGGGGTCTGGGGGGCATCGCTTGCCCCCCAGCGGGGAGAGCCCGAGAGGGGCAGAGCCCCTCTCGGCCCACGGTGGCCGCAAATGACTCGCCGGGGTGTCTGCCTCGTCGTCGCGGCCCCGCCCGGCGCCGGCAAGACCTCGGTCTCGCGCGCGCTGCTCGGCATGGAGCCGGAGCTCTCGCTCTCCGTCAGCGCCACCACCCGCGCGCCGCGCCCCGGCGAGCAGGACGGCGTGCACTATTTCTTCCGCACGCCGGAGCAATTCGCCGCCATGGTCGCCGCCGGCGCGTTCCTCGAGCACGCCACCTTCCTCGGCCGCTCCTACGGCACGCCGCGCGCTCCCGTCGAAGCCGCGCTCGCCGCCGGCCATGACGTGCTGTTCGACATCGAGTGGCAGGGCCACCGCCTGCTCCGCGCCGCGCTGCCCGGCGATGTCGTCGGCGTCTTCCTCCTCCCGCCCAGCATGGCGGAGCTCGAGCGCCGCCTGCGCATCCGCGCCCAGGACGACGACGCCGAGATCGCCCGTCGCATGGCCGCCGCGCGCGACGAGATCGCCCACTGGCCGGACTTCGACCACGTCCTGGTCAACGAGGATTTCGACGCCACCGTCGCCACCCTGCGCAGCATCCTGCACGCCGCCCGCAGTGCCCGCGCCCGCCAGCTCGACCTCCCCGACCGCGTCGCGCGCCTGCTCTCGGAATAGCCGCATGCAGACGATCCTCTCGGTCGTCGCGCCGGTCTTCATCATCATCGCGCTCGGCTACCTCGCCGCGACGCGCAACATGATCTCGGTGGCCGGCTTCCGCGGCCTGAACAGCTTCACCTTCAACCTCGCCGCGCCCGCCCTGCTCTTCGCCGGCGGCACCGCGGGCCACGAGGGCGGCGGCCTCGCCGCCTTCGTCTTCTTCCTCGCCGCGCTGATCCTCTACGCCGTCACCCTCTGGCTCGCCCGCGGCGTGCTGCGCCAGCCCCTCGGCGAAGCCGGCCTCTTCGCCCTCAACTGCACCTACGGCAACACCGTGATGATGGGCATCCCGCTCATCGCCGCCGCCTATGGCCAGGCCGGACTCAGCATCCTGCTCGCCATCCTCGCCCTGCACTCCATGGTGCTGCTCGGCCTCGCCACCATCGTCGCCGAGCTCGGCATCCACCACCGCGCCCCCTGGCGGCGCGTGCTGCGCGCCACCGTCACCGGCGTCGCCCGCAACCCCGTGGTGATGGCCGTCATCCTCGCCCTGCTCTGGCGCCAGGCCGGCATCGCCATCCCCGACTTCCTCCGCCGCACCCTCGAGCTCCTCGGCGCCGCCACCTCCCCTGTCGCCCTCTTCTGCCTCGGCGGCAGCCTGGCCGGCTTCCGTGCCGCCCGCCTCGCCGACGTCGCCTGGGCGGTTCCGCTCAAGCTCCTCGCCCTCCCCGCCCTGGTCTGGCTGCTCGCCCGCTGGTTCGCCCTGCCGCCCTTCGACACCGCGGTCGCCGTCACCGCCGCCGCCCTCCCCACCGGCGCCAACGCCTTCCTCCTCGCCCGCCGCTACGAAACCGCCGCCGCCCCCTCCGGCGCCACCGTCCTGGTCTCCACTCTGCTCTCGGTGCTCACCCTCGCAGCAACGCTCGCCTGGTTCGGGGCTGGGGGCTGAAGGCCCGGTTGCGGGCCAGGAGGGGCGCTGCCCCTCCTGGACCTCCCCGCCGGGGGGCAAGCGTTGCCCCCCGGACCCCGCGGGAGCGTACAGGTTCGGAAATGGGAAGGGGCAGGTCCCACCCGTTGAAGCGGCGCGCCGTTCGTGCCCCTTCCCGTTTCCGAACCTGCCCTCGGGGTCTGGGGGGCGAGGTCGCCCCCCAGCGGGGGAGAGCCCGAGAGGGGGCGGAGCCCCCTCTCGGTCCCGCAGCTGGGCCTCAAGCGCCCCGGCCTGGACAACCAGCCGCGTTTGCGCCAAGGACGGCGCCCGAAAATCCCACCCGTCCCGACTCTGCCCGGAGTGCCTCTGCAATGGCCTCGTCGTTCGACCGTATTGCCGACATCATCGCCGAGAACAGCGAGGTCGAGCGCGACAGGATCACGCCGGATTCCCATGTGATCAACGATCTCGGCATCGACAGCCTCGACTTCCTCGACATCGTCTTCGCCATCGACAAGGCGTTCGGCATCAAGGTCCCGGTCGAGGCCTGGACGCAGGAGGTCAATGCCGGCCAGGCGCCTGCCGAGAAGTACTTCGTCATGAAGAACCTCGCCGAGCGCATCGACGAGCTGGTCGCCGCCAAGGCCGCCTGACACCGCGGCCGGGAACGCGCGCGTGCTGCTCGAATATTTCCAGATGGTCGATCGCATCCTCGGGCTGGACGGCGACGCCATCACGGTCGAGAGCCGCGTGCCGCAGCAAAGCCCCGTCTTCGAGGGCCATTTCCCCGGCCATCCGCTGATGCCGGGCGTGCTGCTGGTCGAGACCATGGCGCAGACCTCGGGCTGGCTGCTGCTCGGCCTCAACGGGTTCACCCGCATGCCGTTCCTGATGGGCGTGAAGGAAGCGAAGCTCCGCACCTTCGTCGCCCCCGACACGCCGCTCACCGTCACCGCGAAGCTGGAGCATGACGGCTCCGGCTTCTCCGTCACCAAGGCGCGCATCGAGGCCGCGGGCAAGCGCATCTGCGATGCGGAGCTCACCTTCCGCACCATGCCGTTCCCCGCGCCGGAGCTCGAGGCGGCGATGCGCGCCCAGGGCCAGCGTCTCGGCCTGCAGGGCGCCAACGCATGAAGGATGTCTGGATCACCGGCATCGGCCTGGTCTCCTCGCTCGGCGAGGGCCCGGACGTGCATTGGCAGGCGCTCACCGCCGGCGCCAGGCCCGTGCTGGACGAAGCGACCTTCGCCCCCTACCCGGTGCATCCCCTGCCCGCGCTCAGCCTGGACAAGCAGATCCCCAAGAAGGGCGACCAGCGCCAGATGGAGCCCTGGCAGCGCCTCGGCACCTACGCCGCCGGCCTTGCCATCGACGACGCCAACGCCCGTTCCCTCGTCTCCGACATGCATCTCGTCGTCGCTGCCGGCGGCGGCGAGCGCGACGTCGCGGTGGACGAGGCGCTGATGCGCGACTTCGCCAATGTCCCGGCCGAGGTCAGCGCGCCCAAGCTGAACGAGCGCCTCGCCACCGATCTCCGCCCCACCCTCTTCCTCGCCCAGCTCTCCAACCTGCTGGCCGGCAACATCTCCATCGTGCATGGCGTGATCGGCTCCTCGCGCACCTTCATGGGCGAGGAGGAAGCGGCCGCCGACGCCGTCCGCATCGCCGCCGCCCGCCTCGCCGAAGGCCGCGGCGACATCGCGCTGGCCGGCGGCGCCTATTCCTCCCAGCGCTGGGACCTGGTCCTGCTCTACGCCGCGGGCAGCGCCCTCTGGCGCGGCCCCTACGCCCCCATCTCGGAGCGCGGCACGCCTGGCGGCTTCATCCTCGGCGCCCTCGCCTGCTTCCTGATGCTGGAAACCGCCGACCACGCGAAGGCCCGCGGCGCCACGCCCCTCGCCCGCATCGCCGGCATCGCCACCGACGCCTCCCGCCGCGCCACCCCCGCCGCCTCCACCGAGGCCGCTCTCCGCCTCTGGGACAAGCTGGGCGCCCCCGCCGGCCGCCTCGGCATCCTCTCCGGCGCCACCGGCCTCGCCGCCCCGCTCGCCGCCGAGCGTGCCTTCCTCGAGCGCATCGCCGGCGCGGACGCCGTCCTCCGCACCCCCGGCTCCTTGCTGGGCCACGGCATCGAGGCCAGCTTTCCGGCGAACCTCGCCCTCGGCGCCCTCGCCCTCTCGCGCGGCGGCTTCTACCCGAAGCTCGACCCCGCCGACCGCGGCGAAGCCCCAAGGGACGACACCCTGGACCGCATCCTCGTCACCGGCTTCGGCCAGTGGCGCGGTGAGGCCCTGGCCCTGCTGGAGCCCGTTCGATGAACGATCACCTCAACCGCCCCAAGGTCGCCGTCACCGGCATCGGCGTGGTCACGCCGCTCGCCTGGGGCGTCGCCGACAACTGGGCCGCCCTCACCGCCGGCCGCTCCGGCATCCGCCGCATTCACCGCTTCCCGCTCGACCGCCTGAAGACCACCATCGCCGGCATGGTGGACCTGCCGAACGAATCCACCGCCGACCCGGTTCCCTCCCCCGTCCGCGTCGAACGCATGGCGATCTTCGCCATCGACGAAGCCCTCGCCGCCGCGAACATCGGCACCCCCGGCGACTTCCCCGGCCCGCTCTTCCTCGGCATGCCCCCCGTCGAGATGGAATGGCCGCAGCGCTTCGCCCTCGCCCGCAAGGCGAACAGCGGCACCTACCCCGCCATCGTCGCCGCCGCCGAATCCCGCCAGGACTACTACGAGACCTTCCTCTTCGGCGGCGTCGGCGAACGCCTCGCCGCCCGCTTCGGCACGCGCGGCGCCCCCATCGCGCTCACCACCGCCTGCGCCACCGGCGCCTCCGCCATCCAGCTCGGCGTCGAGGCCATCCAGCGCGGCGAGACCGACGCCGCCATCGCCCTCGGCGCCGACGGCTCGGTCATGCCCGAGGGCCTGATCCGCTTCTCCCTCCTCTCCGCCCTCTCCCAGCGCAACGAGGACCCCCAAAAAGCCGCACGCCCCTTCGACAAGACCCGCGACGGCTTCGTCATGTCCGAAGGCGCCGCCGCGCTGATCCTGGAGAACGCGGATTCCGCCCGCGCCCGCGGCGCCACCATCCTCGGCTTCGTCTCCGGCTGCGGCGAGAAGGCGGACGGCTTCCACCGCACCCGCTCCAACCCGGACGGCTCCTCCATCATCGGCGCCATGCGCAACGCCATCGCCGACGCCGGGCTGACGCCCGCCGAGATCGGCTACGTCAACGCCCACGGCACCGGCACGCCCGAGAACGACAAGATGGAAAGCCTCGGCATGCGCGCCGTGTTCGGCGACACGCCGCCGCCGATCTCGTCGAACAAGTCCATGATCGGCCACACGCTCTCCGCCGCAGGCGCGATCGAGGCGGTGTTCAGCCTGCTCACCATCCGCGACCAGCTCCTGCCGCCGACCATCAACCACAACGAACCCGATCCCACGATCGGGCTCGACGTGGTGCCGAACCAAGCGCGCGCGACGAAAGGCGTACGGCACGCGCTCTCCAACTCCTTCGGCTTCGGCGGACAGAACGTTTGCCTGGTGCTGAGCGGAGCGTGATGCGCAACACTCAAGCGATGGACACGGGGGGCGGAGTGAACTCCGCCCCCCGAGCCCCCCACCTCCTTTTTTTGATTAAGGGCACCTGATGCGAGCGCTCAGGCTGCATGCCGAAAAGGATCTCAGGCTCGACGAGATCGCAGAGCCGCCAGCGCCCGGCGAAGGGCAGGTGCAAGTCCGGATGAAGGCGATGGCGCTCAACCACATCGACGTGTGGGGCTGGCGCGGCATGGCCTTCGCCAAACGCGAATACCCCCTCGTCGTCGGCGTCGAAGCGGTCGGCGAAGTCACTGCCACCGGCCCCGGCGTCACCCAGTACAAGCCGGGCGACCGCGTCGCGCCCTACGGCGCGCTCACCTGCGGCACCTGCCGCGCCTGCCGCGAAGGCCGCGACAACCTCTGCGAGAACGTCCGCGGCGTCATGGGCTTCCACGTCGACGGCTTCGCCCGCGACCTCGCGAACCTCGACGCCCGCCTCATGGTCCGCGTCCCCGACGGCATCGCCTGGGAAGACGCCGCCTGCGGCCCCGTCACCTTCTCCACCGTCGAGCACATGCTGTTCGACAACGCCAGGCTCGAACCCGGCGAGAACATCCTCATCCAGGCCGCCGGCTCCGGCATCGGCAGCGTCGCCATCCGCGTCGCCAAGTCCCTCGGCTGCACCATCATCGCCACCGCCGGCGACGACGAGAAATGCGCCAAGGCGACCGCGCTCGGCGCCGACCACGTGGTGAACTACACCACCGACCGCTTCGAATCCCGCGCCCGCCGCGTCACCGGCAAGCGCGGCGTGGACGTCGTCTTCGAGCATGTCGGCGCCTCCACCTGGGCCGGCTCCCTGTTCTCCCTGCGCATGGGCGGACGTCTCGTGACCTGCGGCTCCACCTCCGGCGTCGCCGCCGAGACCAACCTCATGATGCTCTTCCAGCGCCAGTTGAAGATCTTCGGGTCCTTCGGCGCCTCGATGAAGAACATCGCGGATGGCTACAAGCGCATGGCCGACGGCATCCTCCCCGTCCTCGACACCGTCGTGCCCCTGGAGCGCTTCGCCGAAGGTCTCGCCCGCCTCGAATCCCGCCGCGTCTTCGGCAAGATCGTCGTGACCTTCTGACTTGCGGATGCGCCTCGAGGCCCGGCTGCGGGCCAGGAGGGGCGCTGCCCCTCCTGGACCACCCCGCCGGGGGGCAGCCGTGCCCCCCGGACCCCGCGTGAGTGTACAGGTTCGGGTCAGAGGGAGGGGCATAAGCGGCGTACCGCTTCAACGGGCGCGCCATGCCCCTCCCTCTGACCCGAACCTGCCCTCGGGGTCTGGGGGGCGAGGTCGCCCCCCAGCGGGGGAGAGCCCGAGAGGGGGCAGAGCCCCCTCTCGGTCCCGCACTCACGGCCTCGAAGCGCGCCGCCAGCCATGAGGGTCGCGGACGAGCTGCTCGGGCTGCTGGTGCGGGGGCTGTTTGCGCTCATGCGGTTGCTTGGGTCGCGGTTCGGGCCGGCCTTGGGTGGGGTCGTGGCGCGGGGCCTTGGCCCGCTGACGCCGGCGCACCGCATCGGGCGGCAGAACATCGCTGCGGCGTTCCCGGAGAGGCCGGAGGCCGAGCGGCGGGCGATCCTGCGCGAGGCCTGGGACAATCTCGGCCGCACCGCCTGCGAATACGTGCACATGGATCGGATTTGGGATTTCGATCCGGAGCGGCCGGAAGCGGGGCGCATCGTCGCTTCGCCGGAGACGGTCGCGCGCTACGCGACGCTGCGCGATGACGGCAGGCCGGCGCTCATTTTCGCCGCGCATCTCGCGAACTGGGAGCTGCCGGCGATTGCCGCGGCGAGGCATGGGATCGATGCGGCGGTGCTCTACCGCACCCCGAACAGCCGGGCGGTGGCGCGGGAGATCCTGCGGCTACGGGCAGGCAGTATGGGCGAGCTCATCCCCGCCGGGCTGCCCGCACCGTTCCGGATGGCGCAGGCGCTGGAGAGGGGCGCCCATGTCGGCATGCTGGCCGACCAGCGTTTCGGCCGCGGGCCGCGGATCACTTTCCTCGGCCGGCCGGCCACCGCCAATCCGCTGCTGGCCCAGCTTGCCCGCCGCTTCGACTGCCCGGTGCATGGCGCCCGGTCCATCCGGCTCCCCGGCGGGCGCTTCCGGCTGGAGCTGACCGAGGCGCTGGACCTGCCGCGCGACGCGGCGGGCGAGGTGGAGGTCGAAGGCGCGGTGCGCGCCATCAACGCCGTGATCGAGGCCTGGATCCGCGAGCATCCCGGCCAGTGGCTGTGGATGCACCGCCGCTGGCGCTTTTGACGCTACGCTTGCGCCGCCGCCTCGTTCCCTTTATGTTCACTCCCGCCAAGGGCGGAGCTGCGTCCACGTCGAGGTCTGTCGCCTCTTGCCCTGTGTTGGCCCGTCCAGGCCTGCGCGGGCCGGCGGGGGCGCGGTGTGCCCGCGGGCGGCACGGGGCGGTCCGCGCTTTTGTCCGTTTTCGGCCCCCCGCATGATGCAGCGCAGTAAGATGGTAAGGAAGTAAGGCGAGGACGGCTTCCCGCCCGGCGTGAGTTCCCTTAAGCAGCGCTGCCATGCAGCGTCTGCTCGACGGGTATCGCCGGTTCCATGCCGAGATCTGGCCGCGCGAGCAGGCGCGGTTCGAGACCCTGGCCGATCGCGGCCAGCGGCCGCGCGCCATGGTCATCAGCTGCTCCGACAGCCGGGTCGACCCGCAGCTGATCTTCGATGCCCGCCCCGGCGAGCTCTTCGTGGTCCGCAACGTCGCCAACCTGGTCCCGCCCTATGAGCCCGATGCCGCCTATCACGGCACCAGCGCGGCGCTGGAATTCGGCGTGCGGGTGCTCGGCGTGCGCGACCTCGTGGTGATGGGCCACGGCTTCTGCGGCGGCGTCCGCGCCCTGCTCGAGGGCGCGCCGGCCGAGGCGCAGGACTTCGTGGCGCCCTGGATGGGCATCGCCGCCCCGGCGCGCGAGCGCGCCCTCGCCTGCACCCCGGCCGACCCGCAGGAGGCCTGCGAGCAGGAGGTCGTGCGCCTCTCGCTCGCCAATCTCCTCACCTTCCCCTGGGTGCGGGAGGCGGTGGAGGCAGGCCGCCTCGGCCTGCATGGCCTGCATTTCGACATCCGGATCGGCCAGTTGACGGTGCTGACGGCGGACGGCTTCGCCCCGGTCCCCTTCGCCCCGGCGGGCTGACCCGCCGCCCCTCCGCGTAGACGCCTGTCCGGCCCCCGCGTGCGGCGCGGGGCAGAGCTGCACGCATATCGTGTGTGCGGCGCGGAGTCTTGCGCGTCGGGCGCGCGGAATCCGCGGGCACCTGCCGCTCACAAGGCTGTGCGACACGAAGCCGTGATCCACCCTTGGATCGTTTGGTGAGACATTCTTAACTCTTCGAACGCGTATCCCTCGAATTCCAATTTCAATTTCGCGCGAAAGTGGTAGAGTTGGGTCATACAAGACGAGGAAGCGAAAGATGCGCGTCCTGCTGGTTGAAGACGATCTGACCACCGCACGCGGCGTGTCGCTCATGCTCCGGCAGGCGAACATGATCGTGGATACAACCGACACGGGTGAAGAGGCGCTCGAGCTCGGCAAGCTCTACGATTACGACATCGTCATCCTCGATCTCATGCTGCCCGACATGGAGGGCTCCGAGGTCGTGCGCCGGCTCCGCGCCGGCCGCATCGAGGTCCCCGTCCTCATCCTCTCCGGCATCAGCCGGCCGCAGACCAAGGTGAAGGTGTTCGGCATGGGCGCCGACGACTTCATCACCAAGCCGTTCGACCAGCAGGAGCTGGTCGCGCGCATCCACGCCATCGTCCGCCGCGCCAAGGGCTTCAGCCAGCCGGCGCTCAATATCGGCCCGCTCACCCTCAACCTCGGCTCGCGCGAGGTCGCGGTGGACAGCCAGCCGGTCCACCTCACCGGCAAGGAATACGCCATCCTCGAGCTGCTCGCCCTGCGCAAGGGCCTGGTGCTCACCAAGGAAGCGTTCCTGAACCACCTCTACGGCGGCATCGATGAGCCGGAGGTGAAGATCATCGACGTCTTCATCTGCAAGCTGCGCAAGAAGCTCGCCCAGGCCGGCGCGCCGGACCTCATCGGCACCGTCTGGGGCCGCGGCTACGTGCTGCGCGAGCCGAGCGCCACCCGCGCCACCGCCTGGCAGCCCGGCATGCCGGTCGGCTCCTCGTCCGGGCTCGACGCCCGCGCCGCCTGAACTTCCTCCTGGTGGTTGGACTTGCCCGCGGGCCCTGCTCGCGGGCTCTTTTTTTGCGCGGGCCCCTCAGCGGCCGCGCCGTCCCTTCACTGCTGCCCGTCTCCGCTCAGCCGCCGGCCCTGCCGCGCCGTCCACTCCCCGGCGCCTTCGAGCCGCCGGCCCGTCCAGCGCCCGGCGCGCTCGAGCGCGGGCCGCGTCTCGTTCGCCGTGCGGCGCGCCGTTCGCGCCGTCGCCCGCGCCGCACGGTCCGCCGCCGCCCCGGCCCGCTCGCCCAGGCTGGGCTCGGGTGCGACGGATTGCCGCGGCACCGGCGGCGGCAACGCCTCGCCTTGCTGCGCCAGCGCGGGGGGCGCGAGCAGGAGCAGGAGGGCAAATGCCGTGCCCCGCCTCATCGCCGGTCGCGCCCCGTGCCGCGCAGCTTGCGGTCGGTCCAGGCCGCCGCGCGGCCGAGCGCCGCGCCGGTCCGGTGCGCGCCGCGCTGCACCGCCGCACCGGTCCGGTGCGCCGCGCGGCTCACCGAATTGCCGACGCGGTCGATCACCCCGGGCTCGGCTGCCGCGTCCCGCCCCGCCAAGGGCAGCAGCGCCGCCCCGCCGATCAGGGCGCGGCGCGTAAGCCATGTGCGTTCCATGCGGCCCACTTCATTCCTGGCCGCCCGCCCTTCAACACCCGCTCGCGCGGGCGTCAACTGTCGAGCCGGATGCCGAGCTCGCGGATCAGCGGCCGCCACTCGGCGTTCTCGCGCCCGACGAAGGCCTGGAAATCCGCCGGGCCCCACGGCGCCGGCTCGATCCCGAGGTCGCGCATCCGCCGCGCGATCTCCTCCGAGGCGACCGCGCGCACCAGCTCCTGGTTCAGCCGCGCGATCACCGGCGCCAGCGTCCCCGCCGGCACCGACAGCCCCTGCCAGCCATAGGCGATCGCGGTGGGGAAGCCGAGCTCGCGCAGCGTCGGCACCTCCGGCGCCTGGGCGCTGCGCGCCTCGCTCATCACGCAGAGCGCGCGCACGCGGCGGTCACGGATGAAGGGGATGCCGGTCGAGCAGTCGATCACCACCGTGTCCACCGTGCCGGCGAGCAGGTCCTGCATCGCCGCCGGCCCGCCGCGGAACGGCACGTGCTCGGCGGCGAGCCCGGTGCGCCGCTTCACCATCTCCATCGCGAGATGGTGCGGCGAGGCGACCGCCGGGGTGCCATAGGTCGGCGCCCGCGTCTTCGAGCGCTCGACCAGCCCGGCGAAGTCGCGCACCGGATCGTCGGGCCGCACCACGATGAAGAGCGGGAAGCGCCCGATGAAGCCGACCCCGGCGAAATCCCTGTCGGGGTCGTAGGGCAGCCGGGCGTAGAGCGCCGGGTTGTAGACCAGGATGCCGTTGTCCACGTGCATCCAGGTGTAGCCGTCCGGCGCGCTGCGGGCGACCATCTCGCTCGCGAGCACCGCGCCGCCGCCCGGGCGGTTCTCCACCACCACGTTCTGCCCGAGCCGCGGGCCCATCTGCGCCGCGATCAGCCGCGCGAAGGCATCCGAGGCGCCGCCCGGCGGATAGCCCACGATCCAGCGCAGCGGCCGCTCCGGCCACGGCGCCTGCGCCCGTGCCGCGCCGGCCCCGGCGAGGCCAAGCCCGGTGGCCGCGATGAACTCCCGTCGCCCAAGCATGCGCGCCCCTGTCCTCGTTCTCGCGCCATCATGGCGCCGGCGCCGGGCGGTGCAAAGGCGCGCGCCACGGCTGTGCAGTAAGCACCGGGGGGCGGAGTGAAACTCCGCCCCCCGGACCCCCCACCTCCTTTTTTTGGCTTATCGGCGCTGGCTCCTCCCGCACTCTCAGGCGACGCCACGTTGTCGGGCTGAGAACGGAGCTTGCCACGCTTCCCCGTATCCAAAAAAGGACGGGTGGGGGGTTTGGGGGGGTCGCGGCACTGCCGCGACGTGAACTCCGCCCCCCAGCCTTCTTCAGGGCCGGATCACCGCCAGCCCGAGACGCGGGTCATGCACGCGCCGGAGATGCGCCGGCGCCTCGGTGACGATCACCTCGAGCGTCGGCCGCACCCAGCCGGCCAGCAGATGCCCGCCCCGCGTGCTGGTATCCCGCCGCCCGAGCACCGCATGCAGATGCAGCTTCGGCGCGCCCTTCTCGTCGGCCGCGATGTCGCCGGCGAGCGACAGCACCTCGGTCTGCTCCGCCACCTCGTGCGGCACGTACTCCCGCGCCTCGACATCCCAGAACGCGAGCCGCGCCCGCGCGAAGGCGCCGATCGCGGCGATCTGCGCCGCGGCGGTCCGCTCGCCCTCGGCGAAACGCTGGAGGCAGGCCATCACCTCGTCGCCCTCCTCGAGGATGACCGCGAAGACGGCCAGGCCATGCGACTCATGGATGCGCCGCTGCTGCATCGGAAACCTCCCTCCTGCCGGAGGGTGAACACGCGCCCCCCGCGCGGGTTCACGCCAGGGCCAGCAGCACCGCCACCCAGAGCGGCAGCGTCACCACCGCGGCGAGGTGCTCGGTGGTGGTGATCGCCGCCATCAGCGGCGCATCGCCGCCCATCGCGCGGGCCATGACATAGGCGGTGGTCGCCGTCGGCTGCGCCATGAAGATCACCGCCACCACCGCCGGCAACCCGCCGAGCCCGAGCGCCAGGCAGAAGCCCAGCGCCACCGCCGGCACCACGACAAGCTTGAGCACGCCGGTCAGCGCCTGGGTCGCCGCGCGATCCCTGAACGATTGCCAGCTCAGCGCCGCGCCGACGCAGAGCAGCCCGAGCGCGACCGAGGCACGCCCCAGCGTCTGCGCCAGCGGCCCGAGCCCCGGCGGCAGCCCGCCCAGCGCCGCGACCGCAAACCCGATCACGCATGCCAGGATCAGCGGGTTCAGCAGGATCTGCCGCAGCACCGCCACCGGCCTCACCCGCCCCCGCCCGAACGCGAAGGCAATGGTGGTGACGAACTGCACGAAGGGCACGATCACCCCCGTTGCCACGGCCGAAAGCGCCGTGCCCTCCGCCCCGAACAGCGCCCCGCAGATCGCGAAGCCCGTGAGATTGTTGAACCGGAACCCGCCCTGCAGCACCGAGGTCATCGCCGCATGCCCATGCCCGAGCGCACGCGCCAACAGCACCGACAGCGCCGCCCCGACCGCTAGCGCTCCCCACACCGCCACCACGATCCGCCCGAAGGGCAGCGTCGCCAGATCCACCTGCGCCAGCGCGGAGACGATGAGCCCAGGCAACAACACCCAGAAGACCAGGCGCTCCATCCCCGCCCAGACCGCATCCTCCCGCAACAACCGCCGCCGCAGCACGGCCCCCAGCGCCAACAGCCCGAACGCCGGCACGAAGGCGTCAAGCCAGGGGGTCATGAGGCCCGGCTGCGGGCCAGGAGGGGCGCTGCCCCTCCTGGACCTCCCCGCCGGGGGGCAAGCGATGCCCCCCGGACCCCGCGGGCAAGGGTACAGGTCCGGGGAAGGGGGAGGGGCAGAACCGGCGCACCGCTTCCACCGTTGCGCCATGCCCCTCCCCCTTCCCCGGACCTCTCCTCGCGGGGTCTGGGGGGCACGGCTGCCCCCCAGCGGGGAGAGCCCGAGAGGGGCAGAGCCCCTCTCGGTCCCGCACGACGGCCTCAAGACCCACCTGCTTCACACGCCTTCGCCCAGTGTCGGGCTGTGGGCGATGGCGTCGAGGCAGGCGGATTCGGTCATCGGCTGGGGGCTGGCGGCGCGGGCGGCGGCGTGGCTCACGCGTGGGGTGTTGTGGTCGTTGTAGAGGATGATGTCGAGCCGGCAGCCTTCGGCCGTGTAGAGCCAGACTTCGGCGGATCCTTCCGTGCGGCGGAGCGAGGGTTCGCCGAGCATGTGGAGCAGCGTGCGGGCATCGGCGCCGATCAGGGCGGTGCTGCTGGCCGGCGGTGCGTTGCCGCGTTGGCGGGGCGAGCCGGGGCGGGGTGGCGGGGCGAGGCTGGCGGCGGGTGTGGCGGGTGGTGGCGGCGCGGCGGGTGTCGTGGCCGGGGCGGGCGTGCCGATCGCGGCCAGGCTCGCGCGCATGGCGGCGAGGCTGTCCTGCATGGCCGGGCCGGGGTCGTGGCGCTCGGCGCAGGCCCCGAGGGCGAGCATCAGGGCGGTCGGGAGCCGGCGCAGGTACATGCCCCGCACCGGCCCCGGCGGTCAGACCTCGGCGGCTTCCGTGCTGCGCACCGGCGCGACCGGCGGCGCGACCGGCGTCGGCGGCGAGACGCTGCGCAGCGGCGTGGCCGGCGCGGCGTCGGTGATCATCTCCATCTTGCCGGTGAGCTGCCCGCCGTCTTCCACCTGGAGCCGGCGGCAGCGGGCGGTGCCCTGCACCCGGCCGGTGGCGCGGATCACCAGGTTGCCGTTGGCGGTCAGGCTGCCGTCGAACAGGCCGGCGATCTCGGCGTCCTCGACATGGACCTCGCCCTTGAACACGCCGGAATGCGTGATCGAGAGCTCATGCGCCTGCAGCAGCTGGCTTTCCATGGTGCCTTCGATCACCAGCCGCTCGGCGTCCGTCACCGTGCCTTGCAGGCTGATGCCCTTGCCGACCACGAGGGTGCGGCGATCGGCGAGGTCGGCCCGCAGGGCCGTGGAGCGGGGCGTGCTCATGGTCGGGCTCGTCGGCGCGGTGGGGCGGGTGATGACGGGGCTGGCCGGCTGCGCGCTGGGCTTGGGCGGCGTCGGGTTCGCGGGCCGGAAGGGCGGCACGGCGAGGTCGGGGTCGCGCGAGGTGGGCACGGTGGTCGGGCCGTGCTCGCCGGCGGCCGGTCCGGTTTCGTCCTTGCGGCGGAAGATCGCCATCTGCTCCCCCAGGGTCATGCGACAAGGGTCATGCGACACGAATCGGCGGGTGGCGCGGCTGCGCCGACGCGGGGCCGTGCCCTGGGGCTAGCACGCGGCTTCGCGCCGCCACAACGGGTCGGCCGCGGGTTATCCCCTGAAATCGTGCCCGTTTCCGCCTGCGGAGCGATGCAGGAGGTGAACGGAAGCGGCAGTGCCGAGCACCGGCACCACCAGGCCGAGCGGCGGGAGCAGGCTGATCAGCGCCAGCACCAGGCCGAGGCCCCAGACATCCCAGCGCCGGGCGCGGCGCTCGAGCCGCGCCTCGCCGGTGCCCATCCGCAGCTGGGCGGCCGATTCGAACAGCCCGACGCCGAGGGCCCGGGCGGAAATCAGGAGCGCGATGACGAAGCCGACCCCGGGCAGCAGGAGGATCAGCGGCAGCAGGATGAGCTGCAGCATGAGCATGCGCAGCGCGAAGCCGATGCCCCACAGCGCCTGCGCCGCGATCGAGGCGCCGCTGGGCGGCGGCAGCCAGGGATAGTGCCGCTGCTCCACCGCCGCGGCGACCGAGCCCACGAATTGCGAGGCGATGGCGACCGCGACCGGCAGGAACAGCCACCAGGCGAGGACGAGGCCGGCGATGGCGCCGAGCCCTTGCGCCGCCCAGGAGATCCAGGCCGGCGCGCCGGATGCGAGCTCCGCGGCGAGTTCCACCGCGCCCCACAGCAGCAGGCCGAGCGCCACCGCCGAGCCGAGCACGCCCTTGACCAGCGGCCCGCGGAACGCGGGATCGCCCATCTGTCCGACCGCGAGGAGCAGCGCCTGCAGCATGGTTGCCCCAAGACTCCCCCGCCGCTAAGCCCGAGGCAACCCCAGCCATCGGAGAACGGCATGGCGCAGCCCGCGCTCGACATCCTCGGCATCGGCAACGCGATCGTGGATGTGCTCGCCCGTGCCGACGACGCCTTCCTGCAACGCCACGGCATGGCGAAAGGCAGCATGACGCTGATCGACGCCGCCCAGGGCGAGCGGATCTACGCCGATATGGGGCCCGGCGTGGAGAACAGCGGCGGCTCCGCGGCGAACACCTGCGCGGTGGCGGCGGCGCTGGGCGCGAAGGTGGGCTTCCTCGGCAAGGTCGCCGACGATGCATTGGGCGCGGTGTTCCGCCACGACATCGGCGCCGCCGGCGTGCATTTCCCGACGCCGCCGCTCCTGGACGGCGCGCCGACCGCGCGCTGCCTGATCCTGGTGACGCCGGACGGGCAGCGGACGATGAACACCTTCCTCGGCGCCTGCATCGCCTTCGGGCCGGGCGACCTCGACGCGGCCGCGATCGCCGCGGCGCAGGTGGCGTATCTCGAGGGCTACCTGTTCGACCCGCCGGCGGCGCAGGCCGCGTTCCGCGAGGCGGCGCGCATCGCGCATGCCGCGGGGCGCAGGATCGCCATCACCCTCTCCGATCCCTTCTGCGTGGAACGCCACCACGACGCCTTCCTCGCCTTCGTGCGCGAGGAAGCCGACATCCTGTTCGCCAACGAGGCCGAGGTGACCGCACTGTACCGCACCGACGACTTCGAGGAAGCAGCAGCCCGCGCGCGAGGCGACGTCGAGCTCGCGGTGCTGACGCGGAGCGCGGCCGGCAGCATCATCCTGCGCGGGGATGAACGCCACGCGGTGGCCGCCGCGCCGACGACCGTGGTGGATACGACCGGGGCAGGGGACGCCTACGCGGCAGGGTTTCTCGCGGCGTATACGCGGGGATTGGCACTGCCGGAATGCGGGCGCTGGGCGAGCATCGCGGCGGCGGAAGTGATCTCGCATTTCGGGGCGCGGCCGCAGGCGGATCTCACGAAACTCGTATGATGGACACTGGGGGCGGAGTGAACTCCGCCCCCAGACCCCCACCTCCTTTTTTTGGTGACTTGGCGCAGGCTTCGCGGGCGCGCCAAGAAAGGCCATCATCGGAAGGCGAAGAGGGGGGAACAGCATGCAGAGCATCACGCCAGAGCTGAGAATCATCACCGAAGGGCTGCGCTTTCCGGAAGGGCCGGTCGCACTGCCGGACGGGTCCGTCGCACTGGTCGAGATCGAGGCGCGACGCGTGACGCGCGTGACCGCGGATGGGCGGAAGGACACCATCGCCACCGTGAAGGGCGCGCCGAACGGGCTCGCCATCGGGCCGGGCGGCAAATACTACCTCTGCAACAACGGCGGCTTCGCCTGGCACGAGGAACCCGGGATGCTGCGGCCGATGGGACAGTCGGCCGACTATCTCGACGGGCGCATCGAGACGATCGATCCCAACACCGGCGCCATCGAGACGCTGTACGCGGCCTGCGGTGGGCAGCCGCTTAAGGGGCCGAACGACCTGATGTTCGACGCCGTGAATGGCGGCTTGTGGTTCTCAGACCTCGGCAAGGTGCGCGCGCGCGACCGCGACCATGGCGGCGCCTACTGGGCCGCAGCGGATGGCAGCGCCATCGTCGAGGCCGCCTTCCCGGTGTTCGGCGGCGCCAACGGCATCGGCGTCTCGCCCGACGGCCGCACGCTCTATGTCGCGGAGACCGAGACCGGCCGCCTCTGGGCCTGGGACATCGAGGGGCCGGGCAAGCTGCGCAAGGAAGCCTGGCCGAGTGTCAGCGGCGGCAGGATGCTGTGCCAGTTCCCGGGCTTCCGCCGGCTCGACAGCCTGGCGATCACCGCGGCGGGCAACATCGTCGTCGCCACCCTGGTGAGCGGCGAGATCACGACGGTTTCGCCCGCCGGCGAGATCCTGCGCGTGGTGAAGATGCCAGAGCGCATGCCGACCAATATCTGCTTCGGCGGGCCGGAGATGCGCACTGCCTACGTCACGCTCTCCACCACCGGAAAGCTCGTCGCCATGGAATGGGACGAGCCGGGACTGCGACTCCCCTACTGAGGGAGGGCACCTATCGCCCTTTTCAACCCAACATCGCGGCGTCGCCCGAGAGTGCCGGAGCCACCGGCGCTAAGTAGCCAAAAAAAGGAGGTGGGGGTGTGGGGGCGGAGTTCATCTCCGCCCCCACCCTTTCTTCCCGTTCTATTGCGGCGCGAGGCCGCGCAGCACGTCCTCGGTGTGCTCGCCGAGGCGGGGTGCCGGCGCGAGCCAATGGCCGAAGCCGGGAATCGCGGGAAGCGGGACATCGCCGAGGCCGGGCTGGTCCAGCACCGCCGCGGCCTCCGCCGCCTGCACATGCGGATGGGCGAGCCAGTCGAGCGGCGTGTTGACGAGGTCGCACATCAGCCGCTCGGCCTGGAAGGCGGCGACCCAGGTGGCGGCGTCGCGCGTGGCGAAGCGCGCGCGGAGCAGCGGGTAGAGCGCCTCGCGATGCTCCCATCGCGCGGGGAAGCTGGCGAAGCGCGGCTCCCGCGGCAGCTCGGGGAGGCCGAGCACGCGGCAGACGCCGGCGAATTCCGGCTCGCGCACCAGGGTGATCATCACCCAGTGCCCGTCGGCGCAGCGATAGGCGCCGGCGGGCACGTTGGGTGCCGCGGGCAGCCGGCCGAGATGGCCGGATTCGGCAATCTGCACGGTGACGAGCCCCGCCGTCGCGAGCATCAGCGAGAGATCGAGGATGCGGCGGCGCGGTTCGGCATCCTGCGCGCGTGCCGCGAGTGCCGTCTGCACGGCGGCGAAGGCGTAGATGCCGGTCGCCATGTCGGAGACGAAGGCGCCGAGCTTGTGCGGCACGCCATCGGCGCCTTCGTTCAGGGCGACGAGGCCGTTGAAGCCCTGCGCCACTGAATCCGTGCAGGGCCGCTCGGCGGAGGGGCCGCGCTGGCCGAAGCCGGAGATCGAGAGGCAGATGGCGTTGGGCGCCGTCGCCTCCGGGCCGAGGCCGAGGCGCGCGGCGACGCCGGGGCGGAAGGCCTCGATCAGCACGTCGCATTGCGCGGCGAGGCGGCGGGCGGCGGCCTGGCCTTCGGCCGACTTCAGGTCCAGCACGACGCTGCGCTTGCCGCGGTTGAAGCAGACCGTCATCACCGAGATGCCGTCGCCGGTGACGCCGAGGCCGCGTGACCAGTCGCCCTCCGGCGGCTCGAGCTTGACGACATCGGCGCCGCAGGCAGCGAGCAGCATGCCGCAATAGGGCCCGGCGATGCCCTGCGCGGCATCGAGCACGCGGATGCCCTTGTAGGGGCGCATCGCCTCGTCCATGCGGTCTCTCCTGGCACGTTCCTGGCGGCATGGTGCCGGCGCTTCAGGCCGGCGCCAAGCCGAGGCGGGCGTCGCGCCGGCGCAGCCAATGCATGACGGGCAGCGAGAGCAGCACCATCCAGGCCTTGCCGATCACCTGGCCGGCGAGGAAGTCGAGGCTTTGGAAGGCGAGCCAGAGGAAGACCAGGCTGTCCACGACGAGGCCGAGCGCGCCGCTGGCGGCGACGGCGAGCACCAGGCCGCGGCGCTGCAGCGGGGTATAGACGGCGAGGTCGGCAGCCTCGCCGAGCAGGAAGGCGGCGGCGGAGGCGAGGACGAGGGCGGGCGGGGCGAGCAGGGCCGAGAGCGCGGCGCCGGCGAGGATGGCGAGCGCGGACCAGGCGAGGCCGAGCCGGCGCTGCACGAGATCGCGCAGCACCAGGGCGAGGCCGATCATCAGCACGCCGGAAGGGGCGAGGAGGCCGGGCGCGACCGGGATCAGGCAGGGGCCTTGCGGGACGCAGACCGTGCCGACATGGCCGATCAGCCAATTCGCCGCGGGGATGCAGAGGCCGAAGCCGGCGAGGCAGAGCAAGCCTTCGACGCGGCGCGTGCTGCCGTTCATGCGCTTTCCGCGCGCATCGCCTGCCAGGCGTCCCAGCCTTTGGCGCGGAGCTCGCAGGCGGGGCAGGTGCCGCAGCCATGGCCCCAGGGATGGCGCTGCGTGCGGTCGCCGCGATAGCAGCTGTGGGTGTGCTCGCGGATCAGGTTGATCAGCGCGTCGCCGCCGAGCTGGTGGGCAAGCTGCCAGGTGGCCGCCTTGTCGCGCCACATCAGCGGCGTGTGGAGAACGAAGCGGCGCTCCATGCCGAGGTTGAGCGCGACCTGCAGCGCCTTGATGGTGTCGTCGCGGCAGTCCGGGTAGCCGGAATAGTCGGTCTCGCACATGCCACCGATGATGTGCCTCGCGCCACGCCGATAGGCGACCGCGGCGGCGAAGGTGAGGAAGAGCAGGTTGCGGCCAGGCACGAAGGTGTTGGGCAGGCCGTCCGCGCGCATCGCGATCTCGGTGTCGCGCGTCAGCGCGGTGTCGGAGATGGCGGCGAGGGCGTCGATGGAGAGTGTGTGGTCGGGGCCGAGGCGGGCGGCCCAGTCGGGGCGTGCCGCGGTGAGCGCATCGCGGAAGGTGGTGCGGCAGTCGAGCTCGATGCGGTGGCGCTGGCCGTAGTCGAAGCCGATGGTCTCGACATGGGTGAAGCGGTCGAGCGCCCAGGCGAGGCAGGTGGCGGAATCCTGGCCGCCGCTGAAGAGGACGAGGGCGTGGTCGTCGTTCATGCGGCCTCCAGCCTCTCGAGCGCCCAGTGCGCGGCCTCGGCGACCACCGGGTCAGGGTCGGCGGCGAGGGCGCGCGCCGTGTCGCGCAGCGCGGGGTCGCGCGAATTGCCGATGGCGATCAGCACGTTGCGCACGAAGCGGTTGCGGCCGATGCGCTTGATCGGGCTGCCGGAGAAGAGGGCGCGGAAGGCGGTGTCGTCCAGTGCGGCGAGCTCGGCGAGACGGGGCGCGGTGAGCTCGGCGCGCGGCGCGAAGGCGGGTTCCTGGTGGGCGCGGGCGAATTTGTTCCAAGGGCAGACGGCGAGGCAATCGTCGCAGCCATAGATGCGGTTGCCCATGGCGGCGCGGAATTCGTGCGGGATCGGGCCGCGGTGCTCGATGGTGAGGTAGGAGATGCAGCGGCGCGGATCGAGACGGTAGGGGGCGGGGAAGGCGTCGGTGGGGCACACCGAGAGGCAGCGCGTGCAGGAGCCGCAGTGATCCACTTCCGCGCTGTCGGGCTGCAGCTCGAGCGTGGTGTAGATCTCGCCGAGGAAGAGCCAGGAGCCGTGGGTGCGGGAGACCAGGTTGGTGTGCTTGCCCTGCCAGCCGATGCCGGCGGCTTGGGCGAGCGGCTTTTCCATCACCGGCGCGGTGTCCACGAAGACCTTCACCTGGGCTTCCGGCCAACGCGCGGTCATCCAGCGGGCGAGGGCCTTGAGGCGCTTCTTGATGATGTCGTGGTAGTCGCGGTTGCGGGCGTAGGCGCTGATGGTAGCGCGGTCGGGCTGGTCGAGGGTGGCGAGGGGGTCGTCCTCGGGCGCGTAGGAGGTGCCGAGGACGATGACGCTGGCGGCTTCGGGCCATAGGGCGCGGGGGTGGCTGCGTTGTTCGGTGCGTTCGGCCATCCAGCCCATTTCGCCGTGGTAGCCTTCGGCGATGAAGGCGCTGAGCCGTTCGCGTGCTTCGGGCCGGAGTTCCGCGCGTGCGAAGCCGATCGCATCGAAGCCGAGTTTCAGCGCTTCGCTCCTGATCTCCGCACTCTCGGGTCGTGGTTTGGTGTCTTGTTGCGTGCGGTCCTCTCCACGTTTCCCCGTAGCCAAAAAAAGGAGGTGGGGGGTCTGGGGGGCGGAGTTCATCTCCGCCCCCCAGCTCTTCTTAACCGCGCCCACGGTACGGCTGGACTTCTTGGGGTGGAATCCAGACGTGCTCTGGTGGTGTTCCGGTCTGCCAGAACACGTCGATCGGCATGCCGCCGCGCGGGTACCAGTAGCCGCCGATACGCAGCCAATGCGGCGAGAGCGTGGTCACCAGGCGTTTCGCGATGTCGAGCGTGCAGGCCTCGTGGAAGGCGCCGTGGTTACGGAAGGAGGCGAGGTAGAGTTTCAGGCTCTTGCTCTCGACGATCCAGGCGTCCGGGACGTAGTCGAGCACCAGGTGCGCGAAGTCCGGCTGGCCGGTGAGCGGGCAGAGCGAGGTGAATTCCGGCGCGGCGAAGCGGATGCAGTAGCGCGTGTCGGCGTGCGGGTTGGGCACGCGCTCGAGCACCGCCTGGTCGGGGCTTGCCGGCCAGATGGTCGGGCGGCCGAGCTGGGTGAGGCCGCTGTAGTCCTCGGTCATGAGGCCTCCTCGGGCGCTTCGCCGGCGCGCCAGCCGGATTCCGCTTCCGCCGCCGCGGCTTCGAAGCGGCCGGCCAGGATGGCTTCGCGCAGGTCGCGCATCAGGTCCTGATAGTACTGGATGTTGTGCCAGGTCAGCAGCATCGGGCCGAGCATCTCTTCCGCGCGGAACAGGTGGTGGAGATAGGCGCGGGAATGGTTGGTGCAGGAAGGGCAGGTGCATTGCGGGTCGAGCGGCGCCGGATCCTCGGCGTGGCGGGCATTGCGCAGGTTGAGCACGCCGGTGCGGGTGTAGGCGCGGGCGGTGCGGCCGGATCGGGTGGGGATCACGCAGTCGAACATGTCCACGCCGCGGCGGACGGCGCCGATGAGGTCGGATGGCGTGCCGACGCCCATCAGGTAGCGCGGGCGGTCGGCGGGGAGCAGGGGCGCGGTGCAGTCGAGCACGGCGAACATGCGTTCCTGCCCTTCGCCCACGGCGAGGCCGCCGATGGCGTAGCCCGCGAAGCCGATGGCGGTCAGCGCGGCGACGCTTTCGGCGCGCAGCCCGGGGTAGATGCTGCCTTGTACGATGCCGAACAGGCCGTGGCCGTCGCGCGGCGTGTAGGCGTCGCGGCAGCGCGCGGCCCAGCGCATGGAGAGGCGCATGGAGGTGGCGGCCTCGGCCTCGGTGGCGGGGAAGGGTGTGCATTCGTCGAGGCACATGCTGATGTCGGCGCCGAGCAGGCGCTGGATCTCGATGGAACGCTCGGGGGTGAGGGCGTGTTTCGAGCCGTCGAGGTGGCTCTGGAAGGTGACGCCCTGCTCGTCCATGGCGCGGAGCTTGGCCAGCGACATGACCTGGAAGCCGCCGGAATCGGTCAGGATGGGGCCGTGCCAGTCCATGAAGCGGTGCAGCCCGCCGAGGCGCGCGACGCGCTCGGCGCCGGGGCGCAGCATGAGGTGGTAGGTGTTGCCGAGCACCAGGCGCGCGCCGGTGGAGCGCACCGCGTCGGCGGTCATCGCCTTGACGGTGCCGACGGTGCCGACCGGCATGAAGACCGGGGTGGGGACCTCGCCATGCGCGGTGTGCAGCGTGCCGGCGCGGGCGGCGCCGTCGGTCGCGGCGAGGGACCAGGAGAGGGTCACGCGGCGTCCTCCGCGCGCTCGAGCAGGCTGGCATCGCCATAGGAGTAGAAGCGGTAGCGCTCGGCGATGGCGTGAGCGTAGGCGGCGCGCATGCGGGCGGTGCCGGCGAAGGCCGAGACGAGCATGAAGAGCGTGCTCTTCGGCAGGTGGAAATTGGTCATCAGCAGGTCGGCGGTGCGGAAGCGGTGGCCGGGGAGCAGGAAGAGATCGGTCAGGCCGCGGAAGGGACGAAGCTCGCCGGACTGCGCGGCGGATTCCAGCAGACGCAGCGCCGTGGTGCCGATGGCGATGACGCGGCCTCCGGCGGCGCGGGCGGCGGCGATGGCGGCGACGGCCTCTTGCGTGATCTCGCCCCATTCGGCGTGCAGGCGCTCCGCCCGCGGGTCCTCGCCGCGGAGAGGGAGGAAGGTGCCGGCGCCGACATGCAGCGTGACCGTCGCGCGGCGCACGCCGCGCGCCTCCAGCGCGGCGAGGAGCGCGGGCGTGAAGTGCAGGCTGGCCGTCGGAGCGGCGACGGCGCCGGGGCGGGCGGCGAAGATCGCTTGGTAATCGGCGGCGTCCTCGGGCAGCGGGCCGCCGGGGCGGTGGATGTAAGGCGGCAGCGGGACCTCGCCGGCGCGCTCCAGCGCCGCGGCCAGGGCTGCGGCATCGGGGCCGAAATCGAGCAGCACGCCGCCGCCCTCCTGGCGCTCGATCACGGTCGCCGTGAGGTCCGCGCCCTCGATGGCCAGCACATCGCCGGGGCGCAGGCGGCGGGCGTTGCGCGCCAGCGCATGCCAGCGGCCGCCGTCCTCGGCGCGGTTCAGCATGATCTCGATCGCCGCCGTGCCACGCCGGGCGCGCAGCCGGGCAGGGATCACACGGGTGTCGTTCACCACCATCACGTCGTCCGGCCGCAGCAACGCAGGCAGGTCGCGCACGCCGCGATCCTCGAGCCCGCCGCGGCGGACCACCAGCAGGCGCGCGGCATCGCGCGGCCGCGCGGGGGCCTGGGCGATCAGGGCCTCGGGGAGGGCGAAGTCGAAGTCAGATAGAGGTAGGGACGAAGAAGATTGGGGGGCGGAGTTCACGTCGCGGCAGTGCCGCGACCCCCCCAAACCCCCCACCTCCTTTTTTTGGCTACTGGGAAGCGTGGCAGGCTCCATGCGGAATGCGGCCGCCGGCGACGGCTGAGAGTGCGGAGGCGGTAGCGCCTCGCCTTGGCAAAGGCAAACTCTCGGGGCGAGGATGGGCAGGCCAGCCGGAGCTTCGCCATGCGCCTCGCCTGCCTGCTCGCCCTGCTGATCGGCCTGATCACCCCCGCCCTGGGCCAGCCCTTCACCTTCGCCGCCTTCGGCGACATGCCCTACACGCCAACCGACGAAGCCCGCGTCCTCGAGCTCGCCAGCGAGATCAACCGCAGCCGCGCCGACTTCACGATCTTCGTCGGTGACACCAAGACCGGCCGCGAACCCTGCAACGAAACCCTGCTCGTCGAACGCCCCCGCCGGATCTTCGACCGCTTCCGTCACGCCCTGATCTACACCCCGGGCGACAACGAATGGTCCGACTGCGTGGTCCGGGGCCCGGGCGAGCTCGGCCCCGCCGACGCCCTCGCCCGGCTGCGCGAGGCCTTCTTCTCCGGCCCCACCAGCTACGGCGCGCTCCCCCTCCATCTCGGCCGCCAGTCCGAACGCTTCGGGACCGTCGAGAACGCCCGCTGGGTCCACCACAACGTGGTCTTCGCCACCCTCAACCTGCCCGGCGTGATCCGCCCCGACCTCACCGGCCGGCCGCTGGACGGCACGCTGGCGCGCATGCTGCCCGGCATCGCCGCAGCTGCCGCCACCTGGGTGGACGAGAGCTTCGCCGAGGCGCGACGGCGCGGCGCACGCGCCGTGGTGCTCGCCTTCCAGGCCGATCTCTGGCACCCCTGCAACATGATGGAGGACGCCGCCTGCCGGAACCAGGAGCTCGGCTCCGGCGCGGCGCCCGGCACCCGCTACCTGGCCGAGCTCCCCTTCGACTACGCCCGCGTGCTGGACCGCATCGCCGGCGGCGCCGCCACCTTCCGCGCGCCGGTGCTGCTGCTGCACGGCGACAGCCACCGCTACCTGGTGCGGCGCAACCCCTCCGACGGGCGTGGCCGCAGCATCCCGAACGCCACCCGCATCATGGTGCCGGGCGAGGACCAGATCGCCGCCCTGCTGATCCGCGTGGATCCGGGGCGGCGCGACCCCTTCGCGAGCGAGGTGGTGGCCGCCCGCTGACACCGCGCTTCACCCCCGCCGCGGCGTGGGCCTATGGTCGGCGCAAGGGCAGCAGGGAGGAAGCCCCATGACCGCCATGCCGCCGATGCGCGAGCCCGGCGTCGTCGCCGCGGCGGTCTATGCCGGCGGCCGGCGCATCCGCCAGCTCGGCATCGACGAGGCGGGCGAATGGGCCGGGCGCCCGGGGCATTTCGTCTGGATCGGGCTGCACGATCCGGGGGCGGAGCTGCTCGCGCGGCTGCGGACGCAGTTCGACCTCCACCCGCTCGCCATCGAGGATGCCGGCAAGGCGCATCAGCGGCCGAAGCTGGAACGCTACGGCGAATCGCTCCTCATCGTCGCGCGCACGGCGCAGATCGTGGAGGGGCGCATCGCCTTCGGCGAGACCCATCTCTTCGTCGGGCGCGGCTACGTCGTCTCGGTGCGGCACGACGCCTCCGTCTCCTACGGCGCGGTGCGCGACCGCTACGAGGCCTGCCCGACCCAGCTCGCGCGCGGCGAGCACTACGTGCTCTACGGCATCCTCGACTTCATCGTGGACAACTACCTGCCCGTGCTGGAGACGGTGCAGGCGGAGGTCGAGGCGATCGAGGACAAGGTGCTCGGCGAGCGGCTGACCCATGCCGATGTCGAGCGGCTCTACCTGCTGCGCCGCGACCTGCTGCGGCTGCGCAACGCCGCGGTGCCGCTGGTGGAGGTGTGCAAGAAGCTCGAACATCCCGAGGTGCTGCAGATGGAGCCCGGGATGGAGCTGCTGTTCCGCGACGTGACGGACCATGTGCGGCGGGTGGAGGAGGAGATCGCCTCGCTCCGGGAGGTGCTCGCCTTCGCCTTCGAGGCGAGCCTCCTGATCGGCCAGGCGGACCAGACCGGCACGACGCGGCGCCTCGCCGCCTGGGCTGCGATCCTCGCGGTGCCGACGGCGATCGCCGGCATCTACGGCATGAATTTCGAGCACATGCCGGAGCTGCGCTGGGCCTGGGGCTACTTCCTCGTGCTCGCGGTGATCGGCGGCGCCTGCACCTGGCTTTACCTGCGCTTCCGCCGGCTCGGCTGGCTGTGACTTGGGAGCGCCGCGATCACCCGGCGTAGCGCGCTCCGTTCTCAGCCCGACAACGCTGCGTCACCCGAGCGTGCGGGGTGTGGGGGGTCGCGGCACTGCCGCGACGTGAACTCCGCGCCATCCGCGGTGTACGCGTTCGAAGGAAGGCTGGGGGGCGGAGATGAACTCCGCCCCCCAGACCCCCCACCTCCTTCTTTTGGCCAATGGGAAACGTGGCGAGCTCCGTTCTCAGCCCGACAACGGCTCGGCACCCGAGAGTGCGGGAGGAGCCAGAACCAAGTCGCCAAAAAAAGGAGGTGGGGGTGTGGGGGCGGAGTTCTCTCCGCCCCCACTCTTTCTTTTCTTGATTCCAGTTCCGATGAAACCGCTCTAACCGCCGACTCGCGGCAGCTTCATCTCGACCAGCTTGGCGTAGAGCCCCGCGCCATAGGGGATCGCCGCGTCGTTGAAGTCGTAATGCGGGTTGTGGACCTCCGCCGTCTCGCCGTTGCCGACCAGGATGTAGGCGCCCGGCCGCTGCTCCAGCATGTAGGCGAAATCCTCCGAGCCCATCACAGGCGGCCGGTCGCGCTGCACCTTCTCCTCGCCGACCAGGGCGGCGGCGGCCTCGCCGATCGCCGCGGCCTCCGCCGCGGCGTTCACCGTCGGCGTGGAGACCTCGTGGAAGCTTGTCTCGGCGGTGGCGCCGAAGCCCTGGGCGACGGCGCCGGCCAGCGCCGCCAGGCGCTCCTGCGCGAGGCGCATGGTCTCGGCGCGGAAGGCGCGGATGGTGCCCTTCAGCGCGACGCTGTCGGGGATCACGTTGTAGGCCTCGCCGGCGGCGAAGCCGGTGACGCTCACCACCGCGGAATCGAGTGCCGCGACATTGCGCGCGACGATGCTCTGCGCGGCGCCGACGATCTGCGCGCCGATCACCACCGGATCCACCGTCGTCTCCGGCCGCGCGCCATGGCCGCCGCGGCCCTGCACGCGGATGTCGAAGAAGGCGGCGCCTGCCATCACCGGGCCGGGACGTATGGCGAAATGGCCGACCGGCAGGCCCGGGCGGTTGTGCATGCCGAACACGGCGTCGCAGGGGAAGCGGTCGAACAGCCCGTCCTCCAGCATGGCGCGGGCGCCGCCGCGGCCTTCCTCGGCGGGCTGGAAGATGAAATGGACCGTGCCGTCGAAATTGCGTGTCTCGGCAAGGTAGCGCGCGGCGCCGAGCAGCATCGTGGTGTGCCCGTCATGGCCGCAGCCATGCATGCGGCCCGGCACGGTGGAACGGTGATCGAAGCCGTTCGCCTCCGGCATGGCGAGCGCGTCCATGTCGGCGCGCAGCCCGATGCGGCCCTGGCCGTTGCCGTGGCGCAGCACGCCGACCACGCCGGTGCGCCCGACGCCGCGATGCACCTCGATGCCCCAGGATGCGAGGCGCTCGGCCACCAGCGCGGCGGTGCGCTGCTCCTCGAAGCCGAGCTCCGGATGGGCGTGGAAGTCGCGGCGCCAGGCGGCGAGTTCGTCCTGATGGCGGCGGATCTGCTCGAACGGGCTCACGCGTGTCTCTCTCGGCTATGCTGGGTTGATACGGATCATGGCCGGCATGCGATAGGCTGGGAATGCAACTAAGCCGCAGGACGGGGCTAGGCGCCTGCCGCCGGGGGTGATCTAATCCCTATCATTCTAGGGGAGATTGCACATGACGCAACGCCGCAGCGTGCTCGCCGGCGTCTCGGCCTTGCTCCTGCCGGCGACCGCGCGGGCCCAGCCCTGGCCGGACCGGCCGGTGCGCTACATCGTGCCGTTCACGCCCGCCGGCATCACCGACATGATGGCGCGGCTGGTCGGGCACCGGCTGGCCGAGATGTGGGGCCGGCCGGTGGTGATCGAGAACCGCCCCGGCGGCAATGCGCTGATCGGCGCCGACGCCGCGGCGAAGGCGGCGCCGGATGGCTACACGCTGCTCGCCATCACCCTGACCCATGCGGTGAACGCCACGCTCTTCCCGCAGGCGCCCTATGATTTCCGGCGCGACTTCGCGGCGGTTTCCCTGCTCGCCGGCGTGCCGCTGGTGGTCTGCGTGAATGCGCAGAGCCCGGCGCGGGACCTGCAAGGGCTGGTCGCGCTGGCGCGGCGGCAGCGCATCAATGGCGGCTCCTCCGGCAACGGCTCGCCGGCGCATCTGGCGCTGGAGACCCTGCGCCGCGCCGCCGGGCTCGGCGATGCCGTCACCCATGTGCCCTATCGCGGCGGCGCGCCTGCGGTGACCGATCTCGTCGCCGGCACTATCGACCTGCTGATCTCGAACCTCCCCGAATGCATCGCGCAGGTGACATCCGGCCGGCTGCGCGCACTCGCAGTGACTGGCCCCAACCGGCACGCGCAACTCCCCGAGGTGCCGACGGTGCGCGAGGCGGAGATGCCGGCGCTCGAGATGTCGAACTGGACGGCGATGGTGACGCAGGCCGCGGTGCCGGCGCCGATCCGCGCCCGCCTGGAGCAGGACACGCTGGCGGCCCTGCAGGACGGCGATCTCCGCCGCCGCGCCGAGGAGGCCGGCTTCGAGCTGATCGGCTGGGACGCCGAGCGCTCGGCGCGCTTCGTCGCCGCCGAGACCGAGCGCTGGAGCCGGCTGGTGCGCGAGGCCGGCATCCGCGCTGATTCCTGACCGGCTTGCCGGCGGGGACGGCCGCCTCTATGCCGGGCCGGCCCCGCGGCCTGCGGGGCCGCCAGGGAACGCCATGCCCGAAAGCCCCGTCCCGGTCCGCTACGTGGCCAAGAACATGCGCCTCGATCTCCGGCTCATCGCCGAGATGATCCCGCATGGCGCCAAGGTGCTCGACATCGGCTGCGGCGACGGCGAGCTCATCGAGCACCTGACGCGCGAGAAGGAAGCCGACGCCCGCGGCATCGAGATCGACATGGCGGAGGCGACGCGCGCCGTGGCGCGCGGACTCGCGGTGATCCACGGCGACGCCGACGCCGACCTCGCCTTCTATCCCGAAGGGGCGTTCGACTACGTCGTGCTGTCGCGCACCCTGCAGGCGGTGGAGCGGCCGCGCGAGGTGCTGCGCCAGATGCTGCGCATCGGCGCGCACGCGCTGGTCTCGTTCCCGAATTTCGGCCACTGGCAAGTGCGCGCGCGGCTGCTCAGAAGCGGACGGATGCCGAACACCAACACCTGGAACCGGCCCTGGTACGAGACGCCGAACATCCACCCCTGCACCATCCTGGACTTCTTCGACCTGTGCGCGCTGGACGGCTACCGGGTGCAACGCTGGCTGGCCGTGGACGAGCACGGCCGCAAGTCGCCATGGCGACGCTCGGTGCGGCTCGCGAACCTGTTCGGGGAACAGGCGCTGTTTGAGCTGCGCAAGGCGTAAGAAAAAAGATTGGGGGGCGGAGTGAACTCCGCCCCCCAAGCCCCCCACCTCCTTTTTTTGACTCCTGGGAAGCGTGGCGAGCTCCGTTCTCAGCCCGACAACGTGGCGGCGCCTGAGAGTGCGGGAGGCCAGCCTTACTCGCCGATGTTCAGCAGCGCGCCGCGCTCCCGCGCGGATTGGAACTGGCGCAGGAACACCCAGCCCGCGATGGCGAGCCACACGAGATCCAAGAGCGCCGCCCAGCCCACGTGGTTCCACGCGATGCGGTGCTCGAGCAGGGCGGCGCGCATGCCTTCGAAGACATGGGCCGCGGGGATGGCGAGCGAGACCGGCTGCAGCCAGGCGGGCAGCACGGAGACCGGATAGAACACCGCGGCGAAGGGCGTGATGCCGAACAGCACCGACCAGGCGAGCGCTTCCGCGCCGGCACCGTGACGCAGGATGAGCGAGGTGACGAGCAGCGCCACCGACCAGCCCATCATCAAGAGCAGGGCGAAGAACAGCACCACGACGGGGCCGAGGGCGAACAGGCCGAAGCCATAGAGCAGCCAGGCGAGCAGGATGGCGGGCCCGACGCCGATCGCGGTGCGGATCACGCTCATCGCGGCGAGGCCGGCGACGAGCTCGCGCGGCCGCAGCGGCGAGACGAAGATGTGCCCGAGGTTGCGCGACCACACCTCCTCCAGGAAGGAGATCGCGAAGCCCATCTGGCTGCGCAGCGCGATCTCCCACAGCAGCACGGCGCCGAGCAGCATGCCCACCGCCATGACGCCGCCATTCGGCTGCAGCGTGGCGACGAAGCTGGTGATGAAGCCCCACACCACCATCTGCAGGATCGGCCAGTACATCAGCTCGACGAGGCGCGGCCAGGAGCGGCGGTAGAGCGCGAGGTGGCGGTACACCAGGCCCCAGACGCGGCGCAGCGCGGCAAGGTTCATGGCTGCACCCCCGGCGGCGCGCACCCCGCCGGGCCATGCACTCCCGACACCATCCATGTTCCTTTGTTCGGCCAAAGGCGCCGTTCCTTCGTCCCGGCCACGCAATCGCAGCGCGCGGCGGTGGTGCCGGTGTCAAGGATCGCCGCAGGCGACCGGCGAAGCCGGCGCGCAGCGTCCTTGATGCCGGCGCCGCCGCCGCGCGACGCTCGACGCAAACGGGACACCGCAAGCCTCCTCACGCCGGAACCCGGGACCGGCCTCGCGCGATATCCAGGAACACGTCCTCCAGGTCCTCGCGCCGGTATTTCGCCAGCAGCGCCTCCGGGCTGCCCTGGTCCACGATGCGGCCCTGCTTCAGCATCAGCACATGCCCGCAGAGCCGCTCGACCTCGCCCATGTTGTGGCTTGCGAGCAGGATCGAGCAGCCGGTCTCCGCGCGGTAGCGTTCGAGCCAGCTGCGCACCCAGTCGCCGGTATCGGGATCGAGGCTCGCGGTCGGCTCGTCGAGCAGCAGCAGCTCCGGGCGGTTGATCAGCGCCTTGGCCAGCGCGACGCGCGTCTTCTGCCCGGCGGAGAGCTGGCCGGCGGGCCGGTCGAGCAGGTCATCCAGCTGCAGCTCGCGCGCGAGCTCGCCGATGCGCCGCTCGGTCTGCGGCACGTCGTAGAGATGGGCGTAGACGCGGAGATTCTCCGCCACGGTCAGCCGGTGCGGCAGCGCGACATAGGGCGAGGAGAAGTTCATCCGCGCCAGCGCGGCGAAGCGGTCGCGCGCCATGTCGTGGCCGAGGACGCGGACGGTGCCGGCACTCGGCACCAGCATGCCGAGCAGCATGGCGATGGTGGTGGACTTGCCGGCGCCGTTGCCGCCGAGCAGCCCCCAGGTCTCGCCGGCGGGCATGGCGAAGGAGATGCGGTCGACCGCCGGCGGCGATCCCGGCCGATAGGTCTTGCTGAGGTCCTGGACGAGGATCGCCGGGGTCATGCAGGCCGATATCGCCCCGGATGGGGGAGTCGCCAAGGCTTGTGGATCAGCTTCCCGGGCCGAGCAGGGGTGCGGCGGCCAGGCTGCCGAGCAGTCGGGCGAGGCCGACCTGGGAATTGACGCCGGTCTTCTCGAAGCAGCGGGCGAGGTGCGTCTTGACCGTGGCGACCGAGATGCCGAGGGCCGCGGCCGCCTGCGGTGCGTTCACGCCGCCGGCGATCATCGCCGCGACGCGCATCTCGGCCGCGGTCATGCCGAAGGCGGCGCGCGCGGCCTCGGCCGCGGCGCGCGATTGCAGGCCGGGGTCGATCGCCAGCACCAGCACGCGGGCGGCGTCCAGCACGTCCCACAGCGCGAAGGCGAGCGGCGGCAGCGGGACGAAGAGCAGAAGGAGCGGCTGGCGGGTGGCGGGGCGGCCGAGGCGCAGCGGGCCGCCCAGCCTGCTGTCGGCGCCCTCGGCGACGGCCAGGGCCTGGCAGATGGCGCGCGACAGGGCGGCGCTGTCGTTGGGTGGCGCGGCGACCAGGCGCATGCCGCTGGTGGCGATGCCGTCGCGCCGGCGCAGCAGGGATTCGGCCGCGGGGTTGGCGTGCACGACCCGGCCGCCGCCATTGAGCAGCAGGGCGGGCCCGGGCATGAGCTCGAGGATGCGCCACAGGGTGTGCGCGGGATCCGCGACTCGGCCGAGATGGAGCGAGGCTTCGAAGGTGCGCGACAGATGCGGCATCAGGCGGGACAGGCGGCGGGTGTTCTCGCCCAGCCGCTCGGCGCGGCGATCCGACAGGGCGAAGCCGATGCCGCCCAGCCCGCCGTCGCGGGCGAGCGATTCGTAGCTGATGCACATCATGTCGGCGATGCCCTGCGGCGCCAGGATCTCGTCATGCAGCGCGGTGCGGCGGATGGCGCCGGGATCCAGCAGCGTGTTCGCCTGCACCGGCTTGCCGAAGGGCACGCGCGCCATGGCATGGGTCCAGGGATTCCAGACATGGCGCTGGAGGTAGAGCGTCGAGAGCTCGGCGCTGAGGCGGCCGATGACCTGGCGGCTGCGGCCGCCGGGCGGGGCGTTGTAGACCAGCATGCCGCCGATCGCGCCGAGGTCGTCGGAGACGCGCGTCAGGACCTGTGGCCAGAGGCCGGGATCGGCGATCGCGCCATAGATGGCGTCGAGCAGGGCGGCGTCGTCGGCGCGGGGGGCGGGCATGCGGCGTTGTCCTCTCGGGAACCCCGACCGTCAGGAGCCCGGACTGTCGGGGAACCCAGACAGGGTGCCGCATCGGACCCGGAACGGGTTGCAATTCGCTGCGAGTGAGAATGAATTTTAGCCCGTGAAACGGCATGGGTCGCGGCGGCGCGATGGCGTCCGGCGTGCAGGGGCGGAGTTCCCTCCGCCCCTCCAGTCCTTTCACCGCGCCAGCACGCCGTGATCGCGCAGGAAGCCGAGCAGCGCGAGCAGCGGCAAGCCGAGGATCGCGGCGTGCTCGCCGGCGATGCGGGCGAACAGGTGAACGCCAAGGCCTTCCAGCCGATAGGCGCCGACGGTCTGCGTCACGGCGTCGCCCTCGGCGGCGAGGTAGGCTTCGAGGACCGCATCGGAGAATTCGCGCATGGTGAGGCGCGGCACCGCCACCTCCTGCCAGATGCGCCGGCCGCCACGCCAGCACAGCGCCGCGGTGACGAGCTCATGGGTGCGGCCGCGCAGCGCGCGCAGCTGCTCGCGTGCCGCGGCGATGTCCGCCGGCTTGTCGAACCAGCGCCCGTCGCAGACCAGCAGCTGGTCGCAGCCGATCACCAGCGCGTCCGGCCGCTTGCGGGCGATGCGCTCGGCCTTCGCCTCCGCGAGCAGCAGCGCCGCGTCGTGCGGCGGGATGGCTTCCGCCTGGGCGGCTTCCTTGATCGCGGCTTCGTCCACCGCGGCGGGGAGCGCCTCGAAGCGCAGCCCTGCCGCGGCGAGCAGCGCGCGCCGGCCGGCCGAGGCCGAGGCCAGGACGAGCGGCGGGTCCGCGGCCTGGATCATCGCCGGTTCACCGCCGGATCACCGCCGGCTCATCGCCGGTTCACCCCTGGGCGGCACCGCTCTCGCCGATCACCGCGGCGGCGGGATCCTCGGGGTGGTGGTGCACCGTCGTCTCATGCGCGCCGCGCTTGCGCAAATGCCAGGCCTCCATCAGCTGCAGCACCGTCGCCGCGGTCTCCTCGATCGAGCGGCGGGTGACGTCGATCACCGGCCAGCCGCGCTGGGTGCAGAGGCGGCGGGCGGCGACGATCTCGGTCTTCACCGCCTCGGGGTCGATGTAGTCCGTGGTGTCCTGGCGCACGCCATGGGCGCCGATCAGGCGCAGCCGGTGGCGGCGGATCTCGATCAGGGCGTTGGCCTCGATATGCAGCCCGACCACCGGGCAGGGCGGATCGTCGATCTCGGGCGGCAGCGGCGCGCCGGGCACGATTGGCACGTTCGCCGCCTTGATGCCGCGGTTGGCGAGGTAGAAGCAGGTCGGCGTCTTGCTGCTGCGGGAGACGCCGACCACCACGACATCGGCGTCGGCGATGCCTGCCGCGCCCTGGCCGTCGTCATGCGCCAGCACGAAATGCATGGCGTCGATGCGGCGGAAATAATCCGCGTCCATCACGTGCTGCGCGGCGCGCTTCTCCTTGGCGCGGGCGCCGATCGCCCCCTGCAGCAGCTCCATGACGTTGTCGAGCGGGCTCAGGCAGGCGAGGCCGAGGCGCTGGCAGGTCTCCTCCAGCGCGTGGCGCAGGCTGCGGTCCACCAGGGTGAACAGCACCGGCCCGGGCTCGTGCTCGATGCCTTCCAGCACGCGGTCGAGCTGAAGGCGGGAACGCACCAGGCTCCAGCGATGCTGGATGACATGCGCGCCGTCGAAGCGGGCGAGGGTGGCGCGGCCGATCGAGTGCAGGGTCTCGCCGGTGGAATCCGAGACGAGGTGGAGGTTGATCTGGCGGGTGTGGGCCATGCTGGGGAGCATAATGCGCCGGGCTGGGGAAAATGGGGATGGCTCAATGCCGCGCCTGCGCATGGGGGAGAGTCGGGGAGGGCCGGGCACGAGCGGGGCGGGTGGGACAATTCCCTCCCGCCCGCGCCCCAATTCGGGAGCGATCGCGCCGCGCCTGCCCCCGGGCTGGCTTTCCGCTCCCGACGGCAGTGGACAGAGCTGTGGACAAGCGCGGACCGGCCTGCGTCCCCGTCATCCACAGGCCCTACAAGCACTCCAGACTTTCTGAAATTCTTATTCTCTGCGAAGGGGAAGGGCATGGAGACCGGACCGACCAAGCCCCTGCTGCGCGCCCTGAACGGGGAGGCGGTGTGGCCGCCGCCGGCCTGGCTGATGCGCCAGGCCGGGCGCTACCTGCCGGAATACCGCGCGCTGCGCGCCCAGGCCGGCGATTTCATCACGCTCGCGACGACGCCGGAGCTCGCGGCCGAGGTCACGCTGCAGCCGGTGCGCCGCTTCGGCATGGACGCGGCGATCCTGTTCTCCGACATCCTGATGTTGCCGCACGCCATGGGGCAGGCGCTGCGCTATGCCGAGGGCGAGGGGCCACTGCTCGCGCCGCTGCGCGATGCGGAGGCGATCGGGGCGCTGGACACCCAGGCCATCACGGCCAAGGTCGCGCCGATCCTCGAAGCGGTGCGGCTGGTGCGCGCGGCGCTCGACGCGCATGCGCCGAAGGTGGCGCTGATCGGCTTCGCCGGCGCGCCCTTCACCGTCGCCTGCTACATGGTGGAGGGCGCGGGGAGCCGCGACTTCGCAGCGGCGCGCGGCCTGGCCTTCACGGACCCCGTCCTGTTCGGGCGGCTGATCCGCATCCTGCAGGAGGCGACGGCCGAGTATCTCTGCGCCCAGGCGGATGCCGGCGCCGAGGCGCTGATGCTGTTCGACACCTGGGCCGGGCTGCTGCCGCCGGCGCAATTCCGGCGCTGGGTGATCGAGCCCACCGCCGCGATCGTGCGTGCCGTGCGCAAGCGGCATGCGGGGATTCCGCTGATCGGGTTCCCGCGGCTCGCCGGGCCGCTGCTGGGGGAATACGCGGTGCGCGCCGGGGTCGGCGCGATCGGGATGGACACCGCGATGGACCCGCGCTGGGCGGCGCAGGCGGTGGCGCCGGAACAGGCGCTGCAAGGCAATCTCGATCCGCTCGCGGTGGTCGCCGGCGGCACCGCACTGGAGGCGGAGGCGCGGGCGATCCTGTCCGCGATGCGCGGCCGGCCCTTCGTGTTCAACCTCGGCCACGGCATCGTGCCGCAGACGCCGCCCGATCATGTCGCGGCGCTGCTCCGGCTGGTGCGCGGGGCGTGAAAGAGCTGGGGGAAGGAGTTCACTCCGCCCCCCAGCCTTTCTCCGCGCTACGAGGCTCGCGGATCCGGCCGGGTGCCGGCGCGGCGCGAATGGAGCAGGCTCTCGACGCTGTTGCACAGGTCGTCGCCGCGGTAGGGCTTCTTGAGGATTGCGAGGTCGCCGGCGTCGCGGCGCATCAGCACGTCGATATAGCCGGTGGTGAGCAGCACCGGGATATGCGGCGCCAGCTTGCGCAGCTGCGCGGCGAGCTCGAAGCCGTTGAGGCCGTCCGGCATCACGATGTCGGAGAAGACGATGTCGACCTTCTCGCCCCGTTGCAGCATCTCGAGCGCGGCCTGGCCGCGATGGGCGACGCGCGCCTGGTAGCCCGCCTGCATCAGCAGCTCGGCCGCGACCTCCGCCACCGCTTCCTCGTCGTCCACCACCAGCACGGTGGGGCCGGCGGACGCAGTGGTCTCGCCGCTTCTGCCGCCGGCGGCATCGGTCATCACCGGCTGGGCCGGCAGGTAGAGCCGCACCACCGTGCCCTGGCCGGGCGTGCTCTCGATGTCCATCGCGCCGGCCGACTGATGCACGAAGCCGTGCACCTGGCTGAGGCCGAGGCCGCGGCCGGCGCCCTTGGTGGTGAAGAAGGGCTCGACCACGCGCGGCAGGATCTCGGGCGGGATGCCCTCCCCGTCATCCTCCATCTGCAGCACGACATAGGCGCCGTCGAGGTCGAGGCGCTTGTCGCGCACGCGGCGATTGGCGGCGCCGATGCGGAGCGTGCCGCCATTCGGCATGGCGTCCCGCGCATTGAGGGCGAGGTTCACCAGCGCGAGCTCGAGCTGGGTGGGGTCGATCTCCACCGGCCAGAGATCGGCGGGGATCGCCTGGTCGATGACGATGTCGCGCCGGAGCGAGCCGGTGAGCAGCGAGACCAGGCCGTGCAGCCGCTCGGAGAGCTCCAGCACCGCGGGCTGGAGGAGCTGGCGGCGGGAGAAGGCGAGCAGCTGGTTGGTGACCTTGGCGCCGCGCTCGGCGGCCTGGCGGATCGAGGAAAGCACGCGCTCGAGCCCCGGATCGACCGCGGCGTAGCGGCCGGCGACCTCGATCTTGCCGAGGATGACGGTGATCAGGTTGTTGAAGTCGTGCGCGATGCCGCCGGCGAGCTGGCCGATCGCCTGCAGCTTCTGCGATTCCTGCAGCGCCTGCTCGGTGCGGTGGCGTTCCTCGGCCTCGCGCTCGAGCCGCGCCCGCGCCTCGCGAAGGGCAGCATTCGCCTGCTCGAGGGCGCGGTTGCCGGCGGCGAGTTGGGCGTTGCTGTCCTGGTAGCCCCGCAGCGCCATGTCGAAGGGGGCAAGGCTCTCGCAGAGGAACTCGCTGGCGCGGGCGAGCTGGCCCTGGGCGGCGCCGCCGCGGCCGAACAGCACCCCGGCCAGCGCGCTGTGGTGGAGCGCGGCGACATCCAGCGCGCCGAGCCCGGCATTCAGCGCGCCGCGGCCGAAATCGTAGGCGCGGCTCAGCTGCGGCTCGCCGGGGCCGGCGAGATGCTGCTCGAGCGATTCGGCATAGCGGCCGACCAGGTCCGGAAGGGTGGCCGTCATGGCCGTCGTCCCCTGTAGCGCGCCACGGGCACCAGCGCGTCATCGCTCGCCCGGGCGCAGCGGGCGAGGATGTCCTCGGCGATCGCCTGCACCGGGCGGTGCGGCGGCGGGTCGGTGGCGAGCGCGCTGGCGATGCCGTCGGTCGCGAGGACCGGATGGCCGATGCCGAGCCGGGCGAGGCTGGCGGCGGCGGGGTGCAGCGCGGCGATGCCGCGGGTCCGGCGCAGCGCCTCGTGGCAGCTTCGCATCAGCGGCGCGAGGGGCCCGGCGGGGTGCTCGCGCAGCACGGCGACGCCGGCGCGCGCCGCCAGGGCCGCGTCCTCGCCATGGCCGAGCCCGTCGAGCGCCGCGATCGGCGCGCCATGCGGGAAGGCGGCGACGGGATGGGCGTCGCCCGCGACGGTCTCGCCCGGACAGGGACGGCGGCCGCGGCCGCGATCGGGCCGGTCCGGCGCGGGGGCGGGTGTCGCGGACATCGCGGTCATCGTGCCCATTTCCGCATGGTGATGGTGGTGCCGCGGCCGGGTGCCGAATCGATCTCGAACTCGTCCATCAGGCGGCGTGCGCCCGGCAGGCCGAGACCCAGGCTGTTGCCGGTGGAGTAGCCGTCCTGCATGGCGAGGGCGACGTCGGCGATGCCCGGCCCCTGGTCGCGCGCCACCACCCACAGGCCGCGCCGGCCGCCCTCGTCGGCGATGCCGAACAGCATCTCGCCCTGGCCGGCATAGGCGATGGTGTTGCGCGCGATCTCGGAGACCGCGGTGGCGATCAGGGTGAGGTCGCTGCCGGCGAAGCCGGCCTCGATCGCGAGGAGGCGCGCGGCCTGGCGCGCGGCGACGATGTCCGCCTCCTGGGCCAGCAGCACCTTGGTGTCATGCGTCAGCATCGGCGGCCTCGCTCGACGGCGCAGCGAGCCTTGCGAGCCCTTCCTCGAGATCGAGCGCGGTCTCGACGCCCCCGAGCGCCAGGCCGAGCTGCACCTTGGCGAAGGCGGCCGCCGGCCGGACGGCATCGTCGGGGCCAGGCTGGCCGGAAGGGACGGGGGTGAAGGCCGAACGCGTCATGCAATGCCTCGGAATGCCAGCGTCGGAATGCAAGCTTCGGAATCGGTGTCTAGGGATGCGAGCCTCGGTGCGGTCGCGGACGTTACGATGAGAACATACAACTAATAGTTGTATGCCGAACATAGGGTTCTCGAAATCGTGATAACTTGGATCGCGGATTGAGACGCGCCACCGCGCAGGCCGAGATGGCTGGAGCGCCGCGCCGCAGCGGTGCTAGCTTGTGAACGGACCGGGGAGTACAGGCCGCCCATGCCGCCCGACGACCATGCCGAAGCCACGCCCGAGGCCCGCCGCAGCCGCGACCCGGAACAGACGCGGCGCGCCATCATCGAGGCCGCCATCGCCGAGTTCAGCGAGAAGGGCTTCTCGGGCGGACGGGTGGACGACATCGCCGCCCGCACCAGCACCACCAAGCGCATGATCTACTACTATTTCGGCGGCAAGGAGCAGCTCTATGCCGCGGTGCTGGAGAAAATGTACGGCGGCATCCGCGACGCCGAGCAGCAGCTGCGCCTCGATGCCCTCGCCCCCGCCGAGGCGATGCGCCGCCTGGTCGAGATGACCTTCGACTATCACGCCGCGCATCCCGAATTCGTCCGCCTGGTCAGCGTCGAGAACATCCACGAGGGCAAGCATGTCGCGGCCTCGCCGGCGATCCGGCGGCGCAACGCGGCGGTGATCGGCATGATCCGCGGCGTGCTCGCGCGCGGCGAGCGGGAGGGCGCCTTCCGCGCCGGCGTCGACGCGCTCGACCTGCACATGCTGATCAGCGGCTTCTGCTTCTACCGCGTCTCCAACCGCCACACGCTGAGCGCGATCTTCGGGCGCGACCTGCTCGCCGCCGAATGCGCCGCGGCGCATCGGCACATGGTGGTGGAGGCGGTGCTGCGCTATCTCGCGGCCTGACCGCTCAGCGCATCTTGCTCTTCAGCACCGCGCGCACCTCGTCAAGGATCAGCGGGTCGTCGATGGTGGGCGGCACCGCATAGGCCTCGTCATCGGCGATGCGCCGCAAGGTCGCGCGCAGGATCTTGCCGGAGCGGGTCTTCGGCAGCCGCGCCACCACCTCGGCGTCCCTGAAGGCGGCGACCGGCCCGAGGCGGGTGCGCACCAGCTCGACGAGCTCGGCGCGGATCTCGGCGTGCTCGCGGTCCGCCCCCGCCTTCAGCACCACGAGGCCGAGCGGCACCTGGCCCTTGAGGCTGTCCTTCACCCCGACCACGGCGCATTCGGCGACGTCCGGATGCGCCGCCAGCACCTCCTCCATCGCGCCGGTCGAGAGGCGGTGGCCGGCGACGTTGATGATGTCGTCGGTGCGCGACATCACCCAGACATAGCCCTCCTCGTCCACCATGCCGGCATCCGCGGTGCTGTAGCAGCCGGGAAACGCGTCGAGATAGCCTTCGCGGAAGCGGTCGTCGGCGCGCCACAGGCTGGGCAGGCAGCCGGGCGGCAGCGGCAGGCGGATGGCGAGGCTGCCGATCTGGCCGCGCGGCGCTTCGCGGCCGGCCTCGTCGAGCGCCACCACGCGATAGCCCGGCGCCGGCTTGCCGCCCGAGCCCGGCCGGGTCGGGAACAGGCCGAGGCCGCGGAAATTGCCGGTGATGCTCCAGCCGGTCTCGGTCTGCCACCAATGGTCGACCACCGGCTTGCCGAGCAGCCTGGCCGCCCAGATGGCGGTGGGCGGGTCGCAGCGCTCGCCGGCGAGGTAGAGCGCGTGGAGGCGCGAGAGATCGTGGCGCGCCATCAGAGCGCCCTCCGGATCCTCCTTCTTGATGGCGCGGATCGCGGTGGGCGCGGTGAACAGCACCTTCACGCGGTGGCGCGCCGCGACGCGCCAGAAGGCGCTCGCATCCGGCGTGCCCACCGGCTTGCCCTCGTAGAGCACGGTGGTGCAGCCGGCGAGCAGCGGCGCATAGACGATGTAGGAATGGCCGACCACCCAGCCGACATCGGAGGCGGCCCAGAACACGTCGCCGGCGCCGACGCCGTAGACCAGCGACATCGAATGGTGCAGCGCGACCGCGTGGCCGCCATGGTCGCGCAGCACGCCCTTCGGCCGGCCCGTCGTGCCGGAGGTGTAGAGGATGTAGAGCGGATCGGTGGCGGCGACGCTGACGCAGGGATGCGGCGGCGCGGCGAGCAGCGCGCCGAGGAGGTCCTCGTCGCGCTCGGGCTCGAGCTCGCAGGGGCCGGCCTCGCGCTGCAGGATCAGGCAATGCGCGGGCTTGTGCGGCGAGGCGGCGATCGCGGCGTCGAGCAGCGGCTTGTAGGGCACGATGCGCCCCGGCTCGATGCCGCAGGAGGCGGCGACGACGACCTTCGGCTCGGCGTCGGCGATGCGCGCGGCGAGCTCGGGCGCGGCGAAGCCGCCGAACACCACCGAGTGCACTGCGCCGAGCCTGGCGCAGGCGAGCATCGCCATCACCGCCTCGGGCACCATCGGCATGGTGACGATCACGCGGTCGCCGCGGCCGACGCCGCGCTCGGCGAGGGCGCCGGCGAATTTCGCGACCTGGGTCTGGAGCTCGGCATAGGTGATGGTCTCGACGCGGCCGGCGAGCGGGCTGTCCCAGATCAGCGCGGGCTGCGCGCCGCGGCCGGCGGCGACGTGACGGTCGAGGGCGTTGAAGCAGGTGTTGAGTCGCGCGTCGGGGAACCAGCGGCCATAGACGCCCTGCGCGGGATCGAAGATGCGGGCGGGCGGGATGTCCCAGGCGATGCCCTTCGCCGCTTCCGCCCAATACGCCTCGGGATCGGCCTGCCAGGCCGCATAGGCCTGATCATAGCGCGTCGTCTCGGACATCGCCGCCTCCCCAGCCCGTTCTTCGTCCTTAACTCGCCAGCGTGGACCTTGGCGGGCGCGCGGCGCAAGCCTGGCCGCCGCCGCGGGCGCGAAATCCGTTGCAAAAGCGCCTCGCAGCAGGCAGCTTCCGATGACGGGGAGGGTCCGGGATGCCTGGCCTGCGCGGCTCCCGCGCCCCGCGGCCGCGAAGCCCGATGCCTTCCGCGACAACGACGACTCTCCTGGGGAGAAACGGGGACAACATGAGCACCGCGACAACGACGGTCGCACCGGGCGAAGGCATCATCGTCACCAAGCGGGAGGAGCGGAAGGTCATCTTCGCCTCCTCGCTCGGCACCGTCTTCGAGTGGTACGATTTCTACCTCTACGCGACGCTGGCGCCGTTCTTCGCGCGGCTGTTCTTCCCGCCGGAGAACGAGACCGCCGCGCTGCTCTCCGCCTTCGCCACCTATGCCGCGGGCTTCCTGGTGCGCCCGTTCGGCGCCATCGTGTTCGGCCGCATCGGCGACCTGGTCGGGCGCAAATACACCTTCCTCGTCACCATCCTGGTGATGGGCTTCTCGACCTTCGCGGTCGGCCTGCTGCCGACCTACGCCGCCATCGGCTGGCTGGCGCCGATCCTGCTGGTGAGCCTGCGCCTGCTGCAGGGCCTCGCCCTCGGCGGCGAGTATGGCGGTGCCGCGACCTATGTCGCCGAGCACGCGCCGTTCAACGGCCGCGGCCGCGCGACGAGCTGGATCCAGACCACGGCGACGCTCGGCTTCTTCCTCTCGCTTCTGGTGATCGGCCTCTGCCGCGTGCTGATGCCGCCGGCGGTGTTCACCGAGTGGGGCTGGCGCCTGCCCTTCCTCGTCTCGCTGATCCTGCTGATCTTCTCGGTCTATATCCGGCTCAGGCTGAACGAGAGCCCGGTGTTCCAGCGCATGAAGGCGGAGGGCCGCGGCTCCAAGGCGCCGCTCACCGACAGCTTCCTGCGCTACCCCAACAACAAGTACGTGCTGCTCGCGCTGCTCGGCGCCACCGCGGGGCAGGGCGTGGTGTGGTACACGGGGCAGTTCTACGCGCTGTTCTTCCTCACCATCACGCTGAAGGTCGACTTCCTCACCGCCTACCTCATGATCGCGATCGCGCTGCTGATCGGCACCCCCTTCTTCATCTTCTTCGGCGCGCTGTCCGACCGCATCGGCCGGCTCAAGATCATCCTGGCGGGCTGCGTGATCGCCGCCGTCACCTACTTCCCGCTGTTCCAGGGGCTGACCAGCGCGGTCAACCCGGATCTCGCGCGCTTCCAGGCCAGCACGCCGGTCACCGTGGCGGCGAGCGACTGCAACTTCCACATCTTCGTGGGACCGTGGTCGCGCTTCACCACCTGCGACCGGGCCAAGGACTTCCTGACCAAGTCGGGCCTCTCCTTCCGCTCGGTGCCGGCCGAGCCGGGCAAGGATGTGGTGACCACGATCGGCAGCACGCGGCTCGAAGGCTTCGACGCCGCCGCCTACACCGCGGCGCTCACCGCCCAGGGCTATCCGCGCACCGCCGATCCGGCGAAGATCAACTGGCCGGTCACCATGGCGATCCTCATCGTCATGCTGATCTACGTGACGATGGTGTACGGGCCGATCGCGGCCTTCCTGGTCGAGCTGTTCCCGACCAATATCCGCTACACCTCGATGTCGCTGCCCTACCACATCGGCAATGGCTGGTTCGGCGGCATGCTGCCGCTGCTGGCCACCGCGCTGGTGGCGTGGTCGGGCGACATCTATTACGGCCTCTGGTACCCGATCGGGATCGCGGTGATGACGGCGGTCGTCGGCGCGCTGTTCCTGCGCGACACCAAGGACGTGGACATCCACGCCTGACCGGCGCGGGGCGGAGCGGCGCTCCGCCCCCGCACCGCGTCACGCCGCGGCGCGCAGCGCCCGCTTGCGCCGCGGCGACGGCGCCGCCGGCAGGTCGAGGGGCAGCAGCGGCACATCGCTGTTCGCCGGCGCGGCCGTGGTCTCCTCCTCCGCCGGATCGGGCAGGTCGCGGCGGCCGAGATACTCCATCGCGAGGCGGCGGAAGGCCCAGTCCAGCACCGAGGTGGCGCGGCGGATCTGCGGATCGCCCTCGACCAGGCCGGCCGGGCCGCCGCCGCCATAGGCGAAGGCGGTGACATAGGCCTCGAGCGGCGTGCCATGGGCGAGGCCGAGATTGACCGACTGGGCGAGGCCGTCGAGCAGCGCGCGGGCAGCGTTGTCGCGCGGCAGGTGGAAGGCGATCTCGCGCAGCCGGCCTTCATGTTCGAGGATGCGCAGCGCGAGACGCTGGCCGCCGATGCTGACCTGCCAGCCGCGGCTGGCGGGGGTGGCGGGGCTGCGCGCGGGCGGGGTCCAGGGGCGCGGCGGACCGGCCAGGGCGGCGGGTGCCGGCGGGGCGGCGTCCAGGAACGGCATCACCGCGGCTTCCATGGCGCTGCGCGCCCGGGGATCCACCGGGGCGAGCAGGCGGGCGGCATCGGCGCCGGCGCGGCGGGCGGCGCGGGTCGGATGGTGGGTGAGCGTGCCGAGCGCGTCGCGAGTGGCGCGGAAGGCGCCGCAAGCCGGGGCGAGGCCGGCGGTCTCGGCGCCGAGCAGGGCCTCGACCGCATCGGCCGCGGCGAGGGCGATGCAGGCGGCGTGGCGCAGGCCGGGCGAGCCGGCGGCCGTGTCGAGGGCGGCGCGGGCGGCCTCGGCGAGCCCCGGGATGGCGGTGGCGGTGGGCGGGCTCGGCCAGATCAGCGCGACCGGCTCGCGGGCGCCGAAGCGCTCGGCGAGGCGGCCGGACTCGGCAGCGGCGGCGCCGCGGGTGAGGGCGGCGATGGCGGCGGCGGCGGCGCGCGCCTCGGCGCTGTCATAGGCGAGGCCGAAAGCGGCGAGCAATCCGGCGAGGTCGGCGAAGCCGAGGCGGAGCCGGGTGGCGCGGCCCTGGCCCCAGATGTCGAGGGCGCGCACCCCGAGGGCGGCGGCGGCGGCGTAGGCGGCGGCGTCGAAGGCGCCTTCGGCGTCGAGGAAGGCCGGGAGGTTGAGGACGAAGCGCGGCTCCCCGGGCTTGCCGTCCTGCCAGAAATCGAGGCCGGGGGCGCCGCGGCGGGCGAGCAGCAGGGCGCGCAGCCCCTGCATCAGGGTCTCGGCCTCCTCGGGGCTGGCGAGCAGGCCGAGCCGGCGGCCGCGGGCGGCGAGGCGGCGGATCCATTCCTCGGCGAGGCCGGGGAGGGTGACGGGGCCTTCGCCCGGGGCGAGGGCGGCGAGGGCGGCGCCAGCGTCCTCGCCTTCCGGGTCGGCGGCGTCGAGCCAGGCGGCGGGGATGGCGACGGCGCGGGGCGGCGCATCGGGATCGGGCCCGGCGCGCAGCCGCTTCAGACCAACGCCTTCCCAGACCGTGCCGAGGATGCCTGCCATGCCCGGATGCTAAGCAAGGCTAGGCCGCGCGGGAAGCCGTATCTGGTGGGTGAGTGGCCATTCGACCCCAATATCCTGTGGAAAATACCGCCGTGTCGGGTGGAAGAGCTGTGGAGGGGAGCTTCACGTCGCGGCAGTGCCGCGACCCCCAGACCCCATCCCTCCTTTTTTTGGCTTATTGGTTCTGGCTCCTCCCGCACTCTCAGGCGCCACACCGTTGTCGGGCTGAGAACGGAGCTAATCCACGCTTCCCCGTATCCAAAAAAAGGAGGTGGGGGGTCTGGGGGGGTCGCGGCACTGCCGCGACGTGAACTCCGCCCCCCAGCCTTTTGCGCCGCAGCTTCGCTTGTGCGATTGTCCGCCGCCGCTCACGAGGGCTTCGCGTCACATGTTCCTGCTGCGCTTCTTCTCGGGCCTCACCGCCCGGCAGGTGGGCACCGACCGCTTCGGCAACGTCTATGTCGAGGCGCGCCGCCGGCGCGACGTGTTCGGCCGGCCGCGCCGCTGGGTGTTGTACAAGGGCAAGCCGGAAGCCTCTTCCGTTCCGCCGGAATGGTGGGGCTGGCTGCATCACACCACGGCGGCGCCGATGCCGGAGGCTGCGCCGCGGCGGCCCTGGCAGAAGGAGCATCTGCCGAACCTCACCGGCACGCCGCAGGCCTATCGCCCGGCGGGGCATGATTATCTCGGCGGGCGGCGCCCGGTGACGACGGGCGATTACGAGGCCTGGACGCCGGGGACCTGAGCGCGGGGATGCAGCGTCGCAGCTTCGCGGAGGTGGCGACCGGCGCGGTGGTGCTGCTGGTCGCGGCGGGGTTCCTGCTGTTCGCGGTGAGCGGCAGCGGGCTTTCGATGAAGAGCGAGGGCCTGATCTTGACCGCGCGCTTCGACCGGGTCGATGGGCTCAATCCCGGTGCCGATGTGCGCATCGCGGGGGTGAAGGTGGGCAGCGTGGCGGAGCAGCGGATCGATCCGCGCAGCTTCCTTGCCGTGCTGACGCTGCGGATCGATCCGGCGCTGCGGCTGCCGGCGGACAGCTCGGCCGAGATCACCAGCGAGGGGCTGCTCGGCGGGCGCTACGTGGCGCTGGTGCCGGGCGGATCGGACCGCGTGCTGCAGAACGGGCAGGAAATCACCATCACGCAGAGCGCGGTGAGCCTGGAATCCCTGCTGGGACGCTTCATCTTCTCGGTGACGGAGCTGAACAACCAGCGCCAGCAGGAGACCCAGGGCGCGCGCAACGAGCCCGCAGCCCAGACGCCGACACCCCAGACGCCGACACCCCAGACGCCGACACCCCAGATACCGACACCCCCGACGCCGGCACCCCGTACGCCCGCACCTCAGACGCCGCAACGATGAGCCTGGAACCGCCCAAGCACTGGCCCGGCATCGCAGGAGACGCAGTCTCCTGCCGGGAGAAGATCAAGATGCTCGAGGAGAACCACCGCGAGGCGGCGGAGCTGCTGCGCGACGTGTTCGAGGATGCGGTGCTGATGGGGGTGGAGGAGGCGGAAATGCGGCGCATCCTGACCGAGCTCGTGGATGCGCTGCCCAGCCCGAGGCGGGCGCGGTGATGCGCGCGCTGCTCCTGTGCTGCGGCGTGCTGCTGGCGGCGCCGGCGGCGGCACAGCTGGACCAGCAATGGGTGCCGGCACGGGTCGCCAAGCTGCAGGCGCTGGACAAGGTGACGGCACGCATCACGGTGCTGGACGCGCCGGTGGATCAGCCGACACGGTTCGGGTCGCTCACCATCACCGTGCGGTCCTGCAACGCACGGCCGCCGGAGGAGGTGCCGGACGCCGCGGCGTGGATGGAAATCACCGATTCCCGCGCGCCGGCCGGGGCAGGCGCGGCATTCCGCGGCTGGATGTTCGCGAACGCGCCGGGGGTGAGCATGCTGGAGCACCCGGTGTACGACGTGCGCGTGCTGGAGTGCCGGTAGCGCGGCTTCATCCGCGGTGCGAGCAAGGCTGGAGGGCGGAGCTTCACGTCGCGGCAGTGCCGCGACCCCCCAGACCCCCACCTCCTTTTCTTGGCTACTGGGAAGCGCGGAGAGCTCAGCGCTCGGCCCGCCAACGCCGCGGCGCCTGAGAGTGCGGGAGGCGCACGACCCACGTGAACTCCGCCCCCGCTCCTGCTTGTCTTCAGTCCCGCACCAGGGCGAGCAGCGGCTCGAAGGCGTAGAGGGCGGGCCGCCGCCCTGCCGCAGGGGCGATTGTTCGAAGGAGGCTGGCCTCGGAGAGAGTCCGGGTGAACTTATGCGCAGTCGGGGACGGTATCCCGGACTTGCTCGTGAACACGTTGTTGCGGAAGACGGGCCTGGTAAAGATGAAATCTAGCGCGGTAATGGTCCATCTGGATGACAGGACCTCGCGAAAGCGCTCCTTCATCTCTTCGTAGAGAGAGCGAATCTGCTCTGCTTTTTGCAGGTTCTGCATAGCCTGCGCCTCCAGTGCCGAGAGGAAGAACAGGACCCAGTCCTCCCAGGCGTCGGAGACCGATACCGCTCTCATTCGGTCGCTGTATTCGTCCTTGTTTTGTTCGAAATACTCGCTGATGTAGAAGTAAGGTTCGGAGATGGCGCCGGCCTGCCAGAGCATCAGCGGGATGATCATTCGCCCGATCCGCCCGCTACCGTCCTTGAAGGGATGCAGAGCCTCGAATTCGAGGTGGGCGACGGCAGTCCTGATCAGGATCTCCCAATCGTCATCGCCGACGAAGTTGAAGAATTTCTCCAACCCGTCGTTCAGGAGTTCGGGGCTGATGGGGACGAACAGGATCTTCCGGCGAATTCGGTCCGCGAGGTAGTTCTGTTCTGTCTTGAACTCGCCCGGGGACATGTCGGCGCCACGGCCGAACCCAAGCAGCATCCTGTGCGAGGATCGCAGGAGCCAGCTTGAGATCGGGGCCCCTTCCTTGACGCTCGCCTGCGCCATCTTCATGGCCCGGCCGTAGAGGTAGACCTCGACCGCCTCGCCGCGGGCCTTGTGCTGTGCTGCGTCGCCCTCTTCTTCCTGCTCCGCCTCGAGGCGGAGAACCTCGTCGAGCGTGCTGACCGTGCCTTCCATGCGCGACGAGATGACCGCCTCCTGGCTGCGAAGCGGCGCCAGGAGGATATCACTGCTGTGCATGCTCTTGAGCATCTGGTCGTAGCGGGCGAGAGCAGCGGATGCCCGCGACAGCGGCTTGATCAACCTGCCCAGTTCGACGAGCTTCGGCGGGAATTTTCCGTAGTGGTACTGCACCGCCCCGCTCGGATCGAAGCCCGAGGGTGCCCTGGCCTCTCCCATCGAGTCTCGCTTTTCGAGTTATGCCGAATTCAACACGGGTCACCGGGAGTTTGCGATAGGCAAGAGCGGTTGTCTATCATTTTTTGCTGATTTTGATAATCAACCTGCCTCGAATGCCCGCGGTGACAACCGAGCCGCGTTGGTTCTACCGGATGGCCCTGCGGCGATAGGCAACCGCTTCCGTCACCGTCACAGCAGCGATTGGCCGCCGGCGAAGACACGGCGCCAGGCCAGGATGCGCACCGATTTGCGCAACCCGGCGGGCCAGAAGGGGTCCTGCTCGACCAGCGCCTGCACCGCCTCGCGGCTGTCATGCTCGACGATCCAGAGGCCGCCGGCGCCCTTGCCGTCGGCCTCCAGCAGCGGGCCGGCTTCCAGGATCTGCGCGGCGTTCGCCTTGAGGAACGCCTGATGCTCGGGCATCAGGCGCGGGCGGACATCGGCCTTGCTCGGCTCGTCCTCGAGCAGCACCACGAAGCGCATCAGCGGAGCCCTTCGCAGAAGTTACGAATCCGCGTGCAGGCCTCCTTCAGCGAGGCGTCGTCGGTCGCGTAGCTGATCCGGAAATGGCCGGGGAACATGAAGGCCGCGCCGTGCACCGCGGCGACCCCCTGCTCGTCCAGCAGTGCCAGGCAGAAATCCTCGTCGGTGTCGATCTGCTTGCCGCCGGCGCTGGTCTTGCCGAGGCAGCCATGGATGTCGGGGAAGACATAGAAGGCGCCCTCCGGCTTGTGGCAGCGGATGCCGGGCGCCTGGTTCAGCATCTCCACCACCATGTTGCGGCGGCGCTCATAGACCACGCGCATCTCCTCGATGCTGTCCTGCGGACCGGTGAGCGCTTCCACCGCGGCAGCCTGGGAGATCGAGGAGGTGTTCGAGGTGGACTGGCTCTGCAACTTGTCCATCGCCTTGATGAGCTGCACCGGCGCGCCGGCGAAGCCGATGCGCCAGCCGGTCATCGCATAGGCCTTGGAACAGCCATTCATCGTCACCGTGCGGTCGCGCAGCCGCGGCTCGACCTCCAGGATCGTCGCCGGCTTGAAGCCGTCATAGGCGAGCTTCTCGTAGATGTCGTCGGTAAACACCCAGACATGCGGGTGGCGCAGCAGCACCTCGGTGAGCTTCTTGAGCTCCTCCTTGCCATAGGCCGCGCCGGTCGGGTTGCAGGGGTTGTTCAGGATCAGCCACTTGGTCTTCGGCGTGATCGCCGCCTCGAGCTGCTCGGCGGAGAGCTTGAAGCCGGAATTCTGGCCGCAGGGCACGATCACCGGCTTGCCCTCGGCGAGGGCGACGATGTCGGGGTAGGAGACCCAGCAGGGAGCGGGGATGATCGCCTCGTCGCCCGGATTGATGGTGGCGACGAGCGCATCGAAGATCACCTGCTTGCCGCCGGTGGCGACCAGGATCTCCTCCGGCTTGTAGTCGAGGCCGGAATCGCGGCGGAACTTCTCGCAGACCGCCTTGCGGAGCTCGGGCGTGCCGGCGACGTCGGTGTACTTGGTCTCGCCGCGCTCGATGGCGGCGATGGCGGCGTCCTTGACGTTGCGCGGGGTGTCGAAATCGGGCTCGCCGGCGGAGAGCGAGATCACGTCCTTGCCGGCGGCCTTCAGCGCCCGCGCCTTGGCCGTCATCGCGATGGTCAGCGAGGGGGAGATGCGGTCGAGCCGTTCGGCGATCAGGGTCATGGGAGCAGCCGCTTCGGGAAGGGGGGGCGACCGTAATGCGGGGTTCCGGCGGGTTCAACCCGCGGGCTGCTCAGCCCTGCCCCGCGCGGCGTGGGGCAAGCAGCCAGGCGGCCAGCGCCAGGACCAGGCCGACCAGGGCGAGGATGACGGCGCCGAGCGCGTTCACCTCCGGGGTGAGGCCGAGGCGGAGCATTGAGAACAGCACCATGGGCAGGGTGGTGCCCGCGGGGCCGGAGACGAAGGAGGCAATCACCACATCGTCGAGCGAGAGGGTGAAGGCGAGCAGCCAGCCGGCGATCAGGCTCGGGGCCATCAGCGGCAGGGTGATGGTGCGGAAGGCGGTGAAGGGGTGGGCGCCGAGATCCATGGCGGCTTCCTCGAGCGCGCGCTCGGATTCCGCCAGGCGGGCCTGGACCACCACGGCGACATAGGCGGCGCCCAGCGTGGCATGGGCGAGCAGCACGGTTGCGGCACCGCGGCCGGCAGGCCAGCCGATCGCAGTCTCCAGCGCGACGAAGAGCAGCAGCAGCGAGAGGCCGGTGACGACCTCGGGCAGGACGAGCGGCGCGCCGATCAGCAGGCCGAAGACCGGGCGGGCGCGAAAGCGGCCGAAGCGGGCCAGGGCATAGCCGGCGGCGGCGCCGAGCAGGACCGCGAGGCTCGCCGCGCCGGCGGCGATGCGGAGCGAGAGGAAGGCGGCGTCCCGCATGCGCTCGTTCGCGGCGAGGGCGGCGAACCAGCGCAAGCTGAAGCCGCCCCATTGGAAGGGGATGCGGTCGGCGCTGAAGGCATAGGCCACCAGCAGCAGCACCGGCAGCCACAGGAAGCCGAAGCCGAGGACCAGGCCGGCGGTGACGATGCGGCCGCGCCTCACCGCTCGGCCTCCAGCCGCTGGAACAGGGCGATCGGGATCAGCAGCAGCACGAGCAGCGCCACCGCGAGCGCCGCCGCCACCGGCCAGTCGCGGTTCTGGAAGAATTCCTGCCACAGCACGCGGCCGACCAGCTGCGCCTCCGGCGGCCCCATCAGCTCGGGAATCACGAACTCGCCGCAGGCGGGGATGAAGACGAGCAGGAACCCGGCCGCGGCGCCCGGCGCGGAGAGCGGCAGGGTGACGGTCAGGAAGCGCGCCATGGGCGTGGCGCCGAGATCGGCGGCGGCCTCCTCCAGCACCGGATCCAGCCGCGCGACCACCGCGTAGAGCGGCAGCACGGCGAAGGGGAGATAGGCGTGCACCATGCCGAGCAGCATCGCACCTTGCGTGTAGAGCAGCGGGACCGTCTCGAAGCCGAGGGCGTGCAGGATGGTGTTGATCCAGCCCTCGTCGCGCAGCAGGCCGATCCAGGCGGCGATGCGGAGCAGGAAGCCGGTCCAGAACGGGAGCAGCAGCGCGAGCAGCAGCGGCAGCCGCCAGCGCTCGGCGGCGCGCGCGATGCCGAGCGCGAGCGGGTAGGCGATGAGCAGGCAGCAGGACGCGGTCAGCACGGCGACGCGGAGCGCGGCGAGGAAGGCGGCGAGATAGTAACTGTCCTGCGCCAGTGTCGCGAAATTCTCTGGATTCGCGGCGAAGCGGAACGGCGGGACGCCGGGCGAGGATTCGGCGAGCGCGATGGCGAGCAGCAGCGCCGCGGGTGCCGCGACGAAGAGCAGCAGCCACAGCCAGACCGGCAGCAGGAAGGCGCGCCTCATGCCGCGAGCGGCACCAGCGCGTCGGGCTCCCAGGCGAGCCGCACCGGCGCGCCGCGCTGCGGCATGTCGCGCGCCGGCAGGATGACGCGGAGCGTGGTGTCGCCGGCGGCGACGATGCAGGTGGCGGTGTCGCCATGGAACGCCACCTCGGCGACGGTGCCCGGCACCGCATTGGCTTCGCCGGGTCCCGGAGCGGCGAGGTGGATGCGCTCCGGGCGCAGCGCGAACAGCAGGCCCGGCTCGGCAGGGCGCAGTTCGATCCCGAGCGCCGGGCAGAGCAGCCTTCCATCCGCCTCCCGCGCCTCCAGCACATTCGCGGCGCCGAGGAAACGCGCCACGAAGCGGGTGGCGGGGCGGGCATAGACCTCGGCAGGCGGGCCGAGCTGGACCAGCCTGCCCGCATCCAGCAGCGCGATGCGGTCGGCGAGGGACAGCGCTTCCTCCTGGTCGTGCGTGACCATGACGAAGGCGGCGCCGGTCTCGCGCTGGATCGCGCGCAGCTCGAAGCCGGTGCGCTCGCGCAGGCCGGCATCGAGCGCCGCCAGGGGCTCGTCCAGCAGCAGCAGCCGCGGCCGCAACACCAGACTGCGCGCCAGCGCGACCCGCTGGCGCTGGCCGCCGGAGAGCCGATGCGGGCGCCGCCGGCCGAAACCCTCGAGCCCGACCAGCGCCAGCGCCTCCGCCACGCGCCGCTCCATCTCGCCCCGCGCGACGCGGGCGCGGCGCAGCCCGTAAGCGACATTGTCGAACACCGAGAGATGCGGGAACAGCGCGTAGGATTGGAACATCATGCTCACCGGCCGCTGCCAGGGCGGCATCGGCGTGATGTCGACGCCATCCAGCAGCAGCCGCCCCGCATCCGGCTGCTCCAGCCCCGCCATCAGCCGCAACAACGTGGACTTGCCCGAGCCCGAGCCGCCGAGCAACGCAAAGAACTCGCCCGCCGCGATGTCGAGCGCGACCGCCTCCACCGCGACGACACCAGCGAAACGCTTCGTCACGCTCTGGACGCGCAGCAAGACCGGCGGTGTGGTCATGATGCCCGGCGTCGGACCGAGAGGGGGCTCTGCCCCCTCTCGGACTCTCCCCCGCTGGGGGGCGACCTCGCCCCCCAGACCCCGAGGGCACAGGTCCGGGAAAGGGGAGGGGCGCAACCGGCGCGCCATTTCCACCCGCGCACGGTGCCCCTCCCCATTCCCGGACCTATACGCCAACGCGGGGTCCGGGGGGCACGGCTGCCCCCCGGCGGGGAGGTCCAGGAGGGGCAGAGCCCCTCCTGGCCCGCAGCCGGGCACCAAGACCTCACCGCCCGGCCTTGAAGCGCGACCAGAGGCGGGTGCGGAGGCGTTCGATCTGTTGTGGTGGGGTGGTGGCGATGAAGCTGTGTTCGAGGCGGGGTGTGTCCGGGTAGACGTTGGGGTCGTTGCGCACCGCCTCGGCGACCATGGGGCGGGAGGCGGGGACGGCGTTGGGGTAGCGCACCTGGTTGGTGATGCCGGCCATCACCTCGGGTTGCAGCAGGAAGTTGATGAAGGCGTGTGCGTCTTCGGGGTGTGGCGCGTCGGCGGGGATGGCGAGCATGTCGAACCAGAGCTGCGCGCCTTGGCGCGGCATCACGTAGCCGATCTCGACGCCGCGGCGGGCTTCGCGGGCGCGGGCCTGGGCCTGGATGACGTCGCCCGAATAGGTCAGGCCGGCGCAGATCTCGCCGGTCGCCAGGGCGTCGAGGATGGCGCCGGAGGCGGGGATGGCGCGCAGATGCGGGCGGATGGCGAGCAGCGCCTGCTCGGCGGCGCGGTAGTCCGCCGGATCGGTGGTGTTGGGGTCGCGGTTCAGCCAGCGCAGCACCGAGGGCACCACGTCGGTCGCGCTGTCCATCACCATGATGCCGCAGCGCGCGAGGCGGGAGGCGTTCTCCGGCTTCATCAGCAGGTCGAGGCTGTCGAGCGGCGCGTCCGGCAATGCGGCGCGCAGGCGGTCGGTGCGGATGCCGAGGCCGATGGTGCCCCAGAGATAGATCGCGCCGTGGCGGTTGCCGGGATCGACGCCGGCGACGCGCTGCATCAGCACGGCGTCGAGATTCGGCCAGTTGGGGATGCGCGCGCGGTCGAGCGGCCTGAGCGCGCCGGCCCGCACCAGGCGGGCGAAGGTGGGTTCGCTGGTGGGGACGATGATGTCGTAGCCCGAGCGCCCGGCGGAGAGCTTGCCTTCCAGGGTCTCCAGGCTGTCGTAGACGTCGTAGCGGACGCGGATGCCGGTTTCCTGGGTGAAGCGGGCGATCGCGTAGGGGTCGATGTAGTCCGACCAATTGTAGACGTTGAGCACGCGGTCCTGCGCCATGGCCGGGCCGGCGAGCGCGGCGGCGAGCAGGGCGAGGAGGCGGAAGACGCGGTGCAGCATCGGGCCATCCGCTGGCTGGGGGCGCGAGGGAAGGCGAGACCCTAGAGCCCTTTTGGCAGCAGGGGAATCGGTCCTCGCGGTCCGGCGCGCCTGATACGGCGACGTGCTCGCGCCCCACCGGGCACGGGGAATCTTTTCCTTGACTACCGGAACCAAGTCCTGTAGCTAGCCCGCTGTCAAGGGGCGCAGTGCGCCCGCTCCTCTCCCGGTTCGCAGCGCCCGCGCCGCCGCCATGCGGCGCGCGCTCGCGCGCCCGCAGCTCTGCCGCAGGACCCCGCGATGCCCGACACGAAGATCAGTGCCCTGCCCGCCGCACCGGCGGTCGGGACGGAGGATCTGTTCCCGCTGGTGCAGGGCACCGGCGGCGACGCGGAGACGCGCCGCGCCAGCATCGGCCAGCTCGCGACCCGGATTCTCGCCGACCGGGCGCTGCATGTGCGCGATTTCGGCGCCGTCGGCGACGGGCTCGCCGACGACGCGCCGGCGATCCAGGCGGCGGTCAATGCGCTGGCGGCGAGCGGCGGCGGGGTGCTGCTGTTCGGCCCGCGCCACTATCGGCTGGCGAGCCAGGTGGTGGTGGACGGCGTCGCGGTGCTGTTCCAGGGCGCCGGCTTCCAGCAGGGCGCCGCCGCCGGCGCCGGCACCTGGTTCCTGATCGATGTCGCCGGCTTCACGCCCTTCACCTTCTCCGGTGCCGCGGCGGCGGGATCGGCGATGCGCGACCTCGCCTTCCGCCAGTCCCATCCGGCGCCGGGCACCGGCTGGGCGCCGACCGATTACGGCCACCTCGTCCGCGTCATCGGCTGCCCCGGCGAGATCGCCTTCGAGACCCTGTTCCTGTGCGGCGTGAACAGGGGGATCTATTGCGACAATTCCGCCGGCCTCCGGGTGCGCGGGCTCGCCGGCCAGGTGTTCGCCAACGGCATCGAGATCGACCGCTGCAGCGCCGCCCCGCGCATCGAGGGCGTGCGCTTCCGCCCGGCTTACAGCGCCGACGACAACGTGGTGCGCTGGCAGCAGGCGAACCAGGACAGCATCATCCTGCGCCGCTGCGACGGCGCCTTCCTCGACGGCATCGAGGTGCTCGGCGCGCGCAGCGCGCTGCGCCTGGCGAGCTCGAGCGCGGGCGTCGCCACGCGCGTGCATCTCGGATCGCTCGCCGCGCAGAACGTGCGCAACGGCATCTGGGCCGACGGCGCCGGCAGCACGGCGATGATCGCGACCGCCACCATCCAGGGCGAGCTCTACAACGGCGGCGGCGTGCCCTTCACGGGATCCGCCGGCGTGCTCGTCGAGGCGAACGACGTCCATCTCCGCTTCGGCGCGCTCCGCGTGGACAAGGCGGAGAGCAACGCGCTCCGGGCCACCGCTGCGGCCGGCCGCATCGACATCTTCGCGCTCCGCATCGAGACCTGGAACAGCCTCGCCGACGGTGCGGCGGCGATCCACCTCGCCAATGTCGCGACGGGCACGCCGAACCAGGTCTTCCTCGGCAGCCCGGCGATCGCCAATGGCGGCGGCAGCGGCCCGCTGGTCACTGCCGGCAGCAACGGCGCCGTCGCCATGATGGCGCCGGCGGGGCGCGTCGCGCGGCCGGGGCTCGCCGTCGGCAGCCAGGACATGGGGCTGTGGGCGCCGGCCGCCACCGAGCTCGCCGCGGTGGCGGGCGGGGTGGAGGTGCTGCGCGCCACCGCGCTCGGCACGGTGACGCTGGGCGGCGCGCCGGGCGCGCATGCGCTCGGCGTCACCACGCCCGCCGCCACGGTGAACGAGCTCAGGGTGACCGGCTCCGCCGCCGGGAACCCGGTCACCATCGCAGCGCAGGGCAGCGACACCAACATCCAGCTGCGGCTCGCCAGCAAGGGCAATGCGGTGGTGCAGCTGCAATCGCGCAGCAAGGCGGCGTTCGAGGCCTATGCCATCGCCAACAACGCGGTGAACTACCTGCGCGCTGCCGCGGTCGTCACGGGCAGCAGCCCGCCGCTGCAGGCCCAGGGCTCCGACACCAATGTCGGCATCGACATCCAGGGCAAGGGCACCGGCGCGATCAGCCTGACCAGCAACGGCGCCGTGGCGCTCGCGGCGAGCAATCCGGCGAGCAGCGTCAACAGCGTCGCGGTGAGCGGCGCGGCGACCGGCGGCACGCCGCTGCTCGCGGCGCAGGGGAGCGACGCCAATGTGACGCTGGCACTCGGCGCCAAGGGCAGCGGCGCGGTGCAGAGCGCGGCGCCGTTCCAGCTGCCGAGCTACACCGTCGCCGGGCTGCCGAGTGCCGCCACCTATCCGCGCTGCCTCGTCTACGTCTCGAACGGCACGGCCAACAAGCGCCTCGCCGTCAGCGACGGCAGCGCCTGGCGCTGGCCCGACGGCGCCGTGGTGTCCTGAGCGTTTCCCCGATCCACGGAGATCCTCGCATGACCGCCCTCACCGACTATTCGAAGAACCTGCTGGCGCGCGCCCTTGTCGGGCGGCAGCCGGCGCTGCCGGCCTCCGTCTATGTCGCGCTCGGCACCGGCGGCAACGCCGCCGCCGGGCTGACCGGCGAGGCGGTGGGCAACGGCTATGCCCGCCAGGCGGTGAACTTCACCGGCACCGGCACCCAGAGCAGCGCGGCGGCGGTGAAGTTCACCTTCACCGCGGGCCCCGGCACGCTCAGCCATGTCGGGCTGTTCGACGCCATCGCGGGCGGCAATCCGCTCGGCTTCGCGCCGCTCGGCTCGCCGGCGACGCTGACTGCCGCGGGCACCATCACCATCCCCGCAGCGAGCCTCACCGTCCTGCCCGATTGACCCGGCGCCCGCGACGCCGCGCCCGACCCATGGCCCGCCCGGGCCGCGCCGCCCTCCACGGAGACCCATCGTGACCGAGAATGCCTGCCCCTCGCCCGGCGTGGCGCCGCCGCGCGGCGCGCGGAGCCCGCGCCCATGAGCTTCGATCCGCATGGCCTCACCGTCCTCACCAGCGGCAACGGCTTCACGCTGTGGCACTACCGGACGAATGACGACCGCGCCACGGTGCTGACGCCGGGCTACTTCACCGCCGCCGCCGGGCAGCTGCTGCCGGGCGACCTCGTCATCGTGCAGGCGGCCGACGCCACGGCGATGGTGCCGATCCGCGCCGGCGGCACCACCGGCATCGGCATCACGGTGGACCCCACCGGCACCGCGCCGCTCTTCCTGCGCTCGGCGAGCCTGCCCTTCGGCTTCTCGATCGCGGCGACGGCGAGCGCGCGCGCGATCGTGCTCGATGCGCTGCCCGCGGACCTGATGCCCGGCGAGAGCTTCGAGGTGGGCGCGACGGTGTTCGGCCCGATCACCCGCGTGACCTTCCGCCTGATCGACGGCGGCGGCGCCGATGCCGCGCCGCCGCAGACGGTGCTGGTCTCGGGCGGGCGCGCCAGCGCGACCTTCACGGCGCCGAACGCCGGCGGCGGCTACCGCATCCGCGCCGCCGACACCGACGACCCGACGCTCGCGACGCTGTCGCCGCCGCTCACGGTCAACGCGCCGCCGCGCCTGCTGCTCGAGAGCGGCGGCCGGCTGCTCGCCGAGACCGGCGCCTTCCTCGGGCTGTGACCCGGAGCCTCCCCCTTTCCGCAGGGCCTTCAACAGGACCTCCAGCAGGAATCCCAGCATGTCCGACACCAAGATTTCCGCGCTGCCCGCGGTGAACACCGCGGCCGACACCGATCTCCTGCCGCTGGTGCAGGGCAGCGGCGGGGGCGCCACGACCCGCCGCGCGAGCCTCGCGCAGGTCCGCTCGCGCCTGCTCGCCGACCGCGCGCTGCATGTGCGCGACTTCGGCGCCGTGGGCGACGGCGTGACCAACGACGCCCCGGCCATCCAGGCGGCGGTCAACGCCATGCAGGCCGGCGGCGGCGGGACGCTGCTGTTCGGCCCGCGCCGCTACCGCGTGGCGAGCGCCGTCGTGATCAGCAGCGCGGTCACCCTGCAGGGCGCCGGCTACACCGAAGGGCCGAACCCCGCCGACGGCACCTGGATCCTGATCGACAGCACGAGCTTCACGCCGTTCACCTTCACCAGCGCCTCGGCGCGCGGCTCGGCGGTGCGCGACATCGCGTTCCGCCAGTCGCACACCGCGCCGCTCAATGCCAGCTGGGCGCCCAACAACTACGACTACCTGTTCCGCGTGGTGGACTGCATCGGCGCCGTGGATTTCGAGAACCTCTTCTTCTGCGGCATCAACAAGGGCATCTTCTGCGACAACTCCGGCCGCCTCAACATCCAGCGGCTGCGCGGGCAGATCTACACCACCGGCATCGAGATCGACCGCTGCTTCGACATCCCGCGCATCCACTACGTGCATTTCTGGACCTTCGTCACCGCCAACGACAACGTGGTGCGCTGGCAGCAGGACAACCAGGACGCGATGATCTTCCGCCGCTGCGACGGCGTGTTCCTGGCCGACATCTTCTGCCTGGGCGCGCGCAGCGTGCTGCGCTTCAGCTCCTCGACCTCCGGCGTGACGACGAAGTTCACGGTGACCTCGCTCTACGCCGATTTCGCCAAGTACGGCGTGTGGATCGACGGCAGCGGCAGCATGGGCCAGATCGGCAGCGCGACGACGCAATCCGAGCTGTGGAACTCCGGCGGCACGCCGCTCTCCGGCTCCAACGGCATCCGCGTGGACGCCGACGCGGTGCAGGTGCAGATCGGCAACCTGCGGGTGGACAAGGCGGAGAACAACGCGGTGCGGGTGAACGGCAACGGCAATCGCATCGACATCTTCGCCTTCCGCGCCGAGGCGTACAACACGCAGAACAACGGCTCGGCGGCGATCCATCTGGTGAACGCCTCGGTGCCGCACCGGGTCTATCTCGGCTCGCCGGCCATCCTCGGCAACGGCAATGGCGGGCCACTGGCGAATTCCGGCGGCAACGGCGCGGTGTTCGTGCCGCAGGAAGTGCAGGCCTGACGGCAGGGGCGGGGCAGCGGCCCCGCCCCTGGGCCGCGTTCCGCTCGATCGCCTCAATGGGTTGGGCGAGGATGCGTACTATGGGTGCACCGTCAAGCGCTGCCGCCTAGTTCGGCGGATTATGCCAGACATCCAAACGCGCAGCGTGCTCCACGAGAAGGCGCCCGAGCTCACTTCCAACGGTTAGAAAATAATCTCCGTGATCCTGGCCGGTGAACGCCTTGTGCGCTGAGACCCAATGGCCGCCCGCGATTGAGCGATGCAGCAGAGGAAAGACGTTGACTTGGTCAGGGTTGAAACTGTTAGCCGCACGGCGGAACTCCGCGCCGAGCCCCGCAGCACTCAACGGCGCCCGCCGAAATGATCCGCATCCACCATTGGGGGCGGTAGCCAGGGCACGGCTCATGAAATCGAATACGTCAGCGCCGAAAGTCAGAACGATGGGAGGTTGATAAGTTTGAAGTCGATTACGGAAGAGCGCGATTCGCGCGGGTAGAATTTGGCCGTTATAGTCCCAATCCGGCTTGGCGCCAGGCTGCTGCTTGGCTGCGGCGTTGCAAACGAACAGCTTCGCTGTATCAATCCGCCGGCCACTGCCCCTCGTATAGGCCACCTCTTGGATGACCTCGAGCACCGACGTCCAGATGTTATGTCGGACCGGGTGGCGAGGATCAAGCGGCTCCCGCAGGTCCTGCAACCAACGGGTCGGATAGGAATGCCCAACGAGCCAAATGTGCCGGCTAAGCTGTTCTGCCTCGGTATAATCATGCAGCACGTTTCGCCCCTTGGCTTCCCGTCCAAGGTTACGGCATTGACACTACCGACACAATTCTATCGCGCAACTACGGCGCGAAGGATGGTGCCAGGGGCGGAATCGCACAAGCGCTCGAAAGCATTGAATTTACTCGGCGACCCCCGGACAGAGATTCAGCGATACCAACGCAGATACCAACACGCACATCGTCATAGCTGGGCTGCCAGTCCGGTCGCTCATCCGCATACGACCTCCGGCACGCCGGCGTCGGTCAGGAGTCGGTAGAGGTCGGCCACGCGGGCGCGGCGGCCACGGGCCTCGCAAAAGGTGAAGATAGCTCGCTGCTTGGCTCGAGAGAGGGCGACAAAAAAAGTGGCGATTCCCTCAGGATTTCCTGCGCTGTGGCTCCACCACATTTTATCGTCAAGTCCGAGAAACAGAATAGTGTCGTATTCCAAGCCCTTGCTCTTGTGCACGGTCATCAGCGGGATCTGGTTTATGCCCTCGAAGCGGTCGAGAGCGTCGCTCCAGTCTGCACTCTGCTCTGCACATGTCGCGAAGTATATGCGGAATGCCTCAAGCGAGATTTCGAGAGCTTCGCCGGTGCCGTATTCGGAGTAGGTTCGAGCGAGCGCTCCCGCATCGACGAAAGCGACGACCTGATCTGTCAGCGCTTCGGCAGCCACGCGGCTAGGCGGGGTTACCTCCATGGTCCTGCGCAGCGTCCTCAAGAAGGCCGTCAGGCCTTCCTCAGCTTGGGCGCACGCCACGTCGTCGTCCGCGTCGGAGGCGCGCAAGCGCTGAACCGCATCGGACGCGACCCGCCACGCGGCGGGCGCTTGCCTGGTCGCGCCAAGTCGGAGGAGCGCTATACCTACGCCGACGAAGGCGTCAACAAGCAGATCCTGCAGGGAAGTGCGACCCAAAGCGCGGCTTTCGTTCCGCAGACTTAAGCCGGCTGCCGCAAGCGACCCCGCGAGCTGCTCCTCGAAGCGGTCGGCGGTCTGCCGGACCAGGATCGCGTAGTCCCGCGGTGCGGTGCCACGCTTCGCCATGTCGGCGGCGAGCCACGACGCGACATAAGCCGCCTCTCGCGTCTCGGTGGGGCAGGACCAAACCTGGGCCACGTCGCCGTCGATCCTCCGTGGTGCCTGGGCTACGGTCGGGATCGCCCCTGTGTCGAGCGCCTGGGCGACGACTAGCTGGATCCGGACGAGGTCGGGCGAGGAACGGAAATTGAATACCAGAGGGATACGCTCTGCTTCGAAGTCGGCCTCGAACCTCTCAAAGGCGTCGGTTCGGGCGCCGGCCCAGACCATGATCCGCTGCTTGTCGTCGCCTACGGCCGTCACGGCCATGCGCGGGTGGCGGAACGCCGACAGGAGGAAGTCGTACTGGGCATAAGTGGTGTCCTGGAACTCGTCGACGAAGACGAAAGGGTAGGTTGCCTTCAGCGCGCGGGCGATTTGTGGTCGGGTGCGCAGGAGGAGTTCAGCAAGCCGGTTCAGCATGACGAAAGTCAGGCGCGATGGACCGCGTACACGGAGGGCCTCCGACCACCACCGGTTAACTGCGAACGCCGCCGGATCGGTGGCCTGGATCGCGTCCGCAGGTAGTCGGAAAGATCCTACGATACGGGCCTCGAAATCCGCCGGGCTGAATGAGGCAACTGCTGGCTGCCAGGACGCCGGGGCTCGTAGGCGCGTGCGGGCCAGGAAGTCTTCGGTCGTCAATCGCTTCGGGAACTGGATTTCATAGGGCTTGGTCGGACGCCAAGAAGTAGGAATCGCGGGCAGGAATCGATCAACGAGGCTCTTGGTGAAGGCGTCGAAGGTCATGGACACGAAGCGGTCTGCGCTTGCCTTATCGCAGCGCTCCCGCACGCGCACGGCTAGGTTCTCGGCGGCGTCGGACTTGAACGAGATCGCCAGCACCCGGCGGGGGGCCGGGCAGATGCCCGTTTCGAGGAGGTAAGCCGCGCGTTGGGCAAGGAACTCCGTCTTGCCAGCGCCGGGCCCCGCGACCACACACGTGCTCGCCTCGCGGCGCAGAGCCTTCCACGCGTTCGGCTCCAGGTCGGCGATCCCGCGGGGGCGCCAGTCTTGCGGCGCGGCGACAGCCATGAGCTAGCGCGCCCGTCCCGACGGAGTGATCGCGAGCGCCGCCGTGATGTGGTCGAGCAGCGCGCGCAACTCGGCCGGCATTCCGCCCTTCAGGGTCGCCGGCTCCATGGGCCCAAGGACCCTGACATGGGTGCTGGGCTTGCCCCGACCGAGGAATAGGTACCGGTACCAGCGCAGTGCCTCATCATGCTCGGCGCCATAGATTGTCGGGAACCCCTCGTCGCCGAGGACAGCCTTGCGGGCGTCCCCGGCGGTCGGACCGCGGCGACCGGGCTCAAGCGCCTCGTAGGGTTCTGGAAAGGCGCGGAGCATCGCGTAGTCGAGGTCAAGCGGGACGGAGAAGAAGACGCCGAACTTCCGGAGCCACGCCACCCAGCCGTCCAAGCCCTTGGCGTCGGCCGCGCCCGAGGCCGCGAAGGCCGCGAGATTGGCGTCCGGACCCTCCGGCCGCAGCGCTGACCCGAATACCTCCTCCGGAGTCCGGCTGATCGCCAGCAGTTGCTCGCAGGTCGTCTTGATCCGGCCCCAGCCGCCTCCTTCCCGGCCCCAGTCGAGGTCGAGCAGCGTGGCGTGCGGGATGGCGAGGTCGTTCAGCAGCTTCCAGAGGTGATTCACGTGCCGCCCGCCAAGGGGGACGATGGCCACGAAGGAGCGGTCGATCGGCAGGTCGAGCGCCTCGGCGAGGCGCGGCAGCACCACCTCCTCCGACGCGCCCTCCCCCAGCACAACGAAGCGGGCGAAGTAGAGCTCCGGATAGGTCCGTACGGCCTCGCGCACGAACTTCGAGGCCTCCTCCTCGCCGTCTGGCATTAGAATCGTGTTCACCCGCGGGGTGCGATCGGCGGCCTCCAGGCGGAAGTGCCGCACCTGGGTCGGGTCGACACGGGCCAGGATGCTGGCGGAGTGACTGGAGATGAACGCCTGGGCGCGGCCGGCATGGGTGAGATCCTCGATCTGGCGAACGATCCGCGAGAGGTAGAAGGGCGCGAGATTGTTCTCCGGCTCCTCAACCGCGATGAGGGTCAGCGTCGGCAGCGGGATGCCGCTGGGCTGGAATGCGGGGCCGGCCGACCCGTCGGCGATGCCGGCCTCGACGTCGAGCGTCGCCGCCGTCATGGCCAGGTGGAAGAGCGAGCGCTGACCGTCGCTCAGATCCTGTAGGCTGCGGTCGCGGCCGGCCTCGTCGGGGTGGAAGACGACTTCGACTTTACGGATGAACTCCTGGAACCGCAGGTCGACGGGCCGGAAGACCGGCTTGGTATCCGTGCCAGCCGAATGCACCTCTTGCCATCGGCGCTCGACCGCCTTCGCGACGAGATCGACCGCCGTCTCGGCCCCGAATGCGTCGTTGAGGCGGCCGCCCGCGTCGGCGAACACTTCCTTGACGCTTGTCGACCAGGTGATCGCCCGCCACAGCCTCCCCCGGAGAAACGCGCTGACCTGGGAGGAGCCGTCCCGGCTTGCCGGGACGTAGATCATCTGGATACGCGCCCGGTCGGCCGGCCGCAGATCGGAGCGGTCGCCGTCCTCGAAGGCGCCGAGGGACCGGACGGCGCGGTAGGTCTGCTCGATGACGCCTTCGAGCGATCCGTCGTCCGTCCAGCGACCTTCAAGCCGCAGGCGGCACTTCAGGCGCCCGTCCTCCACGCAAGCCATCTGATGGAAGAATTCGCGGACCGCGTCGTGATCGCCGTCGTCGCGGTCGAGCTCGGGAAAGGCCAAGACGGCCTCGACGGTGAACCGCCGTTCGAGCGGCGCCGCGGCCTCGTTGGCCGGCACGTGGAAGTCTTGGCGCCGGATACGCCGCTCGTCCGGGGTGACGCCGAACAGGCGGAGGAGCGCCTGCATCACCGCCGTCTTGCCCGAGCCGTTCACGCCGACGAACGCGGTCAATCCCTGCGCCATCTCGATCGTCAGGGGCTCGGGGCCGAAGCACCGAAAGTTGGTCAATGTGAGCCGTTCAAGGAACATTAGGGCATCCAGGAAGGGACGGGCGCGACGCAGGGTTATCGCATATGAGCAAAGAGCTCGTAGAGGAAGCCCTTCTTCCAGCGGGCGAGGTTCATCTTGCGTGATGGCGAGCGCCGATCCGGATGCGCGCGCAAGATGTCGAGCGCCATGCGCCGAATGATGCTGTGGTTGTACGGCGCGTTGTTCTTTCGGCTTCTCGCCGCGTCCTCGTAGAACACGACATCGAGC
>Ga0081539_10000573_pt1 | contig 76094 bp, 71 predicted proteins | sample TabmetS4T2R2_FD_71023 | JGI IMG/M metagenome (GOLD analysis project Ga0081539, IMG submission 71023) | Tabebuia heterophylla rhizosphere microbial communities from the University of Puerto Rico - S4T2R2 | ecosystem: Host-associated > Plants > Roots > Rhizosphere ...
GACGAGCGCAACTCCGACCTCCGTCATTGGGTCAACGGTAAGCTTCTGCACCGCGACCAGCCCGGTCTCTCTCCATTCGACTCGGTGGTGCAGGGCGGCGACGCGGTCTGGGAAGGCCTGCGACTCTATCGCGGCGGGATCTACGGCCTCCACCAGCACCTCGCGCGGATGCGCCGGTCGGCGACCGCGTTGCACTTCGCGCACATCCCCGGCGACGACGAGATCATCGCGGCGATCACCGCCACGCTGCGCGCCAACCGGATGTACGACGGCGTGCACGTACGGCTGACCCTGACCCGCGGCGTGAAGGTGACCAGCGGGATGGACCCGCGGCTCAACCGCTCCGGCTCGACGCTGATCGTGTTGGCCGAGCACAAGCCGCCGGTCTACGACGCGAGTGGCCTGCGCCTGGCAACGGCGAGCGTGCGACGGCCCGGCCCGGACGTGCTCGATCCGAAGATCCACCACGGCAACCTGTTGAACTCGATCCTCGCCAAGATCGAAGCCACCGCGGCCGGCGCCGACGATGCCATCATGCTCGACCAGCGGGGCTTCGTGGCGGAGACCAACGCCACCCACCTTTTCGCCGTGATCGGCGAAAGGCTTGCCACGCCGACCACTGCCGCCTGTCCGGAGGGCATCACTCGGCAGACGGTGCTGGAGCTGGCGGTCCGCGCCGGGATCCCTGCGGTCGTGCGCGACATCTCGCTGACCGAGATGTACAACGCGGACGAGGTGTTCTGCACCGGCACGATGGGCGAGATCGCCGGAGTCACGGTGATCGACGGCCGGGCCGTCGGCGGCGGCAGCGTCGGCGTGGTGACGACCCGGATGTCCCAGCTGTACCGGGAGCACGCCGCCGCAAACGGCGTCCGGCTGCCGCTAGAGCCGCCGGGTGGCTAGCTCGTCGTAGTAGGGCCGTGCCGCTTCGACGAGCGGCCGCAACCGCGCGGGTACATCGGCCGGGGAAGGGTCGTACGACGCGAAGCCGGTGGATGCACGCACCGCTGCGTACCAATGGGGTGCCCAGACGCCGTCGGTCGACCGCGGGCCAGGCGCCCACGAGAGCATGGCCGGGTCGAAGCCGATGCCGAGCGCGTCGCAGAGCCGGCGCAGGGTGCCGGGCGGGTCGCGGAGCACGTCGACCGCGTCGACCACCGGCCCGCCGTACGCGCGATGGATCTCCACCTGCTGCGGGTAGCCGAGGTCCTCCAGCGTGGGCTCCCCGCGCACCCGAGCGTACGAAGCGATCACGTGTTCGGGATCGCGGATCAGGAACGCGTGGGTGAGCGCACCCAGCCAGTCCCGGCCGATATCCGGCAACAGGTGGTGGGCCATGTGCTTCTGGTAGTGCACGGCCGGGTCACCGGGCACCGGCCCGGTCAGCGCCGCGGCAACCTCCTCCCACCGGGTGGGTTGGCACGACAGGATCTCCTCCCGGCTCGGGTGATCGATTCCGGTGACGGCCAGGTAATGCGCGTAGAACGGCTCGTCGACCACCACGGTGTCCGCGCGGGAACCGAAGCTGCGCATCATCGCGGTCGAAATATTGCGCGGCCCTGACCACATCGCAATCCGTGTCGTCATGCCCCGATGATCGCCTGGAGACAGCCGTCGGGCCAGGTCGCTACTTCTTGCTCTTCCTGGGTGACGACGTCTTCTTCGGGGGCAGCGTCGCCACGTACGCCTGCGCCTTCCTGACCCACTCGCCGGCCTCCTCGACGGTGAACGAGGAGGGCAGGGACAGGTACCCGCCCATCGGCCGTTCGACCGGGCCGAACGGCCGGGCACCTTCGATCGCCGAGAGCGCCGCCAGGTCCTCCTCGCCCAGCTTGACTCCCACGGAGGAGCCGAACAGACCGGCGAACATGTTGCCGTTCACAAACGCGCCGATGTTGCCGAACATCGGCTTGACCTCGACTTCCGGAGCGTCGGGCACGACGCTGCGGAAGAACTCCTTGTCGTCCTCGGTGGGCTTGGGGATCTGCATACCCGCGATCCTGTCACACTGATCGAATGTGTCCGGGTGTTCCGAGCCGTCCGGACGATGACGCGCCGGGAATGGTCAGGAAACCGGCGCGGTGCCGGTGTGCTCGAGGATCGCTCTGACAATCGGCTGCCAGTCGGCTCGATAGACTCCGTGGCCTGCCGCCGGCAGCGTCAGGAGTCTGGCGCCGGGGATCTCGTCGGCCAAGGCCCGGCCGTGCGCGAGCGGGAACATCGGATCCGCGGTGCCGTGGATCACCAGCGTGGGTGCGATGATCGAGGACAGTGGTTCGTTTGAGCGCTTGTCGTCGGGCAGCACGTCGTGGTTCTGTGCGGCTGCGACGTTGCGCGCTCGCGCGACGTCGCAACCGACCAGCTCACGGGTTGCCGACTCATCGAACGGGCGGTGGCCTCCGGAAAGCATCCGTGAGTAGCCGACCAGGTACTCGATCACCGACTCGGTGTCCGACCAGTCGACGTCTGCCGCTGCCAGGAAGCGCCCGAACTCGTCGGCCGGCGGTGGTAGGCCGCGGTCGCCGGGCGTGGCGGGGGACGTACTGATGAGGACCAGCGAGACGACGCGGTCGGGGTGGTCGAGCGCGAGAAGCTGGGCGAACGCGCCCCCGGCGGAGACGCCGACGAGGTGCGCCGCCGGGATGCCGTAGGCGTCGAGCACACCGGCCGCATCGGCGACGAGGTCTGTGCCCGTGTATCCGGGGTGGCCAGGCTCGTAGGCGACCGAGCGGCCGGTGTCACGATGGTCGTAGCGGATCACGAACCGTCCAGCCTCGGCGAGCATCCGGCAGAAGCCCTCCTCCCACCAGATCATCGATGCGCCGATGCCCATGATGAGCAGGATGGGCGGGTCGGTCCGGGCGCCGAAGAACTCCGTGCACAACTCGACGCCGTTGGTTTCAATCATCCGCTCAGCCACTGTGCTCCCCTTCCTGCACCGATCGTCGCCAAGGCTCGGGCGTTGCGGATGCCGATGTGTGCCACATGGCGGTCAGCCGGACAGGCCGCTCTCGCGCAGGAAGGTCAGCACCGCGGTCACTCTGCGGTGTACCGGCACCTCGGTGGTCAGGCCGAGCTTGGTGAAGATCGCGTTGACGTGCTTCTCGATCGAGGACTCAGCGAGGCCCAGCGTCTCTGCGATGCCGGCGTTGCCACGCCCCTGTGCCATCTCCCGCAGGACGCCGAGTTCGCGCGGGGTCAGTGTGGCCAGGGGCGAGGCCCGCAGCCGGGCGCGCCGGGTGACCAGCGCCTCGACCACGAGCGGGTCCACGACCGAGCCGCCCCGTACGACCTCCCGCAGCCCCTCGAGCAGCCGGTGCACGTCACCGATGCGGTCCTTGAGGAGGTAGGCCAGGCCGGCCGTGCCGTCGCGGAACAGGTCGAAGGCGTACGCCTCGTCGGCGTACTGGGATAGGACGACGACCCCGACCTCGGGGTGGGCGGCCCGGATGGCGTGGGCCGCGCCGATGCCGTCCATCGCGTCGCCCGGCATCCGGATGTCGGTCAAGACCGCGTCCGGCCGCAGCCGGTTAACGGCGTCGAGCAGCTCGGACGCCGAGCCGACCGCGGCCAGCACGACGACGTCGCCGGAGTCCTCGAGAATCCGGCGGCCGCCCTCCCGGACCAAGTAGCTGTCGTCCGCCATCACGATCCGCAGCGGCTCAGCCATCGGCCGACCCTAGCGGGATGTCCATCCGTAGCGTCGTTCCACGCCCGGCGGCGCTGTCAACGACCAGGGAGCCGCCGACGATGTCGAGGCGATCTTCCAGCCCGGCGAGGCCGAGCCCGCGGCCGGCGTCTGCGTCGAAGCCGCGCCCGTCGTCGCGTACTTCGAGCCTCAGCCGCCCGTCCGGTCGTTGCAACCAGACCTCGACCTGCGTCGCATCGGCATGCTTGACCACATTGGAGAGTGCCTCGGCCAGTGCGTACCAGGCGGTTGCCTCGATCCGAGGCGAGAACCGGACATCCCGCAAGGACGCGTCGGCGTGTACCGCCATCGCCACCGGAAGCCGTGCCGCCTGGGCCTCTACCGCGGACAGCAGACCGCGGTCGGCGAGAACCGGCGGGTGGATCGCATGCGCCACCGACCGTAGCGTGCCCATCAGGTCACCGAGATCGGCCTGAAGGTCCATCAGCAGCTGCTCGCCGCTCGGGTGGCCGCGCTTCAGCCGCTGGCGGGCCAGGCCGAGCTTCGCGATCATCGCCACGACCTCCTGCTGAACGCCGTCGTGCAGGTCACGCTGGATCCGGCGGCGCTCGGCGTCCTGGACGGCGACCACACGGTCGCGGGACGCGGTCAGCTCGGCCGCCTGCCGCTCGATCTGCTCCAGGCGCACGGACAACTCCTCGGCCAGCTGGAGGTTGCGGGCCATGGCGGCCGCCTGGCCGGCGAGCGAGACGAGAAGCCTGCGATCCTCGGTCACCAACGGGTTCCCGTCCCGGCGCGGGCCGCACTCGATCCGCCCGATGCGCGCGTCGCCATCGCGGATCGCCACGACCAGTTCGGCCTCGGTCGACACCTCGCCGGCGTCCGCGACCATGCCGTCGATCTGCGCCCGTGCCCAGGTCAGGTCGAGCCCTTGGCGTACGGTGTCGACCAGTTCCTCCAGCGTATGGGCGCGATCGGGGGCCTGCTCCAGCACGGCGCCGAACCGGGCCAGCACCCCGTATCCGTCCAGCCGCGTGCCGAAAGTCCACCGGTCGGCGAGCCGCTCCACCTGCCCGCGGACCGGCTGCAGCGCGACCGCCGCCACGACGCCGACCAGCACGGCCACGTCGGCGTCGGCCACCCCGGCGGCGAGCAGGCCGAGGCCGCTCGCCGCCCCGACCAGGGTCAGCACGATCAGCCCCCGCAGCAGCGCGCGGACGTGCCTGCGCCGGGCCGGTCGGTCGATGCCGAACACGCCCTCGTAGAGAAGGGCGACCAGCAGCGACCCGATGAGGAGCGTCGCGGTGATCGGCCACAGCACGGTGTAGGCGATCTGGGTGACCAGCGCGTCCTCGCCCACCCGGAGGGTCAGTAGGACCATGGCGAACGTGATGACCGACCCGGCGCTCCACCCGACGAGCAGGAGCCGGATCTGGCGACGGTGCGGCGCGGTCTCGCGCCGGTAGCGCAATGCGAGCAGCCCGATACCAACCAGTACCCACAACGGGAACAGGTCGTAGAGCCGGCCGAGCACCGGACCCAACGGCGCCAGGGCCGGGACGAAGACGGGACTCGGCGGAACCGGTGTGCCCGGCTCGGCGTACCTCGCAAGCAGCATCGTCGGGTTGGTCAGCGCGCCCAGCACGGGTATGGCGAGACCGGTGGCGGCGATGACGGTGAGGACGATCCGGTCGATCCGGTGGTCGGGCCGGCCGACCGGGAAGAGGCCGACGAGGGCCACGAGGGCGACCATTCCGACGCCCTCCAGCCACTGCGTGACCAACACGAGGCCGGCGTTGCTCACCAGCGGAGGGAGGGTTTCGTTCAGCAGCGTGGTCACCGCGAACGCGACGCCGGAGGCGAGCAGCCATCGTACGACGAGGTTGTCCGGGCGGTACGCGAAGGCGACCAGCCCGGCCACGTAGAACGGCAGCGGGCCGATCAGCACCCAGACGGCGTGTGCCGGCTTGCCCGAGCCGAGGTCCAGCACGACGGCGGCGGCGAGCGCGAGCCCGCCGGCGAGCGCAAGCAGCCTGCAAGCCGTACGCATGTGGTCATTCTCGGCCCGGTCCGGCCGGTGGGTACACAGGGTTGACCGGGCATTCATGGTGAGCGGGTCTGGAAGGCGGCCATCATGGCCATGTCCTCGTGCTCCAGGGTGTGGCAATGCAGGAGGTACCGGCCGGGATAGTCGGTGAATCGGACGAGCACCTCGACGATCTCGCTGGGGGAGATGTCGATCGTGTCCTTCCAGCCGACGTCGTGCGGGCCGGGTTCGGTTCCGCGCCGGGACAACACCTGGAAGGGGTTCAGGTGCACGTGTACGGGGTGGTGCAGGTCGCTGGCGAACCGCCAGATCTCCACGTCACCGAGGGCCACGTCAGCGTCGATCCGCTGGTGATCGAAGGGCTTGTCGTCGATCAGCCACGCCGGGTGCTCGCCACTGGGTGCCCGGCGGAACCGCCAGTCGCGGGTGCGCGTCGCCTGGCTCCGCCGCAGCGGTTGGATGTGGCTGAGCCGCTGCGGGATGTGGCTTTCGTCGCCGGCGCGCCCGGTCACCCGGAACAGCATTACGCGTTCGGTGGACCCGGCGCCCAGCGCATTGCCCAAGGCGACGGCGGTGCCGGGCGGGAACGCGGAGAAGTCGACGACAACGTCGGCGCGCTCGCCGGGAGCCAGCAGCACGGTCTCCTGGTCGATCGGTCGGTCGAGCAGCCCGCCGTCCGACCCGATCTGCACGAACGGCGTCCGCGCGGGGTCGAGGATCAGCCGGTAGCGGCGCGCGTTGGAGGCGTTGAGCAGCCGGAGACGGTACCGGGCCGCCGCCACCTCCAGCATCGGCCACGGCGCGCCGTTGACCAGGATGACGTCGCCGAGCACACCCTCCAGGTAAGCGTCCGTCACACCGCCCTCGGCGTGCAGCGCGTGGTCCACGTCGGGGTAGCGGAACGAGCCGTCCTCGTCGAACGCCCGGTCGGTGATCATCAGCGGGATGTCGCGGTCGCCGCGCGGCAACGGCAGAGCGGCCTCCTCGTCGTCGGTGATCAGGTGAAAGCCGGCCAGACCGCGGTACACCTGCGCGCCGGTGAACTCCATCCGGTGGTCGTGATACCACAGCGTCGCCGCCCGCTGCCGCATCGGATAGGTGTACTCACGGCTACCGGTGGCGATTTCGCCGCCGGCGTGCGCGGAGTGCCCCCCGTCCGGCCAGCCGCCGGTCGGCAGCACGAGATCGACGGGGTAGCCGTCGCTGCCGGCCGGGGTGTGCCCGCCGTGCAGGTGGACCGCCACCGGCACCGGTAGCTCGTTGCGATGGGCAACGACCGCTGGCCGGCCGCTGCGGCTGACGATGGTGGGGCCGGGGAACATGCCGTCGTAGCCGAACACCCGGGTCCGCAGTCCGGGTAGCAGCTCCAGGTCGGCCTCGCGTTGCACGATCTCGTAGAAATCGGTCGTCGCGTCGGTGCGCACCGGCCGGGCCACCGGCGGCACCGGCAGCGGCACCGTGTGTGGCCTCGGCAGCCGGGCGCGGCTGCGCAGCAGCTCACCGGTTTGGCCGCGCGCGCTGGGCAGGGCGAGGCCGCCGAAGCTGGTCAGACCGAGCGCGGACAGGCCGAGCGCACCGAGCACCTGCCGCCGGTTCACTGGGCACGCTCCGGAGGGATCCGGCGACCCTGCCTCGGCCGGTCTTCCCGCACCGTCTGGCGGCTCCGGACCGGCCGCGGCGGCCGGGCCGTGGCCGCCGCGGCCCGGTACAGCCACACGGTGGTCAGAACCTGGCCCACGGCGAGCGCGACACCCAGCGGCAGGTGGACCATGAGCTGGCGCTCGATGCCCACGCCCACCTGCACCTCGGCCGCGAGCGCGATGGCGAGGCTCGCCCAGATAGGCCAGGCCCGACCGCGGCCCTTCCAGAAGTAGACGATCGCGCAGGCGAGCTGGATGACGTCGAGCCCGGTGACCACGAACGCGTTCACGCGGTGCGCGACAAGCGAGTCGAGGTCACCCATGAGATATCCGCCGGCGAACACCGGCTGGGCGAGGAACGCGAGCGAGTGCAGGACCGCGACGACGCGCAGCACCTGCAGCGTAATCCGGGGGCCGGCGTCGGCCGGTGCCGACGGTGTGGACGCTGTTGCCCCGGTGGCGGCGTCGGTCTGGATGGTCATCGTGGCTCCCGTCCACTGCGCCCTGGTCTCTGCCGCCTTACGCTACGAGCCGACTGGGCTGCCGGATACCAGGCTGACCACCCGCCCGGTTGAGGTAAGCCGCCACGCCGCAGCGGCCGCGGACCACGGGAGGAGCGGATGCGATCACGACACCATCCGGGGGACCGCCGCTAGGCGAGGTTGAGGCGTCGTGGGTGCTGATCGGTGAGGGGCCACGGTCGTTGGGACGCGGTGGGTACGCCGAGGGTGTCCAGCCGGTGCAAGATCACCCCTTCGCGAAGTGCCCAGGGACAGATCTGTAGCTCGCTGACTTCCAACGCCCGCATCGCGACCTCGGCCACCAGCGCACCCGCCACGAGCTGATGTGCGCGGCCGGGGCTGACTCCTTCCAGGCTTGCCAGGTCGGTCGATGCCATACGGCTGATGAAGCCGAACAGCTGGCGCAGCCCGACGTCTGTGAGGGTGCGGCGGGCACGCAGTCCGGCGCTGGACGGGGCGGCCCCGCCGAGTCGAGCCAGCGAGCGGAACGTCTTCGAGGTGCCGACGGCGAGGTCGTACGGTCCCGCCTGTCGGATCTGTTGGGCGACCGGGGTGAGGACCGCATCGAGGTCCTCGGCGAGTGCCTCGACGTCGCCGCGTGCCGGTGGGTCGTCGGTCAGGCGTTGCCGGGTGAGTCGTCCGGCACCGAGCGGCAGCGACAGCGCCACGTCGGGGTCTTCGTCGCCGCCAGCGGCCAGCTCCAATGATCCGCCGCCGATGTCGAGCACCAGGAGCCGTCCGGCCGACCAGCCGTACCAGCGGCGGACGGCGAGGAAGGTGTAGCGGGCCTCGTCCTCGCCGGACAGCAGCTGCAGGCCGACGCCGGTCTCGGACCAAACCTGCGACAGCACGGCAGCCGAGTTGTCCGCGTCGCGCAGCGCCGAGGTGGCGAAGGCGAGAAGCTCCTCGCAGCCCGCGATCGTCGCGGCCGCTTTCGCGCGCGCCACGGCACGCACCAGTCCGCCGGCCCCCACCCCGGTCAGCCCCCCCGCCTCAAGGTGCTCGGCGAGCCTCAGCTGAGTCTTCTCCGAGCGCATGGGTTTGGGATGGCCGCCCCGGTGCGCGTCGACGACGAGAAGATGCACGGTGTTCGAGCCGACATCCAGTACGCCGAGCCGCATGACACGGACGTTAACGCCGGGACGCGAGTGGTCCGGCGGTCGCGCCGCGAGGTTCATCCAGCGTTCAGTGACTATTTCTCCTGGCAACATGATCCGAACGCAGCCGTCGCGTCGCGCTGCGCGCACGTAAGCGCTGCTCGGCCGTCGACGATCTTCACCGAGCCGGTCGGTTCAGTCCGTTCTCGTAGACGAAGATCACGGCTTGGAGTCGGTCGCGTAGGCCGAGTTTCATCAGGATCCGTTTCACGTGGGTTCGGATCGTCGACTCCTCGACGACGAGCGCAGCGGCGATTTCGCGGTTCGCCAGGCCCCGGGCGATGAGCTCGAGGACTTCCCGCTCGCGCGGCGTCAACTGACCGAGTTTCGACTGATCGGCGAATCCGGGGGTGGGCTGTTGCGCCATACGGTCGATCACGCGCCGGGTGACCGACGGTGAAAGCAGGGAGTCGCCTGCGGCGACGGTGTGGACGGCGGCGATCAGCTCCTCGGGCCGGGTGCGTTTGAGGAGGAAGCCGGACGCGCCGGCGCGCAGCGCGCCGAAGATGTAGTCGTCCTGCTCGAAGGTCGTCAGAATGAGTACCTTCGCTGACGGTACGGCCCGGGACAGCTCACGGGTCGCGGCGATCCCGTCCAGGTCGGGCATGCGTACGTCCATGAGGATCACATCGGGTGTGAGGGCGCGTGCTCGTTCGACGGCCGCCCGTCCGCTCGACACCTGACCGATGATCTCGATCGTCGGGTCGTAGGAAAGCAGTTCGGCGAGGCCGGCGCGCGTCAGGTGGTCGTCGTCGGCGATGAGCACCCGGGTCAAGGGCGGTGACCTCCGTAGGGGATGCGGCCGCCGACGTGGAATGCGCCGTCGACGCGTTCGGCGTGGAGCGTACCGCCGAGCAGGGTGGCCCGTTCCCGCATGCCGATCAGACCGTGGCCTCCGCCGGGCCGCGGCGTGCCGTCGGCACGAACGGGGTTGGTGACGGTGAAGTCGACCGCCGCGTCGCCGAACGCGAGTGCGATCCGGGCGCCGCCCGTCCCGTGGCGTGCCGCGTTGGTCAAAGCCTCTTGAAGAATCCGGAAGATCGCCTGGTCTGCGGCCGTGCCGAGGCTTTGTGGCGCTCCCCACGTCTCGACGGTGACCTGATGTCCCGTGGCCGCGTGGTGCGCGACCAGGGTGTCGAGTGACGCCAGCCCGGGTGGGGCGTCAAGTTCGCCGTCCGTCGATGCCTCGCGCAGGCTGCCGACCATCTGATCGATCTCGTCGGCCGTGTGCCGGGCCAGCTCTTCGATCGCCGTCAGCGCGGCCACGGAGCGCTCCGGGTCCTGGTGGTGCCGCAACCTGGCCGCGCCGGCCCGGACGGCGATCACGCTGATCGCGTGACCGGCCGAGTCGTGCAGGTCACGTGCGATGCGCGTGCGTTCCTCGGCCACGGCGAGCTGGCGTTCGCGGGCCGCTTCCCGCTCGGCGCGCAGGGCGCGCTCGCTGAGTTCGGCGATCCGCTCCCGCCGCAGCCGGGTGCGCTCGCCGGCGAACCACGCGCCCGCCCAGGCCAGTCCGGTGTGCAGGAGCTCGCTTCCGGGGAAGGTGCCGCCCGCGGCGGCCGCGCCGATGTACGCCGCGAGCAGGCCGACGACCGTGGCTGTGGTCCGCCCGGTCCACGGAGTCTCGCGTCCGCGGCTGGCGGCGAGCAGGTACAGGGCGGCGGTGGGCCCGAGCAACAGGTCGACCGGATAGGCGAGTCCGGCCAGTGCCACGCTGGCCACCGCGGTCGCCACCAATACGCCGAGTGGGAAGCGCCGCCAAGCGATCAGCGGCACCGTGGATGCGGCCGCGAGCACGACACCGACCGGGTCCAGCTCACCCGATCCGGGACGGGTGGGTACCACGCCGCCGTGTGAGATCTGTGCCAGCGTGCCCGCGAGGGTGACGACGGCGATGCTCACGTCGATGAGCGGACCCGAGATGGGCCGCGCCGCGGAGAGCCAGTGGTCGGCCGTCGATGACATAACACTGTGAGGGTAGCCTCGCGAGTCCTGTGGGGCGTCGCCCCCGCTGATGACCCCTATCCACGAAATGAGGACGCGGAGATCCCCTCGCCGGGCGTTTTCGCGCCGCCCCCGGCCCTCGTAGCTTGGCGGCCATGGATCGCGGATCCGCCGGCATGATCGGCTGCCGCGGTTCTGCCGGCGACATCTCGCGCGACCGATCACCCAAGGGACACAGACATGAATGACCGACCCCGGCGCTTCGACACCGGCGACGATGGCGGCATGGATTACGAACGCGAGCCGACGACGCGCATCCCACGCTGGGTGAAGGTGGCGGGCATCGTCGCAGCCATCGTGCTCCTGCTGGTCGTGGTCATGATGCTCGTCGGCGGCGGCGGTCACTCTCCGCTTCGTCACTTCGGTGCCGGCGGCAACCCGCCGCAGGCGGGGCCGGTGCACCAGCCCGTTCCCGCTGCCCGGCAGGCAATGGAGGTTTGACACCGTGGGACACGCGATTCAAGTCGACGACGTGGTGAAGACGTACCCGCTGGGCGCGGGCGAGGTCGTCGCCGTCGACCACCTCAGCCTCGACATCGCGTACGGGGAGTTCGTCGCGATCGTCGGGCGGTCGGGCAGCGGTAAGACCACGTTGCTGAACCTGCTCGCCGGGATCGACCGGCCCACCTCGGGAACGATCCACGCGGCGGACGCCGATCTCGGTTCGCTGTCGGAGTCGGGGCTGGCCGCCTGGCGCGGCCGCAACGTCGGGCTGGTGTTCCAGTTCTTCCAACTGCTGCCCACGCTGACCGTCATCGAGAACGTGATGCTACCGATGGACTTCGCCAAGCGGATCCCGACCGGGGACCGCCGCGCCCGGGCGCAGCACCTGTTGGACCGGGTGGGCATTGCGGACCAGGCCGGCAAGCTGCCCGCCACCTTGTCGGGGGGCCAGCAGCAACGTGCCGCGATCGCCCGGGCGCTGGCCAATGATCCACCGCTGCTGCTGGCCGACGAGCCGACGGGCAACCTCGACTCCGCCACGGCCGGCGCCGTGCTGAAGTTGTTCGCGGACCTGAACGCCGAGGGGCGCACCATCGTGGTGGTCACGCACGAGACCGACATCCGCTCGATCGTCGGGCGCGAGGTGACCCTGGTCGATGGCCGGATCGTCGAGGACGAGCGGACGGGGATCCCGGCGTGACCGGCCTGATGGCGGTCAAGCTGCGCCGGGATCTGCGGGCGTCGTGGTCGCGCTTCGCGCTCATGACGGTCGCGATCGCGGTCAGCCTGACGGTGTTCGGCGCTGTGCTGTTCAGCTGGGCGGCGATCGGCCGGGAAAGCGTCGGCGCCTACATGGGCACCGAACCCGCATCCGCGACGGTCGTGCTCGACCGGGCCGTCTCGCTCGACGAGATGTCGTCGATAGCGGCGCGGGCGCGGAACCGGCCGGGAGTCGTGGCGGCGACCGCCCGCACGCAATTCGTCACCGACGTCGAGGTCAACGGTCAGTCCCGGGCCCTGCCGATGCAGGTATACGTGGCGGCGCCGGACGATCCGATGCGGATGGCGAGGTTCCAACCCGAGCGGAAGAGCTGGCCGCCGTCGCCCGGGGAGATCTACCTCAGGAAGGACTCGCTCGACCTGCTGGGCATTGCGCTCGGCGACACGGTGACCGTCGAAACGCCCGGCGGAAGACGCCTGCCGCTGCGGGCCGCGGACACCGTGTACGACCCCAGCCTGGCTCCGTCGCCTCAGGAACAGCGCGGCAACGGTTACCTCTCCTCCGCGGCGCTGATCGCATCCGGTCAGCCGGTCCTGATGGATCAATTGAAGATCCAGGTCGCCGAGCCGGGACAGACGACGCCGACCCGCGATCGCGACACCGTCGTGGCCCTCGGCAGCGACGTGGGGACCTGGCTGCAGCGGGAGTACGGGCTGGCCGTCCGCGAAGTGCAGGTGCCCAAGCCGTACGCGCACCCGCATCAATGGCAGGCCGACGCGGTGCTCCTGTCGTTGCTGGCCGGCGCGGCCGCCGCTCTGCTGCTCAGCACGATCCTGGTGGCGAACATGCTGAACAACCTGTTCCTCCAGCAGATACCCCAGATCGGCATCATGAAGGCGATCGGCGCCCGGTCCAGCCGCATCGGGCTCCTCTACCTCGCGATGACGCTGGTGGTGGCCGCGGCGGCGACGCTGCTCGCGCTGCCGGTCGCGGTTCTCCTCGGGCGTATCGGCCTTCAGCTGTTCACCGGGTTCCTCGGCATCGAGCCGGTGAGCCGCGCCGCGCCGTTCTGGGCGTACCTGGTGGTGCTCGCCCTCGGCCTCGGCCTGCCGCCGTTGCTGGCGCTGATCCCGCTGGGCAGAGCCAGCCGCACCACCGTGCGGGCGGCGATCGACCACCACGGCGGTGGATCGAAGCCGAGTTCGGCCACCGGCGTCCTGGCCCGGTTGGGCCGGGCCCCGCGCCTCGACCGGGGCCTGCTGCTGGCGCTTCGGAACACCGTCCGGCGACCCGCCCGGTTCTGGCTCTCCGTTGGCCTGCTGGCGAGTGCGGGCATGGTGTTCGTGGCCGGGATGTCGCTGACCGCCGGAACGTCGGCGATCGACGAGGACAAGAAGGCGCAACGTACCTGGGACGTCGAGGTGCAACTGGCCCGCCCGGCCGCGGCGGACGAGGTCACCGCCACCGTCGCCGGGCTGCCGAACGTCACTCGTGTCGAGGGCTGGACCAGGGCGCAGACCGGGGTCGCCGCGTCCGGGCAGATTCCGGTCACCCGAACCTATCCCGACCAGGGGCATGGCGGCGTCTCGGTGGCCGCGATCCCCGGCGGCGCCACCATGTTCCCCACGCCCAAACTGCTGGAGGGCCGCTGGTTGAACCCAGGTGAGACCGGGTCGATCGTGCTCAATCAGGTAACCCGCGCCAACACCGTCCCGGACGTCAAGGTCGGTGAGTCGGTGCAACTCGTCGTCAGGGGCACATACACAACGTGGCGCGTGGTCGGCCTGGTCGAGGAACGAGAGGGCGGTGGCGGCGGCGCCTACACCACGGCCGAGGGTTTCGCGGCGGCCATGGGGCAGCCAGAGCAGGTAACCCAGTTGCGCGTGGCCACCGACCGCCACGACGAGCAGACCCGCCAGGCCGTGGCCGCCGCAGTGGCCACGGGGCTCACCGACAAGCGGATCGAGGTGGCGTCCTCGGCCTCGGTCAGTCGCAGCGACGCGGTGTCAGCCGGACACCTCGGCCCGGTCATCCTCATCCTGCTCGGCGTCGCCCTCCCGCTCGGCGTGATCGGCGTCATCGGCCTCGCGTCGACGATGAGCGCGAACATCCTCGACCGGACGCGGGAGTTCGGCATCATGCACGCCATCGGCGCACGACCCAGGGCGGTCCGCCGCATCGTCACCGCCGAGGGCGTCTTCCTGGCCCTTACCAGTTGCCTGGTGGCGGCCCTACCGGCGCTCGGGCTCACCGCGCTCCTCGGCGCCGGTCTCGGCAATCTCTTCATGTACGCGCCGTTGCCGTTCCGGATCTCCTGGCTTGCCGTGGGCATCTGGCTCGCCCTCGTCGTCCTCGGTGCGATCCTCGCCACTGAGGCGGCGGCCACCCGTGCCTCTCGCGTCACCGTTCGCGAAGCCCTGACCTACCTCTGACACTTCGACCGAGGAGCAGAAAGGACACAGCCGATGGGACTTGGACAGAAATATCTCGGCGGTCCGCACGGTCATGCCGACGACGGCTCCGGCGGCCACATCATCCGACCTCGCCGGTACGAATACGTCGCGGCCATCGGCTTTCTAGGCCGGCGACGCCGGGTGTACGACCACCTGGTCGCGCTCAGCGGTGCCGCGAAGGGCGACCGCGTGCTCGACGTCGGTTGCGGCACCGGCTACCTGACCCGCCGCGCCGCACGCGCTGTCGGCCCGAACGGCCAGGTCGTCGGTGTCGACCCGTCCGCGCCCGTCATCGAGTACGCCCGACGCGCCTCGCCGCCGAATGCCGACTTCCACGTCGCCGGCGGCGAGGCGATCCCCGAACCCGACGAATCGTTCGATGTCGTGGTCTCCTGCCTCGCCGTCCACCACATCCCGCCGCAGGTGCGGTCGGTCGCGGTACGGGAGGCGTACCGCGTGCTGCGCCCCGGCGGGACCCTGCTGATCGCCGACTTCCGCCCACCGCGCAGCCGCGCAGCCAACCACGTCATCGGAGCCCTGTCCGGCCACGCCATGCAACACAACCCCATCGACCGGCTGGCGGGGCTGGTCACCGACGCCGGGTTCGAGGTGACCGGTAGCGGCGACCGGTGGCCCTTGTTGCGCTACGTAAAGGCCCACCGCTCCGCGTGAAGGCAGGCGGATGTCGCCTCGTGTGACATGCCAAGCCCCATCGCCCGAATCCCTATTGCGCCAGTAGGTGTAACCATGGTTACATGACCGGTGCGAAGGGGGTGAGGCGGTGGGCCCGAACCACGGCGACGACGGACCCTGCCGGTGGGTGCTGCTGGCATATCGGATGCCGCGGGAACCGTCGCGCCCGCGGATCGCGGTGTGGCGCAGGCTTGAGCGGCTGGGTGTGGCGCGTCTGGGCGACGGGCTGGTGGCGCTGCCCGCCGACGCGCGCACCCGGGAGCAGATCGACTGGATCGCCGACGAGATCGGCGAGGCCGGCGGCTCGGCCACGGTATGGCTTGCCACACCATCCGCCACCGGTCAGGAGCAGCAGATCGCCGCCGGGATGCGGGCCGCCCGGGCCGCCGAGTATCAAACGGTGATCGATGAGGCGCGCGCCGCGAGTGGCGTCTCCGCGGGCGAACGGAGCAGGGTCGTACGCCGGCTCCGCGGTGAGCTGCGGCGGATCACCCGCCGCGATTTCTTCCCGCCGCGGGAGCGGGACGCGGCGCGCGCCGCCGTGGAGGCCCTCGCTACCAGCGAATCCATCGAGGCCGTCACCCGGAAAGAGAGACCATGAAGTGGGCCACCCGTGCGGGCGTCCACATCGACCGGGCGGCCTGCGCCTGGCTGATCCGCCGGCACATCGACGCCGACGCGGTGTTCGTGTTCGTCACCGACCCCTCGGCGATGCCAGCCGACGCCACGCCCTTCGACATGCGTGGCGTCGACCTCAGCCACCACGGCGGCGACTGCACCTTCGAAACGATCCTGCGCCGGTACGATCTGACCGATCCGGTGCTGTGGAAGATCGCCGAGATCGTGCACGAGGCCGACATCGACGACGAACGCTACGACGCCCCGGAGGCACCCGGGCTGGACGTCATCCTGCGGGGCCTGTCGATGGTCTGCGACGACGCGCAGATCCTGCGGTTGACCGGGCCGCTGTTCGACGGCCTGTACGAGTATCAGCGCCGCGCCCTGCTGCTCAACCGCCCACCCGCATGACCCCGCCGAATCGACGGAGCACACCGATGACCACCACCGATCCACCCCAGAGCCCGGCTCCGGAAGCGGTGCCGCCGACCGCGCGACCAGCCACCGCCTCGGCCGGCGAGATGCCGTTGCGGGACGTGGTGCCGTTCCGCGACGCCGTCCGGGCCTGGTTCGCGATCTCGCTGCAGACCTTCGGCGGTCCGGCCGGACAGATCGCGGTCATGCAGCGGCACCTGGTCGACGAGCGCCGCTGGATCGGCCAGCGCCGGTTCCTGCACGCCCTGAATTACTGCATGCTGCTGCCCGGTCCGGAGGCCCAGCAACTGGCCATCTACATCGGCTGGCTGCTCAACGGCGTGCGCGGTGGACTGGTGGCGGGCACGCTGTTCGTGCTGCCCGGCATGCTCGCCCTGCTCGCGCTGTCGGCGGTGTACGTCCGCTTCGGCGACACCACCGTGGTCACCGCGCTGTTCGCCGGGGTGGCGCCGGCCGTGGTCGCGATCGTCGCGCAGGCGGTCTGGCGGATCGCCGGCCGGGCGCTGAACAACCGGGTGGTGCTCATCGCCTTCGCGGTGCTCGCGTTCCTGGCGTTGGCGGTGTTCGGGGTGCCGTTCCCGATCGTCATCGCAGTCGCCGCGCTGGCCAGCTGGGCCCTGCACCGCTGGCGGCCTGCCCTGGTCAGCACCGGTGGTGGCCACGGCCGCGCCGACGACGGGCCCGAGCCGCTGATCTCCGACGACGCCCTGCACCACGACCGGCCCTCGGCCCGCCGCACCGCCACCATCCTGACGATCGGCCTGCTGGCATGGTTCCTGCCGGTCGCCGTCGTGGCGGCCAGCACCGGCGCCGGCAGTGTCTACACCCGGCAGGGCGTGTTCTTCTCCGGCGCCGCGGTGGTCACCTTCGGCGGCGCGTACGCCGTGCTGGCCTACGTCGCGCAGCGGGCGGTCGAGCACTACGGGTGGCTGTCGGCCGGTGACATGGTGCGCGGCCTGGCGCTGGCCGAAACCACGCCTGGACCGTTGATCATGGTGGTGCAGTTCGTCGCGTTCCTCGGCGCGTATCACCACCCCGGCCCGCTCGACCCGTGGGTCGCCGGCATCGTCGGCTCCCTGCTGACCACCTGGGTCACCTTCGTGCCGTGCTTCTTGTTCATCCTGCTCGGCGCCCCGTACGTGGAACGGCTGCGCGGCAACCAGGCCCTGTCGGCCGCGCTGACCGGCATCACCGCCGCGGTGGTCGGCGTGATCGCCAACCTGGGCGTGTACTTCGCGGTGCACACCCTGTTCCGCGAGACCACCACGGTCGAAGCCGGGCCGCTGCATCTGCAACTGCCCCAGCTCGACACCACCCGGCCCGTGCCCGTGGTCATCGCGATGATCGCTGCCGTGCTCATCTTCAAGGTCAAGTGGTCGGTGCTGCGCCTGCTCGGCGTCTGCGCGGGGCTCGGCCTCATCGCCGGGCTGCTCGGCCTGCCCGGCATCTGACGTGACCGGCAGACAGAACGCCCGAGGGCGGTGGTCTCGACGGCGACACGCAGGAAGGTACAGCTCTTGACCGGGCGCGACCGTCCCAGGTTGCTGGCGCCGCTGCGCCCGTACCTGCGCCAGGTGGCGGGACTCCTGGTCGTCGGCTCGGTCGCGGGCATCGTGATGAACATCGCCGTGGTGCTGCCGGCGGTGCTGCTCGGCCGGGCCGTCGACACCGTCCTGGCGTACGCGCGGGACGAGGTGCCGTTCGGCGACGTGACCCGGGCGGTCGTGCTGCTGGTGGCCGGAACCGTGGCCACCGAGGTGCCGCGCATCGGCAAGCGGTACTGGCTGGGCGTCGCCAGGGCCCGGGTCCGGGCGAGCCTGCGCGCCGACGCCGTACGCGGCGTGCTGGACTGGCCGGCCGACCGGCTGCATCGGACGGCGGTCGGTGATGTCATCGCGCGAGTCCTGGGTGACGTGGAGGTGATCGGCACCGGCATCGGCGAGATCATCGTGGAGACCTGGGACACCGTGCTGTTCTCGTTGGCGCTGGTCGTCGCGATGGTGCTCTACGACCCGTCGCTGAGCCTGTGGGCGCTGGCGCCGGTACCCGCCGCACTGACGCTGGCGAGGCTCACCGGTGCGCAGGTCGCCCGGCGCACCCTCGCCGCACGGCAAGCCGACACCGCACTGACGCAGATGGTCCAGGAAGGGCTGACCGGGGTGCGTCTGTTGACGGTGTTCGGCCGTCGTGAGCATTACGCCGAGCGTGTCGGCATGCTGGCCAGGCAACGGGCCCGAGCCGAATTGGCCGCGACCCGGCTGGACGCGGCGCTGGCGCCGGTCTACAGCACTGTGGTCACGGCCGGTGTCGTGCTGGTGGTCTGGATGGGCGGCAACCGGGCCGCCGCCGGTCCGCTCACCGCGGGCGGGTTCGTGGCGTTCCTGCAGTTGTTCATCCGGTTCACCGGCCGGGCGCACCGCATCCCGCTGATGGTCAACCGCCTGCAATCGGCCGCGGCCGCATTTTCCCGGGTCGCGCCGCTGCTCGCCGCCCCGCCCGCGCCGACCGGGTTCCGGTCCAGCTTCCGCGGCAACCGCATCGACGCACCGGCCGTGCCGGCCGATCCGCCGATCCGCCCGGACCGGCCGGCGCACGTCCGCCTCGAGGACGTCAGCTTCACCTACCCGGGCGGCTCCACTGTCGCTCTCGCCGGGATCAGCCTCGACATCGGACCCGGCACGCTGGTCGGCGTGACCGGTCCGGTGGCCGCGGGCAAGTCCGCGCTGGCACGGCTGATTCTGGGACTGTACGAACCAAGCGGCGGACGCGTGCGCGTGGACGGCCAGCAGCCGCACACCTGGACACCGCCGCAACGGGCCGGCGTGGGGTTCGTTGCCCAGGACTACCCCGCGTTCTCGGCCACCGTCGCCGAGAACATCGTGCTCACCCATACCGGCGGCGACGGACCACGGGTGACCGAGGCGGTGCAGGTCACCGACCTGGGTGCCGACCTCGCGGCGATGCCGGCCGGGCTGGCCACCGAGGTCGGCGCGCTGGGCGTACGGGTGTCCGGCGGCCAGCGGCAGCGCATCGCGCTGGCCCGCGCGCTGGCCGCCCCGACCGGCCGGCGACGTCTGCTGGTTCTGGACGACCCGTTCAGCGCTGTCGACCTGGCCACCGAGGCCCGGATCATCGCTGCGCTTCGGCAGGCGGTCGGCCCGGACGCGGCCCCGCAGCACCGAGCCACGATCGTGCTGTGCTCCACCCGGCTGGCTGCGTTTCCGGAGGCCGACCAGATCGTCGTACTCGATTCCGGACGGATAGCGGAGCGCGGCCGCCACGACGACCTGCTGAACGCCGGCGGACTGTACGCCCGGATCTTCCACGCGCAGCCGCACCGGGACCAGACGGCGGCGACACCATGACCACGCCGGCTGCCATCGCGTCCGGTCAGCCACCGACCCGGCTCGGTCCGTGGCTGCGCGAACTCGCCCGGCCGTGGACCGGCCGTCTGATCCTGATCGGGGCGGCGGTGCTGGCGGCGGCGCTGCTCGACGTGATTCCGCCGCTCGTGGCCCGCTACGTCATCGACGAGAAGATCACGGTCGGCCGCACCGACGGGCTCGCCCAGGCTGGAGCCGTCTACCTGGCGGCCATCGCCTCCGCCCAGGCGCTCAGTGCCGGCTACGGCTTCGCGGCCGCCTCCCTCGCCCAGCACACCCTCGCCGCGCTTCGCCAGCGGCTGTTCGCCCACCTGCTGGCGCTGCCACCCGGCTACCACGACCGCAGCCCCACCGGTGACTCGATCAGCCGGTGCACCGCCGACGTCGAGGCGATCGGCGACCTGTTCTCGGTCACCGGCACCAGGCTGCTCGGCGACACCGTACGCCTGATCACCGTCGTCGCCGCCATGCTCGTGCTCAGCCCCGTCCTGACCCTGGTGGCCGCGATCATCGTGCCCCTGCTGCTACCGCTGACCGACTTCCTGCGCCGCCGCGTCCGTACCGCCGAACGCGACACCCGCGTGGCCGTCGGCACGCTCACCGTCCACGTGCAGGAGACCTTGGGGAGTGCCGAGACGATCCGTGCGTTCGGCGTGCAGAGCCGGTTCGCGTACCGCTTCCGCCGTGCCCTGACCGGGTGGTTGGCCACCGTCAACCGCTCCACCGCGTTCAACGCCTTCTACGCACCCGGCGTCAGCATCCTCGCCGCCCTCGTCGCCGCGGCGCTGCTGTGGGTCGGCGCCCGCCACACGACCGACACAACCGGCATCACCGTCGGGACGCTCACCGCGTTCGTGCTGCTGTTCACCCGCTTCTTCACCCCGCTCATCGCCCTCGGCGACGAATGGCAGAACGTGCAGGCCGCGCTGGCCGGCGCCGAACGGGTCTTCGCGGTGCTCGGCCTGCCCACCGACGCGACACCCACAGCCGCGCTCGGACACCCGGCGAGCCCCGACGGAGCCGTCGCCGCCCGGGACCGGCCGATCGAGGTGAATGAGGTCCGTTTCGGCTACCACACCGACCGCGCCGTGCTGCACGGCGTCAGCCTGACCGTGCACGCCGGCGAGCACGTGGCGGTCGTCGGACGCACCGGCGCGGGCAAGAGCAGCATCTTTCATCTGCTCGCCGGCCTATATCAGCCGTGGTCCGGGACGATCCGGCTGGCCGGCCGCGATCCCCGGATGATCACCGACGAGGAACGGCGTCACCTGGTCGGCGTCGTCCCGCAGTACGTCCAGCTGTTCACCGGCACGGTCGCCGACAACCTGACCCTCGGCGATCCGCGCATCGCCGCCGACCAGATTCGCCGGGCCGCAGAGATCACCGGCGCCGACGCTTTCATCCGGGCCCTCCCGCACAGCTACGACACCCCCCTCTCCGGCGCGCAGGGCGATGCGGTCCAACTGTCCGCCGGCCAACGTCAACTGCTCGCCCTCACCCGGGCGGTGGTGAACGAGCCCGCTGTCCTGCTCCTTGACGAGGCCACCGCCTCCATCGACGGCGCCAGCGACGCCGCCCTGCGCGCTGCCCTGCGCCGGCTGCTCGCCCAGAACCGCTCCGGAATCCTGACTATCGCGCACCGCCTGTCGACGGCGCGTCAGGCCGACCGGATCATCGTCCTCGACAATGGAACCGTCGTCGAACAGGGCCCACCCGACGAACTCATCGCCGCGGGCGGCTGGTTCGCCGACTTGACCGCCCTAGACATGGCCGCAGTGCACCCCGACGCTGAACACATGTCGCGGTTGCCGTGAGCTATCCGGTCGGCTGCCCGGCCCGGAGGAATACCGCCGGTGGATCAGTACAGATAGACGTCGACCAGGAACGCGGCCAGCCCCGCAAGGGCTGCCAGCGCGGCGAGACGGCGTCCCGTACCTGCTTGCAGCGGGCCCAGGCCGAGCGCCAGAGCGGTCGCGGCGATGGCGAACACTCCACTGCCGGTGTCCTGCCACGACGCGGGCAGCACGGCGATGGGTGCGTCGACGAAGAAGCTGTCGGCGGCCGTGGCTCGTAGGATGGCGTTCCAGGCCAGCGGCCCGGCGAAGGCGCCCACGGCGGTTGCGGCGATGACGGCCGGGCGTCGCGGCCCGACCAGCGCGGCGAGCGCGCCGGCGGCCAGGGCGGAAACGCCGGCGCCGTAGGCGATCGTGGACCAGGCCAGCACGAGTCCCTCCCTGACGTACGCGGTCGGTAACCAGGTGACCCTACGCCGCCCGGTGACACGGCGTCGGAATTCCGGGGTGCGACAGGCGGCGACCTCAGGTGTGTACTGGGTGCGGCCGATCGCACTCCCCACGGACGGGCCCGGATGTCACGGTCACCGACGGCGGGGTGGTGCCCTTTGCCGTCCAGGGAGGTGGACACCGGATGCGGATCTCATGGATCGAACTGGTGGTGTGGGCGCTGGCCGTGATCGCGGCCGTGGGCGTGCTGTTGGTCGCCGGCTTATGGGTGGTCAATCACTTCTGAGTAGTGCATAGAGCCTCGGCGACGCGGCGCAATTTCACCGTCTCATGTAGGCCCGCAGCATCGATCCTTCTCATCGTCGGTAAGTGGTCGTGGGCACAGTCTGACGGCATCTGGAAGGCAATACGCCGGTGACGGTGACATGACCGTTACACGGCGGTGAAGCTGCGGTGCCGTGCCGGCCGGACGGTGGAACGCACCACCCACTGAGGAGAACGCCATGCGTCGTTTCACCTACGCTGCTGTGACAGCAGCCCTCGCCGTCGCCACGCTGGGCGCTGGCTGCACATCGCCCGGTGCTCCGCCGCACGCAGCCGGCACCGCCGAGCCGGCCGCCACCGCGCACGGCGACACGCCCGCGACCACGGACGCCGTCGGCCAAGGGCCGGACGCCGGGCACACCGGCGGGGGAGGCGCTAACCCGGCCGTCAGGCCCGGACCCGGGCGCCCCGGTGCACCGCACCAGGCCACTCTGCCCGGGTGCGCGTCGCCCGGCGTACCGGTCGACGGGCTCCTACGCGCCATCCGCACCGGCCACCACGAACGCTTCGACCGCGTGGTGTTCGAGTTCTGCGGCACCCGGGTGCCGGCGCACCGCCTGGCCTATGTCGACGAGGTGCGCCGCGACCCGTCTGATCAGCCGCTCCCGCTGCTCGGGCAGGCCTTTCTGCGGATCGTGATGCAAGGCGGCACCACGGACACCGCACCGATCGCCGCCGACCCGGCCACCGCCCCGCGTTACCGCGGCGCGACCCGGCTGACCCCAAGCCTCCCGCTGGTGGCCGATCTCGCGATCGCGGGCGACTTCGAACGGGTGCTCAGCTTCGGTATCGGACTCCGCCGGCCGGCCGGTCTGCACGTGACGACCCTGAGCGCACCGCCACGGCTGGTGGTCGACTTCTGGGCACAGCCGCCCCGGACCCTCGTGTGGCCGGCCACCACCCTGGCCGAGGCCGGCCGCTTGCAGGCAGCCGCGTTCGAGGGGCACCAGCCCTGGTGGCTTCCGGGCACGCCGGAGTCGATGGCCACCGCGTATGCCCAACGGGTGCTGGGCTGGCCGCACCCGGAGTTGCGCCGGATCACACCGACGGTCTATCAGGTGCGGCGGCCCGGCACCGACGACACCGTGGTGTTGACCCTCACTCAACCGGTCTGCCCCGGGAACCCGCGCGGTTTGTGGAATGTGGCCGATGTCGCCCGCTGACGTCACCGGCGTCGTCCTGGCCACGACCCGTTCGCCGAGATCCCTGCCCTTCGCCGATCGGCCGAGCGGGGAACTCATTCCGTTCGGAGAGGAAGCGCTGTGAAGAGACTCATCCCGACACGGCCATCCCTGGGCATCCTGGCTTTGGTCGCTGTCCTGGCGCTGGTGGGCTGCGCATCTAAGGCGGCACCGCCCACGCCGAACCCAATCCCTTCGGTCCGGCCGGCACCGGTGACCCCGGCCGCCACCACGGCGGTGACCTCGGGACCGTCGTCGACCCGGCCACTGCCGGTACCGTTGCCCACCTCCGGAACCTGGCGGCGGCTGCCCCCGGCGCCGATCCTCGCCGGGATGTACCAGGCCGTCTGGACGGGCACCGAGATGCTGGTGCACCGGGCGAACGGGCGGACCGGCCGCGGCAGCGCCAACGCCGCCTACAACCCGGCGACCACCACATGGCGGCGGCTGCCGAGCAGTCCCTACCCGGTCAAGTCCGGCGAGGGCGGCACCCAGATCGTCTGGGACGGCACAGAACTGCTCACCTTCGGGGTGATGAACGCCGCCCTCGATCCCGCCATCGGCCGGTGGCGGCCGCTGACCGCACCGCCGGTACCCGCCGCGTCCGTGGTGCTGTGGACCGGTACTCGGGTGCTGATTTGGGGCGGCGGCTGCTGTGGCGACGCCCGAGCCGAGGGCGCGGCGTACGACCCGGCCACCGACCGGTGGACCGTGCTGCCGCGGTCGCCGCTGGCCGGGCGGCACGCCGAGGGTGTGTGGACCGGTGCCGAGATGGTGATCGTCGGCGGTCAGACAGCCGACGGTGTCGCCTTCGCGGATGCCGCCGCCTACAACCCGGCAACCGGTTCCTGGCGCAAACTGCCGCCGCTGCCCGCGCCGAGATACGCCGCGACCCTGACCTGGACCGGCCGGGAGGTCCTGGTCGTCGGCGGCAAACGCAGCGCCGAATCGGTGCCCTACGCCGACGGATACGCGTACGACCCGGCCCGCGACCGGTGGCGCCGGCTACCGGCCATGGAGTCCGGCCGCAGCCGCCACATCGCCGTCTGGACCGGCCACCACCTGCTCGTCTGGGGCGGACGGACGCAGAGCAGTCCCTTGACGGATCCGGTAGCCCCACCGCACGGCCTTGTTCTGGACCCGGCAACCGGTCGGTGGACGGCGCTGCCGAAGGCTCCCATCCGTGCCCGAACGGGGGCCTTCGGCGTCTGGACCGGCACCGACATGCTGATCTGGGGCGGAGCGGGAATCACCGAGCCGTTTCCGCAATACCTCGACGGCGCCGGGTACCGGCCATGAGCACCAGCGGGCCCCTGGGGTCGATCGAGCGAAGATCAATGGAGCTGGTTGCCGCGCTGTGCTTGCCGCCGTTCCCAGCTGAGACGTCGCAACCGGGCGGCGGTCACCGCGATCCAGCCGAAGGCGGCGGCGAGGAAGAGATAGAAGCCGGCGTTGCCCAGTGGCGCGACCAGCAACGCGATCATGATTGGTGTGGCAGCGAGTGACGGTCCGGTCAGGCCTCGCCAGCGCGCATCGCCGCGTACTGCCAGCGCCGTCATGATCGGGGCCAGCAGGATCGACGGCAGCACCACCAGGAAGGCGATGCCGTGGATCCAGCCGTGCCAGGTCGAGGCGTTCCCGGTGTCGATCATCTCCGCGTCGACCGGAAACGCCGACGCGGCAATGGCCGCGCCCGCGGTGACCACGAGAACGACCGCCGCGGTGCTCCACCGTCGCGCCGGTAGGGCCCGGCGCAGGCCCACGCCGAAAACCATCATCAGAGCGCCGGCGAGCACGAACGCGGCGATCTGCACCCAGCCGTACGGGCCGACGGCGAGGGAACTGGGCCAAGGGATGTCCTTACCACCGACGAGCTGCCAACCGAGGCCCCGCAGGAAGTCCATGCTGGCCCACGTATTGGCCGCGACGGCGGTGAGGAAGAGCGGTCCTGCGGCGAGTCCGGCGGCGGCACCGGCATGCTGGAGGTCCAGGCGATCGGCAGGTGAGTAGGTCAGTTGTGACATGGCTGGCTCCTTTGAAAGAGGTCCCCGCTGACGCTAGGCACGCCGTTGCTCGCGGTCGTCTGCCGCCAAGCTGAACCGCATCGGTCATGAGCAGCCAATCCGCTACGCCGGTAGCGTGGCCCGGACTCGCTCGCGAGGATGAGCGCAGCTCCTCCGCGCGGGCGAGGTCATCGACACGGGTCGGCAGTAGCGTCGGTGGCATGTCGCGGCCGCGTACCGCCCCACGCCAGCTCGCCGCCGACACGGCGGTCGCGGTGGTCGTGATCGCCGTCGGCCAGCTCGAGGTGTGGGCGCCGTCGGTCATGCACCCGGGCAACCTCGCCGGTCCACTCTGGATCATCGCTGTGGGGTACTCCGCTCTGGGCGCCCTGGTGGCGGTCCGCCGGATCTGGCCGCTGGGCGCGATCGTCGCGGCGTTCTGCATCACCACCGTGCACGTGCTGGCCGCCGGAGCCTCCGAGGGTCTCGGCGGTTTTCTTCCGGTGGTCATCCTGACCTACTCGGTCGCCGCCTACTCCGACCGCCGCCGGGCGCTCGCCGGTCTGGCGTTGGTGCTCGTCGGCCTGATCCTGCACGAAGCGTTCGACCCGCTGAACCGGAGCATGCTCAACCTGGCCGGCGCCATCCCGTTCGACCTGGCCGCGGTCGCGGCCTGGCTCGGCGGCGCATACCTGCGAACCCGCCGGCTGTACGTGGCTGAGCTCCGGGATCGGGCGGACCGGGCCGAGCGCGAGCGCGAGGAACGTGTCCGGTCCGCCACCGCGCAGGAGCGGGCCCGCATCGCTCGCGAACTGCACGACGCCGTGGCTCACGCGATGAGCGTCATCGTGGTGCAGGCCGAGGCCGCCGAGGAGGTTCTCGGCCCCGATTCCGAACGGGCGCGCGTGCCGTTGCAACGCATCCAGCGCCTGGGCCGGGAAGGCCTGACGGAGATGCGCCGGCTGCTCGGCGTGCTACGGCAGGACAACGAACCCGAGCTCGCGCCACAACCCGGCATGGCTTCGGTGGCGGCGCTCGTCGACCAGGTCCGCGCCGCCGGGCTGCCGGTCACGATGAAGGTCGAGGGCGACCCGCGTCCCCTGCCCGCCGGGGTGGACATCTCGGCGTTCCGTATCGTGCAGGAGGCGCTGACGAACGCGCTGCGCCACGCGCATGCCACTCACGCCACGGTCGTCGTCCGGTACGGGGATCCGCTGGTGTTGGAGATCTCCGACAACGGCGTCGGCGGGTCGCCACGCGCCGGGGCCGGGCACGGACTGGTCGGCATGCGGGAGCGGGTTTCCCTGTACGGCGGCGGGTTGGAGCTGGACTCCGCAGACGGCCGCGGCTTCCGGATCCGCGCCACGCTTCCGGCGGTGCAGCCGTCGTGATCCGGGTTCTGCTGGCCGACGACCAGGAACTGGTGCGCGACGGGTTCGCGATGATCCTCGACGCTCAGGACGACATGGAGGTCGTGGGACAGGCGGCGAACGGCGCGCGGAGCGTTGAGCTGGCGCGCACGCTGGCGCCCGATGTCGTGCTGATGGACGTGCGGATGCCCGTCATGGATGGCATCGAGGCCACCCGCCGGCTGCGCGCCGCCGGCCTGCACCGCCTCGCGGTGCTCATGCTCACCACGTTCGACCTCGACGAGTACGTGTACGAGGCGCTGCGCGCCGGGGCGAACGGGTTCCTGCTCAAGGACGTTCCCCGGTCGGTGCTCATCCAGGGCGTGCGTACGGTCGCGGCCGGGGAGGCACTGCTCGCACCCGCGATCACCCGACGGCTGATCGAACGGTTCGTCAATGAGCCGCCGCCGACCCGCGCCCGGCCCCGGGAGCTCGACGAGCTGACCGACCGCGAGCAGGAGGTGCTGCTCCGCCTCGGCCGCGGCCGATCCAACAGCGAGATCGCGCGGGAACTGTTCCTCAGCGAGGCGACCGTGAAGACCCATGTCGCGCACGTCCTTCGCAAGCTCGGCCTGCGCGACCGCGTGCACGCCGTCGTCTACGTCTACGAGGTCGGTTTGATCTTCCCTGGCCGCACCTGATCCCAAGCCATGTCTGGCTCACAGGACCGTCCGGGTCACCGGCACGACTGATCCCGCCGCGGTGCACATCGCCATCTGTGCCGCCGGTGCTGCCCGCCGCGGTCCACCGTAGTCAGTGATCGCCGCGGCGGGGTCAGCGAACGAACAGCGTTGCGACAGGGCGTCCCGCGACTGTGAGAGTCGAGGCTGGCGGATCTGCCGCTCGGCCACGACAAGTGAAGCTCGCGGACGAATCGACCGGCCCGATGGCCGGCGGTCATGCGGGCTCCGCACAGATGAAGGGAGAACCCCAATGTACGAACGAGCGATCCTGCGCATCGGTGCCGTTTCTCTCGGAATCGGCCTGATCGCGGTGCTGGTGTTCGAGGCGTTGCACCCGGCCAGGGAAGATCCGAACAACAACCCCCTCGTCTTCGCCGAGTATGCCGCGGACCGCGACTGGACCAGCGTGCACCTTGGTGCGCTCGCCGGCGCCCTGCTGCTGATCGGCGGCCTCGTGGCGCTGTGCGGCGCCCTCGTCCGTGGATCGGCGATGTCTGCGGCGTGGGCCCGGCTCGCCACCGCGGCCGCGGTCGCTGCAGCAGCCGCGTACGGAGTGCTGCAGGTCGTGGACGGTGTCGCGTTGAAGCGCGCGGTGGACGCCTGGGCCGTCGCGCCGACCGGGGAGAAATCGGCGGCGTTCACCGCGGCGGAGACCGTACGGTGGACGGAGTACGGGCTCAACGGCCTGACCTTCTCGCTGGTCGGCCTCGCTGTGGTATTGACGGGTGTGGCGTTGATGCTCGGTGACCGGTTCCCCCGTTGGTTGGGTGCGTGGGCGGTCGCCGCCGGTCTCGCCTACGGCGTCAAGGGACTCGGCGTGGCCTACGACGGCTTCGCGGCGACACCGGCCGGCCTGGTCGCCCTGGTGTTGTTCGGGACCTGGACCATCGCAATGTCAGTGCTCATGTGGAGGCGCAGCGCTCAGGACTTCGCCGACATCGCCGGCACCGCGCGCGGCGCCCTTGCCGGCACGGAACGATCGGTTATCAGCTGAGTGATCCGGCCGGGCGGGCACGGTTGGCAGGCTTCGCCGACAGCTGGGACTCGATCAGGCGGCGACCAGGGTTTGCAGGCCGTCGAGGATCAGGTCGAGTCCGAACTCGTACTCGTTGCCGTAGTCGTAGCCCGGTTGCAGGACGTGCTGGACGGTCAGCTCGGCGAGGTGGGGGTACTCACCCGCGGGGAACCCCGCCATGATCGTTTGTGCGAGCGCGGCGGTGTCCTCGCCGGTGTTGAACGGCAGGCTGGCCTCCTGCAGGGCGAAGCCGTAGATGTAGCTGTCCAGCAGCGAGTACGCGTGCGCAGCCTGCTCGACGGAGAAACCCGCGCGGCGCAGAGTGCCGATCACTTGGTCGTGATGTCGCAGTGTTGCGGGACCGGGCGAGGAGCGGGACTCCATCAGACCGATCGCCCACCGATGACGCGAGAGCACCTGACGGGCAGAGACCGCTCGCTTCCGTATCGTGCTCCTCCACCCGGACCCGTCCGCGGGTAGGTCGATCTCCCCGAAGACCAGGTCGATCATGCCGTCGAGCAGGTCCGCCTTGTTGGCCACGTGGTTGTACAGCGACATCGCCTCGACCCCGAGGGCCTCGCCGAGCCTGCGCATGGTCAACGAGCCGACGCCGTTCACGTCGGCGTAGGTGACGGCGGCCCGCAGGACCCGCTCGCGACTCAACGGGGTCCGGGACGGTGTGGTCGACGTCATCTCTGCCCTTCTCCGCGTCCGGTCTTGCCAAGCTTACGTTGTAAGTCTAGTCTACTTACAACGTAAGTCAATCGGAGACGCGGAGATGGCCATGAAAAGGGACCACAGGGCACCGACAGCAACAGCCGACGCGATGTCACCGACACCCGACGGCGGACAGACGATGACGGCGATCGTCCAGGACAAGTACGGCGGACCCGAGGTCCTGCGGCTCGAGGAGATCGACCGGCCCCGGATCGGCGACGACGAAGTACTCGTACGCGTACACGCGGCCGGTGTGGACCGGGGCGCCTGGCATCTGATGACCGGCCTGCCCTACCCCGTCCGCTTCGCCGGCTACGGCGTCCGGACGCCCAAGACCCGGGTCCGCGGACGCGACGTCGCGGGCTCGGTCGAGGCGGTCGGCGCGAACGTGACCCGGTTCCGGGTCGGAGACGAGGTCTTCGGAATCGGCGAGGGCGGCTTCGCCGAGTACGCCACGGCCACACCCGGCAAACTCGCACCCAAACCGAGAAACCTGACGTTCGTGCAGGCGGCCGCCGTGCCCATCTCCGCCCTCACCGCCCTGCAAGCCGTTCGGGACGGCGGGCAGGTGAAGCCCGGGCAGAAGGTTCTGGTCATCGGCGCGTCGGGAGGCGTCGGGACGTTCGCCGTACAGATCGCCAAGGCGTTCGGAGCCGAGGTGACCGGTGTGGCCGGCACGGCCAAGCTGGACCTCGTCCGTTCCCTCGGCGCCGACCACGTCATCGACTACACCCGCGGCGACATCACCGACGGAGGTCGCCGGTACGACGTCATTCTCGACATGGGTGGCAATCGGTCGTTGCGCCACCTCCGGCGCGCCCTCACTCCCGCCGGAACCCTGGTCATCGTCGGTGGCGAGACCGGCGGACGCTGGATGGGCGGTTACGACCGCGGATTCCGGGCACTCGTGCTGTCGCGGTTCGTCGGCCAGCATCTGCGCATGCTCACCAACTCCGAGAACGCCGAGGATCTGACGGTTCTCACCGAGCTCATCGAGTCCGGCGCGGTGAAACCCGCCGTCGACCGCATTTACCCGCTGCGCGAGACCCCTACGGCGATCCAATACATGATGGACGGTCACGCCCGAGGGAAACTCGTCATCACGGTTTGAGGCGCCGTACAGGCAGCACCACCACTTCGGTGCGCGAATCGTGCGGGAGCGTCGGCGAGCCGCACACCGTCACGAAGGCCCGCTCCCAGGCCCGCTGCGCGGCCACGAATGGGGCCTCTTCAGCCATCCACGCCGCGTAGTTCGACGGGGTGATCTCGCCGGCGGCGACTCGCACAGCGTCGCGGCGGGCGGCCTCATCGGGGTCGGTTTGCACCCACACCACCCCGTCGACCAGACTGATCAGCTCCCGCCGACCCGCGCCGACGCCCTCGACCACCACCAGGGACGCGCCGCTCGGCACCTCGATGGCACCCGGCCGCCCGCGTTCGTCCCACTTCGGCGGCCGGTACGAAACCGCCGTACCGCGCCGCACCGGTGCCAGCACGCCGTCGATCAGCAGGTCGACCCAATCGAACGCCGCGTGCCACCAGGCCACGTCGTCGGTGTGCACGACCACGGCCCCCGGCACCTCGGCCGCCAACCGGCCGGCGAGCGTCGTCTTTCCACCTGAGCTGCGCCCATCGACGGCCAGTACCGGCGGGCGTCCGGCCGGCGTGCCGACGTGGCGCCGTATCAGATCCGCGAATGCGCTGATCGGCATCACTCGCCAGCCCTCTACGTTCGGTTCTGCCATCCGCACATGACACCACCAACCGACGAGTACGGCTCGATTGGGTATTGAAGCGAAGCGAGTTCACGCTGGGCCGTGTGACACCGTGACACTCGAACGCCGCCGCGGCCGTGTGTCACCTTCTGCCAGCGTCGGCTGCCACGAGCCGAGGGCCGTGGCCGGCGTCCGGTCTGTTACAGCGATCGCTCCAGCTGCGTGCGAGCCGTGAGGAAAGCGTCCGCAACCGCTTGCCGGATGGGAGTCTTCCGGTACTCCTCGGACAGGATCTCGACCCCCCACGGACCGTGCCATCCGGCGGTGCGCAGGGCGGCGATGATGCCAGGAAGGTCGAACGTTCCTTCACCGCACAGCCGCCGTCGGTGCACGGTGTCCTCGAACAGCGTCCCGATCGGTTCGGCGTCGGCGTCGTTCAGCTCGACGCCGACGATGAACGGCAACGGCACCTCGGCAAGGTCGGCCGGTGCGGTGTGCGCGCGCTCGGTATGCCAGACGTCGATGATGAGGCCACCGCCGGGGTGATCGGCCGCCCGGACGAGATCGAGTCCCTCATGGACGGTCTTGATGTTCGACCAGGGCAGGAACTCGAGCCCGATCCGAGTGCCGGCATCGGTGGCCTCGGTGGCCAGGGCGGCGAACTCGGCGACCCAGCGGTCGCGTTCCCAGGGTCCGTCCGAGACGTCGGGCGCGACCTTGATGTGGCGGGCGCCGAGGGCTTCGGCCGCGACGAGGAGGTCGCGGCGTACGCGGTCGGACTCCGCACGGGCCGGACCCGTGGTCCACCAGCCGGTTATCAGTTCCAGCTCGAGATCGACGATCCCGTGATCGTCGAGCAGACTGCGCAGGCCGCGGACCCCGTACTGGTCGAGCGCCGGCATGAGATCAGCGTGCAGGAGGCCGATGCCCCGGAAGCCGGCGGCGGCCGCGGCCTCGATCCGTTCGCGGATCGGGATCGGGCTGCGCTGATCGCCGGGCAGCGGGTTCGCATCGCCGGCGGTGGTCCAGCAGGTCGCGAGGAGACGTTCATCAGGCACCGAGGGCTCCTGGCTGTGGGTCGCGGTGAGTCGAGCGTAGACATCCGGGTGCGGCGACCGATGACCGGAATCCCTCAAAAAGACCTCAGCATTGGGTTCCTGTTGCGGCTGGTTGCCCGGCACACCGTTGATCTTGGCCGGAAGGCTCATCGCCGCTGACCTTTCGAACGGGCGCATGTAGCCGATGACAGCAGGTTGGCGCCAAGGACGTACGGTCATTGTTTTATCGGGAGCCAGGAGGAGTCAGGGCGTGAAAAAGGCGCTGCGGATCATCGGCTTCGTCATCGGTCTCTACTTCGTCGTGCGCGCAGCTGTCGAGTTGTTCGTCATCGATGTATCCGACCCCGCCACCTACGCCGAAGACTGGGGCGGCCCGAGTTTGGCCGGCGTCCTCGCTGTTCATTGCGGGCCTGGCATCCTGGCATTCGGGGCCATGGTGGCGGCTGTTCTCGTGCGGCGATCACGGAAACGGGCACGATCGGTGCGGCCGTAACCGGCATCCGCTCACGCCGCGGGTTACCCGGTCTTGCCGTACGCGTCGTGGTAGTTCCACCATCCGTACGGTGGGGTTTGCGGATATCCGTCCGGTGAGTCTTCCCACTCCTCTTGGCGGCCGAGCGCCGTGATGTCCAGGTAGCTCCAGGTGCTTCCCAACGCCTCGTCGCCCCGGCTGTCGATGAAGTAGGTCCGGTAGATCCGTTCGCCGTCGCGGATGAAGGCGTTTGTCCCGTGCCACTCGTCGACGCCGAAGTCTTTGTCGAAGTCGTCGGTCATGGTGTACCAGGGGATCAACTGCCAGCCCATGCGTTCCTTCAGGCCTTGGATCTCGGTCTGGGGGGCACGGGAAACGAACGCGAGAGATGTGTCCCGGGCGTTCAGGTGGGCGGGGTGCCCGACCTGGTCGGCGAGGAATGAGCAGCCCACGCAGGCACGTTCCGGGTACGCGCCGCCCGCCGCTGGGTAGGTGGTGACGTCCGGCGCGTAGAAGGCGCGGTAGACGATCAGCTGGCGGCGACCCTCGAACAGGTCGAGAAGGCTCACCGGGCCCTCCGGACCGTCGAATCGGTACTCCTTCTCCACCGCCATCCACGGCATCCGGCGGCGCTTGGCGGCCAGCGCATCGCGGGCGCGGGTCAGCTTCTTCTCCTCGACCAGTAGCTCCTCGCGGGCGGCATCCCACTCCTGAGGTGACACGATCGGCGGAATCTTCATCGTGTGCCTGTCCTCCCTCCGGTACTCGTCATGACGTCGAACAGGCTGCCGGTGGGTCCGCCCCCGATCGTACGCCGCATCGCGCACGGTGCCGTGTCGCTCGTACTTCTTCGGCGACCTCGCACCGCAGACCTGAAAGACCCCGCAGCGGGGTCAGGGCTCATACCCGGCCAGGCCGGTGAGCACGGACTGGACGAACGGCAGGAACGCGGCCGGCCCGGACGCGAAGTCCTTCATGTGTACGGTGGTCGTATCGCTGGTCTGCATGATCTCCCGGATGATCGCGAGGCGGTCCTCCAGCTCCAGACCGGCGCCCATGATCACGTGGTCGATCCGGTTCCCCGTCTCCTCCATCGCGGCGCGGACCTCCTCGAGGTCGGTGGCGGTGAGCAGCCGGACCTCCGGCATCCCGAGCTGTCGTCGCGCGTCTTCCACCACGACGCCGAGCCGGCCAAGCAGCAACACGGTCTTCGACATGCCGCTCCTTCGAAAAGGCTTCCGCCGGTGACAGCCAATCGGACCGAGGAGAACGCGCCGTCAGGCCTGTCCGCGTACAAAATCGGTGGCCTGCCGTCCCGGTCTCGTGCTTAGCTGCCTGAATCACCGCCCACACGAGGAGTCCGAATGCGCTCATCCGTCATGTCTCTCGAAACCCTGTTCCTCGGTTCGAAGGATGTGGCTGTTGTCGCGCACACTCAATCTTGGCATCCTGGCGCACGTCGATGCCGGTAAGACGACCCTGACCGAACGCTTGCTCTTCGAAGCGGGCACCATCGGTACGGTCGGACGCGTCGATGACGGTACGACGCTGACCGATTCGCTCGACCTGGAACGCCGGCGCGGCATCACGATCCGCTCCGCGGTCGCCTCGCTGGTGATCGACGACGTCTCTGTCAACATCATCGATACGCCCGGCCACCCTGACTTCATCGCGGAGGTGGATCGCGTCCTCGGCGTACTCGATGGCGCGGTGTTGGTGGTCTCCGCCGTGGAGGGTGTGCAGCCGCAGACGCGCGTGCTCATGCGCGCGCTGCAGCGCCTGCGGGTGCCGACGTTGATATTCATCAACAAGATCGACCGCAGTGGTTCCGATGTGGACGCCGTACTGCGCGGGATCGAACGACGGCTGGCCGTGCGCGCTGTGCCGTTGACCCGGGCCACCAACGCCGGCACGCGTGCAGCGGCAACCGTCACACCTGAGCCGGACGGGTTGCGTACCGCGCTGGTTGACGCGCTTGTCGACGATGACCACGCGCTGTTCGAGGCGTACGTCGCCGACCCGGCGCGGGTCACGCCGGCCCGGCTGCGTGCGGCGCTCGCGGTGCAGACGTCGAAGAATCTCGTGTACCCGGTCTATGTGGGTTCGGCGATGACCGGTACCGGGACAACCGAGTTGATGAGTGGGCTGGTCAGTTTGCTGCCAGCGGCCGAGCGTGACGATCGCGGACCATGCGCCGGTCGCATCTTCAAGATCGAGCGAGGTGCCCGCGGCGAGAAGATCGCGTACGTGCGGATGTTCTCCGGTGTCCTGCATGTGCGCGATCGGGTACACGACGCGGGGGACAAGGTCACCGGGATCAGCGTCTTCGAGAACGGCGCGTGGGTGCGTCGGGGCGCCGTTCGTGCGGGTGATATCGGCAAGCTGTGGGGCCTGGCGCACGTGCGGGTCGGCGAGCCGATCGGCATGCGACGGGCAGGCGCGGAGCCGCACCATTTCGCGCCGCCGACGCTGCAAGCCCGGATCGCGCCCGAACGGCACGACCAGCATGTCGCATTACGGGCCGCCCTCGCGCAACTGGCGGAGCAGGATCCGCTCATCAACGTCCGCTCGGAGCCGTCCGGCGAGCTGGCCGTCTCGCTCTACGGTGAGGTCCAGAAGGAGATCATCGAGGCGACGCTCGCCGCCGACTACGGCATCGCGGTGACGTTCCGTGAGACCACACCGCTGTATATCGAGCGACCGGCCGGCACCGGTGCGGCGCAGGAGACGCTCAACAGTGACACCAACCCGTTCCACGCGGCGATCGGCCTGCGCGTTGAACCGGCCGCCGGGTTCGCGTTCCGCCTCGACGTCGACTACCAGTCGGTGCCGTTATACGTCTATCGCAACATCGACGAGTTCGCGAGCGCTGTGGAGCAGTACGTCCGCGCCGCGCTCCAGGAGGGTCTGTACGGCTGGGCGGTGAACGACTGCCTGGTCACCATGACCAGCAGCAACTACAGCGTGGCCGATGGGCCACCGTCGAGACGGGGACCGCTGAGTACCGCCGCCGACTTCCGCAAGCTGACGCCGCTCGTACTGATGCAGGCTCTGCACAACGCCGGCACACACGTCTGTGAACCCATGTCCCACGTACGGATCGACGCGCCCTCGACGAGTATGGGCGGCGTACTTGGGATGCTGGCCCAGCACGGCGCAGCGGTACACGCACAGTTGATACGCGGAGGGGACATCAGTATCGAAGCCGAACTGCCGGCCAACGGGGTTCCAAACCTTCAGCGCAGCCTGCCAGCCGTCACGAACGGCGACGGCGTACTCGAATCAACGTTCGCCGGATATCAACCGGTGCGCGGCGAGCCGCCCACGCGACGGCGTACCACTCCGAATCCCCTGAACCGGCAGGAGTATCTGGCGGCGCTGACTGGGCAGGCATTGCCGCTTCATTGAGCTGGCGGGCGCCGTGAAGCCGTACTTTCGGACCAGGCCGCCCACCGCCGCATCCCGGGATTCACGTGCCGCGGTCGCAGGTGCGCGCATGTCGAACTCGACGACAGAATCGCAGGTTGCTACCGAAACCGAATGCCGGGAGTTGAGTGCGGGTGAGACGATAGCCTGCGTTGCCCGCGGCCTGCTTGCGGCCGTTCGCCATCGCGTCAGGGAGCTTTCCGTGACTGATCAGGCCGTCGCACCACGCGACACGCTGGACGCCGCCGTGCTGAAGATCGCAGGAGTGGTGGTTCTCGGCGCGATCATGTCGATCCTCGACATCACCGTGGTCAGTGTCGCGCTACCCACATTCCAGTCCGAGTTCGACGCCACGTACGCCGAAGTCGCCTGGACCATGACGGGCTACACGCTCGCGCTCGCGACGGTGATCCCCCTCAGCGGCTGGGCCGCCGACCGCTTCGGCACCAAGCGGCTGTACATGCTCGCCATGCTGCTGTTCACGCTCGGCTCGGCGCTGTGCGCCACCGCCGACTCGATCGAACAACTCGTCGGCTACCGGGTGCTGCAGGGCCTCGGCGGCGGCATGCTCATGCCACTCGGTATGACGATCATGACGCGGGCGGCCGGGCCGCGGCGTATCGGCCGGCTGATGGCGGTCCTTGGCATCCCGATGCTGCTCGGCCCGATCGGCGGACCCATCCTCGGTGGCTGGCTGATCGAGGCGGCGAGCTGGCCCTGGGTCTTCCTGATCAACGTACCGATCGGTGCGGTCGCACTGGTGTACGCCCTGCTCGCGCTGCCGAGGGACAACCCGCAGCCGTCGGAGTCGTTCGACTTCCTCGGCATGCTGATGCTCTCGCCGGGTCTGGCGTTGTTCCTTTACGGGGTCTCGTCGCTGCCGCAGACCGGCACGATCACGGCCACCAAGGTCTGGGTGACGATGCTGGTCGGTGCCGCTCTGGTGGTCGGATTCGTGCTGCATTCCTTCCGTCCGCGGCACCCGCTAGTCGATCTTCGTCTGTTCCGCAACCGCAACCTGACCATTTCATCGGTCTCGCTGTTCGTGTTCATCATTGCCTTCATGGGCGCCGGCCTGCTGTTTCCGAGCTACTTCCTGCAGATCCGCGGCGAGTCGACGCTGCACGCCGGTCTGCTGATGGCGCCGCAAGGGCTCGGCGCGATGGTTACGATGCCGATCGCCGGCACTCTGGCGGACCGGATCCCGGTGGGTCGTACCGTGCCGTTTGCCATGGCATTGATCGCCGCCGGGTTCTTCACCTTTACTCAAGTCGAGACGGATACGTCGTACTTGCTGCTGTGCGGTTCGCTGTTCGTGATGGGGCTCGGCATGGGCGGCACGATGATGCCGATCATGACGTCGGCGCTACGAACTCTGACCAACCAGGAGGTTGCGCGCGGTTCCACCCTGGTGAACATCCTCCAGCAGATCGGTGGCTCAATCGGTACCGCCACTATGTCGGTGATCCTCACCAGTCAGCTCAACGGATCCGCTCCGATCCCCGGCCTGACCAACCCCCGTACCGGCGACTCGATAACGGAGGCCGGGGCGGCGATCGCCGTCCAGCACGGTGCTCAGCTCCCGCTGCCCCCGGCAGTCCTCCAACGCGGCCTGGAATTCGCCGCCGGCTCCTTCGCCACGACGTTCTGGGTGGGCTTCGCACTGGTGCTGGCGACATTCATTCCGATCGCCTTCCTGCCTCGCAAACGCCAAGCCGCGCGGCCCGGCGACTCCAGTAGTGACGGGCGCGACCGCACCGAAACGCCCGCGATCATTCACTGAGACTCTGCAGAATCGCCGGTGCGTCACTTTCAGGCCGCAACGGCCAATTGTGGCGGCCACCTCCGGCGTGATACCGCAGTAGGGACAAGCCCGGTGTCAGGGCGGAGCAGCTGTTTGAGGTGCATGGCTGCGGACACCGCGCGTCATCTACGACGCCGGGCCGTGCGCACGGCCCGGAAACGAAATGAGGTGGCCATGTCCCCCGTTCCCAGCCTCGTCCGCCGTGGCCTGTCCGCCATCGTCGCCGTCCTGACCGTCGTCCTGCTGCTGCCCGCAACCCCGGCCGCCGCTGCGGGACCGCCGAACTCCATGGCCAGCATGGGCGACTCCATCACCCGCGCGTTCAACGCCTGCGGCTGGTACGTCGACTGCACCTACCGATCCTTCAGCACCGGCGGCTCCAGCCTGGTCAACAGCCACTACCTGCGCATCCTGGCCAAGAACCCGGCCGTCTACGGGCACAACTACAACGACGCCCGCTCCGGCGCCAAGGCGTCGGCCATGCCGGCTCAGGCCGCCACCGCCGTTTCCCAGAAGGTGCAGTACGTGACCATCTTGATCGGCGCGAATGACGCCTGCACCAGTTCCGAGTCGACGATGACGCCGGTGAACACGTTCCGCAGCTCCATCGACAGCGCGCTGGCCACGCTCGAGTCCGGGCTCCCGAACGCCCGTATCGCGGTGATCAGCATCCCGAACATCTACCGCCTCTGGCAGCTCGGCCACGCCAACGCCGCCGCCCTATCCGCCTGGTCCCTGTTCGGCATCTGCCAGTCCATGCTGTACCGGGCCTGGTCCGACTCCAGCACCGACCAAGCCCGCCGGCAACGGGTCTACCAGCGCGTGGTCGACTACAACGCCGAACTCAAAGCGGCTTGCACCGCCTACGGCGCGAAGTGCGACTTCGACGACAACGCCGTCTTCAACTTCCCGTTCGCGATGTCGCACATCTCGACATGGGACTACTACCACCCGAGCACCAGCGGCCAGGCCAAACTAGCCGAAATCTCTTACACCGCCGGCTTCAACTGGTAACGCCGCGCACGGGAACCTGCCATCAAATACGGACTCCTGGTCGTCGCGTGGACGGCGTCGCGACACTCGATCCGATAGATCGGACACGCGCGCACCGAGGTCAGAAAAGGGTCGTTGCCAGATCGGCAGCCTCCAGCCGCGCACTGGCGCCGGTTTGCAAACGTCGGCCCTCGCGGCGAGCGAGGCGGACAGCCCGGGATTAGGCTGATCCCCGAGGCAGGACACCGACCCCGAGCTCACGGTGTTCTCTCTCTTGCACCAGGCGGCGCTGTTCGACGCACGCGGCGACCGAATCGGTCGACACACGCAAGCGGCGCATCGAGGGAGGTTGACGGCTCTTCAGCCGCATTTCGGGCTGCTGCAACACCAGCTGTGCCGGCAGGTCTGGCGCTGGCCACGCAATGAACACCCGAAGCGCATCGACTCGTGCGGAGCCGGGCGCACGCGGGCGCACACGCAGGGTTCGGGAGGGCCGCCTGCGGAAACGGATGGGGAGAACCGGCAGCCAGTCTTTGCGGTCGAAGATGATCACGATGAGAAGGGAACAATCCGCCATGGCTACACCTGAAGCCTCGGTCCAGCTGTACTCGGTGCATAAGCCACTCGAGGCCGACCTCGACGGAACCCTCGGTCGGCTGGCCGACATCGGCCTACGCAACGTGGAGGCGTTCGACTTCGTCCGCCGCGCCGACGCGCTCAAGACCGCGTTTGACCGGTACGGGCTGAGCGCCCCCACCGGGCACGCCATCCTGATCGAGGAGGAAGTGCACACGCCCGACGGGTTGCTGACCGTCCCGCCGGCCGAGGAGACCTTCGCCGCCGCGGCTTCGCTCGGCGTCTCGATCGTGATCGACCCGTTCGTGCCCCCGGCCCGGTGGGAGAACGTCGACGACGTCCGGCGCAGCGCGGAGAAGCTGAACGCGCGTGCCGCTCAGGCCGCGACCCACGGGCTGCGCGTCGGCTACCACAACCATGACGCCGAACTCCGCAATATCATCGACGGGAAGCCTGCGCTCGAGGTCTTCGCCGATCTCCTCGACCCGGCCGTGGCCCTCGAGGTCGACCTCTACTGGGCAGCCGCGGGCGGCCAGGACCCCGCCGAGCTGCTGGGCCGTCTCGGTGACCGGGTAGAGGCCGTGCACGTCAAGGACGGCCCGATGCGGCCCGACATCTCCACCGCGCAGATGCCGACCGACCAGGTCCCCGCCGGCCAGGGCGACGTTCCGCTCGCGGCAGCGCTGGCCGCGGGCAGCAACATCGGCTACGCCGTCATCGAGTTCGACCACTACGACGGCGACATCTTCGACGGCATCGCGCAGAGCTACGCCTTCCTCGGCTCGACCCTGGGAGCCTCCCGATGAGCCGCACCGCACGGGTGGGTGTGGGCCTCATCGGCGCCGGGATGATCAGCGACCAGTACCTCACCCATCTCACCCAGTACCCGGACGTCGAGGTGCTCGCCGTCGCCGACCTGGACGCCGACCGCGCCGCCACCCAGGCGTCGAAGTACGGAGTCGCCAAGTCCGGCGACGTCAAGTCCCTGTTCGACAACGACGACATCGAGATCGTCGTGAATCTGACCATCCCGGCCGCCCACGTCGAGGTGTCCACGGCAGCGCTGAAGGCCGGCAAGCACGTATGGAGCGAGAAGCCGATCGGCATCGACCGCGACTCCGCCAAGGCTCTGGTCGACCTCGCCGCCGAGCGCGGCCTGTTACTCGGCATCGCCCCGGACACCGTGCTCGGCCCCGGCTGGCAAACGGCGAAACGCGCCATCCAGGCAGGAGTCATCGGCGAACCGCTCTCCGCGGTCACCTCGTTCCAGTCCCAGGGCCCGGATTGGTTCCACCCCGGACCGGAGTTCCTGTTCGCCAAGGGAGCCGGCCCGCTGTTCGACATCGGACCGTACTACCTCTCGGCGCTGGTTCACCTGCTCGGGCCGATCCGCCAGGTCATCGCGGTCGGCGCCAAGGCACACGAGGTACGGACCATCCGCACCGGCCCCCGCGCCGGAACCGAGTTCCCCGTCGAGGTTCCCACGCACATCAACGTGATCAGCACCCTGGCCGGCGGCGCGACCGCCTCCTCGCTGATGAGCACCGACACGGCACTGTTCCGACACGGCGTCTTCGAGATCAACGGCACCGAAGCAACCATGGTGCTGGGCGACCCCAACTACTTCGGTGGCACCCCCATCAAGGTGTACCGGCCGCTCCAGGACGTCACTAAGGGCCTGGAACAGGAACCCGAGATCATCGCAGAGGAGGGAAAGCTCTCCGGGCGCGGCGTCGGCGTCCTCACCATGGCACGCACGATTCGCGGCACCGACCTGCACATCGCGACCGGGGAACTCGGCTACCACGTGCTCGACGCCATGGTCAGCATCGAGGAGTCCATCGAGCGCCGAGCGTTCGTCGACATCGAAAGCACCGTCGCGTCCATCCCCGCACTCCCCGCCGACTTCGACCCGTTCTCGGCGACCATCTGATCCGAGGGTCGACGGGCCAAGCGTGAGCACGCACCGTACAGCGCCTGCCTGCACCGGCACAGAGCCGTCGCCGCCGCCATTAGCCGAAAGCTGCCCTCCTGCAGGATCTCGCCGCGTTCCTCTGACTTCACAACGATGGAGGAAGGCCTTTTCGTCACGGCGACCGCTCGCTTGACGGCGATCGCTTCAGTGCCACGATCCGTATTGATTCGCGACGTAATAGAAAGGCGACGGCGGTCACGGCTCGGCCGATTCGATAGGTCCGGGACACCGACCGTGGCAGCTGAGCTCGGTCCACCGGCCGGAATCCCCACCGCTCGAAATGCGACCGGTAACGCCGGTCGATCAGCGTGTAAACCTCGCCGTGCTTCGCAGCCAGCAAGGCATCTATCAAAGCAGTGGCGATTCCCTGCCCCCGCATGGCCGCTGGGACAACAAGGGAGGCAAGCTCGTGGGCGCCGTCAGGATGGTGGCGGACCTGCGCCACACCGACGATCTCCTGGTCGATCTCGGCAACCATGAAACGCTGCCATGCCAAGTTTCTCGGGTTGAGCCGGGCCTGCCGAACCAGGGCCGTTATGGCCGCTTGGTCGTGCCGACCTGCCTTGCGAACGGTGACCCGCACCCTGTGAGTATGGTCCGTCGGTTTCGCGGCGGTCGGGTCCGGGTGATCGCCACAAGCGACGGTGTCGGGTTCAAGAGGCGACGACTGCACCCCGCACGGTCAACGAAGCGGCCGGACGTCACCGTCGCGGCCTTCGCGGGGAGCCGCGGGAAGTCCCCGGAAGCTGAGCCAGGTCAACGCCGCGACGAGGACCAGGAACGAGACCGGAGCAACGGCATCGACGGCGCCCCGGGGTCGGCCCAGTAGTTCCAACGCGAATCGGAGCAGGCAGCACACGGCAACGATTCCGGCGAGGACACCGAGCCACCGCGGAGGGCGGCCGAGGAACGGCAGCAGCGTGGCGGCGAACAGCGTCACCCCGACGAACAGCAGATCGTCGCCGCGCGGTTCCCATTGATTGAGGGCGCCGGCGGCGTCCGGATGCGCCGGATCGGCGACGACCGCCAGCAGCAGGGTGATCAGTGTAGGCACCAGCGTGGTGACCGCCAGGACGAGCCCGGCACCGGCCACTGCCGGGCTGATCACCCGCAGCCGCCACGCGAACAGGGCCAGTAGGGCTGACCCCGCGAAACCGGCGGCCTGCAGGCCGATGAGGACAGGCCGGTGCGTCGCATAGAAGGTGGCCACCGCCGCGGCCGGCGCGTGTTCGTCCGGCAGCGACAAGGCGACCTCGCTGGCCAGCAGCAGGACGAGGAACGCGATCCCCAGCCATCCGGCGGTGCGATCGATGATCCGCTCAGAGGTCATGAGGGCAGGATCCCACCAGGATTCGCGGTCGGCGACCGACGATCGCCCTATGTGCACCGTGCCCGTACTTGGCCCCCGCCCAAGTACGGGCACAGAGTGTGCCGGACGACAACAATGTGCGCTGTCTCTGCGGTTGGTCAGCCCTATCGCGTTCGCGCGTGGCTCGTTGCCCACTCGAGCGCGTAGTCGGCCACTTGTTCCCAGTTGGGCTCGCCACCGGTGAAGTGTGAGCGGTCCGGAAACTCGTAGGTCTCGGTCAGCGCGTCGGAGTTGCGGTACTTCTTCGCGTTCGCGCGCTGCACCGACGGCGGCATGAGGTGGTCCTTGCCGCCCATGATGAACAACAGCGGGGCACGGTCGTCCAGGTCGTAGTCGACCCAGGTCTCCTGATGGCCCGGCTTCCAGTTGGCTATCAGACCGTAGGCCCACACCCAGTTGCCGGGCGCGGGGATGTGCAGGCGGTCGTACACCGCGTCGGACTCCTCCCGGCTGCACGTGTTGGCGAAGGCATAGTGGAACTGTTCCTTGGTGAAGCTCACCGCGCGGTGCCGGTTGGCCGGGTTCTTGAGGATCGGGAACAGGGACTTGATCTGGGCCGGCGGGTTCACCCGTACGCCCTCGGGTGGCGCCGAGTCGATCGTCACCGCGGCGGCGCCCAACCCGCGGTTGACCAGGAGCTGGGTGAAGGTCCCGCCGAAGGAATGGCCCATGATGATCGGCGGACGGTCCAGGCTCTCCACCACCTCGCTGAGATACTCGAGCGTTTCGGGTACGGAGGCCTCGGCGATGACCTCGGGCTTTTCCCGCAACGCCTCTACCTCGATCTCGAATCCGGGGTACGCCGGCGCAAGTACCTGGTGGCCCTTCGCCCGGTAGTACTCCACCCAGTGATCCCAGCTTCGGGGGGTCATCCAAAGCCCGTGGATCAACACGATCGGCAGGGCATTGGTCGTCGGCTCGCTCATGATGCTCCCTTCCGATGAGGGCTGCAGCGATCGTCGACCCTCGGACAGCGGTACCTCACCCCGCGGGACGAGGTCGCGGCCCGCCGGCGCACGCGTGCACCCGTGTCCGGGGGCGCCGGTCGCTTCCGTGACCTCCTAACCGTCCCGCAAATCTGCCAAGAGCGGAAGGACATGTACGCAGCGCTTCGTCGGGTTTTAGGGGCCCGTGCTCCAATCTCGACCTACCGTCGGCACCAGCGCCGCGCCGGGCCGGTCACCATGCCACCCGCACGGCGCGGTCGGGGCCTCGGTCATGACGTTCCCTCCGATCGGGCCGTCGGTGCGGTCGCCGAGAAGCGGGCGGCGAGGGTGGTGGCGCCGTCGCCGGTCAGCTGCGGTAGCGCGACGAGGCGCCCGCAGCACACCAGAAGCAGCGCGGACATCGGGCCGCGAACCTCCGGGCCCTCGCCCGCCGCCCAGATCGTGTCGGTGGCGGTGAGCCGGTAACCGCTTACCTTCTTGACCGACGGCGGCGGCGGGGGCACGCGCATCGACAGGTTCCGGCTGGCGGCGGCGGCCGCGGCGTCGGGCGCCATGTCGAGCCGGCGGCCGAGCGGGATGGCGATGTCCTGGCTGTGCACCAGGATGTCGGTGAGCGTCTCCAGGTGGGTGACGCCGAAGTTGTGCCGGCGTGAGCCGATCATGCCTCGGATCGCGGCGATGATCTGCCCGGTGGTCAGCTGGGCGGCCCGCAGCCGGGCGGCGTGCTGAATCGTGCGATCCATGCTGCCGCGCCACTTGCGCAGGATGCGGAGTTCGTCACCGAGACTGAGCTGCTGCATGGTCAGGTGGCCGGCGACGTCTCGCACGGTCCAACCCGCGCACAGCGACGGCTGCTGCCATTCGTCGTCGGAGAGGTCGTCGAGCAGGGCGGTCAGACTCGTACGCTGCGCGTCGATGGCCTGCCAGACGTGGTCGCGGTCGAGAGGGATGGTCATGACGGAACCTCCACGGATCGTGGATGGATCACGGTAGTCACGAGCGCCGTGATCTGGTCGGTCGGGTCGAACGCCGGGTCCGGAATGGCCAGGTCGTGCAGTACGAGGCCGGTGTAGTGATTCATGATGATCGGCCCGTCGCGCTCGGGATCGGTGGAGCCGGCGACGCGCAGCCATTGCATGAACCACGCATTGACCCCGGCGCCGGTGGTGCTCAGCTGCGCGCGCAACGACGGGTGGATGCCCGCCTCGACGAGGATCGCGTAGCGGGCCAGGGTCAGCGTGCGGAGCTCGCCGGTGGCTTCGTTTGCCGCGAGGACGAGCACCTGGGCCAGCTCGTGCGGCGTGGTCGGGTACATCCGCCGCGCGAGATCCTCCCAGGCGGCGCGTTCGCGGGCGGCGAAGCGCTCCACCACGGCGTTGAGCAGCGCGTCGCGGGTACGGAAGTGGTTGGAGGTGGAGCCCGCCGGCAGGCCCGCCGTGGCGTCGACCGCGCGGTGGGTGAGTGCGTGGATCCCCCGCTCGCCGAGCACGGTGATCGCCGCATCGAGAAGCGCTTCGCGTCGGTTCGCCATGACTCGATACTACGCTGGTAGTTCCAGCGACTACAATAGCTGTGACGATTACTACGATAGTAGTACCTCGGGGTATGGAGGCTTATCGCGCCGATATGGCGTTGGACGCTGAACACGTGATCCCGGGCGGGGCTCTGGTATTCGTCCAGGACGGTGTCATCGCCGGTGTGGAGGCAGGTGCCGCGCCGGCCGCGGACGGCTGCCCGGTCACCTACCTGCCGGACACGACGCTGCTGCCCGGGTTGACGACGCGCACACCCAGCTCTGTGGCAACAATCAATTCGACGCGTTCGACGGGCTGCCCGGCCTCAGCGCTGACGAGGTCGACGCGACCGTCGAGGCCCAAGCCCCGGCCCGCATCGTGCGCGCTGAATCGTTCGGGCGCGTTCTGCGCGACTGCTCATGGCGCTGAGCAACAACGGTGGCGTCTCCCGCGCGGCGTGCCAGCGGTCCGCCGGTCGGGCCGCGCGGGGGAGCAGGGTTTGTATCCCATTCCGAGGCCGCCGACGTGTTCTAGCAACCAGTGTGTCGGCGATCAACCACTAAGTCAGGTTCACGATGAGGTGTGCCGCGGTATCGGCGGAGCCTGCGGCCACCCGTACCTCCTGCCCTCGACTGGTCGTCACGAGCGTGTATGCGACTGGCGCGCCGTTGAGCGTGACGGCCGCGACATTCCGGCCGGCCGGCAGCACGGCACCGATCGTCAGCGCCGCGGTCAGGTGCTGCGTCACCGTCGTCGACAGCGCGGTCGACGTACGCGTTGCCGCCACGTCGAGCGATCCGCCGCCGAGCCGGATGTCGGTCCCCGCGATGCTCGACTGCCCGTCTGGCACTTGCGGCACCACGTGCACGCTGCCCCGCCCCAGGTCGGGTGCCACGCCCAACTGGAAGTGCACGACCGGCCAGAGGATGCCATAGGTGCCCCACGCCTGCAGGCCCATCGACCGCTCCGTGAACAGCTTGTCGATGTTGGCGCCGAAGTCCGGCGACGGCGAGATCTCCGGCATGTCGCCGGGCACCTCCCACACCGCCGGGTCGAGCTGTACGCGGGCGTTCGCCGTGGTGTAGCGCGGTAGTTGGGCCGGCGCCATGCGGCCCAGCGCCGCCTCGGCGACCGCCATGATCGAGGTGTTCAGCGTGAACACGGCCCGCTCGCTCCCGACCGTGGAGATGGCCGAGTCACACGTCGGCCCGGTATTGCCGGCGGTCGTCGCACCGGTGCCCGTGTGGTACAGGCCGAACACATCCGAGTAGCAGGGCTCCTCCCGTTTGGCCACCGCCAGTGCGCCATGCTCGGCACTGGCGAGCGGCCCCGCGGGTCGTCCGGGCCGAACCAGTTCGGCCTCGACCGGGGTCAGCCCGATCCAATGCCGCTGGAACACCTTGACGTCGCCGGGATCGTCCAGGGAGTCGGCGTACTGGTCGGCGGTGGGTCCGTACCACCACGTCGCCTCGAACCGGCTTTCCAGGTCGTCCGCCCGGGCCGTCGCCCACGTCTGGATCGCCGCGTCGCCCTTGCTCGCGGCCATGTCGGCCAGGTCGCGCAGGCCACGAATGGTGTAGACGGTGTTGTCGAGCTTCTCCTCGCCCATACCGGATCGTTCGACGTTGCCCAGGCCCTCCGGCCAGCCGTCGCCGTCCGCGTCGAGGGTGGCGTAGATGTATTGCAGGTTCTTCACTGCGAATGGGTACATCTCGTCGCGGAACGCGGCGTCACCGGTCCACCGCCAGATGAGCGCGACGGCGCTGGGGAACTTCGCCGTCTCATCGGTGTTGCCCGGGTCTGCGTTCGCACCGAAGTACACCGAGCCCTCGGGCGTGACCTCGTGTACCACCTTGCCGGTGTTGCCGTTGACGACCAGGCTGACGTCCCGCAGGGCTCGCAGGTGCTCCTTGCTGATCGCGAATTGGCCCGCGGCGACGGCGGCGAAGGCGCTGTATTCCCCGTCCGTCGCGAACAGCCACGGGTAGTCCGGCCAACCGGCGCCGAGGTACCGCGCCTTGGTCACCGTGCCCGCCGGCGGCGGATACTCCCTGCCCTCGCGCACAACCCGCACCTGAAGATCGCGATTCTCCTGAACCGAGTCGCCGAGATTCTGCTTGCTCCACGCCACGCTGGCCTGCAGCAGCGGGTCACCGGGCAGGCTTACCCGGGTCTGGCGGTCCAACGCGAGGCGCTGCCCGACCTTGCCGGCCAGAAGCGCTGCCGGGTCGGCGAGCGCGGCGGCCTGCGCGGACCTGGCCGCCGCCAGACCCTGGTCGGAGCCGGCGACCGCAAACCACACGGTGGTGCCTCCGGCCGGCACCCGGACCACGTAGTGCAGCCGGCCGCCGGTGCCCTTACCGATCTCGGTGTCGTCGCAGCGACCGGGGTCCGGCCCGTTGGCGGGGCAGATGACCGCCGGTTCCTGCGGTCCACGGAAGCCGGGACCGAGAGCGTGGTCGACCGGTTGCAGCGTCGACCCGACCAGCGCCGCCCAGTCGTGCGGCGCGGCGTTGGCCACCGGTGGTGTGCCCACCTCGCGGAAGACCAGGCTGCGCCCGTCGTACGAGCCGGTGTCGGGCAGGTTGTAGGTCTGCGCGTTCGGCGTCGTCCAGCCCCACGGGTACGAATGCATCAACTCGGAGTGCGCGTCCACGGTCAGGCTGACGCTGCGCGCTTGGGGGGAGGCGATCGTGAGGCCGATCAGGCCGGCCCGGATGCCGTCCGGGGCGAAGTCGGTGCGGCTGACCGTGACCCCGCCGACCGAGCCGAAGTCCATCCGGGCGTAGCCGTAGCCGTTGCTGTACCGCGTCGCCGTCAACCAGTGGTCGTTGACGTTGAACCACACGCCGTCCAGGACCTTGATCGGCTGTGTCCAGAAGCCGCCCATCTCGCCGTGGATGTGCCACCCGGTCGCCGGGTAACTGCCGTCCTCGGCGCCGACCTCATACATCCGGTCACCGACCACGATCGAGCGCCGGTCGGCCAGCCGCGTGGTGGTCGACACCTCGGGGGACCGGGCCAACTCGGCATCCGCCGCGGCAGCGGGCGTGGCGAGCGGCGTAACGCCGAGGGGGACGATCACCGCCGCGGCGGCGACAGATGCCAGTACCCGGAATCGCGACATTGCGGCCTCCTTCGGCGGGTCCTCAGTTTGCACCCGGCGGACGCTGCTACGCCATAGGTGGCGACCGATCGACGCAGGAGCGGGCATGGCGCGGGCGGCCGAACCCACGACGGCCTCCGCGGGTGCCGGGAAGCCGCTTTCCGAAGCGCCCGCCGGAGGCATGCCTGTCCCGGTCGCGTACCACGCCGAGGCAGACACGCTTACTGACAACTTCGGCGTTATCTACTACCGGACGACTTGAGAATGTTGGTGAGTCCCCTTGACGCGACGGCTCCGCACACAGACGTCCGGCAAGGTTCCTCCTCGGCTCAGGCCAAGGCGGCGTCGACGACGTCGACCTTGGGAATCAGCGCCTGGTATCCCGTCGCCGTGATCGCGCCGGAGGTCAGATATTTGCCGAGCTTGATGCGCACTTGATCGGCGTAGTACCGGGCCGTCGCCCAGTCCCCTTCCTTCGCATACGCAAGGATCTTGTCGACCTTGCCCTGCACGTCGGTGCCGGCGCTGGACAGCAGCTGCCCGGAACTGACCTGCTCGCGTATCCCGGCGCTCAGATCGGAAACAGCGGACTGCACCTGCGCCAGATCGGGTGTAACGGTTGCCGTGGGCGACGCAGTGGCGCTGGAACTCGCTGACGTGGTGGGCGACGCGGTGGCGGTCGGGCTTGTGGACGTGGTGGGGGAGACGGTGGCGGTCGAGCTGGTGGACGTGGTGGGCGAGACGGTCGCGGTCGAGCTGGTCGTCGTGGTCGGGGACACCGTGGCGGTGGGGCTCGTCGACGTGCCGGGTGAGGCGGTGCCGGTGGTCGTGGGAAGAGGCGTGGGGACCTCCGCGGTGCCGTTGAAGTAGGTCGACGCCTTGGCCCATACGGTGTCGCCGACCTGAGCGCCCATGGCACGCCCGTTGACGTCGGCCTGCCCGAAGTGGATACCGCCGTAGAGACGAGACTCACCGGCCGACTCGGCGGCGTCCATGAAGCTCTTGAACGTGAGGGTCAAGGCATCCTTGGGGACCAGCTTGGGCTCGATTGTGGAGGTGCCGGCCGGGACGGTCACGCTCAGCGCGGCCTTGAAGACGTCGGTGCCGGCGAACCGGGTGAAGACCTGGGCCGAGGCGGCGGAGAAGCCGCTGTGCCCCGAGGTGTACTCGGGGAAAGGCGGCGTCACGGAGCCCGGCTCCTGGTACGGGATCCAGTTCGAGCCGTCCATCTGAACGACGCCCTTGCCCGGGCCGGCCCAGCCCTTGATGGTCTTGCCGGCGTAGGTCTGGCGGATGAAGGTGATCGGCCGCACGCTGTCGTTTACCCGTTTGCTGTTCCAGGTCGCGATGCTCGCGTCGAGCAGAGCGTTGGACAGCGCGAAGAACAGTTTGACGTTGCCGTCCAGACTCGTGCCCGCCGCCCGGGACGCGGCAGCGGCGATCATCGCCCAGTGACCCGCGGGGGTCTCGGAGCCGGGCCCGTCGGCCCAGTAGTAGACGATCGTCTTAGCTTTGTCTTCCAGGAAGGCCTGGGTGGCGACGAGGTCGCGGGCCTCCGCGACAAGTTCGCCCCGGTCGACCGGCGGCGGCGGGAACTGGTCGGCCCTGGTGAGCGCGAACGGGGTCACCCGGCCCCACTGCGGCGTGGCGAACTTCTGGACGGTGCCCGTGCAGGTGGTGGCACCGGGCTTGGGGAGCGGGACGCAGAGCGGCTGCCAGTGGTAGAGGTCGTTGACCCGGCTCCAGGTGTTGACCGGCTGGTAGCCGGTCCAATCGGAGTAGGGTGCGCCGCCGTTGAGGTCGCCCAACTGGTTGGACCCGTCGTGGTGGCGGAACTCCAGCACAGCCGCGGCGGCAACGTTCCCGATGCCTTGCGGGGTGGTGGTGTCGGTCGAGCCGTCGTTCTTGTCGTAGCCCAACGCGGTCATGAACCCGGAGATGTTGCTTGCTTGCGACGGGAACAGGTCAAGCAGTGCGCGGTAGGCGGCATAGCTCATCGCCGCCGACTTGTAGTTGGCGGTACGTTCGTCGGCCGGGCGGCGCAGACCCGCCCCGGTGCGGGTGCCGACCGCCGTGGCGTCGTAGGGCGCCCACGCGTCGTACATGGCGGTGTGCACGATCGCCAAGGCGCGGGCCGCGACCGCCGGCGCCGGATTCGTGGCCCGGATCGCGGCCAGGGCCTGCTCGTCCCAGCGCAGGACCACGTCGTCCGATGGGGAGGGCCCGTAGTCGTTGAAGTGGAACGTCGAGTCGGACCCCCTCGGCCCGGCGAGCTTGGGGGCGCCCGGCTCCTCACCCGCGGCCCAGACCGACTGGGTGACACCCAAGGCGACCACCAAGGCAAGGACCAGCGCGCCGAGCACAGTGCTACGGGTACGGCCGAGGGCAGCGATGCGGGCACGTGCGATGGCAGCGATGCGCGTGCCCCCTAGGGCCGCGATGCGGCGACGGGCGAGCGCGGTGAGCCGCGCGCAATGAACCCTCGCCAGGACGTCAGCGATCCTTGCCATGCGGCAACTCCCCAGGGGAACGATACAAACAGTTCGCCACCGACCACGCAGCGCGGAATTTACGCAAGCTCGCGTAACGACTTTCCGGCACCTCGGCGTCAGCGAGCGGAACTATAACACGTTGATCGACCGGCATCACTTCGCTCTTGCGCAACAGACTCGAAGCCCAATGGTTCACACGCGGTAATTTCGGCAAAGCGCAGCGTGTTGAAGAGGGCGGGTCAACATGCCGTGCGCTCGGGCATTATCTCGTCCGTCCTAAGTATCCCGGCGATGTGCGGAAGTGATGACGGTATTACGCTGACGACCCCATTCCGCCCTCCGAGGGAACCTGGACAGGTCCCGGTCCTGTCAATGGCGACCATAGTGGACATTGACCTACCAGGGGAGAATCAAGGTGCGTAGCACCCGTGGGAGGCTCATCCTCCCCGAGGACAAGTCCGAGGCGGTACAGTTCGTATTTCCTACGGCAGGTCGATCGCGGAGATAGCGCGGATACTCCTCAGACCGGTTCCGCCAATTCTGCCGTAACAATGATGACGACGACGCCGTCGCCGAATCGTTCTTCGCCACGCTCAAAGAAAGAGCCGGTTTCCCGGCTGCGCCGGGGTTCGCGCGGCGACGCCGGTCCCAATACGCGCCGTCACACACGGGTGCATCAAGATTTGGAAACTACGGCCCGTTGCCACGGGCGGGGCCGCGGACCTCGGCTCAGGTCGCCGCGCATCGGATCGAAAGTGGCTGCGCGTCGTCCGGCTCAACCGCGCATTGGTGAAGCCAGGGTAGCGGTGAGCCGGGCGAGGGCGCCGGTGTAGGCGTGGTCGGGTGGAGTGGCGTAGCCGACGACCAGGGCGGGTGGATGGCGCGGCCCGTCGTGGTGGTAGCGGTCGAGTCCGTCGATGGCGAGGCCGCGCTCGTGGGCCCGATCCACGGCGTCGGCTTCCGGAAGGCCGTCGGGGAGGGCGACGACGGCGTTCAGGCCGGCGGCGATACCGGTCACCCGGGCGCCGGGCACCTGCCGGCCGAGGGCCAGAATGAGCTGGTCGCGGCGGCGCCGGTAGGCCAGCCGGGAGCGCCGGACGTGCCGGTCGTAGCTACCGCTGGCGATGAGATCGGCGAGCGCGAGCTGATCGAGGGTGCTGCTGTGCCCGTCGGCGAGGGACTTCGCGACAAACAGGTCGTGGAGCAGCCGTCGGGGTGCGATCAGCCAGCCGAGGCGGACGCCCGGGGCGAGGGTCTTGCTGGCGGTGCCGAGATAGACCACGTGATCCGGCGCGATCGGTTGGAGTGCGCCGACGGGATGCCGGTCGTAGCGGAACTCGCCGTCGTAGTCATCCTCGATGACCAAGCCACCGGTATCGGTGGCCCAGGAGACGACCGCGGCCCGCCGGACGGGTGCGAGTGAGGGTCCGAGCGGAAACTGGTGCGCGGCCGTGAGCAGGACGGCATCGGCGTCCGGTAGCCGGCGGGTGTCGGCGCCGGAGCCGTCGACCGGGACGGCCGGAGCATGGAGACCCCGGGCGGTGATCAGGCGGCGGTGGGCCGGCTGGCCGTATGCCTCGACCGCGACCGCCGTGGCACCACGCTCGCGCAACACCTGGCTCAGCAGTGCAAGCCCCTGGGTGAAGCCGGTGCAGACGATGATGGAATCCGGATGCGTGCGGACGCCACGGACGCGGGCGAGATAGCCGGCGAGGGCGGTACGCAATTCCGGACTGCCCCGCGGATCGCTGTAGCCCAACGTACCGACCGGCGCGGATGTCAGAGCCCGGCGCAGCGCGGTCATCCAGCTGGATGCCGGGAAGGCGGCCAGATTGGGCGTTCCCGGTCGCAGGTCGTAGCGCGGCGGCGGTGCCGTCGCAGCCGCGGCGGGCTGATCCACCACCGTGGACATTGTGGCGGTCACCCGCGTACCGGATCCCTGCCGGGCGACGAGCCAGCCCTCGGCGACCAGCTGTCCGTACGCCTCGGCGACGGTGTTACGCGCCAGCCCGAAGTCGGCGGCGAGTTGCCGGGACGAGGGCAGCCGCGTACCAGCGGCCAGCCTGCCGGTGCGGACGGCCTCCCGCAGCGCGTCTTCCAGGCCGGCGCGGACCCGGGTCGACGGCACCGGCACGTGCAGATCGACTCCCGAAATGGCCCATGCTTTCGGCATCGAAATGGACCTTACTCCTGGGCCTTTGGAATGCCTAGTGTCGAGGTATGACTATCGAAACGCATACCGACATCCCGGTACGGCTGGATTTCGACGCCCACGCGGCGGGGTTCTCCCGGGCCCTGACTCACCTGGACAACGCCGCCACCAAGGAGCTGGATCGGGCCGGCACCGACCATCGCCTCCGGGAGCTGTTGCGCCTCCGGGTCTCGCAGCTCAACGGCTGCGCGTACTGCGTGGACATGCATACGAAGACCGCGCAGGCGGTCGGGGAGACAGTGCAGCGGCTGACCGCACTGGCGGTGTGGCGGGAGACGCCGTTCTTCACCGAGGCCGAGCGGGCGGCCCTCGGCTTCGCCGAAGCGATCGTCCGGATGGGCGACGACCACGTGCCCGCCGCGGCATTCGACGCCGCGGCGGCCCACTACAGCGCCGACGAGATCGCCGCGCTGGTCAGCATGATCGTCACCGTGACCGCGTGGAACGCGATCGGGGTAAGCACCCGCACCTGGCAGCCCGGCTCGTACCAGCTCTGACACGCGTTGATGTTTGACGCCGGGTCCAGGTCTCGTTGGTCGTCGACACGGTAGGTGCCGAATCGCTTGGGGTTACCGAGCCAGTGGCTCTCCGCTGCGGACCGATGAGGCAACGTCGAGGACCGCTCGGGTGGTCGCGGCCGCGTCTCGTTGTTCGGCGATCAGCGATGCGTGGGTGGCGCCGGCGATGACGCGGTGCACGCTGTTGGTCGACAATGTGGCCAGGTGGTTCTGCGCCGCCGTCTCGGCGGCATCGTGTCCGCTGCCGGCGGTCAGGACGACCAGTGGCTTGTTGGCGAAGTCGGTGAGGGCGGCCGCCTCCCTCGCCGGTGCATGGGCGTACTCGTCGATGGTGCTGCGAACGCTGGCGGCGGTTGCCATCTTGGCGCTCACCTCGTCGCGGAATCGCGGCGGCAGGCCGCTGGCGGCCAACGTGGCGAACACCCGGCCCAGACCCAGCCGAGCCGAACTCGACGCCAATGCCGAGACACGGGCCGTGACGTCGTACGACGTCTGGTCGCCGGGTGACGCCGTTGCCAGTTCCCCCGAGGCCGGTGCGGTGGAGTCGATCAGCACCATGCCGGCGACCTCGTCGGGGTAGCGGGCGGCGAAGGTGAGCACGTAGAGGCCGCCGAAGGAATGGCCCATCAGCACGTACGGTCCCGGAACCTGGCCGCGCTGCAGCAACGTGTGCAGGTCGGCCGCGATCTGCAGGCCGTCCTGAGACGCGTCGGCGGGCTCGCTCCAGCCCCGACCTGCACGGTCGTAGACGCAGACCCGGGTGTCCCGGGCCACGGCCGGCGCGATCCACCCGAGAGCCGACGACATCGCGCCGGCGCCCGGCTCAAGCACGACCGTGGGACTGCCCGAGCCGGTGCAGCTCAGGTGCAGGCGGTGCCCACCCACGTCGATCAACCGGCCGGGCATCGGGTAGGCCCGGGCGTCCATCGCTTCCCGCACGACCTCGTAGCCGCCACCGATCGAGGCGAGGACCAATACTCCGACCACAAGGTTGAGCAGCCAGCGCGCACTCCGGCTCCGCAGCTGCCGACGGATGCGCACGATCATCCAGATCGCCAACGCCAGCACGGCGGGCGGCCACACCCAATTGAGCACCGCCTGCACGGAGGAGCCGAACGTCACCAGGAGAAGACCGCCCGATCCCATCAGCAGTGCGGGGGCCGCGGCCCAGCGCTGGGGCTGATCGGTGAACCGTACCGAGAGCACGGCCACCATCGCCCAGCCCAGCGCGAACCCACACAGCAGTGCGCCGGTGACGGCGCTCTCCTCAGCCGGTACGAACGGCGCGGCGGCCAGCAGGAGAGCAGCGACCAGACCGGTGATCAACGAGCCGGCCACGATCCAGCCGATGCGTGCTTTCGACCCGGGATGAGGGCGGGCCGGCGGATCGGTCGGGGCCGCTGGAGGCGTGTTGGGCGACAGAGGCGCTGCTGGCTGTAGCACCGGTGGGGGCTGGCTGGTCATGATGTCGGGGCTCCCTGGTCGTCTGGGTGATGTGCCGTGGTATCTCTACCGTCGCCGTCACGTCCGGATCTCGCCCCGCTCAAATGACCGGGATTGCCGGCGAACGGGAGCTTGTGCTGTCCGGACCGTCTTCCTGCGGGCTCCGTTCGTCCGCGAGCTTCACTCGACGTGGCCGGACGGCAATCCGACGGACTTGCCTCTTACACTCGCGGGAACCCCTGTTTGAACGCTGCGCAGCAGCTGACCGCGCCGCGATGACCGCTGACCCGAGGTGAGTGGGTTCACCGCTCCACCTCCATCGCGCCGGCGGCACTGCCCGCCGCGCCGTCCGGCTCCGGCCGGTTTGACAGAATGACGGCCTCGTAGCCGGCCCGGCGGATGGCCATCTGCAGCGCGGTGGTGTCTGCCGTGCCGGTGACGCTGAGCGTCCGGCTGTCCAGGCGTGCCTGGACGGTCCGGACGCCGGGCACGTCGCTGACGCAGGCGCTGATCGCGCGTACGCCGTGCCGGCTGCTCATCTGCGGGATGCGGAACCATTGCGTGACCACCGTCGGGTTCTCCTGCCTATCGCCCATGGAATCGGGCGGTTGAGCTCAGCGTCGCCGGTGGCGCTGTCGAAGCGCTGACCGGTCGCTGTGACCCCGTGAGATGGCGGTCGGCTTCAACACAGGCCGCGCCCCCGGCGAGCCGGATTAAGGCCAGCCCGCCCCCGGAACGTCGACCTGCGTGGTCAGCACCTGGCCGGAACCAGGTGTCACCATCTCGGACTCGGACATGCCCCGCCATTCAGCCGCCGTGATGAACAGCGTCGTCCTGTCCGGGCCGCCCAGCGCGCAGGCGAAGCCGCCACGGTCCAGACCGATGTTCTGCAGCACAGTGCCGCCCTCACCGACCCGGGTGCACCGCTTGTTTGGTACGTCCGCGTACCAGACGCCGTTCTTCTCGTCCAAGCAGATGCCGTCCGGAACCCCGTCACCCAGGTCAGCCCACACCCGTTTGTCGGACAGCCCGCCGTCCGCGCCGATATCGAACGCGACCAGGCAGTGCCGGTAGGAATCCGCGACGATGAGTGTGGAGTTGTCGGGCGTCACCGCCATTCCATTCGGAAACGCGATATCGTCGGCCACCTGACGTACGGAACCGTCCGCCGCGGCCAAGAAGACCCAACCGGGTCTGAAGGCCTCCCTGGCCATCGGGTTGAAGCCCGCTCCGTTGACGTAGACGTTGCCGCGACCGTCGGCCACGACGTCATTCCAGCCCGGTCGGCCCAGATCGGCGTGAGTTGCCAAGGTGCCGTCCGGCTCCCGCCGCAATAGGCGACCGTCCGCCGACGAGACGATCATCAACCGATTCCCCGGCAGCCACGCCGTACACAGCGGCACCGACTTCACGCGCGCGACCACCTCGCTCGATCCATCGAGCCGGACAGCGACGATCTCGCCGGCAGACCAGTCCGAAAAGTACAACCGGTCACCGTGCCAGCGCGGCGACTCGACCAGGCCTCGGCCCTCCAACAGCGTCCGCACCTCACCCGGTCCCATCACTGTCTCCCTCCCCGGCGGTATTTCCAGCGTATTCATCAGTTCTCCGTCGGCCGCTCAGTACGCCGGTGGGCCTACGGTGAGGACGACGATAAATCTGCGGAAGGAACCACCGTGACCACGGTTGCCCCGGACCTGCTGCGCATGCTCGCCGAGCCGGACGACGCCGACCTCGACCGACTGGACGCCTGGTGGCGCGCCGCCAACTACCTGACCATCGGCCAGATCTACCTGTGCGGCAACCCGCTGCTGCTGGAGCCGCTGAACGCCGAGCACATCAAGCCGCGGCTGCTCGGCCACTGGGGTACCGGCCCCGGCCTGTCGCTGATCTATGCGCACGTGTCACGTCTTATCCGGCATACTCACCAGCAGGCGATCTACCTGGCCGGTCCCGGGCACGGCGGCCCCGCGCTGGTGGCCGCCGGCTACCTGGAGGGTACGTACAGCGAGATCTACCCGAAGGTGAGCCAGGACGAGGCCGGCATGTTGCGGCTGTTCCGGCAGTTCTCCAGCCCGGGCGGCATCCCGAGCCATGTCTCGGTCACCACGCCCGGCTCCATCCACGAGGGTGGCGAACTCGGTTACGTGCTGGTGCACGCGTTCGGTGCCGTGATGGACAACCCGGACCTGCTGGCGATCGCCGTGGTGGGTGACGGAGAGGCGGAGACAGGCCCGCTGGAGGGCTCGTGGAAGGGCGTCTCCTTCCTGAACCCGGCACGCGACGGCGCCGTGCTGCCGATCGTGCACCTCAACGGCGCGAAGATCTCCGGGCCGACCGTGCTGGCCCGCAAGGACCCCGAGGAGGTGCGATCGCTGCTGCGCGGGCACGGCTACGAGCCGATCGAGGTCGAGGGCGACGATCTGCCCGGGATGCATCGCCGATTCGCCGCCGCCCTCGCGGAGGCGTGGGGCCGGATCCGCGCGATACAGGACGCAGCGCGCGGCGGTGACTGGGACGGCTCCCGCCCGAGTTGGCCGCTGATCATCCTGCGTACGCCGAAGGGCTGGACCGGACCGAAGGAGGTGGACGGGGTTCAGGTCACCGGGACGTGGCGGTCCCATCAGGTGCCGCTCAACGAGGTCCGGCGCAACCCGGCGCACCTCGCTTTGCTCGAGCGGTGGCTGCGGTCGTACCGTCCGGAGGAGCTGTTCGACGACGCCGGTGCGCCGGTCGCGGCGATCCGCGAGCAGGCGCCCGACGGCGACCTGCGGATGAGCGCCACGCCGCACGCCAACGGCGGGCTCCTCACCCGCGACCTGGACATCCCCGACTTCCGCGGGTACGCCGTGGACGTGCCCGGCCCGGCCCGACTGCGTGCCGAATCGACCCGCAAGCTGGGCGAGCTGATGCGGGACGTCTACACCCGCAACCCGGAGACGTTCCGGCTGTTCTGCCCGGACGAGACCAACAGCAACCGGCTCGGCGCCGTCTTCGAGGCATCAGACCGGGCGTTCATGGAGAAGGTCCACCCCGGGGACGTTGCGATCGGTCCGGACGGCCGGGTCATGGAGGTGCTCAGCGAGCACAACTGCCACGGCTGGCTGGAGGGCTACACGCTGACCGGCCGGCACGGGCTCTTCGCCACGTACGAGGCGTTCGCCATGGTCAGCGCCTCGCAGACGGTGCAGCACGGCAAGTGGCTCCAGGAGGCGAAGAACCTGGCCTGGCGAACCAAGGTGCCGAGCTTGAACGTGCTGCTGACCTCGACCGCGTGGCGCAACGACCACAACGGCTTCTCGCACCAGGGCCCCGGTCTCATCCAGGTGGTCCTCACCCAGCGCGGCGACGTGGCCCGCGTCTACCTGCCGCCGGACGCGAACTGCCTGCTCTCGGTCGCCGACCACTGCTTCCGCTCCCGCTCGTACATCAACCTGATCGTCATCGACAAGCAGCCACAGCTGCAGTACCTGACGATGGAGCAGGCCGTCGAGCACTGCACGCGAGGCGCCGGGATCTGGGATTGGGCGGGCACCGACGACGGCTCCAGCGACCCGGACATCGTGCTCGCCTGCGCCGGCGACGTGGTCACCATGGAGGCCGTCGCCGCCGCCCAGATCCTTCGGGAACGGTTGCCCGGCTTCAAGGTGCGCGTCGTCAACGTTGTCGACCTGATGACGCTGATCCGGCCCAAGGACCACCCGCACGGCCTGAGCGAGACCCTGTTCACCGAGCTGTTCACCGACACGGTCGACGTGGTGTTCTCGTTCCACGGCTATCCGGGCGCCATCCACCAGCTGGTGCACGGCCGGCCGGACGCCGACCGGTTCCGGGTGCGCGGCTTCATCGAGCAGGGCACCACCACTACGCCGTTCGACATGACCGTGCGCAACAAGGCCTCCCGCTACCACCTCGTCATGGACGCGATCAACAACGCGCGGCGCCTGCCACGCGGCGCGGCCGCCCTGAAGGCCTGGTGCCTGGCCCAGCTGGAACGGCACGAGGCGTACGTGGTGGAGCACCTCGAGGACATGCCGGAGGTCCGTGACTGGTCGCTCGGCGACTAGGCCCAGCAAGGCGGAGACCGGCTCAGGGTGCGGACGTGCGACCAGTCGCACGTCCGCACGCAACGGCCGTGGTGCACCGCGCCCGCCCGGCCGGGCGCGGTGCCTTGGGTGGTGTCAGTCGTCGTCAGGTAGCGCCGACTTGATCTTCGGCATGGGGGCTCCGGGGCCCTTGACGCTCTCCCAGATCGCACGGTTGAGCAGTGCCTTCGGTGCCTGGTCCTCAGTGGAGAAATCCATCTGGGCCGATTCGGCGGCCAGCGGCGCGTCCGGTGGATTCGGGGTGGCGAGGTCGATCGCCGGAATGGCCGCGGTGTAGGGCGTGAAGTCGGGACGGTCGGTGAAGCTGCGGAACATGGGGGTGGCGGTCGCGTCGAACTGGGTCAACGGCGGCAGGCCGAGGATCAACTCCATGGTGCGCAGCATGGACAGCGTGCTGTAGAAGGTGGAGTCCACCCGACCGGTCTGAGTGTATGGGCTGATCACATGACCGACGGTCCGGTGCGCATCCACGTGATCGGGACCGTCCTGGGCGTCATCCTCGATGACGAAGATCGCGGTGTCCTTCCAGAACCGCGAGTGTGACACCCGGTCGACCACCTTTCCCGTGGCGAGATCACTGTCGGCGACCATCGCCTGCGGGGTCGGGCACGACGGGCGGGTTCCGCACGTGTGGTCGCGTGGGAACTTCAGGAACTGCACCGTGGGCAGGGCGCCTGCCCGCTCGTACGCGGTGAACTCCCGCTCCCATTCGGCATATCGGGTCTGGTCCGGGATGGCCAGGTTGTAGCCGGGGAACGCCCGGTCGGTGTTCCGGAAGAGGTTGGGTTCGTTGTACACCTCGACCGGCGGCGTGCCGGTCGCCCAGAAGCCGTAGTTGCGATAGCTGATGCCCTTGCGGTCCAGGCGATCCCAGATGTACGAGTTCTCGGGGTCCCTGCCGGGGGCCGCGGCGAGCGTGCCACCCTCGCCGGTGTAGAAGTGTCCCCGCCCGCCATAGTTGGTCGGCCACGTCTTCTGGTCCAGCGTGTTGGCGTTGGCGCCGGTGGACCACTCCCACCCGTCGTTGGACACCTCGCCGGCGGCATACAGATTGTCGAGCGTGACGAAGCGGCTGGCCAGCCGGTGGTGGTTGGGTGCGATGTCCCACCCGAAAAGTGTTATCGACGGGTCGCCGTTGCCCTTGCCGAGGTCGCCCAGGACCTGGTCGAACGTGCGGTTCTCGTTCACGATGTAGATCACGTGCTTGATCGGCGACGTCCCGCCGACGTGCCGCGGCACAACCTGGCGCGTGGCCTGCACGGCGTCGAGATGCTTCTCCTGATCGAAGCCGTTGTTGGCCTGGACCTGGCGGGTGTACGAGGCCAGCTGGCGGGCGCGCGGCACTCGGATGGTGGACAGTGTCCCCTTGATCATCGATCCGATGTACTGGTCGGGGTCGGTCGGCTCGGTCGATGCCGGATTCGGGCCGTCCGGGTTCGGCCCCGCGCCGAGCCCCTTGGCGTTGGCGACGTAGATGCGGTCGCCGCTGGGTGACAGCCCGACTGCGGTGGGGTACCAGCCGGTCGGGATGAGACCAAGTGCCCGATCGCGGCCGCGGCCGTTGCGCAGTGCGATGACCTCCACGTCGTTGTTGCCCGCGTTGGCCGCGAACAGCCGGTTGCCGTCCGGCGAAACCGCGATCGAGTTGGGCTGGGTGCCCACGGCCGCCCCTGGGTACGGCGTCACCGAGATCGTCCGCAGCACGCGGTCCGTCACCGTGTCCACGACGGAGATCCCGTCGGACTCGGTGTTCGCGACGTACAGTTCGTCACGCTTGGGGTTGACGGCCAGGGCGCTCGGATGCATGCCCACGGTGAGTCGATCGGTGATGCGCTTGGTGGCAGTGTCCACGACGGACACGTAGTTCTTGCCCCAGTTGCTGACGTATGCGGTGCGTCCGTTCCGGGAAAGCGCCACCGTATGGGCGAACTCGCAGTTCTGCCCGTTGGACGGGTCAGAACCGAAGTCGTTGAAGGCGCAGGTGCGGTCGGTCAGCGGGATGCGTGTCTCCGCGCCACTGGCAACGTCGAGCACCGAGACGGAGTTCGACAAGTGGTCGGCGACCCAGAGCGTCCGCCCGTCGGGAGAGAGCGCGATACCCGCCGCGAAGGATGTCGTCGACGTTCCCGCGGTACTCAGGCGCAGGGAGGCCCGCTCGGTGAGCGAGTCGCCGACCACGTCGTACACCCGGACGAGGTCGTTGGCCCCGGCGGATACGTAGGCGCGTCGGCCGTCCGGGCTCCAGGCCACGCCGAGGAAGACCGCCTGCGGCGCAGGGTACTGGATCTCCGCGGTGACCCGCTCATCGCGGAGATCCACGAGCATGACAGACTGCCGCGCGACGCCCGAATTGCTCACCAGCGCGTGTTGCCCGTCCGGGGAGACCGCCATGCCGTACGGGCGTTCGCCGAGCGTCAGCTGCCGGCCGGCCGGAGTCACGTGCCAGCCGATGGGCGTGATGCCGGTGCCGTCACCTTGCGGGCCGGCGTGACGGTACAGAGCGACGGCGCCAGCGGCGCCGCCGGTGAGCAGCAGGGTGGCGACGGACATCGCGGCCACCCCGGGCCGGCGAAGTGCCCGGACTTTACGGACCACCGACCGAAACGCGGAAGGCACGTGCATGACCCACCTCCGAGAGTCATCGACTATGGACAGTGGTCACGCTCCTCTCCGGGAGTGACATCTGGATGACCCAGCGACAAACGACGGCAGGACGAGCTGAAGCCCCTCCGTGCTTTCCGGATGACTCACGCTGTGCGGTCGCCGAGAAACCTCGACGCGGTGGACGAGGTGAAGGTGGTCAATCCGACTGCGATCCCTCGCTCTGGTAGCGCACCCAGCCCTCATCGAGGAGTCGAAACCCTGCATCGATTGTCGACTCCGGATCGGTGTCCCGGGTCGCGCTGAGCTGTATCTGAAGGGCGAACCGGACATAGAAGCGGATCTCGTCGCTCGGTTCGGAGAGCCCGAACTCCTCGGTGATCGCCGCGATCAGGACGCCTTCGTGACGGAACCACATCCGTTCGGCGTACTCGACGAGGGCGGGTGTCTGTTCCATGAGGGCGAGGAGCTGACGTTGTGGTTCGGACCCGAATGCGGCGATCTCCGCGAGGTAGTGCGCCTTCAGCGCGGCGGAGATCGAGGTGCCCTGCGGTCGGCTAGCGATTGCGGCCACGAGCTGCTCATGCCGCTCGTCCTCGTCGCCGAACGCGAGGGCCTCCTTCTGTGGAAAATGCGTGAACACGGTGGTCGGCGACACGTCTGCCCTGTCTGCGATCTCGCGCACGCTCACAGCGTCGAAACCGCGCTCAAGGAACAACGCGTGCGCTGCTTCCACAATCGATGCCCGGGTCGCGGCCTTCTTCCGCTCCCGCCGGCCCGCGCGGTGCACGTCGCTCATGCGCGTCATCGTACTGGATCCATCCAATAGTTGGCTTGACTACAAAACTGGTCTTGGTACAGTACTGTAGTTACACCAGAAAGTAGGTGCCGGACGGCCGGGACAACGAAGGGGGCAATCAGACGATGACCACGAAGACCACAGCAGCGGACCCGCCTGGTGGCTTCGGCGCGCAGCGGGATGCTCGAAAGAAGGAAACCGTGACCGCGCTCGGCCCAGTGGGCCAACAGATGACGCAACGCCATGCTGCCGCCGCGGTGCTCGTCGTCGGAGGATTGATCTTCTTCCTCGCCGAGTTCATTGCCGCTGCGGCCTGGACGAATCCTCCCTACAGCTACACCTATCACTACATCAGCAACCTCGGCGTCCATGGCCCCTCGGAGGGATTCGGGCAGTTCATGTACTCGCCCCTGGCATGGGTCATGAACACCGGCTTCGTCCTCTTCGGGATCACCCTGTTCATCGGTACCGCCATACTCAAAGGCATGCGGGGCCGGCGTCGCTTGGCAGCGCTCCTGCCGGCATTTCTGCTGGCCGTTGGCGGGGTTCTGCTGGGCTTCTTCCCCGGATCCGGCGAAGTGCCGGACAGCGGTGCCGTCGACTTTCACTCACTGGGCGCCCTGGCAGGCATCGTCGGTGGAAACGTTCTCGTCATCATGCTCGGATGCCTGCACCGATATGTCGGAATCACTCAGAAGACCGGCAGAGCCATGGTTGTCCTCGGCGTCCTCGGCCTCATATCCCTGGTGGGCTTCCTTGCCGTAGCCGGCTCGGAGGCCAACCTCATCGGCCTGGTTGAACGGTGCGCCGTCTATCCAGTCCTGATTGGACCAATCTGCGCGGGAGTATCCATCTGGAAGCACACGACCCCGGACGCGAGCGGCCGAAGCCGCCGCGGGTCGCATACCGAGGACGCATGAAGCGGTCGCGCAGCTGAATGACCAGCGTCGCGATCAATGTCTTGGTGATCGAGCCGAGCATAGAGATTCAGCTACGGGACGCCTCTATACTCGCGGACGAGTACTCCATATACTCGTGGACGAGTAATACCGGATCCGAACGGGAGACGGCATGGCGAAGCGCCGCAGGGTCGGCAATCTGCTCGCGCTGGCGTTGCTCGCGCTGTTGGTGCCCGGTGACGCGGTGCATCCGTACGAGATGGCGATCCTGCTGCGGCGCACCGGCAAGGAGCAGAACATGGCCATCAAGTGGGGCTCGCTCTACACGGTCGTGCAAAACCTGGAGAAGCACGGCCTCATCGAGGCCGCCGAGACGGGACGGGCCGGCAACCGCCCGGAACGCACCCGGTACGTGATCACCGACGCTGGGCGCGCCGAGCTCACCGACTGGCTGCGCGAGCTGGTCGCCGACCCCGAGCCGGAGCACCCGCGGTTCGAGGCGGCGCTGTCCGTCGTGAGCGTCCTGCCCCCGGACGAGGTCGCGACCCTCCTGGAGCGCCGGCTGACCGCGCTGGAGGCGGGCCTCGCCGCGCAGCGCGCCGCGCTCGCCGAGGCGGGCACGCAGGTGCCCCGGCTGTTTCTCATCGAGTCCGAGTACGCGCTGGCCCTCCGGGAGGCCGAGGCCGCCTGGACCCGATCCCTGCGGGACGAATTGACCGGCGGCACGCTCTCTGGCCTCGCCGAGTGGCGGCGCTGGCACGAGACCGGCGCCACCCCGCCCGGTTGGGCTGAGCTGATGGCCGAGGTCGCCGCCGGCGCAGACGACGGTGACAACTCGAAGACCTAAGTAGATCCAGGACGAGGGGGAGAAGACCATGCGTTTGCGCGTTCCAGAGATGGAAGGGCGAACCGCCCGCTGGTACGCCCGCCAGCGCGGCTCGCACAGTCAGCTGGCCGAGTACCGGCGACAGGCCGAGCGAATGACCGCGGACCTGCCCGCCGGGTGCGACATCCTCGAGGTGGCGCCCGGCCCGGGGTACCACGCGCTCGAACTGGCCCGGCTCGGATACCGGGTCACCGGCCTCGATATCAGCCACACCATGGTTCAGATCGCCACCGACCACGCCCGTGCCGCGGGGATGGCCGTGGACTTCCGACACGGCGACGCCTCGGCCATGCCGTTCGGGGACGACAGCTTCGACCTTGTCGTGTGCCAGGCCGCGTTCAAGAACTTCCTGCACCCGGTCACGGTGCTCGATGAGATGCATCGCGTCCTGCGGCCCGGCCGCAGTGCGGTGATCCAGGACCTCAACCACGACGCGACGGCGGCCGACATCGCCGGCGAGGTGGCTCGGATGCGGTTGAGTCCGGTCAATGCCTTCGTAGCGCGGTTCACGCTGCGCTGGCTGCGCCGGCGGGCCCGGACCGCCGAGCAGTTCCGTCGCCTCGTCGCGGCGAGCACGTTCGGCGAATGCGAGATCGGGACGGACGGAATCGGCCTGGAGGTTCGCCTGCGCGCCTGACCGGCCCGGGCGGCGTCTCCGCCTCACCCCGAGGGTTCCGCCGCGCGCGACCCCGATGCACAACCGCTGGCGTCGACACCGCGGCGCAGCTCGGGTTCACCCTAGTCTGTCTCTCCAGAACCGACTGCAAAGCACAAGCACCAAACGAGGAGCGCGCGGATGTCAATCACACGGATTCACAACTTGTCCATCTCCCTCGACGGCTTCGCCACCGGCGAGCCGCAGTCCGCCGACGCCCCGTTCGGCCACGCGGGCGAGCGTCTGCACGAGTGGATGTTCGGAACCCGGTTCTGGGAAGCGGGCGGAACCGCCGGAGTCGACGACGCGTTCGCCGAGCGCCACAGTCACGGCATCGGCGCCGAGATCATGGGTGCCAACAAGTTCGGCCCGCCCGGCTGGCGGGACGACCCGAACTGGACCGGCTGGGGGGGCCCGAACCCGCCGTTCCACACCCCGACCTTCGTGCTCACGCATCACCCGCGGCCCCCGATCGAGATGGAGGGCGGCACCACGTTCCACTTCCTCGACGCCACGCCGGCCGAGGCGCTCGAAACCGCCCGCGAAGCAGCCGGTGGCCAGGACGTACGGATCGGCGGCGGCCCCACCGTCGTACGCGACTTCCTCGCCGCCGGGCTCGTCGACCACATGCACCTCGTCCAGGTCCCGATCGTGCTCGGCCGCGGCGTACGCATCTGGGACGGCCTGGAGGCCCTCGAGGACGCCTACGACGTCGAGGCGGTCTCCTCGCCCAGCGGCGTCACCCATCTCACATTCACGCGGAAAGTCGTCTCGTAAACGCCGACACCCGAACAGCAGGTGCTTCCCGTGTGCGCGTGCTCAACTCGTGGTGGCGCACCGGATTCGTAAGCGTTGGTGGCGGTGGCGACAGGCCGCCACCGCCGGTTCTCTCGCCGTGAGCTGGGGCTCGCGGGTCGGTTGATGCACGGCGTCGGTCAGTGCATCCAATCGGGCGAGGTCACGCCGTGCGCGACCGGGTTGCCCTGCGCGTCTACGGCGGTCACGGAAATCGCGGAGACCCGGGTCGTGTCGAAGCTCCGGATCGGTCCACCGTTCTTTGTAGGCGGATCCTTCGGGCCCGGCTGCGTCTCGATCATCATGGCGTCCATGGCGGGATCGGCGATCCTGGCGCCGAAGAAGCCGGCCTCGGCGACGGGCGTCCGTACCGTGGTGCCGTCCAGGAAGGTGATCACCACGGTCGCCGCTGTGGTTGCGCCGACCCGGCCGAAGATCAAGCCGCCGTCCGTACCGATGAGCACGCTGAACACCGCCTCGTCGGGGCCCGCGCCGCGCGGGATGCAGTAGCTGCCGGTGGGGCCGCTGCGGGGATTCGGCGCGAAGTAGAGGCAGAAACCGCCGTCGGCCGTCGGTGCGGCATAGGCGTCGTGCTCGTCGATCACACCAATCCGTACGGCCTCGCCGGCGTCGACCTCGTTCCCGCTGGAGCCGCTCAGCTCAGCGAAGATCTGCTTGATCTCGGCCGGGGCGGACGAGAAAACCCCCGACGCCGCGGCGGCCGCGGTGCTACTGAAGATCACTATCGCCGCTGCCGCCACGAACGCCAGCCGCCGGCTGGCGCGTCGCGGCGTCCGCCGCTGTCCGGCGGCCGCCGATTGGATCGCCGGCCGCCGTTCGTCGATGTCGGTAAGCGCCTGTAGTAGGCGGCCTTCGAAACCGTCCAGATTGGTCATACCGATTCCTCCTGAACCCTACGCATCGTCGTGTCTCCCGGACGAACGCGAACCCCGAGTGCCACTCGCAGCCGGCCGCGCGCACGGGTCAACCGGACACGGGCCGCCACCGCGCTGATCGCCAGCGCGTGCGCCGCCTCGGCCGTGCTCAGACCGTCCACCGCGACCAGTTCCAGCACCCGCCGGTCCCGCTCGGGCAGGTCCTGCATCGCTTCGTAGGTTCGGCGCAGCTCGGCCGCGGCGTCGATGCGTTCTTCGACCCGGACATAGTCGTCGGCATCCAGGAACGGTCGACCGGCCAGCGCCTGTTCGGCGACCGCCGCGCGGGCGCGCTGCCGGTACATGCCCCCGGCGACGTTGCCGGCCAGCCCGTACAGCCACGCCACTGCACGGCCGCGCCGCGGGTCGAACCGATCGGCCGATCTGAGGACTTCCAGGAAGACCGTGGCCACGAAGTCCGCCACATCCTCGGGGTTGGCGAACCGCCGTACCCCCATCCCGGTCACCTTGGCCACGTGCCGGAGGTAGAACTCCCGAATTGCGCCGGGTCCGGCCGCGATCGCAGCCAGCAGCTCCTCGTCGTTGAGTTCGTGCACCACACCTCCCCTGGCAAACCGCGGCCTCGTCAAGGAGTTGTCCGCCCGCCCGACCGCGTTACCGCCCGGCAGAAGGTCACCCCTGCCATCCCCGACTCCGAAGAACGCGCCGCCCGCAACGCCGCACTGTTCACCGACAACATCGAAACGGGCTTCTTGGACGACCAAGGCCGCGTCGCTCCCTGGCCCGACGACATCGACGAATGGACCTCAACCGCCCACCCATCCGACACCCCCGAACCCGGACAGCCGCCCTTCTGAGCATGCTGGGCATCAGGGCTGTTCAGCCTCGGCGCGTCTCTGATCAACAGGCTGCCGCGGTGACCTCGATCGCGCCGGACGGGAAGACTTCGACCCGTTCCGGCCCGGTCTCGCGGAGCACGCCGTCCCGGAAGATCAGGCCACCCCTCTCGGGGACGGCCAGGACCGGCTCGTCGTGGGTGCAAGCCCACTGTTCAAGCACCGGCGCGTCCGCGGCCGTGAAGTGCGGATAGACCACCGCGCCCGCCAGTAGGTCCAGCCCACGAGTGTCGGAGATTCCGACAACGTCTTCGTCCAGCAGAGCCGCGACGGCGATGTCCGCCCCGCACAAGATCGCGCCGGCGCTTCCCCCATACAGCAGACCGCCGCCGGCCACGAACTCACCCACCGGACCAAGCCAGCCCCGGGCGCGCAGAAAGTCCAGCAGCGCGAAAGTGTTGCCACCAGGGATAAACAGGACCTGCGCAGACGACAGGCCGGCGATCGCGCGGTCCGGCACGTCGATCCAGGTGTCGACGTCGAAGTCGCCGCGCCCCGCCAACTCCCCGGTCAGCCAATCATGGACCAACGCCTGCGCGTCGCGGTCACGCTTCGCAAACGGCCAGCAGACGACGCGCCCGCTCAGAGCGAAGAGCTCGTTCCACAGCCGCGCCTCATCAGCCGCGCTGCCGCCACCACCGATAAACACCGCCCCGCCCACCGGTCAAAGACTGCCACAGCTGCACGGCCCGACGACCACCAAGCCCGACGACCGGTCCCATTACATGAGCCCAGGCCAGGGGAATTGCATGAGCGTCGGTGATCGGCACCGAGGGCGTGGTCACGTCCCCGGCCTTCGCCGTACCGCACATGGCGAACCGGCTCAAAGTCATCAGACACGGCCAGACTCGCGAGGAGGTGCTGGGGCGAGCACACGCCTACACGTGCCGGCTCGGCCGCCTCGCCGACTACTACATGCAGGGTTGCCGCCCCTTCCCGGCCGACATCGACGCGTCGGTGGTCAAGGTGGAGCTGATCGATGAGTGCTACCGACGGGCGGACTGTCCCGCGCGTCAGCTAGCGGCTCCGGAGGACAACCGTCGCACACCGTCCTCGACGGCGAACATGCCGCGCGTTGAACGCTATACGGCACGACGGACACCGCCGGTCAATGCGACGACGTTCTTGCGCCGGTCGCCTGTTTGCGCCCGTAGGAATCACTGCCGAATGCGCAGCATTCGGGTGGAGACCACGAGGACCCAGACCCAGAACGGCAGGTACGGGATGAGCCACACGGGTGTCGTCCACGCCATCCGGGCCACGACGAAGCCGGCGCCGACGGCCAGCGCCCACCAGCCGAGCCAGCCGGGCCAGCCGAGCCGCTCCGGCGAGTCGGGTGGCGCGCGGGCGGCGAGGATCGCCCACCCGCTGGCGAGGCTGAGGCTGCCGAAGACCACCCACGCGTTGGCGAGCGTGATGCTGCTGGAGTCGAACGCGTACTGGGCGAGCTGGATGTCGAGCCCGTCGACCTTGCCGCGGAACCCGCTGGCCTGGATCGCGCCGGGCAGGAATGCGGTCACGGCGGCGGTGCCCGAGGCCACGACGACGGTCGGCAGCCAGGTGGGGCCTGCGCCGGGCCGGCGCAGCGCGGCGGACAGGCCGCACACGAACCACAACAGCGCGCACAGGCCGAAGACGAGCAGGTAGGAGCCCACGGCCAAGGCACTGGCAGGGCGGGTTTCGAGATACCGCTGCATCTCCGCGACGGGCGCATCGAAGTTGGGCTCGGGCGCGCCGCCGGACGACATAGTGATTACGCCGGTGAACAGCAACACGGTGGCCGTCCAGCCCGCGATGCCGGCCGGGCGGAGGTCGCGTACGAGGGTCGGGGTGTCGATGTGGTCGGTCTTGGTCATGGTTGGTTACCACCCAACTGGGAAGGACTAGCTGGTCCGGAACTTGACCATCATGGCCATGTCCTCGTGCTCGAGGTTGTGGCCGCGATCCGCCGGTGGTGGCGACGCGACGGATTCCCCGGTGATTGCGCCGGACTGCGTACTCACGCGGTAGCTCCTTGCGGTTGCGCTGTTCTACCTGCTGCCCGACGCTAGGTCCGCACCGCGCCGGCCCGACACCAGGCTGGCCACCGCTCGCGGTGAGGTCAGCCGCCACCGCGGTTGCGCAGATCCCCCTTCCGGGGCCCGGCCGGGTGGCTCAGACTGTGGCAATGCGGGGCCGCGACGCGAGCGGCTTCACTACCCGCGGTGCCAGTCCCCGATTCCGTCTGCGCCGGCGAACTCGACCGCAAGGGCTCGAGCCAGCAATCGATAGTCCTCCATGAGAGGGCCGACCAGTTGACGGTTCGCCTCGAGCCTGTCACGAAGGCCCTTAGCAAGATCCTCGACTCTCGCCTCAAAGTCTCCAGAACGCTTGGCGCGTCGGTCGAACGAGCACCATCGTCGCCAACCGAAGGTAATGGTGTCCTCCACGTTGTCCGGTCTGACCACCGGAGAGCCGTCACGGCAAAGGCCGAGCAGGGTCGCGCGAGCGGCCCGCCGTAGGTCCTCATCCATGACTGGAGGATGCCACGGCGAGCGCGCACTCATGCCGCCGACCGGGCACTCCAGACTATGCTGCTCCACAACCGACAGACGCAACGCCTATCCCGGCCTGCTCCGATGTCCACCAACGATGGTGCGCCTCTTGATCGGCCCGGCCTGCCGGAGGCCCCTCACGGGATGGCGGCCGGCAGGCCGAAGCGGGGCAGAAGGTGGTCGGTATGGAACCGGGTGACAGCGCCGATCCGGTCGCCGGCGAGGGTGAGCACGATCAGCCCGGCCGGGTCCGCGGTGGTGCCGTCCGAGTCGGCGACGTAGCAAGCCAGTGCGGGCTGGGTATTAGCGCGGGCGGGCACCAGGTTCACCGGGCGATTGCCGCGGTACGCCCAGCTCGCCCGCAGGAACTCGGCGATCGCCGGCACGCCGTGGTACTCGTGCGGGGCCGGCGGCATGCTTAGCCAGGCGTCGTCGGTGAGCAGCCTGAGGAGGCTGTCGAGATCCGCCGTGACGAACGCGTCCGCGAAACGCCGGACCAGTTCGCGTTCGGCGGGAGAGTCGGGTGGCGGTGCCGGCTGACCGGCGGCACGCACCGCGTCCAGCGCCGCCCGCGCGCGCTGCACTGCACCCTTCACCGCAGTCTCGGTGGTGTCGAGCATGGCCGCGACCTCGGCGGTCGGGTACCCCAGCACGTCGCGCAGGACCAGGGTGGCCGCTTGGCGCGGCGGCATCCGCTGCAGCGCGGCAACGAAGGCCAGCTCGACCGCCTCGCGCATCTGGTACCGCCCTTCGGGACCCGGTGCCGCGTCCGGTATCTGCTCGAGCAGCGCGTCCGGGTACGGCTCTAGCCAGGTCACCTCCCCGCGCCGGCTCGGTTCGGGCGGCCGGAACGGCGGTACCGGCTCGGTCGGGATGCGCCGCCCCGCGTCGCGCAGCGCGTTGATGCAGCGGTTGGTGGCGATCCGGTAGAGCCAGCCGCGCACCGACGCCCGGCGCTCGAACCGGTCCAGCCCGCGCCACGCCGCGATCAGCGTCTCCTGCACCAGGTCCTCGGCGTCGGTCAGCGAGCCGAGGATGCGGTAGCAGTGCAGCCCAAGCTCGCGCCGGTACGGCTCGGTCAGTTCCCGGAACGCGTCCGCGTCACCAGCCTGCGCGCGGTCGAGCGTGGTCTGGGTCACCACGGAATCCTGTCACGGGACCGTTCCGTTCCGGTCGGCCGTGGTGTCGGAACCGGTGACGAGAACCGCACGAGAGGAACGACATCATGACCGAGCAGCGCAACACCGCCCTGCGTACCGCGCTGGCCTACCACCAGGCGTGGACCAGCAAGGACCTGGACCGGGCCATGTCCTACATCGCCCAAGGCATCGTGTGCGACGCGCCGGCCGGGCGGATCGACGGCGCCGTGGCGTACCGCGAATTCATGACCCCGTTCGTCGAGATCCTGCTCGACGCGAAGCTGATCGCGGCGTTCGGCGACGAGGAGACCGCGGTGGTCGTGTACGACACCGCCACCGTACCGGTGCCCAGCGCGCCAGCCGCAGAATGCGTCACGGTCCAGAACGGGAAGATCACCTACAGTCGGTTCATCTTCGATCGCGCACCGTTCCAGGCCGCCCGCCAGCAGCCGTCGGAGTCCGCCTCTTCAGACGCGTGATTCTCCATCCTGGTTGGGCTGGCCATGTCTGGTTGATCAGGAACGGAGAAGGGGCACCCATGGTCCGTCGTGGCTGCAGCCTGCCGAAAATCCACCGACGAACATCCTCATCTCGCGCGACATCGCGTCGCACCGCACGGATCTGCCGCGAACCGATGTGAAGCGCTGGTCAGCGCTATCTACCAGGACCACCGTTGCTCGACCCCACATCCGCGGCGGTATGCACCCGGGAACGCCCGGAACGTCTGATGGATCGTGGCGTGTGGTGAACTGGGTGGCGTGCAGATGCGTCCCGCAGAACTGGCGGCGATCCGTGCCGGCGATGTCGACGTGGCGTTCCGCCGGTGGGACCGGCCTCGGGTCAGGGTCGGTACCCGGATGCGTACCGCGGTCGGGCTGGTCGAGGTCACGTCCGTCGACCGGGTGTCGGTGAGGTCGCTGACCGCCGCGGACGCCCGCCGGGCCGGCGCGGCGTCGCTGTCCGCGCTCCGCCACGGGTTGGACCGCCTGCACCCCGACCGGCCGGTGTATCGGATCGGGCTACGGTACGCCGGCACCGACCCGCGGCACGCGCTGCGGGAAGCGGTACCCGACGCTGCGGAGATCGACGCGATCGTCGCGTGGCTCGACCGGCTCGACCGCGCCTCGCCGACCGGGCCGTGGACCCGGGCAACGCTGCTGCTGATCGACGAACTGCCGGCCACCCGGGCACCCGACCTCGCCCAACGGATGGGGCGAGACACCGCCTCGTTCAAACAGAACGTGCGCAAGCTGAAGGAGCGCGGCCTGACCGAATCGCTCGACATCGGGTACCGGCTGTCGCCGCGCGGCGCCGCCGTGCTGGACCACGAGGGTCATCCCCGGCCGGCCCGGGCCCGATCGGTACCGGAGCCGGGCATCCCGCTGCCACACCTCGGCGCCGCCGCGACCCGTGCGCTCACCGCGCTCGGCGTGGTCCGGCTCGAACAGGTGGCCGGACTCAGTGAGGGCGAGGTGCAGGCACTACACGGAGTCGGGCCGTACGCCCTTCGCCACCTGCGAACGGCGATGGACGCGGCGGGGCTGGCTTTCCGGGACGATCGCGGCGTCTCGCCGCAGGCCGGCGCCACGCCAGAGACGTCCTGACATCCGTTCACAAGCCGCCACCGAAGGGGGCAGGACGATCTCGCCAACCTTGATACAGCGCGCACATAGCCGCGAGGACCGCGGCCGTGCTTCTGCCACTGACCGGATCTGATGGGGACCGTCACCAAGTCCTTCGCGCAGGTACTGACCCGGCGCCTTCGCGGGTAGGAACGTATTCGTGACCCGGCCACGCTCAACACCGAGTCGCCGCGTCGTGCTGGTGAACCGGCTCGGCGGGGCGCCTGGGCGGTATGCCGTGGCTGCCCTGGTCTTGTCGGTGGTGTGGTTTCCGTTGCGGCTGTTGGTAATGGACCGCGGCGACCCGATCGCGTTGGTCGTCGCCGCCAGTAGCCTGACCGGCTCCCTGTGGGCGTTCTCTCTGCCCGTCCTGGAATGGGCTCAACATCGGCGCCTCCCAGGCGCTGACGCGGCGGATCGGCGCGGCCTAGTTCCGGCGACGGACTACCGCGCGTGGATTCGCCGCGGGGCGTTGACCGGGTTGGCCGTCGGTGTGCCGTTCTACGGCGCACTTATAGCCATGTGTCTGATCACCGGAAGAACGACGGTATACACGGTCGCCTTCGGCCTGATTCTATTCGGCATCGTGGCGGTCGCGATCTGGAACCTACGGCACCGTGCCGGATCAAGTACGCCCTAACCATGCCGCGTTCTGCCGCCGGTCGCGCGTCACTGAAGGTGAGCGGTCCGACCGCCAGTCAGCGTCCGGTCGTGCCGATGAGCGGGCACACGCGCCGCGATGGTCCGCTGTTGCTCCACTGGGCGCTCAGTGGTGCGGTGATCCCACCAGGCCGGGGGACCCGGCCTTCGCCCCAGCCCGATCCCCCGAGGGTCACCGCCTCGCGCTCTGGTTCAGGTCGATTCGCAGACCCCCGGCCACGCAAGTCTTGCTGGAACGTGGCGAGTCTCCCTCGACCAGACGTCGTCGGGATGTTCCCCGTCAGTCAGCCTGGCGGAGCATCGCGTCCGTTTCGGGGTCGGGCATGAGCTCCCGGACCTCTTGCGCGCACCGGCAAGCGGCAGCGATCTCGGCAGCCCACGCCAGCGCCTCTTCGCGTGTAGCCACATCGACGACCACGAACCCGCCGATGACCTCCTTGGTCTCCGGGTACGGGCCGTCGGTGACCAACCCGTCCGTGGCCACGACGCTCGCCCTCTGCCTTTGCAGTCCGGCGCCGAACACCCACACGCCGGCGTTCACGGCCTCCTGGACCACCGCGTGCGCGGCCTTGCCAACGTCGGGCAAGTCCTCGGCGGGGATGTGGTCCATCGCGCCGTCATCGAACGAGATCAAGTACCGGGTCATCCCACGACTCCCTTGTCCCGGCGGCCTCCCCGGGCCGCCTCTCGACTGTTCTACGAACGACTCGCTCCGTGTCCGACGCCATGCCAAGAGAAACTTCTCACGGGACCTCCGTCGTCGGCCCTATGCGGGCGCCATGTCGCCGCTGTGTTCCGCAAGGTCTGTAACGGCGCGCCCCTTGTCGTCTCGAAGATCGCTTAGCGCATTGGCCATGAATCCTCGCCGGGGCTGAGTCTTGACACCGCCACTTCAGGACTCGGCGGTGCGAAACTGCGCGACCAGAACCTCGATGCGGTCGGCCTGATGGCCCGGGCGTAGCCGGTCGTTGCGGCCGAGCATGGCCAATCCGTGCAGCGCTGCCCAGACGACCTCGGTGAGGGTGTCGACGTCGCGCGCAGTCGTAGTGTTGGTAACTGCCTCGCGAAGTTCACTGAATGCTTCGGTCAGCGGCGTCGGCGTGTCCTCTGCACCGAAATGCAGTCGCGTGGACCGGGTGAACATTGCGTGGTAGAGCGCGGGGTTCTTCGCGGCGAAGCTGCTGTAAGCGGCGGCAACCCGGCCGAGTTCCTCGCCGGGCGCGGCGCTGTCGCGGCGGGCGGCGCGCAGCGTGTCGGCGAGTTCGCCGAAGCCGTCCAGTGCGACAGCTTCGATGATGTCCTCCATTGATCCGAAATGCTTGTACAGCACCGGCTGGCTGTACTCGATCGCGGCGGACAACCTGCGCGTGGTGACCGCATCCCAGCCTTCACTCTCGGCCAACGTGCGCGCCGTCGCCGTGATGAGCCGACGACGGGCGACGCGCTCGCGCTGCCGGCGATCCTCGATGGCCATGCCCCACTCTAGCATCGCTAGCTTCACTAGCAACGCTATTGACCGGCCTGGCGCACGGAGATTAGCGTTGCTAGCGCTAGCGGCGCTAACCCCCTTGAGGAGATGAGATGACCACATCTGACCACCAGCTCGCCGACCTCTTCGTCGAGATGACCAACACCCACAACCCGGACCTGGTGGACCGATTCGTCGCCGAGGATTACATCAACCACAATGACTTCGTCGCCGACGGCCGCGAGGCCAACCGCCTGTTCTGGACCGCCTTCTTCACCGGCCTTCCCGACGTGAGCGTCACGATGGAAGACCTCGTCATCTCCGGTGACCGCGTCGTGGGCCGCTTCGTCTACCGCGGCACCCACACCGGGAACTTGCTGGGCATCCCCGCCAGCGGCAGATCCGTCGAGATGCGCAGCATCGACATCTGGCGCGTCCGGGACGGCATGTTCGTCGAGCACTGGGATGAGCTGAATCTCATGCAGATGTTCCAGCAGATCGGCGCCCTGCCGCCGCTCGGCGGCCCGGAGGCCCAGGCATGACACTGCTCTCGCAACTCGCGGCGCTCTTGGCGATCCTGAGCACGGGAATCGTCTACGGCACCGATGTTTTCTGCGCGGTCGTCCAACGCTCCGCGCTGGCAAGAGTCGACGACGCCACCCTCACCGCCATCATGGGCAACGTGCATCGCTTCGCCGACCGGCGAATGCCAGCTCCAGGGATCCTGGGCATCATCGCCGCCGGTGCCGCATCCGTGCTGGCCGCGGTGGCCGGTCACCTCGCCGCATCAGCGATTGCGGGTGCAGCATTCCTGCTGCTGGTGGTCTGGGTCTTGCTTTACCTGCGCATCAGCGCACCGATCAACCGCACATTCAGCGCTGCCGCCGACGCCCACGAGACTCCCGCGAACGCCCGCACGTTGCAGCGAGACTGGGACCGCATCATCGTCCCCAGAGCCGTCCTGCAGGGCATCGCCGTCCTTGGCCTGGGCGTAAGTGTCATCAGCTGACCCGAGAGGGGCGCTTGTCGTATCGATCGAAGAACCTCTGCCGCCTTCCGAGCGCGTAAGTGGATCATGGTGGCGGGGGTGGTGAGCCCGGGCCGGGTGTGGCCGCCCGGGCAGGCTGGGTGTCGTCTGGTTTGGTGTCCCTGTCCGGTCGTGTCGCGTTGTCGGTGAG
>Ga0081539_10000574_pt1 | contig 75794 bp, 65 predicted proteins | sample TabmetS4T2R2_FD_71023 | JGI IMG/M metagenome (GOLD analysis project Ga0081539, IMG submission 71023) | Tabebuia heterophylla rhizosphere microbial communities from the University of Puerto Rico - S4T2R2 | ecosystem: Host-associated > Plants > Roots > Rhizosphere ...
AAACATCGCCTCATCGCCAGGATGTACCATCACATCCCTTAACTCCGGAATACCCCCAAACATCCAAGACACCCAACCGCGGTATTGACCGATCCACCCCGGACATCAAGCAAAAGACTCTATATCGACCCTAACCGTTCTAGATCCACACCTACGGCCCGAATCTGATTACGCTACGTTAGCGACGGCATGGCGGCACTGCACATTTCGGCTATTTTGGTCTACCGCGACTCCGAGCGGTCTCTAGGGACTTGGGGTCGCAGGCACCGTCGTGGCGGTCACTCGGGGCAACGAAGCCTCTGACGATCCTTCTCGCCCGCCCAACCGGCAGCGGACAATGTGGACGAGACGCTGACGTCGGGCGTGGGAGCCCTTGTGGATCGGCCGTCGGTGGGGTGGGTGGGCTTGGTGCGCGGAGGTGGCAGCGAGGGCCGGGGATTTCGGCGAGCCCTGGCGAGCCGCCGGCCGCCGCGGTCTCCGGCGGGAGCGGCGGTCAGCTACTGACGCGGGCCCGGGAGATCCTCTTCTTGGAAACAGGGTTGGTGCTCTCGCGGGGGATCAGCCGGTGTGGCAGGGTCTGCTCGCGCGGCGGGGTGTCCTCGGTGTCGGCGAGCCGGGCGGCGAGTAGGTCGACGGCGATGCGGGCGAGGTCGGCTTTGTCCGGAGCCACGGTCGTCAGTGTCGGCACGGAATAGCGGCCGTCCTCGATGTCGTCGAATCCGGCGACCGCGACGTCCGCGGGCACTCGCAGGCCGGCGTCGTGCAGGGCCCGCATCGCGCCCATGGCCAGCGTGTCGTTGAAGCAGACGACGGCGTCCGGGCGGGCTCCGCCGGCCAGGAGGGTGGCCATGGCCTCGGCGCCGTCGGCGCGGTGCCAGGCGGCGGCCGGGGCGATCAGGGTTTCGTCGCGGGCCAGGCCGGCGGCGGCCAGCGCCTCGGTGTAGCCGGCCAGGCGCAGGCGGGCGGTGGCGGCCTCGGCCCGGTCCTGCGCGCCGATCGCGGCGATGCGCCGGCGGCCCAGGGCCAGGAGGTGGGCGGTGACGTCGCGGGCGGCGGCCACGTTGTCGATCGCGACGTGGTCGGCCTGGCCGTGGGCGACCCGCTCGCCCAGCAGGACCATGGGGGTGCCCTTGGCGCCGGCGTCGAGGTCGGCCCCGGCCAGCGCGAGCGGGCTGAAGATGAGGCCGTCGATCATGTGGTCGCGGATGCCCGACGCGACCAGGCGCTCCTGCTCCGGGTCGCCGCTGGTCTGGTCGATCAGCACCGTCCAGTCGTGCCGGGCGGCGGCGCTGACCACGTGCTTGGCTAGCTCGGCGAAGTACGGGATGCCCAGCTCGGGCACGGCGAGCGCGATGATGCCGGTGCGGCCGCGGCGGAGGTTGCGGGCGCTGATGTTGGGCCGGTAGTCGAGCGCGGCGATGGCCTCCACGACGCGGGCGCGGGTGTCCGGGCGCACGTGTACGTAGCCGTTGACGACGTTCGACACGGTCTTCACCGAGACCCCGGCCAGCTCCGCGACGTCTTTGAGCCTGTGCCGCACGGCCGCACCTCTCTCCCCGGCGTTACGGATCGCACACTACCGCGTACCGAGATCTTTACAACGTTGCCTACAACGTTGTAAACCTACACGGGTGGACATCGCACAGCTGAGCATCGACCCGGCGTTTCGCATCGGGCCGGCCGACCGGCGCCTGTTCGGGTCGTTCGTCGAGCACATGGGCCGGTGCGTCTACGGCGGCGTGTACGAGCCGGGACACCCCACCGCCGACGAGCACGGCCTGCGGCGCGACGTCGTCGACCTCACCCGCGAGCTCGGCGTGTCGGTCGTGCGCTACCCGGGCGGAAACTTCGTCTCCGGCTACCGCTGGGAGGACGGCGTGGGTCCGGTCGCCGACCGGCCGCGCCGCCTCGACCTGGCCTGGAAGACCATCGAGACGAACGCGTTCGGGCTCGACGAGTTCATGCGCTGGGCCCGCGCCGCCGCCGTCGAGCCGATGATGGCCGTCAACCTCGGCACGCGGGGTGTGCAGGAGGCGTGCGACCTGCTGGAGTACGCGAACCACCCGGGCGGCACGCACCTGTCCGACATGCGGCGCAAGCACGGCAGCGAGGAGCCGTACGGCATCCGGCTGTGGTGCCTGGGCAACGAGCTCGACGGCCCGTGGCAGGTCGGGCACAAGACGGCCGAGGAGTACGGCCGGCTGGCGGCCGAGACCGCCCGCGCGATGAAGATGGTCGACCCGTCGGTGAGCCTCGTCGCGTGCGGAAGCTCCAACCGGGGGATGGCCACGTTCGCCGCGTGGGAGGCCACCGTCCTGGAACACACCTACGAACACGTCGACTACATCTCCGCGCACACCTACTACGACCCGTCCGACGGCGACCGGCCCAGCATCCTCGCCTCCGCCGTCGACATGGACGCCTTCATCAGCGAGGTCGTCGCCACCGCCGACCACGTCGCGGCCAAGCGGCGGCACAGGCGCCGCCTCAAGGTGTCCTTCGACGAGTGGAACGTCTGGTACCAGGCGCGCCTGCAGGCCGACCTGGACCGGCGCGGCTGGGCCGAGGCGCCGGCGCTGATCGAGGACACGTTCACCGCCACCGACGCGGTCGTGGTCGGCGACCTGCTCGTCACGCTGCTGCGCCACGCCGACCGCGTCGGCGTCGCGTGCCAGGCCCAGCTCGTCAACATCATCGCGCCGATCCGCACCCTCGACGGCGGGCCGGCGTGGCGGCAGAGCATCTTCCACCCGTTCGCGCTCACCGCGCGGTACGCCCGCGGCACGGTGCTCCGCACCGAACCGACCGGCCCGAAGCACGACACCGCCCGCCACGGCGAAGTGTCCTCCGTGGACACCGTCGCCGTGCGCGACGAGGAGTCCGGAGACCTCGCCGTCTTCGCGGTCAACCGCGGCGGCACCGACATCCGGCTCGACATCGACCTGCGCGGCCTGCCGGGCCTGACCGGCGCCGAGCACCTGGCCATCGACGCCGGCGCCGAACCCGACGCCGTGAACACCGCCGCCGAGCCCGACCGGGTCGTACCCCGCCTGAGGGAGCGGCCCACCGTCGAGGGTGGACGGTCCGCCGTCCCCCTCGCGCCGGCGTCCTGGAACCTCATCCGCTACCACCTCCCCGAAGGAGGGCTCACATGACCATCCAGCGCACCGAGCTCAGCCGGCGCCGACTGCTCGGCTTGGGCCTCGGCGCCGGAGCCGCCGCCACCCTGGGCATCGCCGGCTGCGGCGGCGACGACAGCGAGGGCGGCGCCGCGTCCGGCGACGGCGGCAAGACATATACCGGACCCAAGGTCTCGCTGAACCTGTGGAACGGCTTCACCGGCGGCGACGGCGACATCTTCAAGAAGCTCGTCGACACGTTCAACGCCGAGCACGCCAACATCGCGATCACCGTCGCCACGTACCGGTGGGAGGACTACTACGCCAAGCTGCCCGGCGCGGTCAGCAGCGGCAACGGGCCGGACGTCGCGGTCATGCACATGGACCAGCTCGCGACGTTCGCGGCCCGCAAGGTGATCCAGCCCGTCGACGACGTCGCCTCCGCGCTGGGGCTGAGCGAGGCCGACTTCGCCCCGACGGTGTGGCAGGGCGGCCTGTACCAGGACAAGCGGTACGGCATCCCGCTGGACATGCACCCGGTGGGCTTCTACTACAACAAGACGCTGCTGGAGCGGGCCGGCCTCGACCCGGACAAGCCGCCCACCAACCGGGCGGAGCTGGAGGAGGCGCTGGCCGCCTTGAAGGGCAAGGGCATCCAGGGCTTCTGGATGAGCCCGTTCCAGTTCACCGGCGGCATGACCGGCTACTCGCTCGTGTACCAGTTCGGCGGCTCGCTCTACAACGCCGACGCCACCAAGGCGGCGTTCAACTCGCCGGAGGCGGTGGAGGCGGTCACCTGGTGCGCGAAGCTCGTCGCCGACGGCCACTCGCCGGCCAACGTCGGCCAGGACGCCGACTACCTCGCGCTGAAGAGCGGGAAGAACGCCTTCAACGTCAACGGGATCTGGCAGGTCAACGACCTGAAGAAGAGCCCGCAGGTGCGGTGGGGCGTGGCGGCGATGCCGCAGGTCGGGTCGCGGCGGTCCGTCTGGGCCAACTCGCACAACTTCACGATCGTCCAGCAGCCGCGCGGCGCCGACAGCAACAAGGTCGCCGGCGCCAAGGTGTTCATCAACTGGCTCAGCCAACACTCGCTCGACTGGGCCGCCGGCGGCCAGGTGCCGGCCCGCCGTTCGGTGCTGGACGACCCGAAGTTCAAGGCGCTCACCGAGGTCAACACGCTCGCCGGCGAGCTGCCGGACGCCGCGTTCCCACCGGCCGCGCCGGGCATCGGCGACGTGACGCTGCTGTTCTACACGGCGTTCAACGAGGCCGTGCTCGGCAAGAAGTCGCCCAAGCAGGCGCTGGACGACGGCGTTGCCAAGGCCGACAAGCTCCTCGAGGACAACCGCAAGAAGTACGGGAGCTGACCGGCGCATGCACGGCCGGGCGACTCCCTACCTGTTCCTGCTGCCGTACCTCGCCATCTTCGGGGTCTTCGGCCTGCTGCCGATCGTGCTCGGGCTGTGGCTCAGCCTGCACCAGTGGGACTTCCAGCTGCCCGACAAGCCGTTCGTCGGCCTGGACAACTACAGGGAGCTGTTTTCGGCCGACTCGCTTGTCTTCGGCGACTGGTGGGAGAGCGTCCGGGCGACCGCCATCTTCACGGTCGCGTCGGTGCCGCTGCTCGTCGTGCTGCCGCTCGGGATGGCCCTCCTGCTCAACCGGTCCTTCCCGGGACGGACGTTCTTCCGCGCCCTCTACTTCGCCCCGTACGTACTCGGCGTCGCGGTCGTCGGCCTGCTGTGGCGGTTTCTGCTCGACGCCAACCTCGGCCTCGTCAACCACCTCCTCGGCGCGGTCGGCCTGCCGTCGGACACCCCGTGGGTGACCGCGACGCCGTGGGCGTGGGTGTCCCTCGTGGGCGTCACGGTGTGGTGGACGTGCGGCTTCAACGCCGTCATCTACCTCGCCGGCCTGCAGGACATCCCCGCCGAGCTTTACGAGGCGGCCACCGTGGACGGCGCGTCCACATGGGACAAGTTTCGCCACGTGACGCTGCCGGGGCTGCGGCCGGTGCTGCTCTTCGTCGTCACCACGACGATCCTCGCCTCGGCCAACATGTTCGGCCAGTCGTACCTCATCACGCAGGGCGCCCCGGGCAACGAGACGCGCACCGTCGTGTCGTACATAGTGGAGCGTGGCCTCGCGCAGAACGACGCCGGCCGGGCGGCCGCGATGAGCATCACGCTCACCCTGATGCTCGTGCTCGTCAGTGTGGCCAACTTCCGGATCTTCCGGTATCAGGAGGACTGATGAGGAAGGCGCGGTACATCGTCCTTGTCGCGCTCGCGGCAGTGTTCGTCGTCCCTCTCCTGTGGATGGTGCTCACCTCGCTGAAGAGCTACTCGACGGCTCAGCAGAGCCCGCCCACCTGGCTCCCGGACCCGGTCTCCACCTACGGCTACGACCGGCTCTTCCAGCCCGGCTCGCAAAACCCGGTGCTGCTGTGGTTTCTCAACAGCATGCTCGCCGCCACCCTGCACGCCGCGCTCGTGCTGGTGACCGCGTCGACCGCCGCGTACGCGCTGGCCCGCATGCGCTTCGCCGGCCGGCGCCCGATCTTCGCGCTCGTCGTCGCGACGCTGTTCGTGCCGCCCGCCACGCTCATCATCCCGAACTTCCTCGTCGCCGACACGCTCGACTGGCTGGACACCCTCGCCGTGGTCGTGGTGCCCAGCGCCGCCAGCGCGTTCGGCGTGTTCTTCCTGCGGCAGTTCTTCCTGACGCTGCCGCGCGAGCTGGAGGAGGCGGCGATCCTCGACGGGGCCAACCAGTGGCAGGTCTTCGTGCGCGTGGTGCTGCCGCTGTCCAAGCCCGCCCTCGCCACGCTCACGGTGCTGTCGTTCCTCAGCAACTGGAACGACTTCCTGTGGCCCGTCTACGTGTTGTTCAGCGCCGACCGGCTCACGCTGCCGGCCGGGCTCGGCCTGCTGCAGGGCGCCTACATCGCCGACTACCCGGTCATCATGGCCGGCGCCGCGCTGGCCAGCGTTCCCGCGCTGTTGTTGTTCGTACTCGCCCAGCGCTACGTCATCGAAGGCGTCTCGCGCAGCGGGCTGAAGGGGTGAAGCCGTGATGAGATCCCTCGCCGCCGCCGTGACGGCGGCGCTGACCGTGCTCGCCGTCGCCCTGGCTCCGCCGGCCGGCGCCCGGGCCGCCGCCACCTACGTCAACCCGGTCTCCGCGCCCGCGGCCGACACGTTCGCCGACCCGGCCGTGATCCGCGGCGACGACGGGACCTGGTACGCCTACGGCACCAGCGATCCGCTCAAGGCCGGCGAGACCGTGCCCCGGCTCATCCCGATCCTCCGCTCCGGCGACCTCGTGCACTGGACGTACGCCGGTGACGCGTTCGCCGGCCGCCCGGCGTGGGCCACCCCGGCGGCCGGCCTCTGGGCCCCGGACATCCGGCGGATCGGCGGCCGCTACGTCCTCTACTACACGGTCACCGACACGACGCTCAACCCCGGCGACGACTCGGCGATCGGCGTCGCGACCGCGCCGACACCGCTCGGCCCGTGGACCGACAGCGGCGGGCCCATCGTGGCGCCGCGGCCGGCTCCGGGCGGCGGGTTCCTGTGGACGTTCGACCCGGCCCACCTCGTCGACGCGGGGGGCGGGCAGTGGCTCTACTACGGCTCCTACTTCGGCGGCATCTTCACCGTGCCGCTCTCCGCCGACGGGCTGCGGACCGCCGGCACGCCCACCCAGGTCACCATCGACAACCGGTACGAGGGCGCCTACGTCGTCCGCCGTGACGGCTGGTACTACCTGTTCGCGTCCGCGGCCAACTGCTGCGCCGGCCCGACCACGGGATACAGCGTGTTCGCGGGCCGCTCCCGCAGCCCGGTCGGTCCGTTCGCCGACCGCGCGGGCGTGTCGCTGATGACCTCGCGGGTCGGTGGCACACCGGTGATCCAGCCCAACGGCAACCGCTGGATCGGCACCGGCCACAACGCCGTCGTCACCGACCAGACAGGTCAGGACTGGCTCGTCTACCACGCGATCGACCGCGACGCGCCGTATCTCAACGAGCCCTACGGCATCAACCGCCGCCCGATGCTCGTCGACCGGCTCGACTGGCGCGGCGGCTGGCCGACCGTCCGCGATGGACAGTGGGCGTCGGACGGGCACGGGGATTCGTTGGCGCGCGACCCGCGCCCGGGCAGGCTCATCCGGCCGGCCTCCGACGAGTTTCAGGGCTCGGCGTTCGGTCCGGGCTGGACCTGGGTCCGGCCGGATCCGGACGCGACGGTCGGCGGCGGCGCGCTGCGGTGGCCGACCCAGGCCGCCGACCTCGTCGGCACCGGCAACACCGCGTCGGTGCTGCTCCGCGACGCGCCAGCCGGAGACTACATCGTGGAGACGAAGCTCGACATGGACCTGGGCGTAGACACGGTGCGCAACTACCAGCAAGCCGGCCTCGTCGTGTACGCCGGCGACGACGACTTCGCCCGGCTGAGCCACGTCGCCATCTGGAACACCCGCCAGATCGAGTACGGGCGCGAGATCCCTTACGCCGGGCGGCTTTCCTACGGCGGCATGGTCGAGGGACCACCGGCCGACACGACCTGGCTGCGCCTGGCGCACACCGTCGTCGGGGGAGAGCACCGCTACCGCGCGGGATACAGCACCGACGGCCGGCACTGGACGTGGGGTGGCGTGTGGACGTTCGGCGCCGGCACCACCCCGCGGATCGGCCTCGTCTCGCAGGGTGGCGACAGTCCACAAGCGACGGCGGTCTTCGACTACTTCCGCGTGTACCGCTGACCTACGACACCCGGCTGCGGCGCCGGTATTCGCTCGGGGTCAGCCCGACCAACGCGCGAAACCGGCGGGCGAAGTAGGTGGGGTCGTCCCAGCCGACCGCCGCGCCGACCTGTGCCGCCGAGAGCGTGGAGTGCGCCAGCAGGCTCGCCGCGCGCTCGGCCCGCACGCGGGCCAGGAAGCTCATCGGCGTCAGGCCGGTGTGCTGCGCGAACAGGCGGCCGAGATAGGCGGCGTCAAGGTTGACCGCGCGGGCCAGGTCGTCGAGCCGCCACTGCTCCTCGGGACCGGCCTCCAGCCGGGCGACGGTCGCCGCGACCGCGGGGTGCACCGCGGGCTCGGCGGCCGCGGGCCCGCCGTCACGGCCGTCGGCCAGGATGCCCAGCACGGTGACGAGCCGGCCCAACACGCGGCCCGGCCGGGCGCGGGCGCCCGCCAGATCCCGCTCAAGCTGGCCGATCTCCGCGAAGGCCTCCTCGGCGGCCGCCTCGTCGACAGCCGTGGCCGCGACGCCGTGCGTGCCGGACGCGGCCGGGTCGGTCCACAGCAGCCTGCGCAGCATCGGCATCTCGTGCAGCGCGGCCAGCTCGGCGCGGAGCGCCTGCGCCGACACGCAACAGTTGGCGACGGTCAGGTCGGCACAGTCGCGAAACCCGTGCCAGGCGCCGGGCCGCAGGACGAAGACCTCACCGCACCGCACCTCGTGCTCGCCAAGGCTTGTCACGTGCCAGCCACCGCCCCGCCCGATCACCGCGATCTCGAGGAAGTCGTGCGCGTGCGACTCGACGCCCGCACACAGGTGGTGGACGCCGCCCCAGATCGGCCCGTCGGCGAACAACGCGTGCTCGTGCAGCGTCGAAGGCATGTCAGGATCGTACGACTACTGGCAGGGATCGGACTAGCCCCCGCGAGACGCGCCCGACGAGACTGGGACCGTGCCCAAAACCTGGAGGTCAGAGATGGTAACCACGACAGACGTCGGCACCGACGGCCGCATATCGGACCAGCTCGTCGCCGCGTATCGCGAGCACGGTTTCGTCCGAGTGCGCGGCGTCCTCGACCCGGACCAGGTCGAGCGCTTTCGGGCCAGCGCGGAGGCGTTCCTGACCGCCCACCGCGCGGAGAGCCTGGAAAAGCAGGGCGCCTTCAGCCAGCTCGTCAACGTCTGGCAGCGCGACGACAACCTCCGCGCGCTCACCTTCGACGCCCGCATCGGCCGCATCGCCGAGCAACTGGCCGGCTTCCCCCTGCGACTCTGGCACGACCAGATGCTCGTCAAGGAGCCGCACAACAACGTCGCCACCGAGTTTCACCAGGACCGTCCATACTGGCCACACGCCAACGACCGACTCCCGCTGTCGGCGTGGATAGCGCTTGTCGACGTGCCACCCGAGCGGGGTTGCATGACCTTCCTGCCCGGCACCCAGCACCGCACCGGCCTGCGCCCGCAGGACCTCCACCACGAGGAAGACCTCTTCGAGATGGACCCGTCACTACGCTGGATCCCGCGCGTCACGGTGCCACTCCGCGCCGGCGACTGCACGTTCCACAGTGGATACACCGGCCACATGGCCCTACCCAACCGCACCGACCTGGCCAGGCTCGCACACGTCACCATCTACATGGACGAGGCGACGACCTACAACGGCGCGGGCCACCCCGTCACCGACCCACTCACCCTCACGCCCGGCGACCGACTCGACGGCGAAACCTTCCCCCGCCCATGGGCCTAGCGGGCATTGCCGCCATAATGTCCCGGGCCCGCGTCACCTGCGAACCGCCGCTCCCGCCGGAGACCGCGGAGGCCGGCGGCTCGCGGGCCGAGCCGAAACCCCCGACCTCCGCTGCCACCTCCGCGCCGCAAGACCAAACCACCTCCCGCCGTCGCCGATGGGGCGGGCGAGGCCGGACGCGCCGGGGCCGAGGGCCAGCCACCGCCCGGCGTCAGGTTCGCGAATCTACAGAGGTTTCGGAGTCGGCGTGAACCCTGGTCCGCGTGGCGACGGAACCCCTTTCCAAACAAAGAGATTTGGGCTACCGCGATGTCCGTCGTGTTCCAGGCCGTTGTTCCCACTGACGGACCTCGCGCTAGCCCGAAATAGTCGAAATGCGCAGTGCCGCCGCACCGCAGGTAACGTAGCGTGACCAACTTCGGGGCGTAGGTGTGAATCTAGAACGGTTAGGGTCGATATAGCGCCATAACCGTTCTAGATCGCGAAGCTGGTGCCCATTACCCCGGCGCGGCGGCTACTGCCCGCGATCGGGGCCCGCCTGGCTCACGTCGGCACCAGCCTGGCGGCTTAGGACATTGTGGACAAACGCTGACCTCAACCCCGAAAGCTCTATAGATCGCGAAGCTGTGCCCCGAACCCGGTCACGCTACGTTACGAAGTGGCTAGCGGCGGGCGAGTTTGGCTGCGGGAGCGGCTGTCTGGACCGCGACGGACGTCCACGATCTGGGTGGGGCGGTGGTCGTTCGGCCGATCATCGGGTGGACGCATTGGTGCGAGCAGGTCGACAGCTCTTCCCGTCGATACCCTGTCCCCCGGTGACGCCGCGTTGCGACGACTCGGAGGTGGGCTTGGTGCGCGGAGGTGGCAGCGGAGGCCGGGGATCTCGGCGAGCTCTGGCGAGCCGCCGGCCTCCGCGGTCTCCGGCGGGAGCGGCGGTCCGCTGCTGACGCGGGCCCGGGAAATCTTCTTTCTCTGACTAGTCGTGGAGTTCGGTGCGTTCGATTTCGGCGAAGGCCGCCGTGAGATACACCGTCAGCGGGCGTGGTGTCGTGGTCAGCAGGTGGGCGATCAGCAGCGCGGCGTGCCGGGCCAGGGAGTCGGGGGCTGGGCGGGGCGCCTGCTCGTCGGGGTCGTGCACGCCGAGCGCGCCGGCCAGCAGGACGAGCAGCACGTGGGGATCGACGGCCGGCTCCCACGCCGCGGCGGCCCGCACGCATTGCTCGATGACGCGGCGGATGTCGTCGCCGGCAAGGCCGTCGGGGTGCGCTTCTTCGAGGAGGAGCCGGACCACCGCGCCGAGCGCGAGCCCCTGCCCCTCGGCGGCGGCGAGGGCGCCGGCGGCGGCATCGAGGCTGTCGCGGTCATGCTGCTGGGCGGCGGCGACCGCGTCCGAGGCGGCGATCGCGATCGCCTGGGCTGGAGGGGGCAGGTGGCGCCAGGTGGTGCTCATGAGGCCCTTTCGCCGGCCAGATGTTACCGAGAGGGTCCATCATCGTGGGTCGCGAGGGCTTCGGCGAGCACTTGGTGGGTCGCGTCGCGGAGCTTCTCGGCGGTGGGGTGGTCGGCCGGGAGAAGCGGTGGCAGCACCTGGACCCGGATGTCGGCGCGCTGGCGAAATGTCAGGCCGTGCTTGGGCAGGGCGTCGCGGGTGCCCCACACCGCGACCGGATAGACCGGCACCTGGTGGTCGACCGCGAGGGTGAAGGCGCCCATCTTGAACACGCCGAGCCTTCCGTCGGCGGAGCGGCTGCCCTCCGGGAAGAAGAACACCGGAGCGCCGGCCCGCAGCAGGCTTCCGCAGCGCTCCATCATCGCGCGCACCGACGGGCCGCTGCCGCGAACCAGCGGTACGTATCCGTTGAGCCACATGTTCCAGCCCATCAGCGGCACCCGGAACAGGCTCGCTTTGGCCACCCACTTGAACGGGCGGAAGAGCGAGAAGAGCGCGAGCACGTCGACGAGCGAGGTGTGGTTGGCGACCAGGACCGCACCGCCGCGCCAGGGCAACAGCCCCCGTCCCGACGTGCGGAGGCTCCACAGTGGATTGACGTAGATGTAGAAGACGGCCCACGCGGACGAGTAGAGGTGTAGCACGACCCGGCGCCGGTCGAACGGCAGCGTCAGCGCCCAGATCACCACCGCCCCGACGAAGAACAGCGGGCAGGTGAGCGCGACGATGGCCCAGAAGATTACGGAGATGGCGACGATCATCGCGCCGCTCCGGTGGCGGGCTGGTACACACGGGAGTCGGCTAGGTCCGGCGGGGGTGCGGCGGGGCGGCGAGCGCGGGACGCGATGGCCACGACGGAGGGCCAGGTCACCTGGATGACGGCGAGGATGTGCTCGGGCAGGCCCATCCCCGACTCGCGCGTCACCGTGACGGTGAACCAGGCCGACAGTCCACACAGGACGGCCGTGACCGTGACGGCGGCGGCCGGTCGCACCGGCCAGGGCGCGTCCGCGGAGCGCCGCATCCCCGCCACCGGCCAGAGCGACAGTGCCGCGAATGCCACGCCGGCGAAGACGAAGTGGGGGATCGGGACGTGGTCTTCCGACACCGGAGACACGACGATCCCGAGGCATGTCGCCCCGGCCGCGCCGAGCATGATCCGCCCGGCCCTGCCGACCACCCTCAGCCACCATCCGCTCACGGCGAACCACGCGCCCATGCCGATGATCGCGCCGGTCATCACCTCGCGGTGGGTGGCGTCGAGGCCGGCCATGTCGCTCAAGGTGGCGTCGAGCGGGTCGAAGTCGGGAGGCTGCAGCGCCTCGGCCAGCAGTGTGCCCGCCATCAGCAGCAACGGTGCGGCGACGGCGGCGACGAGGCGCCACGCCCGGGCGCCGCTACCGCGAGTGTCCATCTCGGTTCCCCCGTTTCCGCACCGATTATGCCGGCGCGACCGCGGCGGATGCACAATCGTGCGGTATCGCGGGGGAAGGGCGTCAATGCCATGAGGATCGCGCACTTCTGCGACAGCCATCAGGGTCGCCCAGACGGCGTGGCGATCGCCGTCGCGGCCACCGTCTCGCTGCTGCGCGCGGCCGGCCACGAGGTGCGCCTCTACCAGCCGGTGCCGTCGCCGGGTGGCGATGACGGGCCGTACGGGGTGCGTTCGGTGCCGGTGCCGTTTCGCGAGATCCGCGTCGGCCTGCCGCGCTTCGCCACGCCGCGGCCGCATCCGGAGATCGTCCACGTCCACACGACCGGGCCGATCGGGATCGGCGGGATGAGGTATGCCCGGGCGCACGCGATCCCCGTCGTCATGACCTGGCACACCGACCTCCTCGCCTACTCCGCCTTCTTCCCCGAGATCCAGGTCGGCGCCGCGATCGCCGCGCTACACCTGCGGCTCGGCTGGACGGTCCGCGACTACCTGCGCCTGGTGCGGCCCGGGAGCGGGCGCCGGGAGCAGCTGCTCCGGCTCGGTGACGCGTTCATGGACCACATCGCGCTCATCCTCGCACCGTCGGACAAGACCGCGGCGGGCTTCGCCAAGTTCAGCCGGGTGCCACCTGTTTGGACGGTGCCGACCTCGCTGGCGCTCGCCGACGACCCGCTGGGCTGGGCGGAGGCCCGCCGCGCGCTGGGCATCCCGCCAACCGCCCCGGTGGTACTCGCGGTCGGTCGGGCCACGCCGGAGAAGAACCCGTCGCTGTTGCTGGAGGCGTTCGCCCGGCTGCTGCGGCGGATCCCCGACGCCCGCCTTGTGATGCTCGGCGTGAGGCAGCGGCGCCGCGCGCTGCTGCGCCTGGCCCGCGGGCTCGGGGTCGCCCACGCGCTGCGGGTCGTGCCTCCGGTCCCGCACGCACGGATGGCCGGGTACTACAGGATGTCCGACGTGCTCGCGTTTCCGTCCACTACGGACACCCAGGGCCTCGTGCTGCTGGAAGCGGAGCAGGTCGGCCTCCCGGTCGTGCTCGCCGACCCGGCGCTGGCCGCCCGGCCCGGCAGCGGGGTGGGCCGGCTCAGCACGGCGGCGGAGGCGGGACCCTTCGCCGACGCCCTCTGCCGGGTGCTCAGCGACCCGGAGCTGCACAGTCGGCTGGCCGAGGCGGGCCGGGCCGCCGCCGAGGCCTATCCGGCGGACCGCTACCTCGACCGCCTGCTGGCCGCGTACTCCTTCGCCGCCGATTCGGCCCGCGACCGGCACCCAGGCTGACGCACTTGGGACATGGCGCACCTGCGCGGGCTCTAGATCCTTTTGAGGTTGACCACGACGTGTGACGCTGCCCCTCGTCGTACCAGCCGTATCCAGGGGGAGCCGTGCCCAAGTTCTTACGTAGCGTGGTCGTGGCGGTGGCTTCTCTGGCGATGGTCGCCACCGCCGGCGCCGACCCTTCCGCTGGCGCAGTCGCGCCATCCTCGACCTCGCCCCCGGTCCGTCAGGTGCACCGGATCACCCTGGTGACCGGCGACGTGGTGCGGCTGGCCACGCTGGCGGACGGCCGGCAGATGGCTACCGTGGACAGCGGCGCCGCCTTCGAGCTGTCCGAGCGGGGCGGCGACGTCTACGCGATACCCGAAGGGGCCGTGCCGCTCGTGCGGTCGGGCCGGGTGGACAGCGCGCTGTTCAACCTGACCGACCTCGTCGCGGACGGCTACCACGACGCCGCCCGCGACACGATCCCGCTGCTCGTCTCCGGCGACCGGGCCGCTCCGCTGGCCGCCACCGCGGGTGCGGCGAAGCGCCGTGACCTGCGCAGCATCGGAGCGGTCGCGGTCACCGAGGACAAGGCGCGGGCGGCCGCGCTCTGGTCGTCCCTTGTAGACGGCCCGACCACGCTCGCGTCCGGCGTACGCAGGGTGTGGCTGGACCGGAAGCTGCACGCCACGCTCGCCGACAGCGTGCCGCAAGTCGGCGCGCCGGCCGCCTGGCGGGCCGGCTACGACGGCAAGGGCGTCAAGGTGGCCGTGCTGGACAGCGGCTACGACGCCACCCACCCCGCGCTCAGGAGCAGGGTGGTGGCCGAGGCCAACTTCACCGACGAGGCGGACACGGTGGACCGGACCGGGCACGGCACGCACCTCGCCGCGACGATCGCCGGCAAGGGCAAGGGCGGCATCGGCCAGCCCGGCACCGGCGTCGCGCCCAGGGCCGACCTGCTGGTGGGCAAGGTGCTCAACTCGTCCGGCTCCGGCGATCTGTCCTGGGTGATCGCCGGTATGGAGTGGGCGGTCGGGCAGGGCGCCCGGATCGTCAACCTGAGCATGGGCGCGGAGGCGGTCGAGGGGCCGGACGCGGCCAGCGAGGCGGTCGACGCACTGAGCGCCAGCTCAGGAGCGCTGTTCGTGGTCGCGGCCGGCAACAGCGGACCCGGCGCGCAGACCGTCACCACGCCCGGCACGGCCAGCTCCGCACTTACCGTCGGCGCGGTGTCCAAGTCGGACACGCTCGCCGGCTTCTCCGGGCGCGGTCCCCGGCTCGGTGACGGCGCGGTCAAGCCGGAGGTCACCGCGCCCGGCGTCGCCATCGTCGCGGCCCGCGCCGCAGGCACCACGCTCGGCGAGCCGATCGACAGGTCGTACACCTCGATGTCCGGCACCTCGATGGCGACGCCGCACGTGGCCGGCGCGGCCGCGCTGCTCGCCCAGCGGCACCCGGACTGGAAGGCTCCGCAGCTCAAGGCCGCGCTGGTGGCGAGCGCGCGGCCGGTCAAGGGCGCCGAGGTGTGGGAGCAGGGCGCCGGCCGGGTGGACGTCGCCGCGGCGATCGACCGGGAGGTGCGGGTCGAACCCGCCGCGATCGAGCTGGGCAAGGTGCCGGCCGGCGACGCGGTCCCGGGGGCCACGGTCACCTACCGCAACGACGGCACCAGGCCGGTCACGCTGAACCTCGCCGCGACGGCCCGGAGCACCGCCGCCACGCCGAGACCCGCCACGGTGCGGGTGACCCCGGCGCGGCTCACCGTGCCGGCGCACGGGTCGGCCACCGCGACCGTCCACATCGACCGGCCGGCGACCGCGGACGGCATGTACAACGGCGTGCTCACCGCGCGCGGCGGGGGCGAGGTGCTGCGTACCCCGCTCGGGGTCAACCTCGTGCCGCCCACGCACACGCTCACCGTGCGCGGCGTCGCCCACGACGGCGGCGTGCCGGCCCCGCTCAGCAACGTGCGGCTGTGGAACCTGGACACCGGCGAGGTCGGGTACCTGCACTTCAGCGGCGACGCGGACACCGTCTCCGGCGAGGTGCCCGCTGGGCGGTACGCGCTCAACGGCCGCATCTACGGTGTCGACGAGCAGGGCGACACCGACGAGGTGACGGCCGTCAGCGAGCCGGAGCTCGTGCTCACCGGCGACCGGACCATCACGTACGACGGGCGCGGGGCGAGCAAGCTGAGCGTCGACACGCCGCTGCCCGCCACGCTGAACGGGTTCGGCCTGCTCTGGCAGCGCTCCGCCGGCACGCGGTCCGATGTGGACGGCAGCACGTTCAGCGCGGCGGCGTCCCGCAACGTGTACGCCCTGCCGTCCTCGGCGCCCAGGACCGGCACGTTCCAGATGGTGACCCGGTGGGACCTCGCCGCCCCGCCGTCGGCCGAGACCCCATACCGGTACGACCTGCTGCTCGTCGAGCGCGACCGGGTGCCGGCCGACCTGCACTACGGGGCCGCAGAGCTGAAGCTGGCCACTGTGGACACCGAGTACCGCGGACACCTGCCGGAGCTGCGGGCCCGGGACAGCCGCGTCGGCTTCGTCGACGGCATCCGCACCGGCCTCGGGCTGAGCCGCGCGATCAGCCAGCCGGGCACGCGCACCGAATACCTCAGCACGCGGGACGGCGTCGCCTGGCGGCACCAGGTGACCCAGGAGACGACGTTCGGCTTCGGCGGCAACCTCGGCACGATGAACGACCTGGGCCGCGTGTACCAGGCCGGCGAACGGGACAGCGAGACATGGTTCGGCCCGATCGTCCGGCCGGCGATGCCGGATACCACGGCGGACTACGCCTACGGGGCGCCGGCCAACCGGTGGCACGACGTGATCCGGGTGGCCATGCCGCAGTACGCCGACGGAGCGGTCAGTCAGTACGGCTGGCTGGACTACCGCTCGGACGCCGGCACGCTCACCCTGAGCCGGGGCGGCGAGGTGCTCGACGAGACGACCCGGCCGTACTACTGGTTCACCGTGCCGTCCGGCGGCGGCCGCTACAAGCTGACACTTGACGTCGCGCGGGACCGGTTTACCGAGGGCCGCGAGTGGTGGACCACCTCCACCGCCACGTCGACCACCTGGACGTTCGACTCCAGCCAGCCCAAGGGCGACAAGGTGAGCGTGCTGCCGCTGCTCCAGATCGGATACGACGTCGACGCCGACCTGCACAACACCGTGCGCGCCGACCGGCCCCACCCGCTGAGGCTGAGCCTCGGCTACCAGCCGGGCTACCACCGGGCCGGCCAGGTCGCGGTGATGGTGCGGGTGTCCTATGACGACGGTGCGCACTGGCGCACGGCGGCGACGACCGGTGGGCGCCAGGTGACGGCCACCATCCCGGCCGCGCCGGCCGGCGCGCGCTTCGCCAGCGTGCGGGTCACCGCCACCGACACGGCGGGCAACCGGATCGACCAGACGATCACCCGAGCCTGGAAGGTGAGCGGGCCCTAGAGCTCTGTGCGATCGTGTGGGCCGGTTGGGAGCGGCAGGGCGGCCCTGAGGTCGGCCGGGCACTCCCACAGCGCGCGGGCGAGGCGGGCGTTGCTCCCGCTCCAGGTCATCGCGAGGCGGCAAACGCCGTCGCGGGTGTCGAGGGCGACCATGGGTCTGGCGGCCTGGTTCAACCCCTTCAGGCCGAACAGGGCGATCGGCTCGCCCGCCGGCCGCCGGGCCGCCCGCCGCTCGTCCTGCCAGACCTGGTACGCGGCGGCCAGCCGCCACGGTGCGCAGTCGCGCAGCTGCTCGTACAGGGTCTTGACCCAGGTATCGGTGTAACGGGCGTACTGGTAGCTGATCGGATAGCCGTCGAGCAGCGCGGCGAGATCCGCGTCGACCTCGACGTCGCACCGCGTGAGCGCCTCCGCCAGCTCGTTTCGGTCCAGCAGCGCGACGATGGGACACGCCTGGTCGGCGTCGGGCACGCACCCGGGCTGCGGCCGACGCCGATCGGCGGGCGTCGACGTGACGGGCGAGCTCCGTGCGCCGCCGGCGCGGGTCGGCAACAGGCGGGGTGCTGCGCAACGTGTCCCGATACCCGTGCCACAGCCGGATCGCGTCGACCACCGCCTCTTCGTCGCGGACCAGCCACCGCGGCGCCCAGATCGCAGGCGGATCCCCGGGGCCGTCGCCTCGCCCCTCCAGCGTGCTGACCTCGAAGACGAAGTCGCCCTCGACGTCGTACTCCAGATCGGTGTCGCGCTCCCAGGCGCCGCCGCCGGAAGGCGACGCACCCGGCTTGGGCGACCCGGCCCGGCGCGCGGCCACGACGGTGACCTGCGTCCGCCCGGTGCCGGCCGCGTCGCGGACCGAAAGGCCGGTCAGGCCAACTGGTATCGCACCGTAGAGGTCGTAGTACGGCACGAGCACCCCGAAGGCGGGCTCGATGCCGAGTGCGCGCAAGCGAGCGGAGAGCCCGGCCAGCAGTTGCTCACGCCGCGTCCGAAACCGGTCGAGGGGCTGCGACACACGGGCATCCTGCCACAGCATCCGCCCTAGTACGGCAGCCGCATTTTGAGATCTGGTCACGTTTCTGCTGGTTGAAGGCTGCGGCGTAGCCGCTTGCGGTGGTGAAACCAGCGGGCGCGGGCTTGATGCCGGCGCCGCCACCATGCCCATCGCCGGTGGTGAGCGAGTTCGCGTCCGGTCTGGGCGGCCAGGTTGGCCAGTCGTTTGACCTCGGCGACGGTCAGCGGGATGAGGCCGGGGTCTTCGGGTGGGTCGTCGTAGCTGCCGATGGGTAGTGGCGCTGTGGTATTCGTGCTTTGCCGGGTCGCGGCGGCGGTCACCGCGCAGGCGGCCAACGCGATGATGGTCAACACCAGGTGGCGTAGCAGCGCGGTGTAGCGCCGGACCTGGCTGTGGTCCAGGCCGAACTGGTCCTTGCCGACCTGGAAATCTTCTTCCACTGGCCATCTGCGCCCAGCGATGGCGACCAGGGTGGGCAGGGTGGCCGGCCGGTCGGCGGGCACATGGCAGTAGAAGAACGCCACCTCGGCCGGATCGGTCAGGTTGCGGCGTACGAGCAGGTGGTGCCGCTGGCTGACGGTGGCGATCCACGCCCACCCGTAGGTTCGGTCTCCTTTGGATCCGGCACCGCACGAGGCGCGGTTCCACGCCTTTGGCGCCACCAGTTTCAGCGCCTGGTCGGCGCGGACCCGCCGGCCGGAGGTCAACGCGACCGGGAACGAGCACGGTATGCCGAATACGTACGCGGCCAGGGCATGCCCCCGCGCGGTCGCGAGGGTGGCGTACACGACGTTGACCGCGTTGGAAACCCGGCCAGCGCAGCCGACATACTGGCGTTTAACCCCGCAGGTCAACTCGCCCTTCTTCTCCTGACCGGACTCGTCGAGCACCGCCACCGCCAGCGGATCGTCACCGGCACCCAGATGCTCACAGACGAACCCGGCCACCACCCCCATCGCGGCGGTCTCGTCCCACACCGCGTGATTGAGCAGCCGCTGCGTCTTGTCCGGGCGGGCATCGCCGACCCACTCGGCGATCTGCCACCCGTTCTTGCGCGGCACGTCGGAGGTCAACGCGCGAACGTACTTTCCCGCCTGCAACCGCGGCTCCCGCCGGGCGAACACCGCACCGACACGCCCCAACAACTCGTCCTGGTACTGCCGGGCCATCTCGCCGGCCGCTACCATGCACGCGGCGGCCGTCTCGTATTCAGTTTGATCCACAATCACGCAGAACTATGGGACGGCCGCCCCGCACGCAAGGCGACGCGCCGAACCCCCGGCGGAGACGTTCCGTGCCCACCCGCCAAGATCAGGTCTCAAAGTGCGGCTGCCGTACTAGCCACCGATCCACGGTGCGAATTCGTCTAGGTAGGCGAACAGCGTATTGCCTGCCACGCCGATCAGCAGGTGGCCGGCGACCTGGAGAATGTGTCGCACGGCGCGCTTGCTCTCCGGGCTGTTGGGCAACCTTTGGTCGACCGCGTCGCGCACAGTCCGCTCAGCGGCCGCGAGCCGCTCCACGTCCACAGCGCCGCTGGATAGCTCGTGCCGGCGGCGGCCGACAATGTCGAGGAGTGCGCTGAGTGCCCTGAGATCCTCTTCGAGGTTGGTGCCGGGCTGACTGTCGAAGACAACGTTGTGGGTGCCACCGAACGTCGAGCCACGTGCGTCGCTGTCCTTGAAGGTGATGTTGTAAGTGACGTTGGCCTCGGGTTCGGTGTGGGTGCAGGCGGCGACCACGACGTCGTGGTTGATACGAGGATCGGCGAGGATCCAGGTGGCGCCGATGCGGCTTCGCTCGAGGCGGCGCCCCGGCAGGACAGCGGGGTCGGCCGGCAGTCGACATAAGGCCATCCGGATCTCGCGAGCAAAGTCCACGATCCCGCGGTGCCGTAACACGAGGCGGCAGGCAACGGCGGCGCGAATCGCCGCCTCGGCGATTGCCCTGGAATGTGTGGTCGCGAGGTCCTCGAGCACGGCTTGTTCTGGTGGGTCCGCGCCCTCGGGCAACCGCGCCAGGAGATCCTCAAGGCAGCGCGCGACCCGTGGGTCCCCACGGGAATCGAATGACCCGAACAACGGTCTGCCGGGTCGCCTGAGTATCTCCTGGGTTGGGAGACAGGGAATGACTCGACCGTCAGCGAGTGCGATGTCGAGCTGGCGCCGGTGGACATCAGGACGGACCGCGATCACCTGGACGAAACTGACCTTCACCTCCCCTGTATTCGCGGCGGCGGGCAGGCCGCTGGGTCCCGACTGCTGGTCCAGACGGTCTAGCTGGGCAAGCCGTTCCGCGTGGCGTACACCGCGCTCGAAGTCATCCGAGGGGCAGACCCAGTCTCGGGCACGGATCAGCTCAGAAACCACGGTGGGTGGGAAGTGGGAGTCGACTGGTCGGGTGTAGATGGTCACTTGGCGTGACGACCCCTCGGAGGCCAAATCAAGCAGGCGACGCCCATCGGACGTCCACACTACGAGGACAGCGACCGCCACCCCTACAGCGGTCGCCCATGCCTCCAGCCATCCGAAGCAGATTACGCTGATCAATCCGGCGAACAACGCTACACAGCAGCGCATTGCGAGGCCGGCCAACCGTCGATCATTAACGGCGATGCCATGCACCAATTGCGCCGCGTCGATTCGCGATGCGGTCCCTCGGCTTAGGGCGTCCATATTCCCCATCGTGGGACATTCGGTCGAGGGACGGTATCCACAGACACTACATACTTACCGGTTGCTACTCTCGGCCGGTGAGCGACCCGGGAGCCGGCGACGACCGGGTCGCGCTGGTGACCGGTGCCAACCGGGGCATCGGGCTGGAGGTGACCCGTCAGCTCGCCGCCCGCGGCTGGACAGTCCTGCTCGGCGCCCGCTCGCTCGCCAAGGCCAGGGCCGCGGCCGCGTCGCTTACCGCGAGCGTGAAGTACCAGGTGGAAGCGCTGGAGCTCGACGTCGCCGACGACGCCTCCGCCGCGGCCGCCGGCGAGGCGGTGTTGGATCGGCTTGGCCGGCTCGACGTGCTGGTCAACAACGCGGCCATCCTGTACGACACGTGGCAGCGGGGCGTCACCGCCGACCTCGCGGTGGTCCACGAGGCGATGGAAACAAATCTGTTCGGTGCCTGGCGCGTCACGCAGGCGATGCTGCCCGCGTTGCGGCGAGGCCGGCACCGCCGCGTCGTCAACGTCTCCAGCGAGGGCGGTTCGCTGGCATCGATGGGCGGCGGGACGCCCGCCTACAGCGTCAGCAAGGCCGCCCTCAACGCCCTCACCCGGGTACTCGCGGCCGAGCTGCGCGGCGACGGGATCCTGGTCAACGCCGTCTGCCCCGGTTGGGTCGCCACCGACATGGGCGGTCCGGGCGGGCGCCCGGTCGAGCAGGGCGCGGCGAGCGTGCTCTGGGCCGTAGACCTGCCCGACGACGGGCCGACGGGCGCCTTCTTCCGCGACGGGCGCCGCCTGCCCTGGTGACCTTTTCTCAGCGGCTCAGCGTTGTTTCGTGGGCTACGTGCGACAGTTTCTCGGGGTTGCGGACGAAGTAGAACCCGCTGACCAGACCGCCCTCGACCCGCATCGCCACCACCGTGTCGATTTCGCCGCCGGCGCGCAGGACGAGGCCCGGGCAGCCGTTGACCTGGACCGGCTCGATCGAAAGCCCGGCCTTGATTCGCAGCAGGCCGGTGGCCAGCAGGCGGCCCACCTTCTCGGCGCCCACGACGGGCCGTTGCAGGGCTCGCTTGCGTCCGCCGCCGTCGCTGAGAAGGACGACGTCGGGCGCGAGGATGTCGAGTAGGTGTTGCAGGTCGCCGGTTTCGACCGCGCGCTGGAATGCCTCCAGCGCCGCTCGGGTCTCGGCGGGGGATACGGCGTCGTTCGGCCGGCGGGCTGCGACGTGCGAGCGGGCGCGGTGGGCGATCTGGCGGACCGCCGCCGAGGTCTTGTCGATGGCTTGGGCGATCTCGTTGTAGTCGAGGTCGAACACCTCGCGCAGCACGAACACGGCCCGTTCGGTCGGTGTGAGTGTCTCGAGCACCAGCAGCATCGCCATCGACACGCTCTCGGCCAGCTCGACGTCCTCGGCCACGTCCGGTGTGGTCAGCAGCGGCTCGGGCAGCCAGGGGCCGACGTAGGACTCCTTGCGCCGGCCGAGCGCGCGCAGCCGGTCCAGTGCCTGGCGGGTCGTGATCCGCACCAGGTACGCACGCTGGTCGCGCACACTGTCCAGGTCGACGGTCACCCAGCGTAGCCAGGTCTCCTGCAGGACGTCTTCGGCGTCCGCGGCCGAGCCGAGCATCTCGTACGCGACGGTGAAGAGCAGGTTGCGGTGGGCGACGAACGCCTCCGTGGCGGATTCCATCGTGTCGCTCCCAAATGTTCGCGCGCTGACCAGTGCCACTCACGAGACGAGGTCCCGCGCCGCTTTGTGACAGCCGGGAGCGATGGCGCGCGTCACACGGTCTCGCTGTCACAGGCGTCGGAACGCCCGCGTCTCGTGATCGTCAGACGCCGTGATCGACACCGTGAGTGAGGACGAAGCAATGACATCCACGAAGACCCCCGATCCGGCGGTCGGGTCACGCCGCTGGGCGGCGCTGTTCTTCATCGGGCTGGCACAGCTCATGATCATATTGGACGCCACCGTCGTGAACATCGCGTTGCCGTCCCTCCAGCGGGACCTGGGGATCTCGGACGGCGACCGGCAGTGGATCATCACCGCGTACATGCTGGCGTTCGGCAGCCTGTTGCTTCTCGGCGGGCGGATCGCCGACTACACCGGTCGCAAGCGGGCGTTCCTCGTCGCGTTGTTCGGCTTCGCCGGCGCGTCGGCGCTCGGCGGCGCGGCGGGCAACTTCGAGATGTTGCTGACCGCCCGCGCCCTGCAGGGTGGGTTCGGCGCCCTGCTCGGGCCGTCCGCGCTGTCGCTGCTGACCGTGACGTTCACGCAGCCGAGGGAGCGGGCCAAGGCGTTCGGGATCTGGGGTGCCATCGCCGGCGCGGGCGGCGCGATCGGGCTGCTGGCGGGCGGGGCGCTGACCGACTACCTGGACTGGCGCTGGTGCCTGTACGTCAACATCCCGATCGCCTTGATCTCGGCGGTCGGCGGGTACGCGATCCTCGCCGAGTCGCGCCGCCCCGGCAAGGCCCGGTTCGACATCCCCGGCGTGGTGCTGGTGACCGGCGGGCTCGTCGCGGTCGTGTACGGCACGAGCCAGGCCGAGTCCGCCGGCTGGGGTTCGGCGAAGGTCATCGGCCTGCTGGCCGGGGGCGCCGTCCTCCTCGCCGCGTTCGCCCTCGTCGAGAGCCGTGTCTCGCAGCCGATGCTGCCGCTGCGGGTGGTCGCCGACCGCACGCGCGGCGGCGCCTACCTGGCCGTCGGTCTGGCCGTCCTCGGCATGTTCGGCGCGTTCCTGTTCATGACCTACTACATGCAGGTGGTGAAGGGGTATTCGCCGGTCAGGACGGGCGTGGCCTTCCTGCCGATGACCGCCGCCGTCCTGCTGTCGGCCGGCGGGCTCAGCAGCCGCCTGCTGCCCAAGGTCCCGCCGCGGGCGCTGGTCGTCCCGGGCATGCTGATCAGCGCCTGCGGCATGCTGTGGATGCTCACGCTGGAGCCCGGCACCGCCTACGCCAGCGGCGTGCTGGTCGCCCAGATCCTGGGCGGCTTCGGTGCCGGCATGATCATGCCGGTGGCCCTCAACTACGCCACCCACGGCGTCGACCAGGGCGACTTGGGCATCGCCTCGGCCAGCATCAACACCGCACAGCAGATCGGCGGTTCGATCGGCACCGCGCTGCTCAACACCATCGCCACCAGCACGACCGTCGACTACCTGGCCACACACGGCACGAGCCCGGCCATCGCCGGCCAGGCGGCGGTGGAGGGCTTCGCGACGGCGAGCGCTTGGGCGGCCGGGATCACCGTGGTCGGCGCGCTGGTCGTCGCCGTTCTGATGAACGCCCCGCGCCCCCGGCACCAGGACACCCCTGAGGCCGCTCGCGAGATGACGCAGTATCCGCCGCGCGATGACGTAGGTTTCGGGCCGACGGCGATTGACGCGGGACGATCGCTTGACGCCTCGCGAGCCGGTACGCCGCAATACCTCTGACGACTGGCAGATCAGGGCCGGAGCGTGACTGGAGGAATGGCATGAAACGCAAGGCGTTGGCGCGGCTCGCCGCGGCGGTGATGGGTGCGGTCCTGCTCGTGCCGGGCGCCGCGCAGCCGGCGAAGGCGGCCGATCCCAACTGGGACAGCTACGTCGACCTCGGCGTCGACCTGTTGACGAGCTTCCTCCAGAAGAGCGAGGGCGGTTTCGACGCCGCCGAGCTCCTCGAGCTGAACAAGCAGCTGAAGGACGCGCTGCTCGGCGTCAAGGCCGACCTCCTCGAGCACGTCGACGCGCTCGAGGTCGCCGAGATAAGGTCTCAGGTCAGGTTCACAGTGGACAACGTCCGCATGCTCGACCTCCCGTCGACACGGGGCCTCTACGTGGTCAGGGTCGCCGAGGCGGCCGCCAACGCGCGCGAGAAGATGACGGTCTTCAGCTCCGACGGCAACAGGGACACGGTCGCCCGAGCGATGATGACCGAATACCAGACCCTCCTCATCGGACAGGGGAGGATCGGCATGGCGCCCGCCTACGACCAGTACAAAGAGGCGCTCCTGCACGTCATCGTCACCCTCCAGCCGGTCTGCGGCGAGTTCGTCGACCCGAAGCTGGGCACGATCAGCTACACCTGCGGGTTCAACGGCGAGACCGTGGCCGGGGTCGAGCGGATCAACGTCGGTGGCGTGCGGGAGCACTCCTACGACGGCGGTGTCACGTGGTCTCCTGGCCAGATGAGCAGGGGCTTCATCGAGACCGAGGTGATGGAGGAGACGGCGCAGGACCTGGCCCGGCAAGCACTCTTCGAGCTGATAAAGGCCGGCCACTGACGGGCCCCACGGCCGGCCAGGTCAGCCCGGCGTCAGCACGAGCTTGCCGCGCAGGCCACCGGCCAGGACCCGCCGGTGCGCGTCGGCCGCCTCGGTCAGCGGCATGGTGGCCGCCACGCGCGTGCGCAGCCGGCCGGCCGCCACCCGCTCCACGAGATCGGCGAGCAGCTTTCGGTCGAGCTGGATGAGCTGCAGGTCCTGGCGCACGCCGCGGGCCGGATCGATGGCCGGAGTGGGCCGCGTGGCGACCACGACGCCCCTGTTTTCGACGGCCGCGGCCGCCGCCTCGCCCAAGGGGATCGCGTCGAAGACCGCTGCCACCGGCCGCACGGTGGACAGGTCGGCGGAGCGAGGGATCACCTCGTGGGCGCCGAGACCGCGCACCCACTCCTCATCCTCGTGGCTGGCCTGCGCCAGGACCCGGTAGCCGCTCTGGACCGCGAGCTGCGTGGCGAAGCCGCCGACACCACCGCTGGCGCCGGTGACGAGGATGCTGCTGCTGGCCGGCAGGTCGGACGACAGCAGCGCGAGCCCCTGGTGCGCGGTCTGAGCGTTGAGCGGCACGGTGGCGGCCGGCGCGAAGTCGAGCCCGCCCGGCAACGGCACCAACCAGTCGACGTCGGCCGCCACGAGCTCCGCGTAGCCACCCGGCGCGCCCCGCGTCAGATACCACGGGATCATCCCGACGACCCGGTCGCCCACCTGGAAGTCTGCCGTGTCGGGACCGACCGAGGCCACCTCGCCGGCGATGTCCCACCCGGGCAGAAACGGCGGCAGCACCGGTCCGCGGGGGATTTGCCCGGTCGTGGCCGCGACGTCGGCCGGGTGGACACACACCGCGCGCACGCGGACGACCACCTGCCCGGGCCCCGCCTCGGGCTCGGGCAGCTCCGTCACTCGCAACACCTCAGGCCCGCCGAGCGCGGCCGCGATGACCCCCAGCACGCGTCCACTATAGACGTGCCCAGAGATTCGAAATCATCGAGGCAACTTGAGCTACCGCGATTCCGCGCAGGTTGAGTTGGCCGTGGATTTTCAGGAGGATTTCCCGGGTCCGCGTCAGTGGCTGACCGTTGCTCCCGCCGGAGACCGCGGTGGCCGGCGGCTCGCTTGCGCTCGCCGAAAACCCCGGCCCCCGCTGCCAGGTCCGCGCACCAAGCCCACCCGCGCGCCGACGGCGGGACCAAAGGACTCGCACTGCCCCGGGTGTCGGCATTTCGTCCACATTGTCTGCTGCCGGCTCGGCGGGCGAGGCTTTTGGTCGCGGGCAGTAGCCGCCGCGCCGGGTAACCGGGACGGGGTTCGCGATCTAGAACGGTTAGGGCGCTATATCGACCCTAACCGTTCTAGATTCACATCTACGTTCCGCATCTGATCACGCTACGTTACCGGCGGTGCGGCGACACCCGCACATTTCGACCATCTTGGGCTGCCTCGATGTCCGTCGTGGTCCAAGCCGCCGCTCCCGTGGCCGCACCCATCCGCCGCTGGCCTCGCACCAAAGCGTCCGCGCGCGCAGCCCCGGGGCGGCGTAGCCGGCCGGGGTGAGATTGCCCAGACGCGCAGGGTGAGGCCGCGGGAGCAGCGGTCTGGACCACGACGGACGTCGCGGTAGCTCAAAATATCCAAAATGGACTGATCCGGAGATCAGCGGTCGCCGAGGGCGGTGCGTAGTAGGTGGGTCAGGTCGACGAGTTTCGCGGTGAGGTCGGCGCGCTCCTCCGCGGTCAGGCGCTCGGCCGGCTCGGGTGTGGTCAGTAGGCGGGTGACGGCGTCGAGCGCGCCGGTCGCCGCGGGGTCGCCGGGCGGCCAGGCGCTCAGCTCGGCCTGCGCCCGCTCCAGCGCGTCGCGCAGGCCGCCGGCGGACGTGGCGGGCGGCACGTGGGCGAACTTCATGGAGACGGTGCTCACCGATGCCGGGTCGACCGGCGTGGTGGGGTCGGTGAGGACGACCTCGACGGCGTCGCCGGACGTGCGCAGGTTTACCCGGATGGCCGCCTCCACATCGGACACCACGAAGCGCGGGCCGGGCGTGGCGGCGAGAATCTCGTTCGCCGCGCGCACCGAGTGGGCCAGGCCGACGGCGAGGGCGTCGACCGGGATGGAGGCGCGCTCGCGGCTGAGGGTGTCGAGCTGGGCCCGCAGCGCGGTGTTGTCGGTAATGAGCCGCGCCGCCGCGTCGCGCACCGACTTGCCCGGGTCGATGGTCACCGGTCGACCCCGCCGGTGTCGGGTGGGCGGACGACCGGGATGCTCGCGAACGACATGCGGATCGTGGAGAGCTGCCCCGGATCGATGGCCTTGACGGGAGTGGGCGTGACGATCGCCGCCTCGTCGTCGTCGGCCACGACGATGAGGGCCTTCACCTCGATGTCGACGGACCGCAGCGTCGTGGCGACCTCGCCCGGCGCGTCGCGGGCCTCCTGGTGGAGCTGGTCGATGACCGACCGGAACTGCCGGGCCATCGCCGCCGGCTTCACCGTGGGCGGCGGCTCCGCCTCCACACCGATCGCGTGTGCGGCGGCGACGGCCGCGGTGACCTGGTTGGCCTTGTCTTCCTCCAGCTCGAGCAGCGGGCGCACCACGTCACGCGCCACGGTGACGATCTGCTCGACCTTGCCCGAGTCGACGGCGCCGGCCAGCGCCTGGACGTACTCCCGCTCCTTGGCGATGGCGGCCCGTAGCTCGTCGAGCAGCCGGACGAGCTGGTCGACCTCCTGGGTCACGGCAACCTCCTCACGCGGGCTCGGCCTTGACCACCGTGCCAGTCTCGTCGTCGACGACGACCAGCGCCAGCCGGGTGGCGACGTCGTTCTGCAAGCGGTAGAGAAGGACCACCCAGATCCGGCCGAGACCGTTGAAGTTGACGGCCAGCCGGGCGTCTTCGAGCTCCTTCTCGCCGGTCGCTTTGTCCAGTGTGGACTGCGCGGCCGCGAGGACCTCGTCGCGGGTGCGCAGCGGGGCGACCGCCGCGTCGGCTGCGGGCGGCGGCACCGGTACGAACGTGAGCTTGAGGTGGCTCGCCGCCCGTACGTCGTAGGAGAACTGGTTGGTGTAGCCGGCGTTGACCGGCTGCAGGTGGATCTCCCGGAGCCGGGGCTGGAGCCGCGGCCGGGGGACCGCCGCCGTCTGCTGTCGCGGCTGCTCCTCCAGCGCCACGGCGATGGTGATGTCGAGCTCCGCGCGCGGAATCTGGTAGAAGTTCGGCTGGATGCCGAACTCGGACAGCACCGGATCCTCGGCGATCTCGCGTACCGTCTGGATGGCGAACCGGTCCAGTTCGCGTTGCGCACGGCCGATGCCACTGCCCACGGCCACGATCACCGCCTCCATCGGCGCCGAGATCATGTCGGCGACGGGGACATCGGGTTGGGTCATGGCATACCTCCAGTCATCCGGTCGTGGTCACGGTGGGCGGCTGCGTCAGCGTGTTGACGACAACGGTCTGCGGCATCACCCGCGGCGGCGGAGGCACCGGGCGCAGCGTCGCCCGCAGCACGCTCGAGCCCTCGGCGGTGTAGGAGTACGTGTTCGCGGTGCGGTAGTTGACCGACGACGCGAACGCGCGCACCGGCAGCCGCGGCTGACCCTCGGCCGGCTGGCCGCTCTGCTCCGCGGTGCGCCGGACCGAGATCGAGAGCTTCACCTCCAGGTTCGCCTCGGTGAACTGGTAGAACGTGGGCTGCAGGCCCGCCTGGAAGAGGCTCACCGCGACCGGCTCGGCGCCGCTGGCCCGGATGTTGACGCCGCTGACCGGCACGGGTTTGCCGTCGACGACGACGGTGTGCTGGCTGGCTTCGATCACTTCGGTCACTTCGGGGATGATGTCGACTGTCTCCCGCACCAGCACCCGCAGCGTCTCGATCGAGCTGCGGTCCAGCGCCAGCTGGCCCTCCGCGATGGCGGTGGCGAGGCTGCGCACCATCTCGGCGAACGGGACATCGAGCAGTTCGTCACCGACGGCCATGGGCAACTCCTGTCCTGTCGTGGAACGTCGTCTCCGCGGGGTTGGCCGCGGCCCACGGCGAGTCGGCGGCGAGGGCCAGCGCGCGCCGCACGATGTCGCCGAAGCGGTCGGGATAGGGCGTCGCGCCGGCTATCGCGGGAGGCGTCCCGCCCGGGTGGGCGTCGCGGGCGAACCAGCCGATGCCGGCGCCCCGCAACAGCTCCGCGGTCCGCTCCAGACCGCCCACCGCGGCCGTGCCGTCGGTACCCCACTCGGTCACCAGCACGGGATGGCGCGCCGCCAGCGCCGTTACGGCCGGCCAGGGCGCCGACCGCCGGGGTGTCATGCGGACGCCGTACACGATGTTGGGTATGGGCGCGTCGGCGGTGCCGAGCAGCGGCAGGCCGCTCACGTCGGTGCCCGCTGAGTGGCCGCTCACCAGGCACAGCGCGCGGGGATGCGTGCGGCGCAGCTCGGCGACGGCCAACCGGGCCCAGAGGATCCACGTGTCCCAGTCGCCGCGGAAGCCGCTGACGTCGTCGGCGTGGGCCGGCCGCGGCGCCGCGTACAGGTCGAAGAGCACCGCCGGCTCGTCGGAGTATCGCTCGCCGAGCAGGTGCCACATGCCCACGCTGTCGTAGTCGGGCTGCGGCGCGGCGCGTTCTACCACGGTATGGCCCTGAGCGTCCACTGTGGTGCCGTACACGCCGGTGTCGTCGAGGCTGGCCAGCGAGAGCACTGTCCACATGCCACTGTCGGCCGCGGTGCCGACGACGGTGTCGAGCAGGTCGACGTAGCCCGAGGGGGTCAGCCCGTCGGTGGCGCCGAGCACCCGGCCGCGGTCGATCGGCACACGGATCGCGTTCGCCCCCGACGCCGCGGCGGCCTCCAGGATCCCGTTCGGCGGGGCGTCGGACGCCGGCCACGGCATCTCCGGCTCGCCCAGTGTGAACCCGCGCAGCACGACCGGTTCGCCGTTGAGCGCCTTCACGCGGTTGCCATCGACGTACAGCCACGGCAGGTCCGCCGACAGCAGCGACGAGGCGAGCCGGTCGCGCACGCGGGTGGGAGCCGGACCGGGTGCCGGTGGCGCCTGCCGTGCCGATCGTACCGGACCACCGGGAGGGGCCAGGGCGGACCGGGCGGCGCGCGTTCTCGATCGGGTCGCCGGCGGCGGTGTGGTGGCGGCCCGCCGGAGCCCGCGTCCCGGGCGCGCCGTGGTGGCGCCCGCCCGCGGCGTTCGTCCTTCGGGGCTGCGTTTGGTGGTGGTCGCGCGTGGGGGAAGGGCCGGTCGTTCGGGAGTGCGTTTGGTGGCGGTGGGCTGGCGTGGGGGAAGGGGCGGTCGGCCGGTGGCGGCGGTCTCGCGCGGGGGAAGCGCTGGCCGTTCCGGCGTGCGTTTGGTCGCGGTCTCGCGTGGGGGAAGGGGCGGTCTGTTGCTGGCGGTGGTCTCGCGTGGGGGAAGGGGCGGTCGCTTGACGGTGGTCGCGCGTGGGGGAAGTGCGGGTCGCTCGGGGGTGCGTCTCGTGCCCGGGTCGCGTGGCGGCAGCGGTGCCCGCTCGACGGCGCGCGTGGGCTTGGCATCGGCGCGAGCCGGGGTGGGCGGCGGCATCGGCACCCCGCGCGCCGTAGCCGTCCGTCGCCGGCGGGCGGGCGCCCCACCGTCGCCTGTGGACAGACGCGGCTCGCGCGGTGCGGGGAGAGGCAACCGGCGGATGCGGGCCGGCACGGTGGGTGCCCCCGCGAGCCGAGGGCGGCCCGGCAGCTTGGGCAGTCCGGGTAGCGACCGGGCCGCCGCGACGGGTTGCGTGCGCTCCGTCGGCTGGCGGCGCGCGGGCCGCCTCACCGGCGCGACCACCGTGCGGCGCCGCACCGCGTCGCGCTCACGAGCCGTGGCCGCCGCCCGCCTCTCGCCGGCCCGCGCCGAACGGCGTGCGGCAGCCGCCCGCTCCCGCGCCTCGCCGGTCCGGCGTCCGGTGGTGGTCCGCTCGCGGGCCCGGCCCGCCCGGCGTTCAGCGGCGGCGCGTTCGCGCGCTTCGCCGGCGCGGCGTCCGGTGCCCGTGCGTTCGCGTGCCTGGCCGGCCCGGCGTCCGGTGGCGGCGCGATCCCCCGCTTCGCCGGCCCGGCGTTCGGCAAGCGTGCGTTCCCGGGCTTCGCCGGCCCGGCGTTCGGCAAGCGCGCGTTTCCGTGCCTCGCCGGCCCGGCGCTCGGCGGCCGCTCTGTCGCGTGCCTCGTCCGCCCGCCGTGCCTGTGCCCGGCGCCGCAGTTCGTCCCGGCGGCGGGCCTGCCGCTCCGCGGCCACCCGCCAGTCGACCTCGGCGGCCGCGCGCCAGTCGGCCTCGGCGGGCATGGGGAGCCGGTTGCTAGGCATGGGCGTCCTCCCCGGCGGGCACGAGCGGCAGGTCCGGCCGGTCGAGCTCGCCATACGGCGCGTGCCGCCGCTCCGGCGCGATGCGCGGGCCGAGCGCCTGCACGCCGAACGGGTGCGCCAGCGTCTCGGCGCCCGCGTCGCCACCCCACTTGCGGCGGTAGTACGCCTGGTTGAGCGCGTGCGTGCGCTGGTTGCGGATCAGCAGCGCCCGGTCGCGGAAGATGGTGGCGCTGCCCTCGTGGACGACGTGCGTGTCCGCGCAGTTTTCCTCGGTGAGGGCGGCGAGGCTGGCCCGCCGGGCGAAATCCTGGTCCTCGCAGTACGCGGGGAAGAAGTTTTCGTCGAAGCAGCCGAGGACCTCGACCGCGACCGGGTTGACCGCGAAGCAGGCGAAGCCGTGCGACGGAAGGTGCCGGCCGTAGAACCGGTGCGGCCCGGCGCAGGTGACGATGTAGCTGTCGCGGCACCGCGCGGCCCGCTCGGCCAGCCGGTCGAGGTCTCCGCCGCCGAACGTGATGTCGTCGTTGGCGACCACGACGACGTCCGCCCCCTCGGCGTAGCCGGCCAGGATGCCGTCGTTCCAGCTTCGCGCGACGCCCGCGTTGCCGCCCTGGTCGACAAGCGTGATCCCGGGCCGGCGGGCGAGCTCGGCGCACGCGGCGACCGTGGCCGGGTGCCGCGAGTGCAGGAAGACGCGCGCGTCGACGCGATGGCGCCGGGTCGCCGCCGAGTCGACGAGCCCGGTGAGGGCCGTGCCGCTGTTGTAGGCCACGACCACCAGCGTGATCCGCAGGCCAGCTCGACCATCCATCATGGACCCATCCCGTCGTCGTAGACGAGATGGGTCGCGGCGGCCGGTGCGAGGCCGGTCAGCTCCTCGATGGCCTGGTCGTCGTAGACGGCGCTGTGCGAGACCCGGACACCGCCGCACGTGGTGCGGCCGTCGAGCCGGTTGGCCGCGCGGTAGGCGGCGTCCATCGCCACGCCGTTCTGGAAGCGGTCGAAGTAGAGCCACTCGCCGGCCGCGGACGGCAGCGCCCGGGCTTCGAGCCCGGCCAGCCGGTCGCGGCGGCAGTCGCCGCGCACCATCGCCGCCCAACGCGCCTCGATCTGCCAGAACTCCCGCTTGTTGGCGACCTCCCAGGCGTCCAGGAACGGCTCTCCGGCGGCGATCCGCTCGCCGAAGTCGGCGATGACCGGGACCTCGTGGCCCTTGCCGAGCGAGCGGTACCAGTATCCGAGAACCCCGCGCAGCTCGGGCAGCCGGCGGAACACGCGCGACCACCACCCCCAGCCCGGGTGGTACGCCACGAACGCGGTCTTCGTGGCGGCGGCCAGACCCGGCACGCCGGCACCCGGGCCGTGCATGTCGTGGTGCAGGCTGACCAGCTGCGCCCGCTCTTTCGCGGTAAGCGCGATCCCGCGGGTGTACCGGAGGCCCAGCACCGCACAGCCGGCGAGGATCAGCCACCGCACCTGGCCCCACGAGGGCATCGCGGCCCACGGGTTGGCGAGGTGCTCGGACACGTTCACGTCGTTTCCCGGGTGGTAGAACAGGACGCCGTGCCGGGTGGAGTGGCTGGAGACGTAGACGAGGTTTGCCCGGGAGCTGCCCGCGCCGGCCTGCGCCACGACGCTGCGCACGAGCCCGATCCGGGCCGCGCCGGTGACCGGCTCCGCCTGCAGCACGCCGTCGGCCAACGCGGTCGCGATCGGCGCCATCTCCGGCCGGGCGCGCAGCTCGGTGGCGATGCTGCGCGGGGCGTACGCGGTGGACGCGGGACGGGCCACCTTCGCCGCGATCGCGATCCCGTCTTCACTCTGCTCGGCCTGTGTGCCATCCACCACCAGCACCCGGAGCCGGGTGGTCGTGTTGTCGTCGACGAACCCGATCGCGAAGTCCATCACCTCGTCTTTGATCAGCCCGGGCCGCACCAGCCACGCGCCGCCGGCGAAGAGCGCCTCGGAGTCGCTGCCGTCGTTACACACGGCGTCGGCGAACCCGAGTGCCTGTAGGACGGTGCGGATCTCGCCCAGCGTCATGGCGTTGGAGGTCGACCCGACGAGCGGCAGGTGCCGGTACGCCGGGACGTTCTTCTGTACGAGCAGCAGTATCAGCTTTTCCACCGGGTGATGGGCGATCACGCCCCGGCCGGTGTCCCGGGGCATCGCGTAGAGCGACGCGGCGAACGGGGTGAGCGAGGCCGGCGGCGCCCCGCCGGAGAGCACCGGCCCGAGGCCGCCGAAACCGGCCCGCGCGCCGGGTTCGGCGGTCGCCGGGTTGCCGGTGCCCATGCGAAAGCTGGCGCCCGCGTCGTCGCGGGTCTGCACGAGGTAGGAGCGGGTCGCCTGGGAGTCCGCGTGGATGAGCCGTTCCTCGCGGATGACCTGCCCCTGCGTGTCGATGCCGACGGCGCCGGACAGGAACTGGCCGTTGATGACCGCCGCCGGGCGCCGGGGCATCGCGGCCACCGTGTCGGTGAGCCCGTGCTCGTGGCACTCGACGACGCTCATCCGGAACCGTGTGCTGTCCAGAAACGCGTAGGCGAAGTCGCCGTCCCGTCCGGAGACGATGCCCGTCTTGCCGATCTGCGCCTTGACGTGCGCGACGAGGTCGGCCCGGGACAGGACGCCCGCGCCGCGGAAGCGGGCGGCCGGCGCGCGTACCGGCTGTGACGGCGCGGACGCCAGCGACACCGACGGCGCGCGCGCCCAGTCGACGTCGGCCACCGACGCCGTGACCGGGCGGCGTTTCTCCTCGCGCGTGGTCAGCAGCCGGTAGAACAGCCGCTGCGCGCGGGCGAAGCGCCGCCAGACCGGGCCGGGCAACGTGTACGTCGCCCGGCCGGTGGGCGCCTCCAGGTGGACGCCCGGCACCTCCTTCGGAAAGGTACGGGAGCCGGTCGACCGCCACGCGTCGTCTCCCACCCAGCTGTCGAAGAACGTCGGTGGGGTACGCCGCGCCGCCAGCGCCCCGTTGAGCAGCGAGGCGTCCGTAGCGACCTGGACCGCGTAGAACCGCGCGCCGGCCGTGTCGACGCTGAAGGACGCCGGCTTGCCGTTCGCGGGGAAGGAAGCCGCGGCGGGAGCGATCTTCATGTCGACGGTCTACTCAGGACACCGTGATCTCCGGCGGGGACTTCAACGCGTTGATGGTCACGACCCGCGGCACCAGCCGGGGTGGCGGCGGCACCGGCTTGAGCGTGGTGCGCAGCAGGCTCGAACCCTCCGCGGAGTAGGTGTACTTGGTGGACGTCTCGTAGTTGACGTGCGAGCTGAAGGTCGACGACGTGGTGACCTTCGAGCTGCCGCCGAAGAAGAAGAAGTTTGCCTTCGCCTCCGCCTGCACCTCGGTGCTGGTCTCGAAGTCGGCGCCGATCTCGAACTCCGTGGAGACCTCGGTGCGCTGCGAGATGGAGATCTTCACCTCGATGATGCTCTCGGTGAACTGGTAGAAGGTCGGGGTCAGGCCGGCCTGCAGCAGCGTGTACGAGACGGGGTCCGCGAAGTCCATCGTCACCTTCACGCCGGTCACCGGCACCGAGCTGCCGTTCGGAGTCTTGACGTCGCCCGGCTCGATGACCTCGTACAGCTCCGGGATCACCGACACCTTGAGCTTCGCGAGCGCGCGGGCCGTCTCCAGCGAGGCCCGGTCGAGCCGTCGCTGCCCCTGCGCGATGGCGTTCGCGAGCTTGAACACCATGTCCGGGAACGGAACGTCGAGTAGCTGCTGGCCGATGCTTGCCATCTGGCCCCCCTCCTACGTCGGGCTATCCATGTCGTGCTGTCTATCCGATGTGGATCCGCTCAGCTCGTCCAGCGCAGCGGGCGGTAGCCGGGCGGGAAACGGTCTTCGACCTCGCCGGTCTCCGGCCGCCAGCCGCGCGCGGCGAGCTGTGTGGCGATGTTGGTCGCGAAGAGCCGGCGCAGCGGCTCGGCGGCGGCACCCTCGAGGTCGAGCGTCACCCCGCTGGCGAAGTCGACCAGCGAGCTGTTGCGCAGCGCGTCGGCGTACTCGTCGTCGATGGCCACGATGAGCGAGCCGTCCGACGTGGTCATCAGGACGAAGCCACCGCGCAGCGCGACGATGTCGGCGATGCTCTCCAGCGTGCTGTCGTCGGCCGAGGTAGGCCGGACGAAGAACATCTGCACGGTCATCAGACGCCTCCCGAGGCCACGAGATGGTCCGCCGGCCGCGCGGCGCACGCGGCCGCGGCGACCGACTGGTCGAGCAGCAAGGTCCGCGCGGCGTCGACCGCGGACAGCGCGTCCCGCTCGCCACCGCGCACCAGGGGTACGCCGTGGCGGATCGCGTCGCGCGGCAGGCACGCGGCGGCGCCGGCGAGGTCGACGGCGAGCGTGGTGGTCGCCCACATCCGCTCGCGCTTGTCGGGCTCGACCGGCGGCACCCGCACCGGCCGGCCGGTGACCTCGCTCGTGCCGAGGTCGAGCGCGCCGTCGGACCACACGCTCAGGCCGGGGAACACGCGGGCGAGCGCGCGAAGCACCGGCACGTCGGCCGCGGACGCGGCATAGACCCGGCCGGGTACGCGATGGCGCACGCCCGGGTCGACCGGCGGCAGCGTCACCGGCAGGGTGAGCGGCGGTCCGGCCCGTGAGGCGTCGCGCAGGACGCCGGCGGTCAACCGCCCGGCCTGGCTGTGCGCGACCGACACCGACACCCGGGCCCCGTCCGGCAGCTGGCCGAGCGCGTGCCGCACCGCGCCGGCGACCTGGTCGCTCCCGCCCCGCGGCCGGCCGGACGCGGGGGAGGCGGCGTCGATGAGCACCGAGGTCACGACGTCGGGGATGCCCGCGCGGCGGCGCAGCGGCGGCACGCTGGACGTGAGCAGCTCGTGCCACGAGTCGCAGACCCGGTGCCAGGCATAGCCTTCGGCGAAGCGCCGGGCCGCCGCCGAGCGCTCGGCGAGCAGCTCGCGGTCGCCGTACAGCCGGTCGAGCCGGGCCACGGCGTCGTCGATGTCGATGAGTGCCCGGCGCACCCCGAACTCGTCGGTGAGGTGGCTGGCGGCCCGCACCGCCTCGCCGTGGCCCTCGACGAGCTCGCTGTTGGCCGTGCCCTCGACCGCCAGCGGCACCACGCCGGCCGCCGCGGCCTGGAGGGTCGGCAGCCCGAAGCCCTCACCCCAGGACGACAGCAGGTGTACGTCGGAGGACTTGTAGATCGCCGCCAGCCCGGCCAGCGGGAGTCCACACTCGACGGACATCCCGGGCGTGAACCGCACCTTGCCCCGCAGCCGCGGTTGGAGCCGGGTGAGCAGGTCGAGGTCGGCGCGGATGTCGTACCGGTAGATGGGCGAGGTGGCCGCGGGGTCGTCCGGATCGCAGTGCAGATGCAGGACGGCGTCGGGCTTTCCGGCGGCGAAGCGGCGGAACGTCTCCAGCGTCCGCGGCAGCATCTTGCGCGGCTGGTTGCGCGCGTCGGAGAGGACGACGAACGGCGCGTCCTTCTCCCGCGGGCGCCCGCTCGGCCGGAAGACCTCGATGTCGACCCCGTGCGGGATGTACGACGAGCGCACGCCGTTCGCCGCGGCCACCTCCAGCCCGTAGCGGCTCATCGCCACCGGCAGGTCGACGCTCTTGAGAACGCTGACCCAACTGGCCGGGAGCCGGCGGCCGCCCAGGTCGCCGTCGACCGGGTAGTAGAGCACCCACGGGGTGCCGGACATGCGCCGGAAGTCGCGGATGGCCGGGTCGTCGATCCAGGTCAGCCACCAGATGTCGGCGAGCGTGACGAGGACGTCGGGACGGAGCCGGCGCAGGTAGCCCGGCAGCGCGTCGGCGCCGAGCCCGTCGCGGGCGACGGGATGGACGGTGCACCCTTGCCACGCGTCGGCCGCGCCGTGGTGCTGCCACCCGAGGATGTCGACGGTGTGGCCGCGAGCCGCCAGGCCGGCACAGACCGACCGCGTCACGTTGCCGAACCCCGACGGCGCCGTGGGGCTGTCCGACATCCACAGGATCTTCACGACAGCACGACTCTCCCTGCCCCCTTGGGTCGACATCGAGCAGGATCGTCGTCAGTCTTCCACCAGCCGGCCGCCGCCAATGACGGATCAACGACACACGCGGCTTCTCGCGTTTGCGGGAAATCCGGTCATGTCGGCGCTATCTGTTCGTCCACAGTGGCCGGTGGGTCGGTGCTTCAGGCGGCCCTCGGCAGCAGGCGGATGGTGACCGGGGCGGCCTTGGCGCCGACCACGGTGCCGACGATCGCGGGACCGTGCCGGTCGTACTTGCTGTGGTAGGCCGCGTCGATGCCGGCGCTGGTCGCGGGGTCGGCGTCGGTGAACGTGACGTCGCGTTCCACGCCGCCGGCGCGGATCCGGCCGGCGCCGCTCGCCTTGGCGCGGCGGTACCACGGGTTGTCGGAGCCGTAGGCCGAGCGGACGTAGAGGTCGTCGCCGGCCCGGACGACCCAGATCGTCACGTAGGGGCGCAGGCTGCCGTCGGACCGCCGCGAGGCGATCTGCAGCTCCTCGGCGCCGCCGATCCGGCGCAGCTCATCTTCGGTCCATGAGGTGTCCACGCTCCGACGGTACGTACCCGCCGATCACGGTGGGGGGTTCTGTCGGTACCTGTCTCGGGGGCGTGTCACAGGGTGAGGTAGCGGACGACCATGTCGCCGAGCATCGTGCGGTAGTGGTCCCGGGTGGCCGGGGCCATGAGGTCGCGGCCGAAGATGGTGCCGAAGGTGTGCTGGTTGGCGACGCGGAAGAAGCAGTAGGCGCTGATCATCATGTGCACGTCGACGGCGTCGACGCCGGGCTGGAAGACGGCGGCGGCGTGTCCGCGTTCGAGGATGCCCTGGATCAGGCGGATCGCCGGGGTGTTGAGCGTGACGAGGTCGTCGGCCTGGCTCAGGTGCTCGGCGCGGTGGATGTTCTCGGTGCTGACCAGCCGGATGAAGTCCGGATGGGCCTCGTGGTGGTCGAAGGTGATCTCGGCCAGCCGGCGGATCGCGGTGACCGGGTCCAGGTGCTCGACGTCGATGGTCTGCTCGGCCTGCCGGATCTGCGCGTAGGCGCGCTCCAGCACCGCGACGTACAGCTGCTCCTTGCCGCCGAAGTAGTAGTAGATCATCCGTTTGGTGGTGCGGGTGCGGGCGGCGATGTCATCGACCCGGGCGCCGTTGTAGCCCCGGTCGGCGAACTCGCGGGTGGCGACCTCCAGGATCTCCGCGCGGGTGCGCTCGGCGTCCCGCTGGCGGTCGGGGAGGGCGGGTGCCGTCATCGCGTCGCTCCAAACCTGTCGCTGAGGTCTTGACGTGAGATTGTGCCGCACGCGATAACTAACGTACTAGTCCGTACATTGGGAGGTCGTGTGGAGGGGCGGTTCCTCGTCGGTCTTGTCGGGGCCGGGATCGGTTCGTCGTTGAGCCCCTCGCTGCACGAGCGCGAGGCGGACAATCTCGGCCTGCGCTACATGTACCAGCTGATCGACATCACCGCGCTCGGGCTGCCGGTGGAGGCGACCGGCGAGCTGCTGGGGCAGGCCCGGCGGCTGGGGTTCCGCGGGCTCAACATCACCCATCCGTGCAAGCAGGCGGCGGTCGGCCACCTCGACGAGCTGTCGCCGGACGCGGCGGCGATCGGCGCGGTCAACACGGTGGTGTGGTCGGACGGCACGGCGGTCGGCTACAACACAGACTGGTCCGGCTTCACCCGCGGGTTCGAGCGCGGGCTGCCGGGCGCGCCGGTCGAGCGGGTCGTGCTGCTCGGTGCCGGCGGGGCGGGATCGGCCGTGGCGCACGCCGTGCTGTGGCTCGGCGCGGAGCGGCTCACGGTCGTCGACGCGGACGCCGCCCGGGCCGCCCGGCTGGTGGAGAAGCTGGCCGGCGTGTTCGGCGCGGACCGGGTCGACGGCGGCGGGCCGGACCTGCTCGAGGCGAGCCTCGGTAAGGCGGACGGTCTCGTCAACGCGACACCGGTGGGGATGGTCGGGCACGGCGGCGTGCCGTTGCCGCTGGAGCTGCTGCGCCCCGAGCTGTGGGTCGCCGACATCATCTACCGTCCACTGGACACGGACCTGCTGGCCTACGCCCGCCGGCTCGGCTGCCGCACGCTCGGCGGCGGGGACATGGTCGTCTTCCAGGCGGCGGAGGCGTTCCGGCTGTTCGCCGGCGTCGCCCCCGACCCGGAGCGGATGCTGCGCCACTTCGCGGCACTCACCCGCCCCGGCCCGGGAGACGTCCGTGCGTAGCGCCGTCCTCCCACGGCCTGTCTCCTGGAGACAGGCCCTAGCGGCAGAATGGCTTGCGGCCCATGGCGGACTCGATGCCGCCGAGGAGGTGGGCCCGGAAGTACGAGTCGCCCTCGGTTGGTGTCCCGGTCCAGAGCGCGACGTCGTGGCCGAGCGTCGTGACCCAGGAGCGGCCGCCGTCGTAGTACTGGCACCAGCTGAGTGGGTGGCTGTCGCCGTGCCCGGGGTGGCCGAGGTTGCCCGTGGTGCCGAGCAGCATGGTGTCCTCGTCCACCGTGGCCAGTACCCGCACCTGGGACGGGGCCGGGATGAGGTTGAACCACTCGTCGGCGAAGCTCCACCGGCGGGGCAGCCCTTCCGTGGAGACGTCGCGGCGGCTCTCGGTCCGCACGACGGCCGGCTGGTAGGGGCCGTGGTCGTAGAAGTTGGCGCCGCCGAGCAGCCCCTCGTACCACTTCCAGTGGTACTCGGTGCCGAACGCGTTGTGGATGCCGACGAACCCGCCGCCGGCCCGGATGTACTGCATGAGCGCGGTCTGCGCGTTGTCGTCGAGCGCGTCGCGGGTGGTGCTCATGAAGATGATCGCGTTGTACCGGCGCAGCGAGCCGGCCGAGGACAGCTGGGCGACGTCCTCGGTCCAGTCGACCGCGAAGTTGTTGTCGGCGCCCAGCTTGCGCAGCCCGTTGACGGCGGCGTTCGCCTCGGTGAGCGGGGGGTTGAGGCCGGGGCCGAGCGCCGGGCCGAGGTGGGCGTGTCGGGGCCCGACGGTGCGGCTGTAGACCAGCACCCGGTACCCGTTGGCCGGATCGAAGTTGCCCCAGTCGTGGTAGCAGTCGGGGTTGGTGCCGCGGCAGACGCCGTAGTCGCTGTAGCCGAGGTTGTGCGCGCCGTGGTCCTCCGGCTTACCGCCGTTGTGTGCGGAGGTGGGGACCGCCGCGCCGAGCAGCAGGACGGTCGCGACGAGGGCAGCGCCGAGCAGGGTGGAACGCCGTGGGGACATGGCCGCTCCTTCGCTGGAAGAGGTCCGCTAGACGGACTGGCGGCACCATCTAGAGGTTTGCCGAATATAACGACGACGTGTGTGCCCAGCAAGCCTCGTTTTCGTCTCGCGTCTTGTGGCGGCGCCGCGACCCGGCTTATGGTTCGTCCGTCAAGCGGATCATCTAGTCCGTCTAGTGGACCAAAGGCGGGATAACTATGGAGAGACGCGCGTTTCTGGCGACCTCGGCGGGTGCGACCACGGCGGCGGTCATCGGCGAGAGCACGGCGGCCGCGGCGGCCCCTCAGCAGGCGGCCCCTCAGCAGGCGGCCCCTCAGCCTGCGGGCTTCGGCCGGCCCGGGCGAGACTTCCCCAAGGTCTGCGGCGATCTCGGCAACCAGAACCACTCGCCGCTGACGGCGATCAACCGCCGGACCGTGCGGCGGCTCGGCGGCGCCTGGCACGTCAACCTGGAGGGCGGCGACACAAGCCGGCCGCAGCAGAGCACGGTCGTCGTGCGCGACGGCGTGCTGTACGTACAGACCACGCAGCAGAACGTCTTCGCCGTCGACGGGCGCACCGGCGCGGTGAAGTGGAAGACCAACCTCGGCGACGACACCACCAACATGCGCGGCGTCGCGCTCGGCGAAGGGCTCGTCTTCTCCACCTCCGGCGCCAACATCGTGTACGCGCTGGACCAGGCCACCGGCCGGGTGGTCTGGCAGAAGGAGCTGGTGCTGACCGCCGAGGGCGACGACAGTGGCTGCGACCCGCAGAACGGACAGTGCGGCGGCGTGACCGGCACCCTGGCCGGCGCGGTCGTGTACTGGGACGGGCTGATCTACGTCGGCATGCAGGGCAGCACCGCCGGCGCCCGCGGTCGCGCGTACGCGCTGGACGCCCGCACCGGCGAGATCGCGTGGCGGTTCTGGAGCGCGCCTGGTCCGGGCGAGTTCGGCAACGACACGTGGGAAGGGGAGTCGTGGAAGACCGGCGGGGCGGTGCCGTGGATCCACCCGGCGATCGACCCGGACCTCGGCCTCGTCTACTGGACGTTCGGCGGCCCCTACCCGCGTACCGACGGTTCGAGCCGGGCCGGTGACAACCTCTTCGCCAACTCGATCGTGGCCATCGACGCCAAGACCGGGCAGCGGCGCTGGCACTTCCAGTCGGTGCACCACGACATCTGGGACATGGACAACGTCATGGCGCCGGTGCTCGTCGACCTGCGGATCGACGGCCGGACCCGCAAGGTGGTCGTGTACGGCAGCAAGACCTGCCACTACTACATCCTCGACCGGGCCACCGGCGAGCCGGTACACGGGATGGAAGAGCGGCCGGTGCCGCAGGAGGCCCGGCAGAAGACCTCGCTGACCCAACCGATCCCCGGCGGCGAGCCGTTCGTCTCCCCGCATCCGAACTACGCCAACACCACCCGCCCGGTGCCGTTCTACGAAGCCGGCGGCCTCTTCACCCCGCACTGGGACCGGCCGGTCGTCATCTTCCCCGGCGCGGGCGGGGGCGCGGACTGGGCGCACCTGTCGTTCAACCCGCACACCGGCTGGATCTACGTGGGCTACGGCCTCGTCAACTCCGGCTTCTCCAACGCCCGTGGCGGGCGCGTCAACACCTCCCGCCCGCTGGGGGAGTACTTCTCCGGCGGGATCGTGGCGGTCGACCCGCGCACCAACACGGTGGCCTGGCGGCGGGAGGGGGAGTGGTCGCTGGCGCACGGCAACGGCATCCTGACCACCGGCGGCGGCGTGATGTTCCAGGGCGGGCCGGACGGCGTCCTGCACGGCATGGACGACCGCGACGGCACCGTGCTGTGGAGCTTCCAGACCGGCGCGGGCGTGCACACCAGCCCGGTCGCGTACGAAGTGGACGGTGAGCAGTACCTTGCCGTGTTCGCCGGCGGCAACGGCCTGCCGTACCCGGACATCCCCAGGGGCGACCACCTGTGGGCCTTCAAGCTCGGCGGCACCGTGCCGCCCGCGCCCGCGCCGGTGCCGCCGTCCAAGCGCAACCAGATCCGGGTGGCCGCCGTCGCCGGCACCACGGTGACGCTCGGCCGGGTGTGGGACGCCGCGGCGCAGGCGCCCGGCACCACCGAAAACCTCGTCTCGCAGAACGCGATGGCCCCGCAACACCTGCGCGTCCCGGTCGGCACGACGGTCACGTTCGTCAACCCGGCCGGAAACGCCTCGGCGCACGCCGCCGTGTCGTTCTGGGAGGACGAGTTCGACACCGGGGCGCTGCTGCCCGGGCAGTCGCACCAGCACACGTTCAACAAGCGCGGTGAGTACTTCTTCAACGACGCCATCTACCCGCAGAGCACCGGAAAGATCGTCGTCTACTAGTCGGAGGTCGCGATGAGGGGCCGGCGCTCACGGTGTGACCGCGGATCCCAGGAAGGTCGGCGCGATGCCGGGAGGCATCGGCCCCTTGTTGCGGCGACCCTGCTGGGTCTCCTCCCAGGCGTGTGCGAGGATCCCGACGCTACGGCCGAGCACGAACAGCCCACGCGCCAGCGGCGCCGGAAAGCCGAGCTCGCCGTAGACGATCGCGGTGGCACCGTCGACGTTCATCGGGACGGGCCGGTCGCGGCCCGCGTTCAGCGCCGCCTCCACCGCCTTCCCGGCGCGCAGAAACCCGCCCTCCACGGTGCCGCCGGCGACCGCCGCGTCCACAAGGGACAGAAGTGGCTCGCGGCGCGGATCGACGGTGTGGAACCGATGGCCGAAGCCGGGCAGGTACTTGGAACGGGTCCGCCAGGCCTCGACCGCCGCCGCGGCGGCCGCCTCCACGGGCTCGCCGCGGCGCAGCACGTCGGTCAGCAGCTCCAGGCACTGCTGGCCGGCGCCGCCGTGGGAGTCGCCGAGCAGGTTGACCCCGGTCGCGACCGCGTTGTTGAGCCCGATGCCGCAGGTCGCCGCGATCCGGGCGGCCGCGATCGACGGCGCGTGCGGGCCGTGGTCGACCGACGCCACGAGTGCCGCCTCCAGCAGCTTCACCTGGGCTTCGGTCGGTGGCTCGCCGCGCAGCATCAGCCAGATCACCGCCCCGAAGCTTGTCGTGCCGATGAGCTCCTGCACCGGATGGCCGCGCAGCTCGATCACCCCCGGCGCGATCCGGGAGACACCGGTGGCCCACCAGTCGGAGACGTCCTGCGGCGTGGTCATGCGGCTTCTCCGGAGGTGGCGGGGTGACGCAGGTCGGTGTTGTGCTGGCCGAGCAGCGGCGGCGGCGCGGTGGGGCGCAGCGGCCGCCCGTCGACGAGCACGCCGTTGCCGCTGACCCGCAGCGTCCGGGGCGACCCGTCCGGAAACGGCAGGTCGGTGAAGAAGCCCCGGTGCCGCAGCTGGTCCAGCTCGACCGCCTCCGGCACGGTCAGGATCCGGGCGGCCGGGACGCCGGCCCGGGACAGCAGGGTCTCCCACTCGGCCGCCGGCCGCGCGCGCAGCGCCGTGTTGAGCTCGGCGTTCAGCGCGGCGCGGTGACGCTTGCGGGCGTCGCGCGAGGCGAACCGGGCGTCGTGCACGAGGTCGTCCCGGCCGACCAGGCGGCACAGCGTCTCGAACTGCTCCTGCTTGTTGGCCGCGATGTTCAACGGGCCGTCCGCGGCGTCGAACGTGCCGGAGGGCGCGGCGGTGGCGTTCTGGTCGCCCATCGGCTCCGGCGGCACACCACTGACGAGGTAGTTGGAGACGGCCCAGCCCATGGCCGACAGCGAAGCCTCCAACATGGACACGTCGAGGAAGGAACCCTCGCCGGTGCGGGCCCGGCCGGCCAGCGCCGCGGCGATGGAGAGCGCGGCGACGAGCCCGCCGACCGAGTCGCAGACCGGAAACCCCACCCGCAGCGGGGCGGTGTCGGAGGTGCCGGTGATGCTCATCATCCCGGACAGCCCCTGGATGATCTGGTCGTACGCGGGGGCCTGGCTCATCGGGCCGGTCTGGCCGAAGCCGGAGATGGCGCAGTAGACGAGCCGGGGGTTGATCTCGCGCAGCCGGTCCCAGTCGTAGCCGATCCGGGCCAGCGTGCCGGCCCGGAAGTTTTCCAGCAGCACGTCCGCCTCGGCCAGCATGTCTTCGAACCGGGCGCGGTCGCCGGCCTCCTTGAGGTCCAGCTCCACCGACTTCTTCCCGGCGTTCTGCGCGAGGAACGAGGCGCCGATGCCCGCGTCGTTGAGCCCCGGCTCCGGGCCGAGGCTCCGCGCGAGGTCGCCGTGGCCGGGCAGCTCGACCTTGACCACCTCGGCGCCGAGCAGCATCAGCTGATAGCTGCAGTACGGCCCGGCGAGGACGTTGGTCAGGTCGAGGACCCGGACACCGCTGAGCGGTCGATCAGGCATTCGCACACTCCTTCGGAGGCACCGTGGTCAGGCGGGCGTCGCGAGGGGATGGTCGAAGCCCCGCTCGGACATGCGCGCCGCGACGCGCTTGAGGTCGTCGACGAACTCGGCGATCCGGTCGTCGGTGAAGCGGATCGTGGGGCCGCTGAGCGACAGCGCCGCGACGACGGCCACGGAGCGGCCGGTGACCGGCACCGCGACCGCGGACAGGCCCGGCTCCCGCTCTCCGGCGCTGGTGGCGTAGCCGGTCTTGAGCACCCCGTCGACCCACTCGCGCAGCGTGTCCACATGCGACTCCCCGTACGGCGAGCTGCGCGCCACGCGGGTGAGCAGCGCGGGGGAGGCGTCTCGCAGCAGCACCTTGGAGGACGCGCCGGCCCACATCGGCAGCTCGTCACCGACCTGCACGACGTGTCGCAGCGCCTGCGGGCTCTCCTGCTGCGCCACGCACACCCGGTAGATGTCGCGCGCCACGTACAGGTTGACGGTCTCCCGCTGGCGGGAAGCCAGGTCGCGCATCAGCTGCTGGGTCTCCGGGGGCAGCTCCCAGGCCCGGCGGGCCAGGTGCGCCCAGCGCCACAGGCCGGGACCGGCGGTGTACCCCTTGGTGGTGGCCCAGAGCAGGCCGACCTGCTCGAGCGTCTGCACCAACCGGATGACCGTGGTCTTCGCCAGGCCGGTCTCCTCGACGATCTCGCGGATGCTCACGACGGGCCGGGCGTCGGTCAGCAGCGACAGGATGTCCATGGCCCGCTGCACGCTGCGCACGCCGCCGGCCTCCGACGCGTCGGAGGCTTCCGACCGCGGTGTGGGTGCTTGGTGTTTGGTCACGGACTCCATGCTCTCGTGCCTCCCGGGACGGCTTCACATCCCCGTAACGGTTTCGGAACCGGCTATTGCCAGCGGGCCTCGCCGCCCGTACGTTACACCTAGTCCGTACAACGGTCCAGGAGTACCACTCAGTGGATCCCAGCTGGAGGAGGTGGAGGATGCTCGACAGCCCGATCGCGGAGGTTGGCTGCCTGGTAGCGGGGGAGTGGATCACGGCGGGCGAGCAATCCGAGCGAGCCGGCCCATGGGTTCGCGAAGTGGTCAGTCGGGCCCGTCAAGCGGACCAGGATCTTGTGAAAGCCGCGCGGGACTACGCCCGGCACGGCGCCCGTGCCGTCGCTCGGCTCGCCCCGGCCGACCGCGCCGCGGTGCTGGAGCGGGCCGCGTCGCTGGTCGCCGACCGGCGCGCCGACTTCGCCCGGCTGCTCGCGCTGGAGCTGGGCAAGCCGCTCAAGGACGGCCTCGGCGAGATGGACCGGGTCGCCGACACGTTCGCCGTCTCGGCCGCCGAGGCCCGCCAGGTCAACGGCGAGGTCCTGCCGGTCGCCGGCTGGGCCCGCGGGGTGGGCAACACCGCGTTCACCTACCGGGCGCCGGCCGGCGTGGCGCTGGCGATCACCCCGTTCAACGCGCCGGCCAACCTGCTGGCGCACAAGCTCGCCGCGTCGTTCGCCGCCGGCAACACCACGATCGTCAAGCCGCCACCGCAGGCCCCGGCGGTCTCCACCGCCCTCGTCGCGCTGCTCCTGGACGCCGGCATGCCGCCCGAGGCGGTGCAGGTGCTGCACGGCGACGCCCAGGTGGGTGCCGCGCTGTGCGCAGCACCCGAGGTGGCCGTCATCAGCTTCACCGGCAGCGCCGCCTCCGGCGCCGCGGTGGCTCGGGCCGCCGGCGCCAAGCGCCTCGTGCTGGAGCTCGGCGGCAACGCGGCCACCATCGTCTGCGAGGACGCCGACGTAGACCACGCCGCGGGCCTGTGCGCCCGCACCGGCTACAGCAACTCCGGGCAGAGCTGCATCTCGGTGCAGCGGGTGTACGTGCACCGGTCGCGGTACGAGCGGTTCGTCGCCGCGTTCACCAGCGCGGTGCGGGCGCTGCGGATCGGCGACCCCCTCGACGCCGACACCGACGTCGGGTCCATGGTGGACGACGCCGCGGCCGAGCGGGTCGTGCGGTGGACCGCGGAGGCGGTCTCGGCCGGCGCCACCGTCACCACCGGCGGGACGCGAGACGGTGCCACGGTCGTCCCGACGGTCGTGGCCGGCCCGCCCGCCGACGCCGCCGTCGTCACCGAGGAGGTCTTCGGCGCGTTGGTCAGCGTGTTGCCGTACGACGACTTCGACGCCGTCCTCGACACCTGCAACGAGAGCCGGTACGGGCTGCAGGCCGGACTGTTCACGTCGGACATCCGTCGCGTCGTCACGGCCTGGCGCGACCTGCAGGTGGGCGGCCTCGTCGTCAACGGCTCCTCCAACTTCCGCCTCGACCACGTGCCGTTCGGCGGGGTCAAGGAGTCCGGCTTCGGGCGCGAGTCGCCCCGCTTCATGATCGAGGACTACACCGTCGTCAAGACCCTGATGCTGCGCGGCATCTCGCTGTGGAGTGACCAGAAAGGACAGCCATGACCGCCGTCGGTGAACTTGTCGCGACCGGGGCGGAGGCGATGGTCGCGCAGCTGGAGTCCTACGGCGTCGAGTACGTCTTCGGCCTCTGCGGACACACCAACATCGCCCTGCTCGACGCGCTCGGCCGCAGTCGCGTCAGGTTTGTCATCAGCCGGCACGAGCAGGCCGCCGCGCACGCCGCCGACGGCTACGCCCGGGCCACCGGCAAGCCGGGTGTGCTGCTGACCCACGTCGGCCCCGGCCTGACCAACGCGGCCACCGGCGTCATGACCGCCGCCCTCGACTCGGTGCCGATGGTCGTCATCTCCGGCGACATCCCCTCGTACTACTACGGCCGGCACCCGCACCAGGAGGTCAACCTGCACGCCGACGCGGACCAGGCGGCCATCTTCCGCCCGTTCGTCAAGCGCGCGTGGCACGTGCACCACGCACGCGACCTGGCCCGCTTCACCGAGCGGGCGTTCTGGACCGCCACCTCCGGCCGGCCCGGCGCGGTGCTGCTCAACGTGCCGATGGACCACTTCTCCCGGCGGGCTCCCGCCGGGGCGTACCCGCTGGTCGCCGACGCGCCCGTGCCGGCACTGGCCAAGAGCGTGGCGCGGCGGATCGCCGAGGCCCTCGCCGGTGCGCGGCGGCCGCTGGTCTACGTCGGCGGCGGCCTGCGCCGCGACACCGGTGTCGCCGCCCTCCGCGCGCTCGTCGAGCACCTGGACATCCCGGTCGCCCACTCGCTGATGGCGAAGGGCACGCTGCCCGACGCGCACCCGCTGCTTCTGGGCATGCCCGGCTTCTGGGGCCTGGAGCTGACCAACGAGTACACCCGGGAGGCCGACGTCGTGCTCGCGCTGGCCACCCGCTTCGCCGAGACCGACGCCAGCTCGTGGGACCGCCGGCACACCTGGCAGTTTCCGCCCACCCGCCTCATCCAGATCGACCTCGACCCGGCCGAGATCGGCCGCAACTACCCGGTGGAGATCGGCGCGGTCGCGGACGTCAACCAGGCGGTCGAGGCGATCGCCGGCGCCGTGCCCGACCTGCGGCCCGAGCCGGTACGCCGGCCGGGCCTGCGCGAGCAGATCCGCGCGGCGCGGACCGCGCTCTTCACCGCAAGCCGGGCACGCGGCCGCAGCGACAACTTTCCGCTGCGACCAGAGCGCATCCTCACCGACCTGCGCGACGCGCTGCCCGCCGACGCCGTCCTCGTCACCGACGTGGGATGGAACAAGAACGGCGTCGCCCAGTGCTACGAGCTGCCCGAGCGGGGCAGGTTCATCACGCCGGGCGGCGCGTCCACGATGGGCTTCGGCCCGGCCGCCGCGGTCGGCGTGCAGATCGCCCAGCCGGACCGCACCGTCGTCGCGCTCGTCGGCGACGGCGGGATGAGCGCCCAGCTGCCGGCGGTGCCCATGGCCGTCGAGCAGGGCGCACCGGTGATCTTCGTGGTGATGAACAACATGTCGCACGGCACGATCTCCGACCTGCAGGCGAGCAACTTCGGCCGCAGCTTCGGCTGCGACTTCCTCGACCCCGACGGCGAGCCGTACAGCCCCGACTTCGCCGCCTACGGCCGGGCCTGCGGTGCCGACGGATACAGCGTCACGAGCGCGGCGGAGCTCGGCGTGGCGCTCCGCGCGGCGGTCGCGGCCCGCCGGCCGGCGGTCCTCGACGTACCGATGGTCAACGAACCCGTGCCGACCCCCGGGCACTGGAACATCAAGGACATCTACCAAGGCATCTTCGACTGAACCCACTCCCGAAACCCACGAGGTGATGTGTCATGTCCCTGTTCGCCAAACGACGTGTCGCCATACTGTCCACCGTGGCCGCCCTCGCGGTCGTGCTGGGCGCCTGCTCCGCCCCCGGTGAGGACGAGGAGTCCGGATCCTCCGGCGACGGTCCCATCAAGATCGCTGTGGTCGACGCCCAAAGTGGACAGCTCAGCTCGCTCGGCGCGTGGGAGCTCAAGGGCGTCAAGCTCGCCGTCGAAGAGTGGAACAAGGCCGGCGGCATCGACGGCCGGAAGATCGAGCTCGGCGTCTTCGACGACCAGGGCGACCCGACGGTCGGCACCAACCTGGCCCGCAAGATAGCCAGTGAGGGCTACATCGCGATGCTCGGCACGGCGGAGAGCGCGGTGACCATCGCGATGGCGCCGATCCTGCAGCAGGAGGGCATCCCCAACATCACCTCCGGCCAGTCGCCCGGCCTGGTGGCGGTGAAGAGCCCGTTCCTGTTCCTGAACGGCCCGACGAGCACCACGTACGACGAGACGCTCGCCAAGTACATCGTGGACACCAAGGGCCTGAAGAACATCGCGATGATCACCAACAACGGCTCGTTCGGCAAGGGTGAGCACGACGCGTTCACCAAGGCGCTCGCCAGCCGAGGTGTCAAGCCGGTGACCGACCAGGTCGTGACGACCGACCAGAAGGAGTTCAGCGCGGCGCTGACCGGCATCCGGCAGAAGAACCCCGACGTCATCTTCCTCGGCGCCGAGGAGGTGCAGTCCGGCCTGATCGTCAAGCAGGCCCGCGACCTCGGCATCAAGGCCGCGTTCGCGGGGGCCGCGCCGCAGGGCACGCCGGTGTTCCTCGACACGGCCGGCGCGGCCAACGCCGAGGGCACGATCGTCAGCTCGCCCTACCTGAGCAACGAGATCAGCGACGCGTCCAAGAAGTTCGCGGCCGACTACAAGGCGATGCACGGAGAGGACGCCGAGCTGCACGGCGCGAAGGCGTACGACGGCGCACAGATCATGCTGACCGCGCTGAAGAACAGCAACGTGGCCACGGGCAAGGATCTCGCCGAGGCGATCCGGGCCACCAAGCACGACGGGCTGCTCGGCGACTTCGCCTTCGACGAGACCGGCGTCGGCATCTTCGCCACCTCGATCGGCACCATCACCGGCGGCAAGCTCGTGGCCGCCGCCTCCTGAGGATGCCGTGATCCCGGGGCGCCCCCACGGCGCCCCGGGGTTTCCCACCCACAGCGTTTTCGGGTTCGCTCGCTTGTGCGGCGCTGAAGGCGACGTCTTCCTCCGCCACCCCGAAACCCCGACTGCGTCGGCGGGGCGGCTCCGTCCAGACGCCGCCGCGCCAACTCGCTCGCTCACAGGGAGAACCATGCAAGTCACCATCCAGACGTTCATCGGCGGGCTGAGCCTCGGCGCCATCTACGCGCTGGTCGCGATGGGCTTCTCGCTCGTCTACCGCACCATGGGGCTGGTCAACTTCGCGCACGGCAACGTCGTCATGATCGGCGCCTACTTCGCCTCCACGTTCTACCTGTCGGCGGAGCTGCCGTTCGCGCTCGCGATGGTGATCGCCCTCGTGGTGACCGGCCTGATCGGCATCGTCATCGAACGCGTGCTGCGTCCCTTGGAAAACAAGGACTTCGACCTGATGCTGATCGGCACGATCGGGTTCGGCATCGTCCTCGAAGCGCTCGCCATCATCATCTGGGGCGCTACCGGGCGGGCGGTGCCATCACCGGTGCCGGGCGCGCCGCTGGACGTGTTCGGCATCCGGATTCGCACCTACGACCTCGTCGTGCTCGCCATCGCCGCGGCCGCCACCGCCGTGCTGGTGCTCTTCCTGCAGCGCACCAAGCGGGGCGCTGCCATGCAGGCGGTCGCCATGGACCACCAGGCGGCCACCGCGGTCGGCATCCACGTCGGACGGAGCAACGCGATCGCGTTCATGATCGGCGCCGGGTTGGCCGCGCTCGCCGGCGGGCTGGTCGGCCCGCTGCTGTACGTGAGCCCGGCGATGGGCGGCACGCTCGGCATCAAGGGCTTCGCCGCGGCGATCCTCGGCGGCTTCGGCAGCATCCCCGGCGCGATCCTCGGCGGCCTGGCGATCGGCGTGCTCGACTCCTACGCCGCCGGCCACTTCCAGGGCTACTCGGAGCTGGTGCTGTTCCTCGTCTTCACCGTGATCATCATGGTCCGGCCGACCGGCATCTTCGGCGAGAGGACGGTGAACCGCGCATGAGATACCGCGTCGGCGGCATCGCCCTGCTCGGCATTGCCGCCTGGCTGCTGCCCTACCAGCTCGACTCGTACGCCATCCACGTGGTCAACGTGATGCTGCTGTACGCGCTGCTCGCCGTCGGGCTCGGCCTCGCGATGGGCATCGCCGGCCAGATCAACCTGGCCCAGGTCGCGTTCTTCGGGGTCGGTGCCTACGTCACCGCCATCCTCACCACCAAGTCCGGCTGGGGTTTCTGGACCGCGGCCGTCGTGGCCGTCCTCGCCGCCGCGGCCGTCGGCCTCCTCGTGGGTCTGCCCGCGCTGCGCATGCAGTCGCACTACCTCGGCATCGTCACGCTCGGGCTCGCGCTCGCGTTCACCAACTGGGTCACCAACTCCCAGCTGGCCGGGGGAGCCGAGGGCATCACCGGGATACCAAGGCCGGAGCTGCCCGGCGTCGACCTGTCCAGCGAGTACCTCTTCTACTACGTCGAGCTGGTCGTCTTCGCCGTGGCGCTGGCGTTCGGCATCTTCGTGGTGCGCACGCCGCTGGGCCGGCGGATGCGGGCGATGCGCGACGACGCCCTCGCCGCGGGAGCGGTCGGCGTCGAGGTGCCGATGCTGCGGATGACCGCGTTCCTGCTCGCCAGCGTCTACGGTGGACTCGCCGGTGTGCTCTACGCCGGCCTGATCCGCTACGTCGCGCCGGAGACGTTCAGCATCGCCAACATGTTCCTGCTGCTCGCCATGGTGATCATCGGCGGGCGGCAGAGCCTCGTCGGCTGCGTCGTCGGCGCGATAAGCCTCGCCCTGGTCCGCGAGCTGCTCGTCGACTACCCGACGTACGCGCAGGTCGCCTACGGCACGGTCGTCGTGCTCACCGTCGTGTTCGCACCCACCGGCCTGGCCGGCCTGCCCACCCGGGTGGCGGCACGGCTGCGCCGGCGCGGCGCCGCCACGGCCGGGTCGCTGCGCCCCTTCCAGCCGTACGAGGAGGGCCCGGCTCCCGAGGGAGGCGACCTGCTCGCGGTCACCGCGCTGAGCAAGCACTTCCGCGGCGTCAAGGCGCTCCAGGACGTCACGCTCACCGTGCCGACCGGCCAGATCCGCGGCATCGTCGGGCCCAACGGCTCCGGCAAGACCACACTGTTCAATGTGGTCAGTGGCTTCTACAAGCCGACCGCCGGGCGGGTGGTGATCGCGGGCCGCGACCTGACGAACGCCCGGCCGTACCGGCTGGCCCAGGCCGGCATCGCCCGCACGTTCCAAAACCTGCGCCTCTTCGCCGCGCTCACCGTGCGGGAGAACGTCCTCGTCGCCCTCGACCGCACCCGCACGCTCAGCAGCTGGCGGTACGCGCTGTGGCAGGTCGGCGTCTGGCGGCACGACCGGGCGTTGCGGCAGCAGGCGGACGCGATACTGGAGCGGTTCGGGTTGACCGACTTCGCGGACAACCTGCCCGGTGCCCTCCCGTACGGGATACAGCGCCGGGTCGAGGTCGCCCGGGCCATGGCCGCCGCGCCGCGGCTGCTGCTGCTCGACGAGCCGGCCGCCGGCCTCAACGGCGAGGAGGTGCGCCAGCTCGCCGAGATCGTCCGCTCGATCCGCGGCGCGGGCGTCACCGTCGTCGTCATCGAACACAACATGGGCCTCGTCATGTCGCTGTGCGACCGGGTGACGGTCTTCGCCAACGGCCGGATCATCGCGGACGGCACACCCGCCGAGGTGGCGGTGCAGCCGGACGTCGTCGAGGCCTACCTCGGCGACTCCACCGTCATCGAGGTGCCCAAGGAGGTGACGATATGACCGCTCTTGTGGTAGACGGGTTGTCTGTCCACTATGGTGGCGTGTGCGCGGCGCAAGACGTCGGGTTCACCGTCGCACCTGGACAGTCGGTCGGCATCATCGGGGCCAACGGCGCCGGCAAGACCTCCACGCTCAAGGCGCTGATGGGCCTCGTGCCCCGCACCGTGCGCTCCATCCGGTTCGGCGAGCACGACCTGACCCGCGTGCCCGGCCGCAAGATGGTCCGCTACGGCATCGGCTACGTCCCCGAGGGCCGGCACGTCTTCCCTGGCCTGTCGGTGGAGAAGAACCTGCTCCTCGGCGCGTACAGCCGGCCGTGGAAGGGCGCGACTCTCGACACCCTCGACGAGGTGTACACGCTCTTCCCGGTGTTGCGCGACATGCGCCAGCGGCTCGCCGGCGCGCTGTCTGGCGGGCAGCAGCAGATGCTCGCCATCGGCCGCGCGCTGATGTCGGCGCCGCGGCTCATGCTGCTCGACGAGCCGTCGATGGGCCTGTCGCCGAAGCTCGTCGAGGACATCGTCGGCGTGCTGCAGAAGCTCAACCGCGACGGGCTCGGCATCCTGCTGGTCGAGCAGAACGCCAAGCTGACCTTCGAGGTCACCACCGAGTGTCTCGTGATGGAAAACGGCGTCGTCGCCATGAACGGCACCTCTGAGCGGCTGCGAGAGGACCCGCGCGTCAGGCAGATATACCTCGGCCTCTGACCGCCTACGCGGCAGGCTGTCGCCGCGCCCGGTCGAGATGCGCGCGGGTGGCGGCGATGGCCATGCGGGCGTGCTCCTTGCCGCCGACCTGCGCCACCAGCGTCGCCCGTGGGATCTCCAGCGCGTACGGGAGGCCGGGCGGCAGGGCGGCGAGGATGCCGTGCACGTCGATGCCGCCCTCGCCGGGAAACAAGCGCTCGAAGCGGGCCGTGTGGATGATGCCCTCGATCGAGGCGGGCACGGCGGCCGGCGCGTCGCAGACGTGCGCGAAGTGGAACCAGCCGGCCGGAAGGCCGCGGAGGTCGGCGACGCTCGATCCGGAGCGGGCGAAGTGCAGCAGGTCGACCAGGATGCCGGCGTTGGGTTGGTCGGCCGCCCGCAGGACCCGGGTCGCCTCGGTGAGGTCGGGCGTCTCCGTCCACGATGGAAACTCGAGGCTGACGGTCAGGCCGAGCGGGCGGGCCAGCTGGCACAGCTCGGCAAACCGGTCGATCTTCCGGGTGCGGTCCGGGTCGGGCAGCTGGGCGATGACGTGGCGCGCGCCGAGCTCCGCGCCCGCCTCGAGAACGCGAACGAAGTCGCGCGGCTCCTCGCGCGGGCTGATCCGGGCGAGCTCGATGTCGAGCACCTCGATGCCGGTGGCGGCCAGGCGCACCTTCGTCGTCCGCATCAGGGCCGGGTCGGTGGCGAGCGGGTAGTGCGGCTCCTGCGACGTGACCCGGGTCAGGCGGAGGCCGACGTACCGGTAGCCGGCCTCCGCGGCGGCCTCGACGAGCTCGGGTGGCGACAGGCTGAGCGCGGTCAGGTGCGCCAGCGAGTAGTCACGTGTGTCCTGGGCACCTGAGTGCTCCCGCAGGGCGATGAGCCGGCGCTGCCGGTGCGCGGCCATCCGCACCGGGATGCTGTTGGCCGCGCCGTAGCCGGCGTAGCCGCCGATCCGTTGCACCACCTCGAAGAACACGCGCGAGCCCAGCATCTCCGTGTAGAAGTGCAGGTACTCGCCCTGGTCGTCACGGTCGTAGAGGATCGAGTGCTCGCGCAGGGCCGCCAGCACGGGCGGCGGGGGCGCGAGGCGGGCGTCCAGGTCGTCGTAGTAGTTGTCGGGGATCTTCAGCAGCGGAGCGCCGAGGCGGCGCATGGCCGTGGCGGTGGCGATCGCGTCGTCGGTGCTGAACGCGATGTGCTGCGGCTCGGGTATAGCCGGGGCCCAGGCACCGCGGCGCAGGGGCGCCGTGTTGAGGGTGATCCGGACCCGGTGGCCGGGATCCGTGGCGGCCCGGCTGCGGATCAGGCCGAACGGCGCGGCAAGCTCGGTCGTGGTGCCGGAGCGCAGGCCGAGCACCGAACGGTAGAAGAGCGCCACCTGGTCGAAGTCGTCCACCGACTCGGTCAGCGAGATGTGGTCGGTGCCGGCCACCAGGCCGTCGGAGCGCGGCGTCCGTCCAGTGGGGACGAAGTCGTGCAGCCAGCCCTCGTCCTCCGCACCGGTGCGGCAGAAGAATACCGCCGTCCCGTCCGGGGCGGCCACCGAGCTGAGGTCGGCTTCGTCGGGCTGACGCACGCGGGGGAGCACCGGTGCCATCAGCCGCTGCGCCCGGACGGCGGAGGCGGTCGGGTCGGTGCTCTCCACCGCCACCGCGCAGATCGCCGCCGTACCCGAGGGGACCGTCCTCTGTGGTGCGGAGTTGAGCAGGATCCGGGCGTCTCCCTGCTGCCACAGCTGGACCGGCTTGGAACGGTGCTGTCCACAGTGGGTGAAACCAAGCGCGGTCAACGTGTGCGCGACGACCGGTCCGGAGACCTCGTCGACGGCGAGCTCGGTGAACACGAGGCCACCCAGCCGGGGCGGCGCGGGCAGGCTGGCGCCGGTCTGCTGGCGGTCGAGTGACTCCCGCAGCACCAGCAGCGAACGCATCCCGTCGATCGCGGCCTGCCGCGGGTCCGCCTGGCGGTACACGTCGTTGAACACCTCCAGCGCCCACGGGCCGGTGTATCCGGTGGTCATGACGTGCCGCGCGAAGCCGGCGAGGTCGAACGAACCAAGGCCCGGAAACAGCCTGTGGTGCCGGCTCCACTCCACCACGTCCATCTTCAGCCGGGGCGCGTCGGCCAGTTGCAGGTGGAAGATCTTCGACCCGGGCACGACGCGGATGCCGGCGGGGTCGTCGCCGCGGGACAGCACGTGGAAGCTGTCCAGGCACAGGCCGAGTGCGGGATGGTCGGCGTGGCGCACGATCCGCCACGCGTGCGCGTACGTGTCGACGAAGCGGCCCCACGCCAGTGCCTCGTAGGCGATCCGCAGGCCGCGGCCGGCCGCCCGCGTGGCCAGCTCGTGCAGCTGCTCGGCGGCGAGGTCGTCGTCGTCGACCGCCTCCGCGGACACCGACGAGCAGACCAGAAGCGTGCCGGCGCCGAGGCGTTCCATCAGGTCGAGCTTGTGTTCGGCCCGGCGCAGGTTGGCCCGGAAGACCTCGGGCGGGACCGACTCGAAGTCCCGAAACGGCTGGTACAGGTCGATCGAGAGGCCGCGCCGCGCGCACTCCCGCCGCACCCGCTCGGGTGACCAGTCCGAGGCGACGAGGTCGTCCTCGAAGAGCTCCACTCCCGTGAAGCCGGCCGCCGCCGCGGCCGCCAGCTTGTCCTCCAGCGTCCCGGAGAGGCAGACCGTGGCGATGCCCAGGCGTGGCGGCATGGCAGGCGGGGCGGTGGGTCCGGTCTCGGAGACCTGTGCGGCGGTGAGCATCGCGATCTGCCCTCCTGGTCTTGCGTCATCGAGAGCGCCTAATGTACGAACTAGTACGTTAGTTATACGCGCTCAGCCTGGTCATCGGAAAGACCGAGTCGAAGGGCATCGCCATGCAGAGGATGGATCGACGTCGCGTGCTTCGAGGAGCCGGCGCCCTCGCGGTAACCGCGGCTCTGGCGCCGGAGGTGGTCACCACACCGGCCGCGCACGCCAACGGAAGGGGAGAAGAGGCGCGCCCGCTCGACGGCCGCCCGCTCCCGGCCTACGACTACACGCGCGCCAACAAGCTTCCGAAGGAGATGGCCGGCTACTGGACGAAGTCGTTCGACGTCAGCGGCCGGGCGCGCACCGCGAAGGTCTACATCTCACCGGAGACACCCATCCGCTCCTATTACACGGTCGTCGCGGTCCCAGACGGCGTCAGCACGGCCGACTTCCTGCGACGGTCGTCGTGGTTCGACGTCGCGCGGCGGCGGCAGGAGGGCGTCTTCGTCCTCGAGCCGGGCGCGGACGGCTGGGGCGACCCGGCGAGCGAGGCCGCCTACGTCGAGCAGGCCATGGCCTTCTACCAGAGCAACGGCTACTTCTCCATCTTCGGCGAGCACTACCTCGTCGGGTACGGTGCCGGCGCACCCGCCCTCGAAGCGTGGGCGGTCGCGCATCCGCTGCGCGTCATCAGCCAGGCCTACGTCGACTCGCCCGGCCTGAGCGCCGCGTACCTGAGCTCGTACGCGGCACGGGAGTTCAGCGGCGACACCGAGGGCACGTACACCGACGTCGTGTTCCCCGAGGGCTTCGACCTGATCCGCTACGACGAGACGGTCCTGCCAACCTGGTACGTCAACCCGGACCAGCGGTCGATCGGCCCGAGCCTGTCCTACTGGAAGCGCGCCAACGACACCGCCGCCACCGGCGAGAGGCACGGCACGCTCGGCACCGTCTACAAGCAACGCCGCGGATCCGGCCGGTGGATGACCTCCTACGCCGGGCCGATATCCCAGGTCGCGGTCCACAGTCGACAGACCAGCACGAGCCGGATCGTCGACTTCCTCACCGCGTACACCCGCTATGAGAACTACTTCGCCTACGGAAACCAGCTCTTCGAACGCGCCGACTACGCCAAGCTCGGCGTCCAGGTGCGCACGATGACGGTCGAGGGCTTCGTCCGGGAGTACCTCGTCTACGTCCCCAGATCCGCCCGCCGCCTGTGGCACGGCAAGGCGCCGGTCGTGTTCGTGTGGCCGGGCAACAGCCAGACCGACAAGGTGTTCTTCGACGCCGCCCAGTGGTGGAAGGTCGCCGAACGCGAGGGATGCGTGCTCGTCACCATCTGCGAGCAGTACAGCAACACGTCCGTCTCGGTCAGCCACCGCGACTCGGTCGCGTTCTTCCGCCAGCTGCGCGACGTCATGACAAGCGAGTACCCGGTCGACCCGACGAGGTTCTACTCCACCGGACAGTCCGCCGGCAGCTCGGTGACGCAGACCCTGGCGATCGCCTTCCCGGAGTACTTCGCGGCCGTAGCCTCGACATCCTTCACCGCCGCCCCCAATGCCGCCGGCACCGTCACCCTCGACGGCGTCGCGTATCCGGCGAGCACCCGGACGATCCCCAACTACCAGATCTACGGCTACGGCGACCTGGGCTTCCTCGCCGGCGGACTGTGGGACGACACGCAAAACAGCCTCGACACCTGGGCCCAGCACCACCTGCGACTCAACGGCCTCCAACTCTCCGATGTGGACACGCAAGCCGGCGTGCGCAGCGGCTGGCACGACCGCTTCCAAACCTGGACCTGGCACGCCCGCGGCACCCACGTCCCGGTGCTGAAGCTCACCAAGAACCTCTACCGCTCGCACAACACGATGCCCGAGGAGTCGCCCCTGATGTGGGACTTCCTCAAGCACTACAGCCGCGAGACCGACGCCCGGGGCAACGTGACCCGCTACTACAGCCCGTCTGCCTTCCACCATCGCGGCGACAAGCTGAAGCTGAGTTCAACTTAGAGGCTTTGTCCCGGGTCCGCGTCAGCTGCGGACCGCCGCTCCCGCCGGAGACCGCGGAGGCCGGCGGCTCGCGGGGCGAGCCGAAACCCCCGACCTCCGCTGCCGGCTCCGCGCGACAAACCCACTAGCCACAGCGCCGCGGCGGGTGGCAAGGTGAACGCTGCCAGAAACACGCCACCGGCCCACTCGTCGCGCCAAACCCAGTCCGCGAAGAACAAGATCAGGCTCGTTGGGATGGCCAGAGTCACGACGGCAGCCAACTCGACGGCACCCTCCCAGCCCCGAGAGCCCCGCGCGTGACGCCCGCTCACGATCCCTCACGCCGGCGGCGATGCTTGATCACCACCTCAGTACAGCACCCCACCGCCAAGGCTGTGTCTCAGGAGGTGGCGTCGATGAGGCAGCGGCAGGCCAGCAGGCCACGGTCGAGGTCGGCGAAGGCCTGGTATCGACGCCCTGGCCGGCGATCCGCACTTTGATGCCGCGGCGGCGGACCTCGGCGCGCAGCGTGTGCTGGGTCGCATGCCTTGTCCACGTGGAGCTTGGCCGGCCGCCGACGCGGCCGCCCCCAGCGCCCAGGGCCTCGGCAAGGTGGAGGAATGTCCTGATTAGACATGCCCGGCCCAGGACGCGCGCCTGGTGTTGTGGTGGGACGGGAACAGGTACGGCTTCCCGTGATCATTTGGGTGTCGAGTCCAACGATCATGGTGGGATAGCCGTGCCCGCGTCTGTATCTTCTCCTGTCGCTCGTCTGGCCGCGCATCGGGTACCCGACCAGCCGGTTCCCGTACCCTCCGGTGACCTGCTGACCTACCTGGCCCAGGTGCCGGACCCACGCGATTGTCGTGGCCGGTGGCACGAACTGCCCGGGCTGCTCGCGGTCGCGGTCTGCGCGGTCCTGGCCGGAGCGAAGTCGTTGGCCGCGATCGGGGAATGGGCCGCCGACGCCCCGGCGGCGGTGCTGCGGACGCTGGGAATCCGCGCCGATCCCCTCACGGGTGTGATCCGCCCGCCCGACGAGGCGACCGGTGCGTCGGGTGCTGGCCGGCGTCGACGGCGACGCCCTCGATGAGGCGGTGGCCGCGTGGCTGGCCGGCCACGCGGTACCCGACCCGGCCACGACTAGCGGCGGGCCCGGCCCGGCGCGGGCGATCGCGGTGGACGGCAAGACCTTGCGCGGCAGCGGCCCGGCCGGCGCCCAGGTCCACCTGCTCGCCGCGATCGACCACACCAGCCGGCAACTGCTCGGCCAGCGGCAGGTGGACGGCAAGAGCAACGAACTGTCCGCCTTCCAACCGCTGCTGGCCGGCCTCGACCTGGCCGGCACAGTCATCACCGCGGACGCGCTGCACACCCACCGCGAACACGCGTACTGGCTGGTCACCGACCGTCGGGCGGCGTATATCTATGTCGTCAAGCGGAATCAGCCGACCCTGTACCGGCAGCTCAAGGCGCTGCCCTGGACGAAGATCCCGGTACAGGCCGAAACCCACGACCGTGGACACGGACGCTACGAGATCCGCCGCCTGCAATCCGGCTGACCCGCAAGGTCCGTAACCAGCGGACCGGCAGATGGCGCACTGTCACCGTCTACGCCGTCACCAGTCTCACCGCCGCCCAGGCCAGCCCCGACCAACTCGCCGGCTACATCCGCGGCCACTGGAACATCGAAGCCCTCCACCACATCCGCGACGTCACCTACCGTGAGGACGCCTCCCAGATCCGCACCGGCAACGCACCACGAACCATGGCCAGCCTGCGCAACCTCGCCATCGGTGTCCTCCACCACGCCGGACACACCAACATCGCCAAAGCGTTACGCAGCAACGCCCGCGACTACCTACGCCCCCTCGCCCTACTCGGCATCACCTAACCGAAAAGGACATACCACTACCTTGCCGAAGGCCCTGCCCCAGCGCCAGACAAGTATCCATCTGGGACACGCCCTAAATTCGGCACGATCGACCACCGGGCGGGGCAGCGAATTCGCACTGCGTGCGGGACAATCAATATATGCGGCAGCTTCAGTTGTTCACCTCGTCCGCACTTGCCGAAATGCGCGACCGCACCGCGGCGCGTAACTATTCTCCCGCAGCTGACGAGTTTCGTCGTGAGCATGAGCGCCATCGCGCGTGGGGTCTGATCCAGCGCACGGTCGGCGTCGGCGTCTGCTTCGCCTCCGCGCCGGCTCCGGTGACTCACCGGCGAGCGCGCAGCAGAGCCGCCCACCAGAGTCGAGTCGACACTCGCCCTCGCCCTCGCCCTCGCCCTCGCCCTCGGCGCCCGCGCCCGTTGAGCCCGCCCGACGCCCGACGCCGAGCAGAAAGACCCCGACCAGCCAAGAGTCCGCACGTCACGGCTTGGCCGCCGCCGCTGCAGCGGCACCTGCCGGCCGTGCGGCACCTGCCGGGCAGCGCAGCAGTCGCGATCACGCCGAGCCGTCTCAGCGGCCGGCATCCACGGCGAATAGGCCCGCGCCAGCCAGATCGTCGCTTTGTCCACCATCACCCGCATCGGGGCAGACAGTCCCTGCCCTCCGACTTAGACCGCGCCAATCGGTGGCGAATCGCGGGCTGGCCGACATTTCCGTTTACGTCGCGCTGAGATTGGAGATTCGTCGTCCGGATATCTCGCCGAGGCTGCGTGGAAAGCGCGAGTCAGCTATCGATCCCGGGTCGGCGGAAACATTCCGACCGCGGGGAGAATGCGAGTGGAAGACCCTCACTTGTCGACCGTGCGGCAGGTCGTCCCTCGCGGGACCGCGGTGGGCATCCCGGTGGCGCTGTCGCCCGTGCGGCGGCCAGCCTCCGCGGACCGATCGACGAATACGCGGCCCGACGGGGCGTTCGACCGAACACGCGGCAGGTCCTCGCCCAGCCGCACCCGCAGTCGACGAGCGCGCGCGATGGCCGCTGCTCGCTTGGCCGCAGCCCACGTCGGCGCGTGCGATGGTCGGTGCTCGCCTGGCCGTACCCCGCTGTTGGCGAGGGCGCGCGATGGCCCGTGCTCGCCTGGCCGCAGCCCGCCGTCGGCGATGGCGGTGGCCGGCAGCCGCGGTTTAGGTTTCAAGAGTCTCCAGCGCGCTTAGCGGGATGGGTGTCGCGATTGGACGGTCGGCGAAGGGGCGGAGGTCGGCTTCGGTGAGTGGGTGGCCGGTGTGGCGGGCGGTTAGGCAGGCCGTGGCGAAGCCGCATACGCGTCCCTGGCACCAGCCCATGCCTGGCCTTGCCAGTAGCTTGACGGTGCGGGCGTCGGTCGCGCCGAGATGTTCGACGGCTTGGCGGATGGTGCCGGCGTCCACCTCCTCGCAGCGGCAGACGAGGGTGTCGTCGGCGCAGGTGTCTAGCAGGGTTGGTGGGATCGGGTAGGTGCTGTGCATGGCGGTGGCGAACGCGCGGAGTCTTGTGCGGCGCCGCCGGAGTGCGCGGTCGTCTTGGGTGGTGGCGCCTAGCGAGGCGGCCGCGGCCTGGCCGGCGATCGTGCCCTCGACCGTGGCCAGGTCGGCGCCGCCGATGCCGGTGGATTCGCCGGCCGCCCAGATGCCGGCGATGCTTGTCGCCTGGTGTGTGTCGACGGCGACGACGAGGCTGGCGTCGGTGTCGAGCCGGGTCGCGCAGCCGGCCTGGAGCGGCAGGTCCAGCTGCGGGGTGAAGCCCCAGCCGACGGCCAGCGTGTCGCATGGGATGTGCCGGGTGCGGCCGTTGTGCCCTAGTTTGGCGATCTCCACGCCGGTGAGGCGGTCGGTGCCGGTGGCGCGGACGACGATGTGCCGGTGTCGCACCGGGATCCGGTGCTGGAGCAGGCGCCGGGCGTATCCGGCCGCCTCGCCGAGCTTGCCGACCGCGGTGGGCCAGGCCCTCGGCGAGCGGGTGAAGCCGAGTGGGGTGTTGGCCTCGACGACGGCCGCGACCTCGACGCCGTAGCGGGCGAGGCCGGTGGCGACCGGTAGCAGGAACGGTCCGGTGCCGGCCACCACGGCGGTCTGGCCGGCCGTTACCAGGTGTCCTTTGAGGAGAGACTGCGCCCCGCCGGCCGTGATGACGCCGGGCAGGTCCCAGCCTAGAAACGGCAGCTGCCGGTCGTAGGCGCCGGTCGCGAGGACGACCCGCCGGGCGTACACAGTGGACGTCTCGGTGGGGGACTGCTGGCGGGGCTCGGCGCCGAGCTGGCAGTGCAGCGTCCACCGGTCGCCGGGGAGGATGGCCCACACGTGGTGCGACGGCAGACGGAGCAGTCGCCCGCTGGCGGTCTGGTCGGCCAGCCGCTCGCGGGTCGCGGCGAACCCGCGCCAGCCATGATGCAGCGCCTCCGGCTGAAACGGGCCGGCGCCGGGAGCGGGCGACCGCCAATACTGGCCGCCGGGGCGTGGGGCCGCGTCCACAAGGGCGACCGTGACGCCGGCCTCGGTCGCGGCGAGCGCGGCGGCGAGACCGGCGGGGCCGGCGCCGACCACCGCGAGGTCCACCGTGTGTCGGGTCATCGGCCGGTCCCCCGCTGGGTGCGGACGTCGTCGCCGGGTGTCGCGACGACGAGGCAAGCGCGCAGCGACGGGCGCCCGTTGACGGTGACGAGGCAGTCGAAGCAGATCCCGATGCCGCAGAACAGGCCGCGGGGTCGCTGCCCGTGGCGGGTGGTCCGCCAGGACCGGACGCCGGCCGCGGTGAGCGCGGCGCCGATCGTCCAGCCTTCCCGGCACTGGATGGGAACGCCGTCGAACACGATCTCAAACGCGTCGGTGCTGGCCATCGGAGTCCTCGGAGGTGAAGCGGTCGGGGCGGAACGGGCGCGTGTCGAGGTCGGGCGGCTCGCCGGCCAGGCCCTGGGCGACGAGGTGGGCCGTGCCGAGAGACAGCCCGATGCCGGCGCCCTCGTGCCCGCAGGCGTGGTGGAGCCCGGGTGCGCGCGGGTCCGGGCCGATCACCGGCAGGTGGTCGGGGCAGTAGGGCCGGAAGCCGCGGTAGGCGCGGATCACCGCGATGTCGCGCAGCACCGGGAAGAGCCGGACCGCGCCGGCCGCGAGCCGCCGCAGGGCCATCATGGACAGTGCGGGGTCGAAGCCGACCCGTTCCCGGGTGGCGCCGATGAGCACCGTGCCGGACCTCGTGCCTTCCACGACCGCCGAATGCTGGAGCGCGGCGGAGTCGCTGGCCACGTCGGCGACGTAGTCGGCCAGATAGACCTTGTGGCGGACGAGGGCCGGGAGTGGTTCGGTCACGAGGATGAACCCGCGCCGCGGCGCCACCGGGACGTCGACGCCGGCCAGCGCGGCTACCTCGCCGGCCCAGGCGCCGGCGGCGTTGAGCACCGCGCCGGCCGGGATGTCGCGCCGCGCGGTGCGCACTCCGGTGACGCGCCCGCCGTCGCGCAGGAAGCCCGTCACCGCCTCGTGGGCCGACACCGTCGCTCCTGATTGGCGGGCCAGCCGCAGCAGGTGCGCGGCGGCGAGCATCGGCTGGACCTGCATGTCCTGCGGGTAGCGGTAGCCGCCGGCGAGACCCTCCGCCAGGTGCGGCTCGTGCTCGTGCAGCCGTGCCGCCGGCACCGGCTCGGCGTCGACACCGGCGGCGCGCTGCTCGGCCGCCAGCGTGTCGAGGCCGTCCAAGGTGGACGGTGTGGTCGCGACCACGAGGCCGCCCTTGGTCTCCAGCTCGACCGCCCCGCCGAAGGTGCCGCCGCCGAGCGGCAGGTCGGCCATCGCCAGCCATTGGCGGGTGGAGAGCAGAGCGAGGTCGAGCTCCGGACCGGGCGCCTTGTCCGATACGAGGATGTTGCCCTCGCCGGCGCCGGTGGTGCCGCCGACGATCGGCCCGCGCTCGACGACCGTGACCGACATGCCGGCCCGGGCGGCCCGGTAGGCGCAGGCGGCCCCGACGATGCCCGCCCCGATGACCACGAGGTCCATGCACCGCTCCCTGGGAAGTCGTCTCGTTGACGGGGGCAGTTGCAGTGTGACATTGTACTGACATCTTGTCGAGGCGGAGGAGAGCGGGCATGCGGCGACAAAAGCCCTGGCACGGGGTGCTGGTGGCCACGGCCCTCCCGATGGACGAGCGGCTCTCGGTCGACCTCGACCGTTACGGCGAGCACGTCCGCTGGCTCGCCGCGGAGGGCTGCCACGGCGTGGTGCCCAACGGCTCGCTGGGGGAGTACCAGACGCTGACCGAGCCGGAGCGGCGCGCGGTGCTCCGCACGGCGGTCGAGGCGGCTCCGGAGGGCTTCACGGTGATGCCGGGCGTCGCGGCATACGGCGCCCTGGAGGCGCGCCGGTGGGCCGAAGACGCGGCCGAGGTCGGGTGTGTCGCGGTGATGCTGCTCCCGCCAAACTCCTACCGGGCCGACGAGCGCGCGGTCGTCGACCACTACCGCGAGGTGGCGAAGGCCGGCCTGCCCGTCGTCGCGTACAACAACCCGATCGACACCAAGGTCGACCTCGTCCCGGCGCTGCTGGCCGAGCTGCACGCGGAGGGGCTCATCGTCGGCGTGAAGGAGTTCACGGGCGACGTGCGCCGCATCTACCAGATCGCCGAGCTGGCACCCGAGCTGGATGTGATCGCCGGCTCCGACGACGTGGTGCTCGAGCTCTGCGTCGCCGGGTCGCCCGGCTGGATCGCCGGCTACCCCAACGCGCTGCCGCACTCGTGCGTGCGGTTGTTCGACCTGGCGGTCGCGGGAGACCTGGCCGCCGCGCTGCCGCTCTACCGCACGCTGCACCCGTTGCTGCGGTGGGACTCGAAGGTCGAGTTCGTCCAGGCGATCAAGCTGTCCATGGACATCGTCGGGCGATACGGCGGGCCCTGCCGGCCGCCGCGCGTGCCGCTGACCGGCGAGCAGCGGCAGGTCGTCCAGACCGCCACCGAGAAGGCGGTCGCGGACGGATGCCGGTAGAGACGTTCGACGCGGTCGACTCGCACACCGAGGGGATGCCGACCCGCGTCGTCACCAGCGGCGTCGGCGTCATCCCGGGGGCCACGATGGCCGAGCGGCGCCAGCACTTCGTCGACAACCTCGACCACATCCGCCGGCTGCTGATGTACGAGCCGCGCGGGCACGCGGCCATGAGCGGCGCCATCCTCCAGCCGCCGACCAGGCCGGACGCCGACTGGGGCGTCGTGTACATCGAGGTGAGTGGCTGCCTGCCGATGTGTGGCCACGGCACCATCGGCGTCGCGACCGTGCTCGTGGAGAAGGGCATGGTGCCGGTCACCGAGCCGGTCACCACGATCCGGCTCGACACGCCCGCCGGCCTCATCGTGACCGAGGTGGCCGTCCACGATGGACGCGCCGAGTCGGTGACCTTGCGCAACGTCCCTTCGTACGTCGAGGCGCTGGACGCCACGGTCGAGGTGCCCGGCCTCGGTCCGGTCACCCTCGACGTCGCCTTCGGCGGCAACTTCTACGCGATCGTGGAGCTCGATCGGCTCGGCATCCCGTTCGCGCCCGAGGACGCGCGCGCCCGGCAGCGGATGCTCGACGCCGGACTGTCCATCATGGACGCGGTGACCGAGCGGCTCACGCCCGTACACCCGGAGGACCCGCGGATCGCCGGCTGCCACCACGTGTACCTCGCGGCGCCCGGCTCCGACGCCAGGCACTCCCGCCACGCGATGGCGATCCATCCCGGCTGGTTCGACCGCTCGCCCTGCGGCACCGGCACCTCCGCCCGGATGGCGCAGCTGCACGCCCGGGGTGAGCTACCGCTGCACACCGACTTCGTCAACGAGTCCGTCATCGGCAGCCGCTTCGTGGGCCGGCTGCTGGAGACCACCACTGTCGCCGGGCGCCCCGCAGTGGTGCCGACCATCACCGGGCGGGCCTGGATCACCGGCACCGCGCGGTACGTGCTGGATCCCACCGACCCGTTCCCCACCGGATTCCTGCTGTGACCCCGAAGGAGAGCGTGGACCGTGGCTTCGAGCTGCCCGCGCTCGACGCCCGCCCGACCGTGCGCGGCCAGGTCATCCACGCGCTGCGGGCCGCGCTCGTCGCGGGGCAGATGCGGCCGGGTGAGGTGTACAGCGCGCCCGTCCTCGCCGCGCAGCTCGGCGTCTCGGCCACGCCGGTGCGCGAGGCGATGCTGGAGCTGGCCAAGGAAGGCCTGGTGCTCGCGGTCCCCAACAAGGGCTTTCGGGTGCGCGAACTCTCCGACCAGGAGCTCGACGAGATCACCGAGATCCGCATGCTGCTGGAGGTGCCGACGACCGTCCGCGCCGCGACCGTCGCCACGGCTGGCGACCTGACCCGGCTGCGCCCGCACGCCCAGGCCATCGTCGACGCGGCCGAGCGCAAAGACCTCATCGCCTACCTCGACCACGACCGCCGCTTCCACCTCGACCTGCTGGCCCTCGCCGGCAACGAGCATCTTGTATCGCTGGTGGGCGAGCTGCGTTCGCGATCCCGGCTCTTCGGCCTGCGGCAGCTCGCGGACGCCGGCGAGCTCGGCCCGTCCGCCCGCGAACACCCGCAGATGCTCGACCTGATGGAGGCGGGCGACACGAAGGGCCTGGAGCGCTTGATGCGCCGCCACATCGCCCACCTGCGCGGCACGTGGGCCGGCCGGGCGGCGGCGCCGGTCGCCGCCGTCGTGGACCCGTAGGGTCGCGGCGCAGCCGCTGGGGTGGGTGACCAGCGGCGGACGGGTGAGGCCGCGGGAGCGACGGTCTGGACCACGGCGGACATCGCGGTAGCTCAAGAATTTGCGGGTTATTCGGCGGGGGTCGGTGGGGGGACGAGGCGGCGGGCGACCTGGAGGTCGGTGATCAGGACGTTGACCCAGCCGCCCAGGAGGGCGGCCTTGATCGCGGTGGTCTTGCGGGTGCCGCCGGCGACGGCGACGCGGCGGGGGATAGCGCGCAGGCGGGTGGCGGTGATGCCGAGCACGCGATCGTCCAATGCGGACTCCAGGTGCTTGCCGGACTCGTCGAAGAAGCGGATGCACACGTCGCCGACCGCGCCGGCCTCGCGCAAAGCGGGCAGCTCGTTTTCGGCGAACGCGTTGCCGCTCTCGCGCAGCAGCGGAGACGGCTCGACGCTGCCGATGCCGACCAGCGCCATCGTCAGGTCGTCGCAGGCGCGTAGCACCGGCTCGATGTTGGGGTCGGTGACGAACATCTGCCGCATGTCGCCGGAGGCGAGCAGGCCGGGGGCCTGGAGGTAGACGGCTTGGGCGCCGGTGAGCGCGGCCAGCCGGCCGGTGATGCGGGTGGCCTGGGTCTGCGCGGTCACGTTGCCGACGCCGCCGAGCATCTGCACGACCTGGTCGGCCACCGGCGTCGGCCGCGAGTGCATGGCCTCAACCGTGGCGAGGATGGTGGAGCTCCACGAGGAGACGCCGATGCGCTCGCCGCCCATGAGGGTCGTCTCGAGGTAGACCGCCGCCGCCGAGCCGAGCGCGCGCATGACCTGGTTTTCGTCGGCGTGGTCGTCGGTGTCGGCGACGATGACCTCGGTCAGCCCGAACTCCTCCTCGATCTGCTCTTCGAGGTCGGCGTACACGCCGCGGGGGGCGTTGACCGTCGTGCGCACGATGCCGAGGTCGACCGCGCGCTTCAGCAGCCGCGAGACCCTGGGCTGGGAGATGTGCAGCTGCTGGGCGATCTGCGGCTGGCGCATGCCCCGCTCGTGGTACATGCGCGCCACCTTGGTCAGCAACCGGATGTGGTCGGTCGAGACCTCGTCCAGAGCGTTCTCTGCCAACTTTCGGCCCTCCTGGGCGTCTTTCATGCCGTCACCGGAGCCGGCGCGCAGCTAGGAGAATATCCATTCAGCCCCGGATTGGTTAGCCGGCGATGTTGCCAGCTCGTGTCATTGACATTGCCGAGAGGATCATCTTACGGTGTTGGTTATGTCGGGTCAGGAGCGAATAGATATGCGGATGCCGGTCTTCGGAGCGGGGATCTGGCACTTCGGCCGGTACGTCGACCGGTACGCCACGGACGGCTACGGGCCGCCGGTGAGCACCCTCGAGGCGATCGGGCTGGCCGGCCAGGTCGAAGACCTGTCGGTGGTCGACATGACCTACCCGTTCGATCCGGCCGGGCTCTCCGTCGAGGAGGTGGGTGCCGCCCTCAAGCAAAACGATCTTCGTGCCATCGCCGTGACGCCGGAGATCTACACCCGCCGGTTCAGCCGGGGCGCGTTCACCAACCCGGACGCGGGCGTGCGCCGGGCCGCGGTCGAGCTCGTCTCCGAGGCCGCCGCGGTGGCCCGGGTGCTGGGCTGCGACTACGTCAAGCTGTGGCCGGGGCAGGACGGCTGGGACTACCCGTTCCAGTCCGACCACCGCCAGCTGTGGCGGTGGTCGCTCGACGCGGTCGGCGAGCTGGCCGCCGCGTTTCCCGACCTGCGCTTCGCGATCGAGTACAAGCCGCGCGAGCCGCGCAACGCGATGGTCTTCTCCTCGGTGGCCAAGACCCTGCTCGGGATCGAGGAGATCGGCCCGCCGAACGTGGGCATCCTGCTCGACTTCGGCCACTCCCTCTACGGCGGCGAGTCACCCGCCGACGCCGCCCGCCTGGCCATCTCGCGCGGCCGGCTGTTCGCGATCGACGTCAACGACAACTACCGCGGCTGGGACGACGACATGGTGGTCGGGTCGATGCACCCGATCGAGACCTTCGAGTTCTTCTACGCGCTGCACGAGGCCGGGTGGGAAGGGGTCTGGCAGCTCGACCAGTTCCCGTTCCGGGAAGACAGCGTGCAGGCCGCGCGCGACGGCATCGCGGTGATGAAGCGGATCCACCGCGCGCTCGGCCGGCTCGACCGGGACGCGCTGGCGGCGGCCCAGCGGGCACAGGACGCGCTCGCCGCGCAGCGGGTCGTCCAAAACGCGCTGTACGGCGGCGAGTAGATGCTCTCCGCTGATCCTGAGGCCGCCGCGAGCTACCGGGAGGTGTCCGCGCGCATCCGTGCCGCGGACACCGAGACCGCGGCGGCCGAGCTGCGCCGCATCGCGCGGGAGGTACGCCGCAACGTCGTGCGGATGATCGACCGCGCCCAGATGGGGCACATCGGCGGCGACCTGTCCGTGACCGACATCCTCGTCACCTGCTTCTGGGGGGCGCTGTCCCTCGACCCGCAGCAGCCGGCGTGGCCGGAGCGGGACAGGTTCATCCTCAGCAAGGGACACTGCGCGGCCGCGCTCTACTCCACGCTCGCGCACAGCGGGTTCTTCCCGGCCGGCGAGCTGGAGACGTTCATGGCCCCGATGTCCGCGCTCAACGGCCACCCCAACAAGATCGAGGTACCCGGTGTGGAGACCAACACCGGCGCGCTCGGGCACGGCTTCCCGGTCGCGACCGGCTGCGCCATCGCCGCACAGCTGACCGGCCGGCCGTGGCGCACCGTGGTGGTGCTCGGCGACGGCGAGATGCAGGAAGGCAGCAACTGGGAGGCGGCGATGACCGCCGCGCACTACAACCTCTCCTCGCTGACCGCCGTCATCGACCGCAACCGGCTGCAGCAGGGCGCCCGCACCGAGGAGACCAAGCGGCTGGAGCCCCTCGCCGACAAGTGGCGCAGCTTCGGCTGGGAGGTGCGGGACGTCGACGGGCACGACCACGCCGCCCTGCTGCGCGCGCTCGGCCCGTCGGCGACCGGGCAGCCGGTGGCCGTCATCGCCAACACGATCAAAGGCAAAGGTGTGTCCTTCATGGAGGATCGGGTCGAGTGGCACCACAAGGTGCCCACCCGCGAGCAGGTCGACGTAGCCCTCGCGGAGCTGGCGGCATGAGCGCGGAGCGAAGTGGAGTGCGAATGCTTCGCCGTTCATGGCGGGAGGCGGCATGACGGTCGTGGAGCGGGCCGCCACGTTCGACTGCCGGCAGGCGTTCGCCGACGAGCTGCGCGCGCTGGCCCGGGTCGACGACCGGATCGTCGCGGTCTGCAACGACTCGGTCGGCTCCAGCAACCTCGTCGGCTTCCGGGAGGAGTTTCCGGACCGGCTGGTCAACGTGGGCATCGCCGAGCAGGACCTGGTCGGCGTCGGCGCCGGCCTGGCCAACGCGGGCAAGATACCGTTCGTCTGCGCGGCCGCGCCGTTCCTGACCGGGCGGGCGCTGGAGCAGATCAAGGCCGACGTCGCCTACAGCCCGCCGGCTGCGTCGGGCCGGGGCTCGCGCACCGGATCGAGGCCGTCGGCCTGAGCATCCAGCGCGAGTCGCTCGTGCTGTGGGACCGCCGGACCGGTGAGCCGCTCGGGCCGCTGGTCAGCTGGCAGGACCAGCGCACCACGGCGCGGTGCCGCGACCTCGTCGCCGCCGGCGCCGGCCGGCTGGTGCGGGAGGTCAGCGGGATGCCGCTGGACCCGATGTTCTCGGCGCTCAAGGCCGGCTGGCTGCTCGACACGTACGACCCGGAGCGGCGCCGCGCCAAGGCCGGCGAGCTTTGCCTGGGCACGGTCGACTCCTGGCTGCTGAGCCGGTTCGGCGGCGAGCACGCCGCTGAAGCTGGCGAGTACCTCACCGAGGTCGGCAACGCCTCGCGCACCCAGCTGCTCGACATCGGCACCCGGCGGTGGGACGAGCGGCTGCTGGACCTGTTCGCCGTTCCCGCCCCGGTGCTGCCCCGCGTGGTCGCCTCGTGCGGCGAGTTTCCCGGCACCCGAGGGCTGGCGCCGGTGCCGGACGGCACGCCGGTGCGGGCGGTGCTCGGCGACTCGCACGCGGCGATGTTCGCGCACGCCGGCTGGCGGCCGGGCGTGGTCAAGGCCACCTACGGCACCGGTTCGTCGGTGATGGCGCTCGGCGACGGCGGCGACAACCCGGCGCTCTGCCGCAGCATCGCCTGGGAGGTGAGCGAGCCGGTCTTCGCCGTCGAGGGCAACATCCGGGCGACCGGGCGCACGCTGAGCTGGCTGGCCGAGCTGTTCGACACCGGCGAGCAGGAGCTGCTGGACCAGGCCGCCGAAACCCCGGGGCGGGTGCGGTTCGTGCCGGCATTCGGCGGCCTGGGCGCACCCTGGTGGGAGCCGGACGCCGTCGCCATCCTCAGTGGACTCACCCTCGACACCCGTCGCGGCGAGCTCGTCACCGCCGCCCTGCACGCGATCGCCCACCAGGTCGAAGACGTCGTGGCCGCCGTGGGCGAGGTCCAGGTGCTGATGTGCGACGGCGGGCTGACCCGCAGCGACCGGCTCATGCGGCTGCAGGCCGACGTCAGCGGGCGGCGCGTCGACCGCTCGGCCGAGGCCGACCTGTCCGCCCTCGGCGCCGCCGACGCGGCGGGCCTGGCCGCGGGGCTGTGGAGTATCTCCGACTTGGAGGGGCGTCCCCGCCCGGCCACCGGATACCACCCGTCGACCGACGGCGCGACCCGGGCCGCCGCCCGCGCGCAGTGGCGGGCCGCGGTCGACCGGTCCCGCCCAGGATGGAGGCCCGCGTGAAAGCCCTGCTGCGTCCGCGCTGGATCGGCCTCGCCGCCGTCGTCGCCCTCGTCGCGGCCATCCTGCTCAGCACGGAGTACCGGTCCGCCGACGCGCCCGCCTCGGCCCAGCAGAAGAAGTTCGACCCCGCCGCGTACGGCGCGGAGACGTACCAGAGCAAGGTCGTGCCCGCGATCGAGCAGGGCGCCACGCCGCTGCCGGAGCTGATCGCCGCGCTTACCGCCGACAAGGAGGCTGCCGGCCAGAAGTACGGACACCGGCAGGGCACCGGCCCGTACAGCTTCGCGGTCAAGGGCGAGGGCACCGCCGGCGAGGTGACCGGCAACCTGCTCGCCGTCACCGGAACCGGCCTGCCCGGGCAGACCCGCGTCTCGATCCAGGTCGGACCGGCGATCAACGGCACCGCCCTGCGCGACGCGGCCGGGTTCATCACCTTCGGCCAGTTTCTCAACCAGGTCGAGTACGCCGACGCGGCCACCGCCCTCAACAACGAGATGCGCACCACGCTGCTGTCCAAACTGGACCCGTCCACGATGGACGGCAAGAAGATCGCGTTCACCGGGGCGTTCAGCTTCATCACGCCGGCGGTCGTCACCATCACCCCGATCGCGATCGAGGTGAGCCCGTGACCGCGGTGCTGCGCGCCCGTGGCGTGACCAAGGTGTACGGCGGCACCCACGCCCTCAAGGGCGTCGACTTCGACGTCGCCGCCAGGGAGCGGCCGCCTCGGCGGCGGCCGCGACGAAACCCTCCTCCGAATAGGGCCAGCACACCCCCACTCCCATCACCCCACGTCCCCATTGGAGTCTGAAATGCGTAGATTGTCACTTTCGTTAGCGGCACCTCTCCTGGCCGGCACCCTGGCCCTGGCCGCCTGCGGCGGCTCCGACGACGAGGCGTCCGGCGACAGCGGCACCGAGGCCGGTGGCCTCGTCGCCATCATCACGCCGTCGCACGACAACCCGTTCTTCAAGGCCGAGGCGGACGCCGCCAAGGCCAAGGCCGAGCAACTCGGCTACGAGACGTCGGTGGCCTCGCACGACGACGACCCCAACAAGCAGAGCGAGCTGATCGACGCGGCCATCTCCCGCAAGGCCAAGGCGATCATCCTGGACAACGCCGGCGCCGACGCCTCCATCGGCCCGGTCCGCATGGCCAAGGACGCCGGCATCCCGGTCTTCCTCATCGACCGCGAGATCAACGCCACCGACGTCGCCACGGCCCAGATCGTCTCCAACAACGCGCAGGGCGCCCAGCTCGGTGGGCAGTCCTTTGTGGAGGCCCTGAAGGGCAAGGGCAACTACGTCGAGCTCGTCGGCAAGGAGTCCGACACCAACGCCGGCGTCCGCTCGAAGGGCTACAACGACGTCATCTCCCAGTACCCGGACCTGAAGCTCGTGGCCAAGGAGAGCGCCAACTGGGACCAGCAGGAGGCGTTCACCAAGACCGAGACCATCCTGCAGAAGAACCGCGACATCCAGGGCATCATCGCCGGCAACGACACGATGGCCCTCGGCGCCGTCGCCGCGCTCAAGGCGGCCGGCCTGAACGGCAAGGTGGTGGTCGTCGGCTTCGACGGCAGCCCGGACGCGATCGCCGCCATCAAGGCCGGCGACATGCACGCCACCGTGCTTCAGCCGGCGGTACTCGGCGCCGAGACCGCCGTCGAGCAGGCCGACAAGTTTCTCAAGTCGAAGTCCACCGGTGCTGAGGAGAAGCAGTCGATCGACTGCGAGCTGGTCACCAAGGAGAACGCCGACCAGTTCGGCGTCTTCGGTCGCAAGTAGACGGTCCCGCTCGATCGCCGGCCGGTGGGAGCCCACCGGCCGGCCCTACAACCAGGTCGCCGCGACCACCGAGAGCACGATCGCGGCCGCGACCAGGAAGACCACTGTCCCCCAGCTCCGAGCCGACCGGGCGCGCTCCACGTCGTATCCCCCGCCGCGTGCGACCGCGAAGCCGAGATGCTCGGCCACCACCGTGAGCAGGTGGTCGTAACGCCGGCCGCCGGCCGGGCTGCCGATCGCGGTCATCGTCCACCCGGTCTCCTCGCGGGAGAGCTTGGCCATGACCTGGGCGGTGTGCGGGCCGGAGGCGCTGAGGTTGAAGGACCCGAGCTCCTCGTCACCGTAGGTCTCGTCGACGAGCCGGCAGGAGGCCTCGCTGACCTCGGAGAAGAGCTGCCCGGTATACGAGTTCACCGTGAACACCAGGATGGTCACCGCCTCGGGCAGCTGGGAGAGGTCGACCCGGATCGACTCAAGGTCACCCTCGCCCTCGCCGGTGACGTTGTCGCCGGTGTGCCGCACCGACCCGTCCTTGCTGGCGAGCTGCCCGTACCACACCTGGTCGACAAGCGTGCCGTCGGCCGAGTACAGCAGCGCCGACGCGTCGAGGTCGACCCGCCCCCTGGTCGAGGTCCAGCCGAGCCCCATCCGCACCCGCGCCGGCTTGCCACGCGCGCCCGTCAACGGCATCGACTGGCCTGGCGTCAGCGCAATCGCCATCGGAGTGTCCCCTCGGTCGGAGCCGGCGTCGGGCCATCAGTGTGCCAAGCCCGATCCAGCCTAAAATCGTCACGATGGTCGTCGAGGAGCGCGAGCTGCACTACCCGCCCGACTCGCCGCTGCGCGCCTGGCGGCTGTTTCGGGTGCGCGCCGCCGGCGGCGACGCCGTCCTCTCCTCCCCGATGTACCACGACCCGATCCCGCCGCCCTGGCCCGAGGTCGGCAGCGTCGCCTCCTGCCACGAAGGCCACGCCGCGCCCGCTCCGGGCTGCCGCTGCGGCATCTACGCGGCCGTCCCGGGGACCCTCGACTCGCTCCCCGGCTACCTCCTCGACACCGCCTACGACGACGACATGTGGGCCTACGCCGAGATCGCCTGCAGCGGCCGCGTCTTCGTCGACATGCGCGGCGTCCGGGCCGAGCGCGCCGAGATCCTGCGCATCGCCCTCCCCGACTCACGCTGGCCGGACGCCGCCGCCCTCGACACCGCGAAGCGAAAGCTCCACCAGCGCTACGGCGTCCCGGTCAGCGGCCTCGACACCGTCCCCGACTGGGTGACCGGCAACCAGCGCGACGCGGGACCCCCACCCGACAAAGCCAACCTCGGCCTCCACCTGGATCAGCTCGACCTCTAGAGATCTTCTGGGCGTTCCCGGGTCCGCGTCAGCTGCGGACCGCCGCTCCCGCCGGAGACCGCTGCGGCCGGCGGCTCGCTGGCGCTCGCCGAAACCCCCGGCCTCCGCTGCCAGGTCCGCGCACCAAGCCCACCCACACCAGCGTCACCGACCCCAACCACCGCGGCGGGCAAGAGCACGAAGGCTCGCGATCAATAGAGCTTCCGGGGTCGAGGTCACCGTTTGTCCACAGTGTCCTAACCGCCAGACCGGCGCCGACCGAGCCATGCGGGCCAGGTCGCAGGCAGTAGCCACCACGCCGGGCTAACCCACACCATGTTCGCGATCTAGAGAGTTTTTGGGGTTGAGGTCGGCGTTTGTCCACAATGTCCTAAGCCGCCAGGCCGGCGCCGACGCGAGCCAGGCGGGCTTCGGTCGCCCGGGTCCGCGTCAGCTGCGGACCGCCGCTCCCGCCGGAGACCGCGGTGGCCGGCGGCTCGCCAGGGCTCGCCGAAACCCCCGGCCCCCGCTGCCAGGTCCGCGCCCCAAGC
>Ga0081539_10000575_pt1 | contig 75712 bp, 69 predicted proteins | sample TabmetS4T2R2_FD_71023 | JGI IMG/M metagenome (GOLD analysis project Ga0081539, IMG submission 71023) | Tabebuia heterophylla rhizosphere microbial communities from the University of Puerto Rico - S4T2R2 | ecosystem: Host-associated > Plants > Roots > Rhizosphere ...
TCGATGGTGGCCTGATCACTCCAGTGCAAATCTTCCAGGAGGAAAACGAGGGGTCGTCGTACCGTCCCGGCGGCAATCGCCTCAGCTATCTCGCGTAGCATGCGCTGCTGCGTCGCCCCTTGTACCTGTGACCGAAATGTTTGCGCTTCGGCTTCCTCCAACACGCCGGGCAGTTGCACCAGCCAAGTAGGGGCGTATTGCCGCAGTGTTGCGGTAATGGTTTGTCCCTCTGCCTCACGACATAAGCGGCTCAAAGCTTCTAAGATGGGGAGATATGCCTCACCACCGCCGTATTGTTCAATGCATTGGCCATAACCGATAGTGATGTCGTTCGTCGCTTGTACGTGCGCTCGGAAGCGATCGATTACCGTTGTTTTACCAATGCCCGGCTCCCCAGTCACGAAGACTAATTGCGGCTGCCCATCGAGCGCTTTGCGTAGAAAAGTTTGCAGCTGCGCCAGCTCCACCTCGCGCCCTACTATAGGAGAAGTTGAGGGGGACTGAAGACTCTGAATTGTGGACCCTGGACGCTGGCCTTCCCAGATAAAGCGATACCCCTCGCGCCCGACGGTTTCGATGTACTGCGGGGCAGTTGCGTCTTCACCTAATGCCCCACGAATCGCCCGCAGACACTCTTTCACCACCGCTTTGGTGACATACACACCCGCCCAGACACCCTTGAGTAACTCTTTGCTGCTCACTATTTGCCCAGGATGCTGCGCTAAATACTGCAGGACTGCCAAGGGCTTAGGTTGCAAGGCGACGATCTGCTCGTCCCGCCACAATTGCCCCTGTTCCTGGTCTAAGCGGAATGCTCCAAAGATGATGTGCTTGCCCGGTTCCGTGCTCATTTCCTCTCCTGACCACGATCCTTACCGTTTTTGTCCATTCCTGACCGAAATCCTGACCGTTTTTGGCTTCCTCCTTACCGTTGAGTCCCCTAAGCTTTCCTTATCACGAAGCGAAGGAAACGCGCAAAACGAGAAGCGAAGGAGAGGAAAGGCAATGCCGAACAGCGAACCAACCCTACCGAGCAACCGCGCCTTTGTGGTGCAGTTCCGGGCCACGACTGTATCAACGACAGATGACTACGCTGGACGTATCGAACATCTGGTATCCGGGCAAGCCATCCGCTTCGAGTCTTGGGAGCGCCTCCGACACTTCATCTGGGAGATGCTGACCCAGGTCGGCGAAAAACCACCATAAGAAATCGATCTTTGCAGTGGCGAAAACATAAAGGACAGAAACCAACAACAGCCCAACTTTTAACAAACAATAGTGCGCTTTTGTAAATTTTTGATTTAAGGAGGCCCACAATGCAATTGATGATTGAAGATAAAAAAGCAAGGAACAATACGATACATGACTTAATGTCTATTCGGTCAATGGCGTCTCTTCCGCAGAGAAAAACTACACTTGTAGAGACAAAAGGCTTGGTGATGAAATGTGTGGTCACCGTATTGGCTGTCGCTTTTGCACTGATGAATACTGCGTCGACAGGGTGGTGTTGGCCTCAATGGAATCCCCGTAAGAGCATTGAAGAAGGAATCTCTGGTAAGAAGTCATTTAATCAACAATTTAATGACCAAGTTGACAAAGCTGTGGAACCAGTTCGTCCCCGCTATGAGACAAACAAGTTTGAACTCAAAGCGCAGCAGGAAGAAGGTGGGTGGGTTCTGGCGTGGAGTGACGACCTTAGTGAGACCGATGCGATAGAAGGCGTAGTTGCAGCGGGAGTTTCCATCTACACAGGTGGCTCTTCCTTCGTACTATGGGTTCATGAGCTTGTCGATAGGACGATCCAGTCCACGATGGATAGCGCCCGTACGCGATTCCCGGATTATATTCAACGTCAAGCCGAAAATCTTGCCCAACAAGTCATATTTGCCGCAATTCAAGGGAAGTCGCCAAGACAAGCTTTGAGAAATTTTGATACTGTCGACTTCAAGGCAGGAGCAATTCGGTATACAGGGGGTAATTATATAGGGAACCAACTTGCCGGACCCCACACCTGGGGCATGAAGATTTATCTGGGGTTTCGGGTGCGCTGAGTGCCACAGGGTGATCTGATCTTTGTTGGGTGGGTCACATGACCCACCCACCTTCAATTTATGTGAAATACTCAAACAGTTAGTCAACCGATACACGCTATCGCGACACTTCCGGTTCAGAGCGGAAGCGTATCAATCTGATTCACCCATTCTTCTGCCTCTGAAGCTCCCCAAATAAGAATCAAGCCTTCAACTCCGCGTCGGATAGGAAGGCCCTTCGGGACAATAATCACTCCAGCACTGGGCCTTGTCACTAGGCGAAACTTCTTCTTGTCAGCCTAGAGAATCAAGCGTTTCTAATTTCCTACTGTCAGATTGTCCAGTCCTCACATGTCAGGCCAGAGATTCGTCCGAAGTCACTCCGGTTGCGCGTCACGAGACAACCTTGGTTGGCGAGCGTGATGGCGGCAATCCGTAAATCCTGGCTCCCAATGCGAAGGCGTTGCCGCTTCAGTTCCTGATACATGGTATCAGCGGCAGTGTCATAGTCGAGGATGTTGAGCTTCGCGAGATCCGTAATGGCTTTGTGCAAATAGCTGTATGCTTTGGAGCGAGCGTCACCGCCAGGAGCTTTGTTGACTTGTGCTAGACGCCCACGCAAATGCTCTTCAGCGGTAATGATCGTAATCGCCACTTGGTCCGGGGCGAGCAACATCAGACGTTCGCGCACCTGTTGATGTCCTCGAAGGTGCAAACTGAAATGATCAGTATCCAACACATACACGCTCATGGCTGTGGTTCTTCAGCCTCAAGTTGTCGACGAGAGTGAGCGATTTCAGCCATGAAGTCATCGAATGTTGGATCGTCCCGTAGGCTGCCATGACTCTCCAGCCACGGGTTGGGAGCTTCTTTGGTGGGCGCTTCTTCCACTTCCACGGTAAACAGTTTTCCTTTGGCTAGCTGTGCTCTGAGCGTGGCTGTGACGTTGGTCAAGGCTTCTTCTTGCGTCGTTCCCTCAGCAACGCAATCCGGCACTCCCACAACGGTAGCTGAAAACAGACCGTCAGAGCGACTTTGGACAAATACTTGATATTGCATCACGTGTGCCTCTAGCCGTTAACATAGCATGAAGTCTTCTCCATCAACATAAGGCGTTAGGGTTGTCGTTTCTTGCTCAAGGCTCAATGATTCAATTCTTCAATCAGCGCTTTGGCTTCTTGCAGGTCCTTGGTATCAAACCCTTCAGTAAACCAATTATAGATCTCGGACAACATTTTGTGAGCTTGCGTGCCTTTGCCTTGCTGTTGCCACAAGCGGGCGAGGCTTGTCGTCGCGCGTAACTCCAGTGACTTGGCTTGTTGCTTGCGCGCAATGTCAATCGCTTTCTGGAAGCACGCTTCGGCTTCGCCTTGGGGGTCAGGGGTCAAGGGTCGGGGATCAGTTAATTTTGCCCTTTGATTTTTGCTTTTTGATTTTCGATTCTCCTGTTGCAGCGTGAGTGCTCCTTTAAGCCGATAGATCTCCGCTTCGTAGAATCGTTCCCCAGTTTTGCCCACCCGAGCAAGAGCTTCAGCTAGCACCACAAGTCCCTCTTCTGCCTGTCCCGCCTTCCCATACACTTCGGCTAACTGCGTAAGAAAAAACGGCTGGGCAAATTCTGCGCCTGCGGCCTGAGAAGCAGCCAAGCCCCGGAGTATCTGGGCAATTCCTTCCTCCTCCTGTCCCTGTTCGGCGAGCGCCCATCCTCGTAGCATAGTGTCTATTGGTAACAACTGAGCAAACCCTTGCTCTGTCGATAAAGTAATGGACATCTCTGCCCGCTCTCGGGTCAGTTGTATATCCCGGCGAATTTGGTGAAGCTGGGCGGCAAAGTGCAAGGCTTCAGCTAGAGCAAAGGCGTGAAACAGCTTACGAGCCAGAGTGAGAGCTTCATGCACCTTTTGCAAAGCCTGGTCCGGATAGCCCAGAAACCACAGGACCCAACCTGCATAGCCTCGGCCACCTACTCCGGTGTCCGATATGGTGCCAGAGGTATGAGGATTATGCTGCTGAGGGTCGTAGAGAGCGATTACTTGCTCCAGGTGCTCTCGGGCTAAGGCAAATTCTCCGAGGAAGAATAACACGTTTCCTAACGCATAGTGGGCCAGCAGAAGGAGTCCACGGTCTTGTACGCGTTTGGCGAAGTTGAGGAGCCGCTCGGCTAGTTCATATGCTGTATTATATTCAGCCCGTACCATATAAAAGACTCTCAGCCCATACAGCACGCGAAAGAGCTGAGGAGTCTCTCCCGTTCGTTGGCATAACCCTCGCGCCCGGGCATAGGCCCTTTCTACCTCAGGGGCTGCATAGCCTTTGGTAGCCATCAAGGGAGCACCCAGAGTGATTTGTAGCATGAGTTCTTGCTGCCCTCGTTCAGGTGTGTCAGGTAGAGTCTTAAGCAACTCCAATCCTTTTGTGAGGAGGGTAATCGCCTCGCGATGCGCACTGCGCTGTACTGCATTCTTACCCGCATGCTCCAAATACCAAACCGCGCGTTGAAAATCGTGGCCCTGTTCGAAATGTACAGCGAGTTCTGTTGCTAATTCCCTCGCTCGTTCTCCGTATCCTGTCTCGGTTCGCTCGCCGATCAACCGATGTAATCGTACCCTTCGAGCCTCAGCAATCCGGTCATACAGCACATTCTGATACAGGGCATGCCCAAAGCTATACTTCCCACTGATGGTACCATCGGGCCATTCCGCTATCCCACGCTCCACTAAGAAGTGCCCTTTCCTGGCGAGTTCTTCACATACCTCTTCTACGCTATCGGCATCCTGCCGTAGACCTGCTGCCACCGCACTGACTACAAAGTCACTTCCGGATACACTGGCCACTTCCAGTACGTGTTGTTCTTCTTCTCTGAGCTGGCTGAGCTGCTTCTCAATCAATTGCCGTAATGTGTCTGGCGCTTGAACTTGGCTGATATCGCCCGTGAGATTCCAGCCCCCCTGCTCCTCCACGAGGTAACCCTGCTGTCGCAGCTCCTCAACAAAGTTCACCATGAACAGCGCGTTCCCCTCCGTGCGATGCTGAAGGATCCGTGCCAGCTCGGCGGGAAACTGATGGTGAGGAAACCGCTGATCCAGGTATTCGCGGACCGCGTGTTCCGAAAGCAACTCTAACCGCACTTCCTCACACAGGCGCTTGGCAAAGAGCTCCTGCTTCGCCGCTTTTAGGGGATGATTCCCCAACACCAAGTCTGCCGGACGATAGGTCCCCACGATCATCAAGCGTGCCCGTTCACGGCGCTGCGCCAGATAGGACAGCAGTTCGATGGTGGCCTGATCACTCCAGTGCAAATCTTCCAGGAGGAAAACGAGGGGTCGTCGTACCGTCCCGGCGGCAATCGCCTCAGCTATCTCGCGTAGCATGCGCTGCTGCGTGGCACCTTGGACTTGTGAGCGTAGTGTTTGTGCCTCTGTCTCATTAAGTACGCCCGGGAGTTGCACGAGCCAAGTCGGAGCGTTTTGTCGGAGGGTTGCCGTAATGGCGTGGCCTCCCGCCTCACGACACAAGCGCCCCATCGCTTCTAAGATGGGAAGGTATGCTTCACCGCCACCGTACTGCTCGATACATTGACCGTAACCGATGGTGACATTATCATTCGCTTGCACTTGCTCACGGAAGCGATCGATCACAGTAGTCTTACCGATGCCAGGTTCCCCAGTGACGAAGATCACTTGCGGCTGCCCATCAAGCGCTTTGCTCAGAAAGGTCTGGAGCTGAGCCAGCTCTGCTTCCCGCCCCACCATAGGAGTCTGGTGCGACAACAGAGTTGAAACTGCGTGGGGGAAGGGGCTACTGCCGCCTGTAAGGTGGTTCCTATGTCCTGCTCCGATGAAGCGATAACCCTCGCGGCCAACTGTTTCGATATACTGCGGCGCCGTGGCGTCCTCTCCTAATGCACCGCGAATCGCTCGCATGCACTCCTTCACCACCGCTTTGGTGACATACACGCCTGCCCAGACACTCTTGAGTAATTCCTTGCTACTCACTACTTGCCCAGGTCTCTGTGCCAAATACTGCAGGACTGCCAAGGGTTTAGGTTGCACCGCGACTGCGTGATCGTCTCTCCACAATTGCCCTTGTTCCTGGTCTAAGCGGAACACTCCAAAGATGATGTGTGTACTCGGTTCTGTGCTCATTTCTTCTCCTGACCACGATCCTTACCGTTTTTGTCCATTCCTGACCGAAATCCTGACCGTTTTTGGCTTCCTCCTTACCGTTGAGTCCCCTAAGCTTTCCTTATCACGAAGCGAAGGAAACGCGCAAAACGAGAAGCGAAGGAGAGGAAAGGCAATGCCGAACAGCGAACCAACCCTACCGAGCAACCGCGCCTTTGTGGTGCAGTTCCGGGCCACGACTGTATCAACGACAGATGACTACGCTGGACGTATCGAACATCTGGTATCCGGGCAAGCCATCCGCTTCGAGTCTTGGGAGCGCCTCCGACACTTCATCTGGGAGATGCTGACCCAGGTCGGCGAAAAACCGCCATGAACAAACGTCATTCAACGTTGGCAAGAGCACGGCGGGAAGGGCAACCAACAACCCAACAATTTTTCACGACAAGGAGAACGCACAATGAGAACGACATCTTTGGTAACACTCGCACAGCGCTTTTTCGGCAACAACATTCGCAATGCACGAAAGAGAGGAAGGACAATGAAACTACTACGCAGTTTACTTGCGCTGGCCGTATTAGGTGTGGGGACTCCAGTGTACGCAAATGGGCCAGTGATAATCTACCCGGAAAATATCAAAGGTATCGGAGTAACTGCAGTAGGTGGAGTAAGAAATACTTACCTTTCTTTGACAACTTCAATAAAAGATCTACCAGGAGGGAAAATCTCTACATTATCGACCTGCTCGGCAGGGACTGCCATAACTATCGTACGGACAGATCCCAACCATAACATCATGCTTGCCTTATTTCATTCGGCAATGTTGACAGATCAAGCTCTCAACATCTGGGTACAGTGCCAGTCAACAACTGGGGCGACAGGGATAACGGTGGAGATGTTTCATGACTGAGTAGTAGATCTTTATCGTCTCTTGGTGTTGCACCCTGAATTGCTTAGGAGAACGGCCCTAAGCAACTGAATGACATAGTCACACGGAATGGCCTTAACAACACGAAAGGAAGATTATGGGCGTTCTAAGTTTGACAAGATTGATACCATCTGGAGTCAGTCTTATCGGATTCCTTGTAATCGTGTCCGTCTTTCTCCCCAACCAGGTGAATGCGAGCGACTCCTCTGTGGATAAACGTATTGGCAGAGACTCACGTAGTATTGTGAATGGAAGCGATATTGGTCCCGATGTGTGGCCTGCGGTGGTTCGTCTCTCTATGACGATGACGCATCCTACCGACCCTACAGTCAAGTCTAGTGGGCGGTTATGTACGGGAACGCTGCTCGCACGAGATACAATCAAAACAGCTAGAGACCTAGGAACTTCTCGTGGAGATGTTGTCCTGACTGCTGCTCACTGTTTTAATCCGGACGATGATGGCCGCGTTGTGGCACGAATAACGTACTGGCGAGATAGTACTACCCAGGGGCAAACTGCTACAAATTGGGTCCAGAATTCTCAGTACATACCGAATGGAAACAAAGCCTATGATACTGGCTTGATATTTTTTGCGAGCCGGAATGGTTTTACGAATGGCTTGCCAATCTGTGAGCAAGCTCCACACAATGGCGATCAAATCACTTTGGTGGGTTTTGGGTGCAATAACTTTGCCTCTGTTGATGGGACATGTACCGACGGAACTGGAACTAAAAGACAAGGCATCAACACGATAGATAATGACGGGGATATTATTAAGTATACTGGGCCTATTCGAGATCATGATGGAAGTGAACAATCTCAAGCTTCGGGAGATTCTGGAGGTCCGTACATTGTGACTCAGGAAGGAGGACCTTGTATTGCAGGGGTTGTATCAGGTGGGGAGATAACAGATACGAACAAGAACGGTAAGCCCGATAATGGAGACACTCGGTTATGTTATGGGGCAAACCTTCACAACGTTTCCTCCCAAGCATTTCTTACCGCTCAGTTGCCTGGTCTTGATTGCGATATCTATGGGGTTAACTGTGATGTAAGGTATGCAACTCTGTACCGGGAATTTTATGGTAAACAGCCTGATGCAGGAGCTGTATCTCAGAACATTGAGGACTTAAAATATAATCGAAGTACTTTGCACGAGATTGCTGAAGATATTCGTTCAGACTTGTTTTCAAAGGTGCAGCCAGCTCTTACCATGCTTTTGGATATACAATAGTGGAGCTGAGAGTAAGCCTGGTGGATCATAATCCATCCGACTTCGATTGACATGACTCACACAAACAACTCATCAACCAGCATGCGCCAGCCTGGCATAGCTGGTTCGGCTTCAGCGACCTCACTGTAACGAGTATACAAAGACACCATAATTCATTTGCAAACCGAAGGAGGAAACTCTCCTTCGAGAATTAACATCTGTCGTAATCGCAGCCGGTGAGGCAAATTAATAGCAAGAACATCAACCGTGACGCGACCTATTGTGGTGCGCCCAAGAAGGACTGCCCCTTGCCATTCGAAATGCTCTTCCCAGTTGTCCTGCCGAGGATGAAACAGCCGTACGACTTCGCCTGTTTCTGGATCTCTTCCAGCAATGTTTGGTCCTTTATGATTGTTACACGCAAAACAGGCGAGCGCGAGGTTGTCAAATGCATCTGTCCCGTGATGTTTTCGTGCGATAATGTGGTCGATCTGAAAAGTCAGCAGGTCACACGATTGCGGCATTCGGCAGTATTCGCACGTGTTCTGTGCTCGCTGCCACACCTGCGTGATCAGCGCTTGTTCCATCCGTCTACTATGCGTGGGAATCTGCTTGCTTCAAAGAAATACGCGCCTTGGCCCGCAAAAGCGACAAAAAATGCCCGACCCGCTCATAACAATCGATCTCAGCCTGTTCCGCTGCACTAAGAGTGCCTTCTTGCGCTTTTTCAGCGAGTCGAGCCATCCGTTCCTTATCCTCTTTGCCGAAATCAAAGGTAAGTAGTATCTTGGCAGTATCCGGAGGAATCGTTGGGGCCTCAGGAGCAATAATCCGAGCGAGGATTTCGGCTTCATTAATCATCGGTGCAGTGCTCATGGCAGGACTGTATCATATAATGTCGTGGTTCTACACAGCCTTATCAATGGAATGTGTCCGGGCTACTACTCATGGCAAAGTTCACACAAACAGATCCTCAACCGGCATGCGCCACCCTGGCACTGCTGGTTCGGCTTCGGCAATCTCACCCCGACGATAAATAGTTGGAGTATGGGGATGAGTCGCTCGGTACACTTTGATCACGTCGTCACTGAGCAAATCGACATCCCACACAACGAGGGTGCCTGCGGCAAAGTAATCTCGACGCTTATCTTTCATCTCCCGCTCTGCTTGAGGGTCATAGTCGTTCTCACTCCGGACTTCGGCTGCGAAGATTGGCGGACCGGTGATAAATTTCATACCGGTTGGAGTGCCAGTGTGGAAAGCAGCATCGGGGCTGAAGGACTGTCGATTCGGTAGGTTGACCAGAAACCCAGTATTGTCTGGAATCGCATAGCCAGAACGAGTATGACGTGCATAGTCGCGTAGACTGACGTAGATTTCCCCAGCAGCATACCCTGGCAAAAACCCAGTGGGTGGCATAACCACTAGTTCTCCGTTGATAATCTCAGCTTTGCCATTTCCGGGCACATGGGACAACGCTTCAACCGTTGCTTCATTGATGAGAGACATTTGAGTACCTCTTGCTTAAAGAAACCGTAGAAGAGTCACCGTTAAAAGACAAGATTCCTGAGTTACCTTGGATGAACAAAGGAGATTACACAGGATCACCGTCTTTCGGCATCCGCGCCCGGCGCAGCGGCTCAGCTTCGGTGAAGATTAAGCGCCGCCGGAAGGCGATAGGGCTCTCGGCAAGAAGCAACGCTTTGAGCCCTTCAATGGTTGTCGTGAAATACGGACGATGCAGAAAACGGGACAGGTCTTCTGTCCATGGTGGAATAGGCAGGTTCCACCGGCGGGCTAGATGTTCGCCAATAGCCCCAAGCGAGGCATGTTCTCTAGCATCTGGCAAAGCGGGCGGTTCGTCCTCAATGCACGCGATAGCTACGCCTCTACGCAATGCACCGTAAAATTCATCGAGAAACTCACGCAACAAGAAGCTGAAGTCTTCTCCCACGTTACGACGACGGGCGACTTCTGCCAAGGTATGTGGGCGTGACATGACGTCTTTCCTGTGTTGGGTTGTCTTTGATGCGCCACAGCTCGCGAATGCCAAGGCGCAGACGCACGCTGATTTTCGCCTCCGGGTAAAAACTCGCCGCGAAGTCAATCACCTCTTCTTGTGTGGTGAATCCAACGATATCAAGCAGATTGAGAATGTCGGCTACGTCGCTCTTACCACCAGCGGGATCGATACGCATCGCCATAAGTTTCATTGCTAACAAGTACTCAGAAGTGGGCACGAAGACGCGCAGACCAGGTTCCTGCTCAGAAGGGTAAGCGCGGAGCAGCGCATGGTGGTCCCGGATGCCGCTCACCTGTGAACTGAGATAGGTCCGGACACCGTCATTGAGCCAGTCGCTCGGCCAATTATGCGCACGGGCAATATCTTCTACCAACCGTGTAATTGTTTCTTGGTCACCCTCGACTACAGCATCGACATCTTGGGTAGTCACGCGAAAGTTCGAAGCTAGCATTAATGCAGACCCGCCGTAGATAGCGAGATCAATAACCTTTCCCTCGCGCTGAGCGCGTGAGCCAAGCTCCATAAAAGCTTCGTGAAGGTCCTGCGCCGTCAACATTGCTCTATCCTACTGTAATGGGTGTGATCGCCAAGCCCACCGCCATGATTCTGGCATGCGTATGGAATTCTAGAAAGCGCTGTTGATGACTAATTTAGCTTCTCTTCGACATCTTAAGGCCCTTGTCTCGCATGCAAAAATAACGCACTAACAAGACCATGCAAACTCGTTGCGGCTGGGTAACAAGCGATCCACTCTATCTGTCATATCACGACGCTGAGTGGGGTGTTCCAGAATATGATGACCACAAGCTCTTTGAGCTACTAATCCTCGAAGGCGCACAGGCCGGACTCAGTTGGCTGACCGTCTTAAAAAAGCGCGAGAACTACCGCAAGGCATTTGCCAAGTTCGATGCGAAGAAAATTACGACCTTTACTGACCATGAGGTTGCCAAGTTGCTGACCAACGAAGGTATCATTCGTAATCGTCTGAAGATTGCCGCGACCATCCAGAATGCCCATGCCTTCCTCGCGGTGCAGAAAGAGCAGGGGAGCTTTGCTCATTATCTCTGGCAGTTTGTCGGCGGAAAACCGAAAACTAACGTCTGGAAAACACTAAAAGAGGTACCAGCCAAAACCGCTGAATCTGATGCGATGAGTAAAGATCTGACGAAACGAGGCTTCAAGTTTGTCGGCTCCACGATTTGTTATGCTTTCATGCAAGCGAGCGGGATGGTGAATGATCACCTCGTGGATTGTTTTCGCTATGGAGAAGTAAAACGTAGAGGGTAGTAGTCAGTAGAAAAAGGCTTTAGGCTTCAGGCTGTAAGGAAACTAAGAAAAGGCGAAATGGAGAAAAGGGGAAACAGCGAAACGGAAAGAACAGGCTAGAGGCCGCAGAGGAAAAGGCAAAAATTAAAAACGTAAGGCGTAGGACTTTGAACGTTGAACTTTGAACCTTAAACAAACCTCTTCAGATTCCGGATTCTGGACTTTCAGTAGCGAATTCCTATGTTCTCAACCACTCGTACCACACTCACTCGCTTCCGTCGACTAACACCCTTCGTTGTCCCTTTCTTGCCCCGCTTAGTCTTTGTCTTTGCCTTATCACTGTTTGGTACTGTGCTGGGACTCCTCTGGCCAATCTTCACCAAAATTTTGATTGACGACGTCCTACTTGCCAAGAATCTCCGTCTCTTGTGGGTGTTGAGCGGCGTGATGGTGGTAGTGACGGCGGTAGGCTATATTGTCGGCGCGATCAACCGCTACTACTACACGCAGGTGACCGCTCGTATTCTCTTCACTCTTCGTGAATATGTCTTTTCTCATCTGCAGTCGCTTCCTCTCTCGTTTCACGCGCGTGTGAAAGTTGGTGACGTCCTTGCGCGCTTGAACACTGACATTTCTGAAGTACAAGCTGTGCTGACCGATGCGGCCTTTGCGTTTGTAACGAACATATTGGTACTACTTGCTACCGTAGGTTTCTTGCTCTGGCTTGATTGGCGACTATTCTTGGTCAGCCTCGTAGTTGTACCGTTGCAGCTCTATGGCGTTGCCAGAGTGCGACTACCGATGGTGGAGGAAACCCGCAGGGTGCGTGAACTGAACGCGTCGATCGGCGCGTTCCTGGTCGAGTCGTTGTCGGCGATCAAGTTCATCAAACTGTTTACCGCGGAGGTGACTCAACAACAACGACTGCAAGACTTCGGTGAGAAGTTTGTGCCTACTGTCACGCGCTTCGAGATGTTGTCCTACCTCGGTAGTACCGTTTCGACTGCTACCACGTTTTTAGGTGGAGCGCTGACGACGTTGTATGGTGGGTATTTAGTGATGCAGGGACAACTCACAGTTGGGGCATTGATTGCTTTTTCCTCGTATCAAGCCCGTGCGTTTAGTCCTTTACAAGCGCTTATGGACCTCTACCTTCGTATCGAACGTGCCGGGGTTTCCTTGGATCGACTCTTTGAGTTTCTCGATGTTGGCAAAGAGCAAGTAGAGCAGAGTGGGCAAGGCATGCGTCCCGCGACATGTGATGGAGCGATCGAGTTTCGCACGGTGGCTTTTTTCTACAATGCGCAGACATCGCTATTACAGAAAGTGAGTTTTTCGCTTGCCCCAGGAGAACGACTGACGATCCTCGGACCTAGTGGTACCGGCAAAACAACCATTATTGATCTTCTTGTCCGACTGTACGAACCAACGGCAGGAACGATTACGCTCGATGGCCGTGATCTTCGCGAGATTGACCGCGAATGGTTACGCAATCAGGTCGTGGTGGTGAGTCATGATCCGTTTCTTTTTCATGCTTCGATTGAGGAAAACCTCCGCTATGCCCGGCCAACAGCGACCCGAGACGAAATCGTTGCTGCCGCTAACCTCGTCGGTCTGCATGGATTTGTGACTTCACTGCCTCAGGGATATGAGACCCTGGTCGGTGAGCGAGGCGCACGATTGTCTGCGGGACAGAAACAGCGCATCGCCTTGGCACGTGCGGTACTCAAAAATCCCCGAGTCCTTGTCCTTGATGAAGCCCTTTCAGGTCTTGACACCATGAGTGAGGCTGAGATCCGCAAGGCACTACAAACACTCATGGTAGGAAAAACGACCATTACAGTTACTCACCGTTTGTCATCGCTGAGTGAAGACGACCGTGTATTTGTGCTCGACCGTGGGCGAGTGACGTGGGACGGGCGTTATGGTGATCTGCTGACCAAATCAATTGACTTGCGAAGCAAACTTGGAGAATGGGAACAGGAAGTACAAGGGCAGCAGTCTCAAGCAGTGTAGCCTCAAGTGTAGAAATCTCCACTGAACCTGCCGGCCATAATAGTGCAGCTGGAGTCCTGCGACTCCCACCGCTGTCATTATTTGTCGGTGCTGCAGCTTCCTACACATAGCCAGGAAATGTTCCTCCATATGGCCGTACAGAGGTGGTTATAGGTAGACTGTTCTGGCTATTCCTGGGAAGGTGTTTCTGCTAATAGGAACAGCCAGTGTCGTTCAATTAAAAGTTAGATCGCTCAAATTCGAGATGAGGAAGACGCAACGCAAGGCCTTTTCAGCGAGTCACACGAAAGGAGGGCTGTCTGATGAGCGAGCACGAAAACGTGGAAATGGTGAAGCGGGGGTATGCTGCGTTTGCACGAGGAGATATGCAGACTCTCCTGAATCTCTTCTCAGACGATGTGGAGTTTCGTCATCCCATGTCCACTGCGATTTGGCCGTGGGCGGGCAATCGCCGGGGCCGAGCGCGGGTAGCGGAGTTCTTTGCGGGGCTGGCAGAAGTGGAAGAGTTTGAGCACTTCGAGGCTAGAGACTTCATCGCGCAAGGCAATAAAGTCGTGGTCCTCTTCTTCGAGCGGTTCCGTATCAAAGCCACAGGTCGCACGGTTGATAATGAACTCGTGCACGTGTTTACGCTGCGTGAAGGTAAGGTTGTCCAGCTCTGCATCTACGAAGACACCGCTCCTATCATTGCTGCGATCCGCGACCAAGAGGCAATCTAACCCCCACCTCCAGGCCGACCGCGACCCGCGAGCGGTTCTGACTGAAGCCGAACGTGTACAGTTGGGCCGCTCGCGGTGCGCGGGGGCGTTAGCCCGCTTGTTCAGAGGGGGGAGCAATGTCGAGCAAAGAGAACATCGATCCTACAAGTTTTAGTGATCTTCTAGGCAAGTTACTTACACAGCTCCAGAGATTGCCTGCTCCGTTGCGGCGAAAGGTGGAGGCGCAAGTCAAGGAGCTACTTACTCTAGTTCGAGACCATCGTCCGCCACGTTTTATCTTGATCGGTCGGCGTGGCTCTGGGAAGAGTACGCTCTTGAATGCACTCTTCGGAACTAAGGTAGCTGAAGTGGGTCCCGTGGGTGCCCAGACCGGAAAAACCATGTGGAGGATGTATCAAGGAGCCGATGAGCGAAGTATTGAAATTCTTGACACGCGAGGAATCCAAGAAGGGAGTGGCCCGGCTGAACATGATGAATCTTCGAGCGCTGAAGTGAGCGTTCTTGCTTCCATTCGCGCAAGATCACCAGATGCATTTCTCCTACTCTGCAAAGCAAAGGAAGTTGACGCGGCAATAAGTTCTCTACTGTTTGATGGGTTGTCTTGAGAGAGGAAAACAAAGTATGTCTGACTACGAGGTGTATGAATTGGGAGACGTCGCGCTCCAATCCGGGCTTACACTGCGTCAAGCCAAGCTCGCCTACAAGACCTACGGGCAGCTCAACTCAGCATGCGACAACGTCATTGTGATGCCGACGTTCTATGGCGGACAGCACACCGACACGGAAGCCATGATGAGTGCGGGACGCATCCTTGACCCGAAGAAGTACTTCGTCATTGTGCCCAATATGTTTGGGAATGGGCTGTCCTCTTCCCCCAGCAACACCCCTCCGCCATTTGAGCGTGCCGCTTTCCCGCACATCACCCTGTATGACAACGTCGTATGCCAACACCGCCTGGTGACCGAGCACTTGGGCATCGACCGGATCAAGCTCGTCGTCGGGTTTTCCATGGGGGCACAGCAAGCGTTTCAATGGGGCGCGTTATATTCTGATATGGTGCAGGCGATTGCGCCGCTCTGTGGGTCGGCGCGCACCTCGCCTCATAACTATCTGTTTCTAGAAGGAGTCAAGGCAGCCCTGCAGGCCGATGCAGCGTTTGCCGAAGGCTGGTACGAGACGCCGCCGATAAAAGGACTGCGAGCCTTCAGTCGTGTGTATGCCGGGTGGGTCTTCTCGCAGGACTTCTTCCGCGAACAGGAGTATCGCAAGATAGGTCTCGCATCCGTCGAGGACACGGCCTGCTTCCTAGAAGGCTATTTCCGGCGGCGGGATGCCAACGATCTACTGGCGATGCTGCAGACGTGGCAGCATGCGGACATCAGCGCCAACGAGATCTACAAAGGCGATTTCACGGCAGCGCTGCGGGCGATCAAGGCGCGGGCGATTGTGATGCCAGGCGAAACGGATCTGTATTTTCGAGTGCGGGACAATGAGCTAGAGGTCGAGCAGATGCCGAAGGCAGAATTACGACCGATTCCGTCGATTTGGGGGCACATGGCACCCTTTGGAGCCAACCCGCCGGATAATGAATTTATTGATGCAGCGTTGAAAGAACTCCTGCAGGCTAACTAGTCGCGCCACCGCATCGCCGTCTGCTGGCGGGTCTGCTTGAACTGAACGGCTGTGGTGGGGCGGCGACAGGTGACCAGCAGCGTTAGGTGCTAAGCCCAGTAAGAAATTGAGCAGCTTGTTTTAGGTATCACAGCTATTAGGAGAACAGCAATGAAAGCACGCGTTTTCATCGGCTCGTCTTCGGAGCAAGTGGATACGGCATACGCGATTCAGCGAAACCTTGAGCGAACATGTGACGCGACCGTTTGGGACCAGGGTGTCTTCGCCCTTACCAGTAATGTTCTGGATGATCTCGTATCGGTTCTGGACCGAACAGACTTTGGTATCTTTGTGTTTGGCCCCGATGACCTCACCACTATCCGAGCCAAGGAATACCAAAGTACGAGAGATAACGTCGTGTTTGAGCTTGGCCTCTTCATCGGCAAGCTTGGAAAGGCAAGAACGTTTTTTGTCATGCCCAAGGAACGGAGTGACTTCCGGCTACCATCTGACCTGATGGGCGTTACTCCGGCTGAATTCGATGAAACGCGCGAGGACAGGCAGGCTGCCTTGGGACCTGCCTGTTCGCTTATCCGTCAAAAGATTGCACAACTGGGTATTCGACCTGATCGCCTGAGTCAACCTATTATTGATCGAGTGCCGATCAAGTCAGTCTTGTGCATATCCGCGCCCCGTTATGAGGATCTCGGTGTCGAGCAGGACATTCAGATTTTGGAAAAGACCTTCCCCGGTCGAGTCGACGTACGGCGGTCCGCAGGATCAGCAGAGTTACAGGAAAGGCTTATCACTACAAAGCCGGATATCGTCCATATGCTAGTTGACATTGACCCGAATAATGGGGAACTCATCTTCGCTCACGGCCTAACTCGAGGGATAGGAGCTACCCGAGAGGAGCGAGACGTACTGAAAGTAGATGGGTTTGCAAAGCTTGTGGAGTTGTCCAAGCCCATTCTTATCGTGCTGGCGTGTTGTAACGCGCTCTATACCGCAAGTAAAATCGTACGCACAACAAACGTTATCGCAGCGTCAGGCGACATTGCCGTCGATATAATCGTCAATTGGCAGAAGGCCTTTTATGGAAGCCTAGCAGCGGGACAATCCGTCTTTAATTCATTCGAGCTTGCTAATGCAGTGAGTAATGCTCCGGTGGTATTGCATCTCAAGAAAGATTTTATTGTGGCTCTCACCTAAGGTATCGGAAGGGAAGAAGCCTCCTGCTACGCAAATAGAGACACCTAACACGGCGCTCCACTCAACCGCGACTACGCAGCGGTTCTGGGAAACGTGAGAGGTCGCGTTCTGGCCGGGACGAGCGAGTGCAGGCGTTGGCCTTTGGGAACGACAGAGCAGACACACAATCCGAACTTCCTGCGTCGGCAATAGTCAGGGCCAAATCTCGTTTGTGGAGATCGCCGCAGTGGCGAATCGTATTGCGAGGAGAAACTCTTCTGTGTCTTTGTCCCAGTCTTATTAATACTAACAGTGAGGAGTGTTTCTATCACAGCTTTTGGCAAAATTGAACCAATACTTCCCGCAGTGCACTTGCCGTCAATCCAGGGTTTTTCTCGATCAGTAAAGCAAGCAACGCAGAGACATGCGCTGAGGCAAAGCTCGGACCTTGGAAGTTGCGTGCCTGCGCTGGACCGGGAAGTGGCCGCGGACATGAGTGAGCATGAAACGGAATTGGGTCGCCGGGGATGTATAAGTAATCAGCCCAACCGCAACGGTCATCGTTGGCAACCCCGATCACGCCAGGAAGGACTGCGGGCAATACGTTCGTTTGACCGGCAGGTGAAGATGCCACCAAGATCGTGCTTGCGGCATTAGCCTCAGCGATAATCCCAAGACAACGCTCTCGGTGCGCTGGGTTCGCGGTGCCAAGGCTCAGATTGATTACATGCATCTGCTGTTTGATACCCCAACGCAACGCAGCCTCAAGAACCGAAAATGACACTTGCAACTGATCGTTAAACACTTTGACGGCATACAGTTTGACCTGTGGTGCTTTCGCTCTGAGAATGCCAGCGAGGGCGGTTCCGTGACCAATACGATCACTAAAATCTTCTTGTTGTTGAATTGTCCCGTTAGCCGAAACAGACAAGCCCACTCCGCCAGTGACAAACCCGACATGGGAGTGTTGCGCGTTCACGCCGCTATCGATCAGCGCGACACGAATGCCTTTGCCACTTGCGGTTGTGAGATCAAGAGGCTGAGTCATGCGTTGAGGTCTTTAATCAAGCAATTGGGCTTTGAGAGGTCATTTATCATACACTGCCCTCCTTTGACACAAGGAAGGAGGAGAGTAGAATCCCACGCAAACGTAGGCGGTGACTTTGGGAGAGAGTAGACATGGGTGAGCAGAGCCAGGGTTGGAGTCGGAGCGTTCTTTTATTAATCGTGATTTCACTGCTGTTTACGGTCCGCCACGCCGATGCGCAGACGACCTCTAGCGACTTGTTCACAAACTGTGTTGGTTGCCATACCCCAAAAGACGGCGCTCTCGATGTAGTGACCGCGCAACGAAAGACGCCGGAAGGCTGGGAGATGACACTGATGCGTATGGTACGTACTCATGGTGCCCAGCTTCAGCCCGATGAGGTTCGCTTGCTCGTCAAATACCTTAGTGACCGTTACGGACTTGCGCCGTCAGAAGTCGAGCCGTTCCGCTACATGCTTGAGAAACGCAATACCAAAGTGGTGCAGCACGATGTTCCCAACTTCATGCAAGCTTCGTGTATGCAATGCCATTCGTACGAGCGCACTGCCCTGCAACGACGCACCCAAGAATCGTGGAGCTATATTCCTGACATGAAGTTAGCTTTGTTTACCAACACCGAGAATGTCACTGCGTCCTCGGGCCTCTTGCAAGATTTTTGGTACGATGAAGCGAAGAAGAAAGTCATTCCCCATCTCGCTAAACAATTTCCTTTCACCACCGCAGCGTGGACGAAGTGGCAAGCAAAACCAAGAGTCAATTACGCAGGCAACTGGAAAATCGTCGGCTATGATGCCGGCCAGGGCGGGGACTATATCGGGCGGATGACCCTGAAGGCGTTGGGTGAAGACAAATACGAGGGAGACTTCGCCCTTGAATTCTCCGATGGGTCAAAGGTCTCCGGTAAGACTACTGGCGTGATGTACACCGGGTTTCAATGGCGCGGCTCGGTCCAGTTAGAGGGTGGCAAGATCCAACGCGAAATTTTCTTTGCTACGGAAGACGGCTCGACATTACACGGACGCCGAGTGTTAACTCCGGTTGGCGATCTGGGAATGGACGAAACTTGGTACCGCAGTGGTAGCACGGCGCAACTCTTGTCGGTTAGCCCTACAGCAATGCAGGTAGGGGAGAAACAAACGGTGAAGATTTTTGCTACAAGTTTGCCCGCGAATCTCACTGCCGCGGCATTGAACTTAGGGAACGGAGTGACAATTACGTCACTCAATCAAGCGGGCGATGACACTGTGGTTGCTGAGGTTGCGGCGGCCAAAGGTGCCGCAGTTGGTCCGCGACAAGTCCGGTTGCAAGGAGCGACAGGAACACTGCCATTCTATGTCTATCGCAGTATCGATTATATTCGCCTGTCGCCGGAGATGGCGTTTGCGCGTCCTGGCGGAGATCATGTGCCGAAATATATGCAACAGTTCGAAGCCTTTGCGTATCTTAATGGGCCGGATGGTGTGAAAGGAACAAAAGATGACGTAAAGTTGCATCGCGTGCGTCCGGAGAAGTGGAACCTTGAAGAATACGTAAAGCGACTGAATGACGACGATATGCACTTCGTCGGCACAGTTGATGAAAATGGCCTGTTTACTCCGGCCAAAGACGGCCCGAACCCACAAAGACATATGTTAGATCACAATGTTGGTGATGTCTGGGTAGAGGCATGGTATAAAGCAGATGGTGCAAAATATCCAATGGGTGCGCGTGCCTATCTTTTAGTGATGCCGGAGAAGTTTAGTTTTCAACCAATCGAATAGGGGCTGGGGACTACGGGTTGGAGGCTAGGATAAAAATCCTCTCTAGCCCCTAGCCCCCAACCCCCAGCCCCTTTGGGAGGGGAACTTCAATATGCAGTTGTTGTTCCGACCTGAAAACGCACACGTGATCCGTACTAGTGGGGGGAATGTCCTAGTTGCTGCTAAGAGTATGTCCTTGTTCGTGATGGACCCGCTCGCGGACGCCGTCCTGGCGTATGCACAGACGCATTCGCGTGTGAGCGAAAATGAACTCGTCCACGCGCTTGCCAACCGTTTCTCAACAACCGATATTCAAGAAACTATCAAAGAATTAGTACGGTTGCATGTCTTTGTTTCAGGACAACCAGAGATCAAACCGATCCGTCCGATCGTCGATGTCGAGCGTTTTCCGTTGGGCTCGTTAGTGCTGAATGTTGCTAATAAGTGTAACCTGCATTGCTCGTATTGCTATGAGCCCGAGGCTGCGAAATATAGTTCCTCGCCGGTGCAAATGGATTGGGACACCGCACGCCAAAGTATCGATTTCCTCTTTCAGAGGGCGGGTGGCAACCGCGAAGTAAGTATCTGTTTCTTCGGGGGGGAGGCGCTACTTAACTTTAAGTTACTTCGTGCAATTGTTGCCTACGCAGAAGAGACAGCGCAGCAGCGCGAGAAAAAAGTTGATTTTTCCCTTACTACTAACGCCACGTTGTTGACCGATGAGATGAGCGACTTCTTCCAAGCGCATCGTGTCGGAATCACTATTAGTATTGACGGCCCACAAGACCTTCATGATAAGCGCCGGTTCTCGCTCACTGCCCGGGGTGAACGCAAAGGGTCATACGAACACGTTGTTTCACGAGTGAAGCGATTGTTTGACCGCTATACTGCCCGCCCAGTGGTTGCGCGGGTGACGGTGACAAAAGGCACGGTTGAGATTGCACGTATCTATGAGCATCTGATCAGTCTCGGATTCTTCGAGGTTGGGTTTTCCCCGGTAACCGCGAAGAACGGGGCAGAGCATGGCCTTGAACCAGCGGATTTGCGTCAGGTGCTGGCGGGCTTCAAAGAACTGGGAGGTCTATACATCGAACGTGCGCAGCAGAATCAATACACCGGGTTCTCAAATCTGAGCACCATGTTGACCGATTTATACAGCGGAACGAACAAACTCTTTCCCTGTGGTGCTGGGCTCGGGTTGCTTGATGTCGATGGCAACGGTGATATTTACCTCTGTCACCGGTTCCCTGGTACGGAAGAACACAAATACGGCAACGTGAAAGAGGGGCTGGCGTACGATCGACTGAACGAATTCGTCAACGGTGCCCATGTCGAAAATAAGCCGGTGTGTCAGACCTGTTGGATACGCGGCTTATGTGGCGGTGGCTGTTATCATGAAGCCTACACCCAGTTTGGTGATGGCGCACTGCCGAACCTGCATTATTGTGACTTCTTACGGGAGTGGACGGAGTATGGCATTGGCGTATATATGTCATTGCAAGAGAAAAACCCTGGCTTTGTCGAGAATTACGTGCTACGGGGCAGAGGAGATGCACCGAGGGAACTGACATAAACAGGAGCGAGTAATGAGTAATGAGCGACGAGTAGAAAGACTCAAGTCAAACTATTGCTGAATGTGGTGTATTGTTACTCGGACCTCAGTCCTCATAGCTCGGAGCTTTTCCTAGGAGGAAAAATGAAACACCTCAAAGCCGCAAACCATAAAGCAGAGCTTGTCGAGCAGGTGCAAGAAGCCCCGGAAGATGTCATCGGGATGGCGATGCCCGCAGGGTGCACGACGATCTTCAACCCTGGTTGGGAGGCCAACATGTGGGGTGGCGTGAACGGCATGTGCGCGCCGATGGAAGCTGATCTCCTCAGCTGCGCCAATATGTGCTGGTGGCCTGCTCAGGTGCCGGATAGCTTACAAAGCTCACCCGAATGGGCGAAAGCCTGCTCGGGGATGAACCAAGAAGACTGGAAAAACTTCGAGATTATTTTCCCGAAGACGAATTGAGAACGGGGAATGTGGTGCGTAGAACGTGATACGTGAAGATGGAAAATGTGGAACGTAACACGCACCACGTAACACGCTTCATGTTCTAGGAGTTAGTCGTGATCTGTACTCGTTTTTCCATCTACGCGATTCTCGCCCTTGTTTTGCTTTTCTTCCCTCACTCCGCCTGGGCCAAATGGTATCTTCTCGCTTCTGTCCATCCGAATAATCTTGTTGTCATCGATACCGAGACCGACAAAATCACGAAGAACATCCAGCTTGACGGGCGCGGTCCGGCGATGAACATTGCGCCCAATCCTAAGAATCCGCAGTTCGCCTATGTCGTGAATGAGATGTCACAAAATGTGGCACTTGTTGACCTCGATGAGGGGAAGCAAGTGACGAGTTTTCCGCTCTCTACCAGTGGTGAAATCGTGCGGACGATGGCGATCGATGTGAATGCGCAGGGGACGCGCTTGTTCGTGCACGAGATGCCGGTCAAACGCGAGCCCGGCAAATTCGCTGCGCAACCGAATCGCATTCGTGTCATTGATCTAAAGACTAACAAGACTGAACGTGTGATTCCTGCTCCCCGGCAAGTCATGTCGCTTGCGACTTCTAAAGATGGGAAGCGACTCTATGTGTTTAGCATTGGTCAGGATATCTTCGTCTACGACACCGACCGCGGGACGCAGGTCGATAGCATCCCGCTTGTTCACCGCAACATCACTGGTATTGCCCGCACTGACGGACTCCCAGCCTGGAACCCTTATCAAGAGAATAACTATCTGTTGTCGTTCGGCATTGTGACCATTGACTCACTTACTGGTCAGGCGACAATGGGTATTGCCTCTCTCGATTTGAATCAACCTCAGCCAGAGCTTAAGACAGCCGAGTTGCAGCCCTTTTCGGCAGAGAATTACAACATAACAGGGCTGCAGTCCTCGAAGAACAATCAGGCCTACTTCAGTTACAACAATCTGTGGAAGGTCGATCCAAAAACCCGAAAGATGGAAACTGCAGAGCTGTCGAACACCTACTTTGTTCCTATGCTCCATCCGGATGGAAAAAAGGTCTACTGTGGAGCAAACTGGCATGATATTGCTGTCTTTGACGCAGACACACTCAAACCGATCACGAAGATCGCTCTTGGCCATTCCCAAACTGGGGGCGGTAACGATCTACGGTTTGTGAATCGGTGATGAAGAATAGCAGAGCTGCGAAGATCACCCGTCGGCATCTTTTCCAGGCTGCTGCAGCATTGACTCTCGGACCGACAATTGTAACGAGAGTCTCTGGTGCAGAAACGACTACTCCGCAAACGACTCCAAAGAGCTTTGCTGAGGTTGTACGGAAGCGTGCGATGATCCGTGCCTACAAAAGCGATCCGGTTCCTGAAGAGAAAATCCACCAATTGCTAAAATATGCCGTGCGTGCCCCAAGTGGCGGCTATTTGCAGCCGTGGGAATTTGTCGTCGTGAAGAACCCAGAGGTGCGGGCGAGGCTTGCCAAGGCGGCGATGGATCAGACTTCTGTGGCGACCGCACCGGTCATCATTGTCACCTGTGCTGATATTCAACGTGCAGGAAGTCAGGCTGGCACGCGTGGCTCGTTTATCAGCCTCGTGGATACTGCTTTTGCTTCGCTGTTGATTCTGCTCGGAGCGGTAGAGCAAGACTTGGGGGCGTGCTTCGTAGCGTCTTACAATGCCGAAGAAGTGGCAAAACTCCTGAGCCTCCCAGATCACGTGCGCCCGGTCGGACTCATCACCATCGGTTATGCTGCTGAAGCGCCACGTAAACCAACAACAAAGAAACTTCCGTTGAAAAAGGTAGTGCATATCGATAAATGGTGAGGAAAGTAGTCAGTAGCCAGTATTCCGTAGTCGGCATGGGAAAACGATGAACGATGAATGATGAAGAAGAGGTTTCTGCTCTCTATTGTTGTTCCGAGCTTGGTGCTCACTCCGTGTTTGTCTTTCTGATAACTGACGACCGGCAACTGATACTGATAATCGAAGATGCCAATCATCCACGTCCAAAGCGTTAGCAAAACCTTCGACCGAGTCACTGCGCTCGACCAGGTATCACTGAGCGTTGAGAAAGGGGAAGTGATCGGTTTACTTGGGCCAAACGGTTCAGGCAAAACTACGCTGGTTCGCCTGTTGAGTGCGTATTTCCCGCCAACACAAGGGCGGGTAGTAGTCGACGGTTTTGATACACGGGAGTCCCCCCTCGAGGTGCGGCGACGGGTGGGATATGCGCTGGAAGGCGTTATTCTCTATCCAGACCTGACTGTGAGTGACTTGCTCGACTTTGTTGGCACAGTGAAAAAGGTTCAGCATCAACAACGCGTTGAGGTTGTGGCTCAATGTGGCCTAGATGGCTGGCTGCACCGGCGCATTGGCACGTTATCGAAAGGGTATCGTCAGCGTGTCATGCTAGCCCAGGCACTTATGGGAGACCCGCAAATCCTCGTTTTGGATGAGCCGACCTCAGGCATGGACCCAGAAATGGCAGTGCAAATACGCAATCTGATGAAGACTGTGGCTGGCTCTCGCACTATTGTGTTAAGTACGCACTCTGTGGCCGAGGCGACTTTGGTATGTCAGCGGGTCATCGTCTTACATCAAGGTCGGCTGCTTGCTGAAGGCGTTCCACAAGAAGTATTTTCGCTGCAAACCGCGACTGCCACTTTCGAGGATGAATTTATTCGCTTATTACAGAACCAAGAACGGCGTCCTCCAACCGCGAGAGTTGAGGGGTCGTAAAGAACGCAGGCAGAGGAGTTGAATATGAAAAGCGTGCGACAACTGCGACAGAGTTTTTTCGCTATGGCGGGAGGATTATTCCTCTTAGCGATGAGCGTTCCGGCATTCGCTCAGCAGGCCAAATGTGGCGGCAAGCAAGTCTATTCCAAATCTATCTTAGGTAAGGAGTATCGTATTGAAGCGGCAGAAGGCGAGCCGGGAAAGTTTTGCGTCTCGTGGGGCGAAGAGAAAACCAAATGGGAACCGAAGCCCTTTTATCCTGACGAGCTGAATAAGAAGGGGCCGATGTTTTATGTCGAGTATGGCACTACGCTAAAGTTCTTTCCATTCAATAATTCCCTAGAGGAACGCGAGAAGTTCACTGCCTTCGACGTACAGAATAGCGGGACATTCTTTGGTCCGTTCGCGACCGGGCCGATCGACGTTGAAGATGGATTCGACGCGCATTTGTATTCGCCGACTGGCTATCGTCGCGACAAAACGGGGATGGAGTTTAATAAGTGGTATCTTGAAGGGCGCACCAAACACGTGTGGGACAAGGACTCCACCTCTGGTGAACCCTATCGTAAGTATCTGTTTATTTTCCGCTCTCCGCAGGATTTGCAGAAAACCGCTTTCTTCCAGGTCCAATACCAAGGACAAAAAGAAGATGACAATTTTCTCTATAACCCAGTGGTCCGCAAAGTGCGGCGCTTGGCAACGGCCAACCGTCAAGATGTGGTTGGTGGGCTGGTGCTGCGACAAGAACAAAACTCATTGATGACACCGATTCATAATTACAAGATGACCGGCAGTAAAATCCTTGGTCTGGCTGAGACTGACCCGAATTTCGGCTACGACGGAGGAGAAGATAAGCAAAGCCCGGCAACGGAATACAAGCGAGTTGATGGCTTGAGCGAACCTTGTTGGGTGTATGAGACTACCCCATTTCGTGAAGATTGGTGGTTTGCCAAACAGATCAACTATGTGGGGTTTTTTACCATGACCAACTGGCGTACCGATTCGTTTGACCGTGAGGGGCGTCTGATCCAACGAGTGATTTGGATCCAGGAACTCTCACCAGCTGGTGCAGCATCAAAAGGTTTACCGCCAGGGCGTGATACCTATCTCACCTGGGGTGGGTCTTTGTTCAAAGACTATACTACCGGCTTCTGGGTGGTGACGTATCCGACCGAACGGACCCTTAATCCGCCACTGCCGGAAACGATCTATAATACTAACACTCTGTTACAAGAACCGAAGACGGTGGATTTCTATCGGAAGTAGTTATCAGTGGTCAGTCGTCAGTTTTCAGTTTTAGAAAGCTGAGAACTGATGACTGAAAACTGACGACTGAGGTTTTCATGCGTCGTCTCGTCGAATTTGCCGTCCGATTGCGACTGCCACTGCTTCTGCTGTGTCTCGCGTTAACCGCGACGTTTTTGTGGCAAGCTCGGAGTGCCAAACTCTACGACGATCCCAACGAGTGGCTTCCCGCTGATAACCCCGTCGGGAAACTGAACCAACAGTTACAAGAGAAATTCGGTGGTGGGAATCTCGTCACCATTCAGGTTACGGCGAAAGATGGGGACATCTTTAACCCGGATACGCTGGCAAAAGTGAAACGCATGACCCGTGAGGTGCTACTGACCTGGGGAGTCATTCCATATAACGTTTCTTCGATTGCAGCTCTGCAAGTCCGTTATCTGAAAGCAACTGAGGATTTTCTTGATAATACACCGCTGATGGATGAAGTGCCGACCACACCAGAAGCGATGGACCGCCTGCGCTATGGCGTGACACATAACCCGACCATTCTAGGTGTGTTGGTGTCGCCAGATTTCCAATCCACAATCATTGTCGCTGATTTTCGCACCGGCAGCGGTTTCAAGGCAGACCTACCAACGACTGATCCAGTCGCGATCTATAAGCGTATTCAGCAAATCACCGCAACTGAACGAGACGCTCGCCACATCATCCAGGCCGCAGGGACGCCGATCACTATCGGTTGGGTGAATAGCGACGGTTTACCGTATATTGCTTTAGCTTTTGGGCTTTTTCTCACCGGTGTCAGTGCGGTCTTATGGTTTGCTTTCCGCAGTTTCCGTGGCGCGTTGATCGCAATCTCATTAGGGTTGATTGCCTCGGTGTGGGCTTTTGGGCTGAAGTTTCTTTTCTACGGATATGTGTTGCGCTCCGCTTCAGCGTTAATTGCGCCGTTTATCATCGTAGCCGCTGCAGCGTGTCATCATACCCAGTTTCTCAAACGCTTCTTTGACGAGGAGTATCCGGCAATCGGAGATGCGCGCCGGGCGATCATTAATACCTTCACTCCATTGCTGTTTCCCATGACTGCGGCCTTAGCGACCGATATGGCGGCGTTCGTTATCATGGCCTTCGTACCGTTCGAGAATGTGTCTGAGCTTGGCGCGACGACGGCGTTTGGTCTCGGCGCGATCATTTTCAACGTTTTCTTCTTACAGATTCCGTTGCTGGCGTTTCTCCACGGCTCACCGGCAGAGGTTGAAGCTGTACAACAACGAAAACAAGAAAAACGCAAGTCTGCTCTGGTGCGTTTTCTCGAAGCGCGAGTCTCTGATCTAGTGCAGCGCAACAGCCGTGGATGGGCAATGTTCGTTGGCGTGTTGCTGGTGTTTATTGGATCGCTGCTATACTTGCCGCGCCTCGATATTGGTCAAGACAATACCTACGCGATCCATAATTTCTTGACGAGGTCGTGGCATGGCAACCAGATCTATCAGATGGAGCAAAACATTAAGGAACGTTTCAAAGGGGTTTATCCCTTAAACATTTACATTGAGAGCAAAGCTGAAGAAGGGCTTAAAGATCCCACTGCGGTGAAAAAGATCGAGGCCTTTGCCAAGTATATGGAGACGCTGCCGGAAGTGGCTGGAACGATGGGCCTACCTGTGTACATCAAGCTGATGAGTCAGTTTATGCGTGGTGGTGATCCGAGTAACTTCCGGTTACCTGACGACCGGGCCGAGGTCGGCTACTACATGGAAATGTACGCTCAAGATGTACCTGGCAGCTTTGATGCAGTTGTGGACTACATGTTTCAGCGCTCATTCTTTTCGGTCTATACACCAGATACATCGCATGCGACGGTCAACAAAATTTTTCATGCCGCCGAGGAATACGCACACACACAGTTTAATGATGATACGTTAACCGCCACGGTCGGTGGGGGCGCAGTCGCAATTGCTGAAGGTTTTAATCAGGATATTGCCAAGTGGTTAGTGTACGCGACAGCAGCAGCGACATTTCTGTCCTTTGTCGTGTTGGTGCCGATGTCTGGCTCGCTCGTTGGACCACTCTTACTTCTCACACCATTAGTGATGGGGAGTGTTATATGGTTAGTGATGATGCATGTGACCGGAATCGAGATCAATTCCAATACCACGACTGGGATGGCAATTGCGTCGGGTGTCGGTGTCGATGCGGAACTGTATCTCCTTGGCCGCTTCCGTGAGGAATACCAGAAGCACGGTGACTTTCACCTGGCGTTGACACAAGGATTCATCAGTGTGCGGGAAGCCTTGACGTTTTCTTACCTAGGGCTCATCGCCGGATGTTGGGTGCTGATTCCAATTCCGTTGTATGTCGGCTATGTCGGCTACGGAATGGGGATGATTTTGCTTGTCTGTTTTGGTTGTAGTTTTATTATGTCGCCGTTTTTGTGGAGCTTGCTGCAACCAAAGTTTTTGGTCCGTGGATTAGAAACACTAACACCGGCAAAACCGCCAGTTGCAGCAGCAGTAGGGCAAAGAGATCGAGATTTCCCGATTGCGGAGTACAAGAATTGAAGATGGCGGATTGTTAATTGCGGAATATGGCAATTGCGGATTGTGGATTTTAGATTGCGGAGCATAAGGAATTGTCGATTGCTGATTGCGAATTGCCAACTCGTGCTGGCTGATCAGTCGTTCTTCTAATCCGCATTCCCCGATCTGCATTCCGCATTGTAATGGGGAGGGTTGATCATGGCTCAGCAGCAGAAGGTTAGGGGGCTTATCGCGTTGGTCGTTAGCGTCGTTGTGCTTGCCTTACCGACGTTCGGGGTCTGTATCGGCCCACCGCGGGAACGGTTCGGTATGCTGCCGATGGATATGGAGGCGATGCGCGACATGGCTACCTACGTCCGCGACCCCAACAAAAGTCTTCATATCAATACCTGGCTGTTCAGCGAGGTACTGGTCAAGACCAAGGGACCGCGCCAAGGCAGCATCATGAGCCAGCGTAATGAGTACAACTTACAGGTGACCTACAAGCTCAACGAGAACATCTCTTTCTACACCTGGCTGCGGCCATTTTACGATAGTGTCTTCGACCTCAAAGGCGGTTCGATCACTGGCCGTAATGGTCGTCGCTTGCGTAATCGTTGGGGTAACAACTTCGATCTCGGCAACGATGCACGGAGTGACCCGATCATTCGTGAAGCGTATGTCGATGTGACCTACGGGAACTTCTTTGGTCGTTTTGGTCGTCAACTTGTGGCCTGGGGAAAGTCGGACGGGGTATATCTCCTTGACCAAGTGAGCCCTTTTAACTTCCGCCAGCCCTTTAAGTTCGAAGAGCAAGACTATCGTATCCCCCAATGGATGATTAATCTGAATTATTACTTTGGTACCACTGGGAAGGTGCAATTCTTGTGGCTACCAGAGCCGCAGTTTGCAGAGTTTCCTGGCAACGCTCCCTCAGAAGTATGTTCTCACGACTGGACGTCATCCGCGACCTGCTTGACAAACAAACTGTTCATTCAGTTTGATCAAATTTTCAAAAACGACCTTGGTATTCCCGCGGGATATCCCTTCATCCGCAGAAAACCATCGCGGACCCTAGAGCACAGTGCAATCGGGCTCCGGTTCGATTCTGAGTATAAAGGCCTCACGTTTAGCCTTGCATGGCTCTACAAGTATCCGTGGTTCTTGGTTGATTTCCCTGGCGTCGATGGCCGGCCCTGTAAGGGACGGGGATGCGCTGCGCTGGGCACTTCGAATATTCGCACGACTGAACGGATTCATATTATTGGGACAGCAGTAGACTATCAATTCGATAATTTTCTTGGTATCGATAATGTTGTACTGCGGAACGAGAGTGCCCTCTATCTTGATGACCTTTTTACCCTTCCGACAACCGAAGTTGTGCAAAAGAATCATTTCCAAACTATGTGGGGACTCGACAAGTTCGCCGTCGATCCACAATGGCTGCAGCGGATTTCTCCCACGTGGCTTGGTATGGGCTTGGCTCCCTGGTTTATTAGTTTTCAGTTGTGGCAGGATTGGATCATTGACCCAGATCGTTGGAGCAATGTCTATATTGATAGTGGCGCCAGCAAGTTTTCCTTCGACACCTTCCGGGTGACCAACGGGTTACGGAATGCCCTGAGGATGTATATGACGTCATACGTAAGCAAGGACCTCTTACCCGATCAGTCCTTACACTTTGAGAACTTCTTGTTAGGTCAAACACACTACGAGGACTTCTGGGAACACGTGCAGTTGAAATATGACTGGAACGAGTTTACCAACATCATTCTTGGCTACAACGCATTCTTCGGACAATCTGACGGATCAATCGGCTCCAACAAGAGTCTGAATTACGTGTATTTTTCGATTAAGGTGGGGATATAAGCGATTGATGGACGTCAAGAAGAAAAGACGCACCCTCAAGGAAGGGAGCTGATAGTTCATTGTATAGAAACGGTAATTGAAGATCGTAACGGTTTGAAAGGGCAGGCGTTCGCGTGGCAATATGCCTGTTAATATCTCATAGTCAGACTGGCATTGTCTGGGCTATACGCCTCTCATGTTCGGTGTCAGCTCGCGGCTGCTCTCCCAAACGACGGATAAAGGCTTTCACGGTTTCGAGATCTGGGCTTTCGGCAACGACCACGATTTGGTCAAGTCCATGGAAGGCTTTGGCGTACGTATCCTCCAATTGGCGGTAACGTTTGTTGGATGAGATCAGGTCATTGCGACCGGTGAGAAACTCGACGTGATGAGCCGCTCCCAACAACTAAGGTATACATCAGCGTACAATCGCTCTAACTCAACACTATGATTGTGCGTGTTAAAAGAGTGCTCTCCCCACGCCACCGTAAAATCTTCCAACTCCACTTCAGAAAAGAATCGTACTCGTGTCCCAGTTTCCCATGACAAGAACAGACTTAACGCGCTGACCGTCAGTTACGGCGAATAATGACGGAAATCTTCATAGCGCACACTCCCATAGCCGCCAAGCGTCAGCCCTGTGTTTCCGACACGCAAGCTCTGCCCGAGATGATAGTCCCACTGTGAGCTCGGCGGCGTCAGCTCATATGCGGAGAGGGAATGCATCACCAGCATACCCTCCAATACCATCAGGCAGAACACACTAACAACCACAGCGAATCTCACGCTTCCTCACAACAAGGACACAAAAGCCCAAGGCCTATGACTGACTGTGCGGCATGCAAAATGTTTACCTGCTTATGAAGGGCGTCTTGCGATTGGACTGAGGTCTTTCGTATTCTTGATCGAGTGGAACAAGAGGCATCAGAGGGACCGGGCACACAACAGATGGCCCTCTTGCTCGACCAGGATGGACGCATCATTGCCGCGTCATCCCTCGCACGACAGCGCGGGTTGCTGCAGAGTTCTATGCTAGCGTCGTGGTCAGCGCAGAAAAAACAGCGACTTGCCGACCGCGCAGTTACTACCGTCGATGGCAAGTCATTCGTTACGACAGAAGTTCTGGCAGGATACGCACACGCACATGGGTACCGCAGCTTCTCGGGATTGGACTGGTCGACCCTAGTACTGCAACGGACGCGCAAGCGTTTTTGCCGATTCAGCATATGCAATTTTCCTTTGTGCTGTTTTTGACGCTGACCTCTGCGTTAGCGGTCGCGGCCTCTTTATTCTCGGCGAGAGCGGAACTGGGAAAGAATTGGCAGCGCGAGCCATTCATCGCGCCTCCTCCCGTCACCAAGCACTCTTTGTACCGATTAACTGCGCGGCCATTCCTGGTGGCCTGTTGGAAAGTGAGCTGTTTGGTCACACGAAAGGAGCATTCACTGGTGCACTGCAAGACCAGGCCGGCAAGTTTGAGCGAGCGGACGGCGGGACGATCTTTCTCGACGAGGTCGCCGAATTACCCCTGCCATTACAGGCCAAACTGCTGCGAGTCTTGCAAGAACGAGCCGCGGGTTTATCTGAATGAGACGGTTCGTTTAAGCGATCATCGACGGACAGACGTTCATCCGCTGTTTTCCCTTATTGCCTACTCATCAGTTCAAGTGTTGCAATACATCTTCAACCTGTCACCTCTTACGGCTGCGATATTGTTCCATTCTGCAATCGCGTCTTTGTGGACTACTGCGATGTATCTTACGTTACGGCTTCTCGGTAGCCGACGTCTTGATGCTACTCTCTTTACCGTCCTTGGTGTAGTAAGGGCAGCAGGGGTTTTCTGGTTTGTTGTTCCTAAGACTTACGGTCTCGGGTCGCTTAGTATCCTCATGGTTTTAGGGTTGGTGGCCCTATCGGAACGCCAGAATGTCCGCATAGTCTGGTATCTCTGTGCGAGTATGGCGAGTTTGAGTGTTACTGTGACAAATTGGATGGTCGGCATCATTGCGGTCGGGATCCAACAGTCGCGGTCACGCGCTCTCGGCATCCTTTGCACAACGTTCGCAATTGTCTCGATGTTAGCAGTTGTTCAGCACAGAATTTTCCCAATGACCCGTCTCTTTTATGCGCTTCCCATAGACGAAACAGAGCACTTCCTGCTCCCTCAATCCAGAGGCCTTGGGCGGTGGCGAGATCATTTTTCTGGCACTCAATTGTGATGCCGCAAATTGCACCCTTCTGTTTTTCATGTGTTGCCTCATTACTCCGGCAAGAATCTTTGCGAGGATTCTGATCCTACTCCTCATCACTACTGCGGGAACGAATAATATTCGCCAATTTCACCAAGCCAAGACACGTGTGGATGAATATGGGGCAATTTGGCAACAGCATCAAGATGTGAGTGACAGATGTCCTACCGCATTACAGCAGTGGGTCGCTCCGCCAGAGAGAATATCTCACTGATAGTTCAGGTTAGACTTCCTGTCCGCCGACGTAAAAGAGTGAAGACTCAGGAAGGGGTGGATCGATTGTCGATTAGGAAGTATGGACCTGCCCCCGATTCTTGTCGTCGTCGCCAATCCGCAATTTTTCTGCCCCTCTAGTGTTTCTATAGCGCAGGGCTGGACAATAAGAAGGGAGCCTGTCCGGCCCTGTGCCGTGCTCGCTAACCTGCACGGTAATCCGCTGCGGTTGCGTTTCTTTCGCTCGGGCGGGTAGTCGTATTCGTCTGAACTGATAAGCTGTGCACATTGCTCAGGCGACAGCACCAATCGGCGCTGTCGCTGACTACGTGACAACTTGTCTCTCCACTACTCTCCGAGTTTGTATACCTGGCTCACATTCTCCCACAAAATCTGCCGTTGGGAAGTCTGTGGCAATGGCGCGATCATCTCGCCCAACGCTTCCATATAATGGCCAATATGGTCTGGATGTGGAAAATCCGATGCCCAGAAAAAGCGATCCGCGCCAACCACATTGATCACTGAAGACACGGTCTTCTCATCTGGGTCCGCCGAAATCCAACACTGGCGATGAAAATAGGTGCTGGGAGACTCTTTCATCATCGTCGTCTTGCCTATCGGCACTCGGTACACGGCATCCATGCGATCCAGCAGATAGCCGATCCAGCCGGCTTGCGATTCCAGCACCACCATCTTCACGGTGGGGAAGCGGTCGAAAAGCCCATAATGGAAGAGCGATACGAAGGATTGCATCATCCCCTGGGCTACTAAGACGTCCATATACCAGGTGAAATTGAAGACCTCTTTGTTCTGGGCAAGTTCGGTAAAGCGTTTGTGGACATCCACCTCCGGCGGGTCCGCCGTCGGGTGAATGGCCAGAGGAATATCCAACTCCTGGGCCTTAGCCCACAAGGGATCGAAATCCGGATGCCCGGGTGATTTATGCTTCCAATTGAAGGGAAGAAAGAACCCGCCTTTGACACCGGCCTTGACGGCCCGCTCTAATTCGCGAGCTGCTTCTTTGGGGTCGTCGTCCAGTGACACCTGCGCGATCGGCACTAACCGCCCGCCCGAGTCGGAACAGAAATCGACAATCCACCGGTTATAAGCACGACAGTGCGCGGCATACAGATCCGGGTCTTTGATTTCCCCTAGAAAGAGTCCCAGGGTGGGATACAGCACCGACTTAGCCACCCCCTCCTTGTTCATGCGGGCGATCCGTTCTTTAGCGTTCATCGAGCCAGGGGCGGCGCTGCCCACGTAGGTGAGATTGGGACTGGGATCGAGATTTGTCGCCCCCATCCCCCCCAATGAGCCGGGCATCCCTGGATAGCCGGTCCACATCGGTTTGCCATTTACCTCCATGTACTCCAGGCCGTCGCTGTTGGTACGAATCCTTAGCGCTCGGTCTCGATACTTTGGCTCCAAGTATTTCTCCCACAGATCGGGCGGCTCCAGAATATGCCCGTCAGCGTCAATCGCACCGCTGGTGCTCACACCGTTGTGTAGTTGTGTCATTCATCCCTCCTTAGTTTATATAATCTCTTTGCCAAAAACGCTCTGTGAGCGTTCGTTTCGTATTTCCAGCAAAAATGAGATCGTGATGGCGAATCAATAGAAAGATTGCAAAAGGGCTTGAAAAGTCAATCTTTAGTGGAACACGAGAAAAAGACCCTGATGATGACCCTGTGCAAATCAAAGGCTTGTTGTACAGCTGAGCGCACATTAATGCACAAATATACAGGCGTTAATGGGATGGACCACCCCTCATATAATTATAATGACCTCTGACTGGGCCAGAATGACCACACCATTACAGAAGGGAGATGGCGGTTCATCCATTAACGCCTCTGATAGTACACGGGGTAGGAAAATTCCTGGAGTTCAGCTGCTGCCATGCCTGCCTATTGGCCTTTCTTTATCGGAGCTTTCATCTGTTTTGTCACGTGGATGCCGTTCGTTCCTAGTGGTGTAAGTACCCTCTTGTAGCAAAAACTTGGCCCCTTGACAATAAGTCCTATAGACTATATGTCCTATGGACACTTTTCCGATAAATGGTCTGAGAGTGGTCTCAGACGAAAAAGGCTAGCTCGGAGCTGTCGTACGAGCGTCGCCGGCTGAAACGCAAACTGATCGCTAACCACGAGGGGGTATTATCATGCTCAAACACTATGATGCTATCGTCATCGGCGCCGGCGTATCCGGCCTGTATGCTCTCTATAAACTCCGCGAACTCGGTCTCTCCGCAAGGGTGTTCGAGGCCGGCACCGACATCGGTGGCACTTGGTACTGGAATCGCTACCCGGGTGCCCGTTTCGATTCTGAGAGTTATTCCTACCAATACTCCTTCTCCCAGGAACTGCTCGACGAGTGGGAGTGGAGCGAGCATTTCGCGGGTCAGCCGGAAATCGAGCGGTATTTGCATTTTGTCGCGGACAAATTCGATCTCAAACGCGACATCGAGTGCAACGCGCGCGTGGCGACTGTCACGTACGACGAAGCGGACAAGCGGTGGGAGATAGCGACCCATAACGGTCTGCGTGCCAGCGCGCGCTACGTGATCTGCGCCACCGGGCTGCTGTCAGCACACCAATTTCCGCCCTATGAAGGGGTGGCAGACTTTGCCGGCCTGACGCTGCACAGCGCGCGCTGGCCGAAGGAAGCAGTCGACTTCACGGGCAAGCGCGTGGGCATCATCGGCACCGGCCCGACTGGCGTCCAGATCATTCAGACCATTGCCCCCGACTGTGAACAGCTGACCGTGTTTCAGCGTACGGCGAATTGGTGCACCCCGCTGCGTAACCGCCCGATTACTGCGGAGGAGCAAGAGACGCTCAAAGAACAAGCGTATGAGATTTTCGCCCTGTGCAAACGCACCTGGGCCGGCTTTATTCATGAACCGGACCCGCGCGCGGCGATGAAGGTGCCCAAAGAGGAACGCTGGGCCCGCTATCAGGAATTGTACGACCGTGGTGGGTTCGCCTTATGGCTCGGCAATTACAGCGACTCATTTATGTCACAGGAAGCCGCGGATGAGGTCGCCGAGTTCTTGGCCAACAAGATCCGCGAACGCGTCACCGATCCGGTGGTGGCTGAGAAACTGATCCCGAAGCACACCTTCGGCACCAAACGCTGTCCCGGCGAGAAGAATTACTACGAGACTTTCAACCGCGACAATGTCAGATTGGTTGACCTGCGCGAAACGCCGATCACGAAGATCACCCCCACGGGAGTCGCAACGGGGAACGAGTTGCATGAACTGGACGTGATTATTTACGCTACCGGCTTTCATAGCGTGACTGGTGAGCTCTTGCGTATGGAGATTCGCGGCCAGCACGGGCGTACCCTGCAAGAGCATTGGGCCGATGGGCCACGCACCACCCTGGGCGTGCAGTTCTCGGGCTTCCCGAACCTCTGGGCCATTATGGGGCCGCACAACCCAGCGGTGTTTTGCAATATCACGCGCTGCGTAGAGACCAATGTGGAATGGATTGTCGAGTGTATTCGCTATCTGCGCGAGCACGGGTTTGAGAGTATGACAGCAACTGCCGAGGCCGAAGACGCGTGGACCAAGCGCTGCTATGACTCGGCCAAAGGCTTGTTGATCAATGAGATGCAGGAGTCGTGGTTCTTCGGCAGCACCAATCCCGAGAACGTGCGTGGCCGTTTCCTCTTATTTGCCGGTGGGGTGCCGCTCTACCGTCAGATCTTTGCTGACGTGGCCGCGAAGGGGTACGAAGGCTTCGAGCTGCGCTAGGGAGTCCTGGCTCCGACGGACGAAAAGAACGATGATCTTCACTCCTAATAGGAACAAACACTATTGGTGGCTGAAATCTGACAGATCCGCGTAGGGGACAAGAAGGGCAAAGTCTCCACTAAGGGAGTAACACAGTGACCAAGCCTGACCATTTCGACCGGTTTGGGAAGAAGTTCGACATCGAAGATCCAGCGTTCGCAGAACAATTCGAGGATGTTCTCGAACATCTCGTCACCAAATGTCCGGTAGCCCATAGTGAGGTTGGATCTGGCTACCACGTTTTTAATCGTTACCAGGACGTGCGGCGCTGTGCGACGGACTGGCGCACCTTCAGCAGTGCGGACGGCTGGCTGCTGAATCCACCCGAAGGGAATCTGCCGATTCTGCCAGAGGACTTGGATCCTCCGTATCACACTGCCTGGCGACGGGTGTTGAACCCTTTCTTCAGTCCGGCTGCGGTGGGCAACCTCGAAACCAGCGCACGACGATACGCCGGTGATCTGGTGGGTCGCTTCGCGCCGCGAGGGTACTGCGAATATGTGATGGAATTTGCAGCCCAGCTGTCGGGCCTGATTTTGTTCCACCACATCCTGCCGGTACCAGTTGACGATCTGCCTATGCTCTTTCAAGACATCGATTTGTATTCGTTTGGACCAGTCGACCAGCGGGCAGCGGCGTTCGGCCGTGTGCACGCGTATCTAGAGCAGTTTCTCGCAGCGCGCCGTAAAGAACCCGAGCAGAATGACCTGGTGGATGTGTTGCTGGCCGGGGTGGAGCGCGATGGCAAACCCTGTTCCTGGGAGGATAAAGTCTACACCACTCTTGATATCGTCTTCGGGGGCTTGGCCACGACCACGCATGCAATTTCCGGCGCGATGTACGAACTCGCAACCAAGCCCGACATCCGCCAAGCAGTCCTTCAGGGCCCAGCGTGTCTAGCTACAGCGGTGGAAGAAACGGTCCGTCTCCATGCGCCGGTCGTTGCCGTCGGGCGTACGGCGCGTGCCGATGTGGAAGTCAGCGGCGTTGAGGTCAAGACGGGAGACCGGGTGGCGCTCAACTATGCGGCCGCCTCTCGTGACCCCGAGGTGTGTGCCAACCCACGGAAGTTTGACGTCCATCGCGAGGAAGTCGTCCATACTGCCTTCGGGGTCGGCCCCCACCGGTGCATCGGCGAACATCTCGCGCGGATGGAGATCCGGGTCGCTATCGAAGAGTTCTTACAGCGGATCCCAAATTTCGAGTTAGAACCGGGTACCCAACCGCAATATGAGAGCGGCCAATTACGCACGATGAAGAATTTGCGCCTGAGGTGGGTGGTCTGAGCGTTACCCCTACCACCTGGACCAGCAAGGGTAGTCGTTGGATCAATAGGGAGAGCCCAAATAAAATTGGGTCATTACAGCGAATGTGTCTCTGGGTCGTCATCCCTGCACAATGCTGTCCTCGCTCGCATTCCCTTTCCCGGAATGGCAGAGGTTAAGAATTTTTTGAGTGCGATCCAGTGTCTGAGGAATCGGGGAGAGAGAAAGGAACGAGGTGGGATGAACGAGAAGCATTCTTTCGAGCGTACACAGTGATAGACGATGTCTCGCCCCAACACTCGCGTGTGCAGAGTGCGAAGATGATCCTGATAGAGGACAGTGCATCGAGGATTAAACGGAAGGATTCCTGTTCTAGGAGAGAGTTCACAACATGTGCCTCGATAAAGGCAATGAGACGTTTCTACATGTCCTCCCTAGACCCTACCTGTGGATGCCCGCCTACGCAGGCATGACGTGTGAGAGCCACGGTCTCCGTCATTCCCGCGAAAGCGGGAATCCAGGATCTGGACCTGGAAGAGGTTTAGGGGTGGCCTCTAGGCAACCAACGTATGACAGTATCTTTTCCAAAAGCTCTATCTCAGCTCATTATATGCCCCAGAATTTTTACGCAACCGACCGAAGAACGTCTTTCCCGAACCGCGAAAAATATCGCTATCGATCGTGCCTTTTTAATGAGCATGGACATGCGGGCGCGTTAGTAATTCCTTATTCAGACACGCCCTACTCAACTGCATATCCGTTATGCGATCGCAGTAACCAACGCCCGCACCCGTCTTGACGCCTGTTCAGCCATAGCTACTTCTGCCTCCGTGGGTACAGTAAGTCGAACCGGAACATTCTTATGATACGGAGTGGCGGCGATGGGGTCGCAATAGTCACTTGAAGTGATCTGGTTGAGACGCGGACCAATCGTGAGCCTTTCCTCACCGGTGGGATACGCTTGGCCGTATCCATGTGGAAGAGCGACAACACCAGGTCGCAGTGAGTCATCCGCTTCGACTCGTACTGTCAGGCGGCCAGTACTGGTTTCGACTGCTATCCAACCACCATCCTCCGCCCCCACTGCTGCAATGTCCTGAGGATGAATACGTAGTGCCCCGTCTGGATCATCTTTGCGCCAACGCGGAGTGCGGAAGATTTGATTAGCGTTGTATGAACGCCGCTGACCAGCGACGAGCATAAAGGGATAGTAAGGGTCAGGTTGATCCGTTGCTGGATCAAGCGCTTTGAGCCAGTCTAATAATTGCGGAATTGCCAGATGAATCTTGTGATCCTTATGCTTGAGGAGGTTCCACACTTGTTTATAGGCATGGGTGCTGAAGGCAGTGCCCGAGTGACTGGTACGAATTTTCTCGAACAGGGCTTCGCCAAGGGCAGAGCCTTCGCCTTGGAGTCCGGTTGCGCGCACCACCTCGGGCTGCTCGCTAGCCAAGCGATGCGCCGCAAGCCACAGGAGCGAAGCTGCACCCGACCCGTCTGGGAATATTCGCCCTAATGTCTCGTACAGCACGACTGGAGCAATCGCACCGAGTTCCCGACGACTACCGAGCAGGGCAATGAAACGCTGCTGGAAGGTGGCATGATCCGTGGCTGCCAAAGCGCGTAACTCTGCAAGCTCATCGTCTGGTGGCAACAAGCCCATCTTGCGCAGCAAACGGCTGTAGATTTCTGGTTCGGGTAAGGTGCCTGGTAAGGGTTCGAACAGCGGCGCACGAAGATGGACATAGTTAGTGGGAAACTCGAAGGTAAACAGCGTGTATTCCCACTTCTCATACTGTGAGGCCGCCGGCAGAACATAGTGGGCGAGGGCGGCAGTCTCGGTCAGTGCGACGTCGACAACTACTGTCAAGTCGAGTGAACGAAACGCCTTTTCCATTGCTTTAGTGTTGGCGATGGTGTTGAGGGGATTTGAGCTATCAACCCACACCGCGCGTATTCGGTCGGCGTGATCAGTGAGGATTTCTGCTGGAAGTCGGTTCGGAGGATACAAGCCGCCGATTTGCTCTTGCCCAGTCACCGCGGAACGTTCGCCGCGTGAATTGCCCCACAGTGGTTGTAACCACGAGTGTAGGTTATTCGTGCCTTGGCGAGCAAAATTGCCTGTCAACAAGAAGAGCAGCTTTTCTAAGTACGAATTCAGTGTCGAATGACGACCTTGCTGAATGCCGAGTTCGACCCGAACGGTCATGGCGTGGGCAGCGAGGATCATTTCAACGGCACGTTCGACATCCGCACGTTCTACGCCAGCGTGGCGTATCCAGTCATCAACCGGAACATTGAGCAACACTTCTCGAACGTCCTCAAAGCCCACTGTGTGTGACATAAGAAATTCTGCTGCTTCGCCCCCACGGTGGAGGATCAATGATAAGATCGCACTGAGCAAGAAGGCGTCTGTCCCCGGTTTCAATTGCAGGTGTAGGTCCGCCACTTCGGCAACTTCCGTTCGGCGAGGATCAATCACTAAGAGATGTCGGTGTGGGTCTTTCTTAATTTCGTTGACGAGATTACGTGCATTGCGAAAGCCATGTGCAAGCCAGGGATTACAGCCAAGGACGACGAGTAAATCACAGTGCTCGACATCTTCGGCGGTGTGCACATTCTGTGCACCGAACAGAAAGCCGTTCACCCAGAAGTCGCCAGTTTTTTCTTGCGAGAGTGCACTGTAGTAATTGTTCGAGCCCATCGCGCGCATGAGCGACACACTATATGCGCCGCCTAGATGGTTCCCTTGTCCACCGCCACCATAGAAGGCGAAGGCTTGACCGCCATATTGCTTGCGCAGCTGATTCAGGCATTGGGCAATCTCTGTGAGAGCTGTTTCCCAGTCGATAGCTTCAAAAGAACCGTCCGCACGCCTTTTCAGTGGAGAGGTCAGACGATCGGCGTGATTCTGATAGAAGTTGACACGTTGGGCTTTCTGACAAAGATAGCCTTGCGTGCTGGGGTGGGCTTTGTCGCCACGCACACGGGTAATCATGCGTCCATCGGTTTGTACTTCAATGCCACAGTTGACGTAACAAAGAATGCAGGCTGTCGAGCGCCAGGCTTGTTCATGTGGTTGAATACTCATCGGCTTAATTCTCCTTCATTAGCTCGGCGTGATTTTTACCGGCCCGTGTCAGAGCGACGGCAGCGGTAAGGTCCCCTAATAACCGTTGTAATCGTTCCTTCCCTAGTCCTTTGGCAACCTGAGCCTGAGTTTTTTCCCACAGAGGGAGTGCTCGGCGAATCACCTGTATACCTTTCGCGGTGAGATCGACTTTGCGTTCGCGCCGATCTTCTCCGGGTGCGACCGAGACGAGCCCCTGTCGTTCTAAAGGTCGTAAGTCACGGGTCAAAGTCGTGCGATCCATAACGACGACGGCGGCTAATCGTCGCACCGTGACCGGCCCCACGACACGAATCGCATTGAGGAGGGTAAATTGTGTTGTGCGTAACTCGACTGAACGTAAAGCGTCATCGTACAACTGCGTCATGGCACGTGTTGCTTTGCGGAGGTTGAAGCACGCGCAGGCTTGACCAACCTGTCGGCTGCGAGCGATTGCTTTGGAATATTTTGTCATATTAGGAGCATATGCACCTAATGCAGAGATGAAGCAAGCCCTTTTGGTCGTACTAAGTGGTCTTTCAACAAAGTTCTTGAACTCACCGCACCGTGTCATTGCGAGGAGCCAGAGGCGACGAAGCAATCTTTGTCTCCAAAGGCAAAGATTGCTTCGCTCCGCTCGCAATGACGCGGTGCTAGATCTGTGCAAAAACTTTTGTGAAGGACCACTAAGGCTTCTTTGTTGCTAGGCACTTGCTTGTAGGGGGAACTTAACGTTATCTGCGAAGCTCATGAGTGTCACGAATATCCGAGCGGTCTTTGTCAAAGAGATGCGCACGTTTGTCCGCTCACCGTTGCTCTACGTTCTCGGTGCCGTATTTCTCGGGCTTGCAGGATATTTTTTCTACACTGACGCTCTCTACTTTGATCTACTAAATCAAGACAAAATCGGCCTCACGCAAGGATTGTGGCAACGTTTTTTTGAAGACCTCCGGTTTTGTTTGCTCCTTATCGTTCCTGTTCTAGCGTCACGCGCCTTTGCCGAAGAACATCGTCTGGGAACGATGGAAATGTTGCAGACCTATCCACTGACTGAGAGTGAGATCGTCACCGGGAAAGTCTTGCCGCTCATCACCGTGTTCGTTCCCCTCGTTCTAATAACTGTTCTCTATCCACTGGTGTTGTCGTATCTCTGGCCGGTTGATCCTTGGCCACTGATCGCGACCTATCTTGGAGCTCTGTTGTTGAGCCTAGCATGCCTCAGTTGTGGCATGCTGTGTTCAGCGCTAGCGACGCAGCAATCGTCAGCAGCGATTGCAACGTTTGGGGTGTTGTTCGTCTCCTGGTTTCTGGCGTGGAATGAAGCCGCTGCGAGTGCGGAAGTGCTTAGTGTCCTCCGGCGTCTGTCACTATTTGATCGGTTTTACGACTTCACGCGTGGAACTATACACAGTAAAGATGTGACATATTTCCTTGTCGTGACCGGGCTGCTGTTGCTAGGAACCTGGGAAGTGTTACGTTGGCAGTGGTGTGCGCGAGGAACACAGATTGTTCGGCTGTTGCTCTTGGTGAGCCTGGGTGTGGGCATCGAAGACTGCGCTGTACGCCGCAACCACACCTGGGACCTCGTGCAAGAACAAGAGTCAGTGTTAACAACAGAAACTTTTCAGGCGCTTGCCGCCGTCAAAGTACCAGTGAAGTTGTTGCTGTTCTACGAACCTGGACGCTATCGAGAAACTGCCTATCTTGTGGACAAGTGTCGCCAGGCATCTGTGTTACTTGAGGTGCAGATGATCGATCTCGATCGCGAACCAGGAATGGCCAAGATCTACGGAGTGAAAGCGTATGGCACTGCCGTGGTTGAGTCCGCAGAGCGTAGAGAAATCGTCTACCCGGCCGAAGAACGATTACTAGTGCAAGCGATCGCCAAAGTGACCGACCCAAGGCCGCGCGTGACGTGCGTCACGACTGGTCATGGCGAACACGAAGTGAACGTTACACGACGACGTGAAGATGATGAGCCGACCTCGGTTGCCGACCTTCTCGAACAGAGAGGGTATCAGTGGCACGAAGTCGTCCTCGGACGTGATCCTGCAGAGCTGCAATCTTGTCGTCTGCTGTTTATCTATGGGCCGCAGCAAGATTTCACGGCAGAGGAAGCGCGTCTGGCACTCGAGTTTTTGACCAGGGGCGGGAGCCTGCTGTTACTGCTTGAATCAGGAACGTTCCCACAAATTGACCTCCTCCTTGCGCAAGTGCAAATGTTTCCTGGCGAGGAAATCTCGCCCGACGCGCCTGACCGTCTGTATCTGCGAGATCGTGCCACAGTGCCAGTCGTTGATGTAGCACGAGCAAATCAGTTGCCCGGGCAATTTACTGCGGTGTTCTACGGTGCACGACGGATAAATTTTGTGACATCGCAGAAAGCAGTCAGTGGTGGCGTGTTTCTTGGCTACCGATCGTCTATACGAGGAACTGTCCCTGTCGGTGTTGCTGCAGAAACAACAGGGGATTCTCCTGGGCGCATAATGGTCGTAGGCGATGCCGACTTTTTGCGTGATGCCTTATTTCAGCGTGAAAGTAACCGTCAATTGCTTGTCCGGATGCTCGGCTGGCTAGAAGAGCGGACCAATCCTCATCCTCTCGCACCTGGACGTTATACCTATGCGCCACTTTCACTGCGGCAGTCGCGACTACTTTTCTGGGTGGCGTTGGTTCCGGCGTTTATGTTTCTCCTTGCTGGAACTCTCGCGTGGTGGCGACGAAAAATCGGATAAAACGAACTAACGCAACTCTGGTGCTCAACCCCAATACTGTCCAGGATTTTAACTGATTTTGCCGACCTCTCACGATTCTCACCCTCGCTCTCTTTCCCGCTGGGCGGGAAAGGGAAACCCGCAAAACAGGTGAGGGCCAGGCAACCTTGGTCTTCCTTGTGTCTTTATTCACTTCGCGGTATGGTCCGCTCAGTTTTTTGGGAAAAGAGAAGGCTATGGTAAGAGCATGCAGCAACGTATTCCTGATTCTTGCGTGTGTCATGAGTCAGTCAGCGTGGGCGGAACTTCCGCAGGCGGCAATCCAGCAAACCTTTTATCCATATGCGGCAGGGACACCGTTTGTGAATAAGCTTGCCCCAGGAACAACAATTTCTAAAGACTCCTGGGAAGCAGCGAAAGATTATTTGCCTCCAGAGATTCTTGACAAGGTCCAAGCTGGCGAGCTGGCCTTCGCGGTCCAGGAGACGACCAATCTCCCGGTGAGTGAAGAATACATTCAGGCGACAAAGCAATATGCAGGACAAGTGAAACTTGGGGCCGATGGAGAATTAGAGGGATACGTCAGCGGCTTGCCCTTTCCTGTCCTTAATATCCAAGATCAGCAGGCGGGGCTGAAAGCCGCCTGGAACCTTCGTCACCGTGACTTTGGTGACGTCATGCAAGTATGGAACACGTTTCGTCTGGTGACAGAATCGGGCTCAGCAGAAAGAGAAATCGAGAACTACTATGTTGTAGCTTATGGCATGCACCGTCCCTATGTGAACGGCGCGAACCCCAACAAATGGGAACACGATGGTATTCTCTATAAAGAATTTTATCACATTTTGGCGCCGTTTGACTTGAAGAACTCCATGAGTATCAAAATCCGCTACGTGCGTGACCGCTTGAACGACGATAACTGGCTGTACAGCCCTGCGAGCCGCAAGATTCGCAAGATGATCATTAAACAGGATGAAGCGTCATATGACTCTGGTTTTCTCAATGAAGATTTTCTTGGTTATTGGGGATATGTTAGAGCCTGTCACTGGAAGTTCCTCGGTACTCGTCGCTTGTTAGCTCCAGTTGGCGCGAAGGTGTCAAATACAACGTTTGGCGGACGTGGCAACTGGTATCCAGTCGACCCGTGGGAGTTGCGTGAGATGATCGTCCTGGAGTGTACTCCAACGGCGCTTGGCCATATGTACAGTAAGCGAGCGCTCTATGTTGATCAACAAATGTTCGTACCAGTATATGTGCTGTTCTACGATCAAGACGGGAAACATCAGAAGACACTTTTTGAATTGTACGGCAATCCCAAGTTCAACCCTGGAAACGAACACATACGCGTTCCAGTGTGGATTGGCGAGACAATGATCGACTATGAAGAAAAGCTCGGGTCAATGACAGTTATGGCCAAGATTCTCTACAATGTCCCGCTGCCAGATGATTTCTTTAATCTCGATCGAGTACTGGCGCGGGGACAATGATCGATCTCCAGCAAATCAAAAGTCGAAAGGTAAAAAGCAAAAGGCAAAAATGCTAGACAGGAAAGAAGCCGGCAAACACGCTTTTGGTCTGTGGCTCCTTCTCGTTCGCCTTTTTGCCTTTTTGCCTTTTTGCCCATTGTTCTTCACTCTAGTTGTCTTGCTGTATCACTCTACGAACGGTGAGGCAGACTTCACCTACGGCCCAATTTCGCTGTCCGGCAATCTACAAACCCAACAAATTTTGCGCCACCCTGAGCCTGAGAAATGGTCGATTATTCAGCAACGGAATGTCATTCGTTTACGGTTAGAGTACGACTGGATTCAGGATGGGCAAGCGTTTGGCTATCTTTCTATACCGCGGGTTCGCCGCGCTCATCTTGTCAGTTTATATCGCGGTTCTTACGACAGCGTGTATGACTTTCAACCGGGACCGCGGCAAGAAGCGTTTCCGTATCGTGGCCGCTTGCGGCGTGACGGGAAGTTATCTGACCTCACTCGCGGTGCTGCTGATGCCTTGCGCTTCGAAAGTATCTTTCGTGAAGCGTATAGCGATATTGAATTTGCTGACGTTCCACTGACGCTTCGACTTGGACGGCAGATGGTGGTGTGGGGAGAGTCGGACAATCTGCGCATGCTAGATCGTACGAATGCGCTAGATACCACCTGGCACTCCGGCGGGCTTGGGGTCGAGACGTGGGATGATTTGCGCATTCCCTACTGGACGATCAAAGCCCTGTACAGTTTTGGTCGTGTCGGATCACTGATTGATACGTACCTGGAGACCTATTGGGTGCCTGGTCACTGGGTGCCGGCGAAGATCGGCTTCCTGCCAGGTCGTCCGTGGGGAGTACCGACTCCGAATCCATTTGTCGGGAGTCCAACAGGCGGAAATTTCAGACTACTCAACCGGACAGTGTTAGGTCGTCGTGGGGATTACACCAAAGATCCAGGAGAGAATAGTCAGATCGGTGTGCGTATCGGTGCCATGACTCCTCAAGGGCTGACATTTACCTTCAACTATCTGTACCAGCGCTTGTCACAAGATGATGGGATGAATACAACAAGTCTGCGCGGGCGCAACCAAAGAGTCAGCCGAGCTTTCGGGACCGTTGGTAGGGACCGTAACGTGCCTGTCGAGATTGCACGTGCCAATACGCAACTCCTTGCGAATGGTATTCTTCCTGCGGAAGCTTATTATCCCTACGTCCATACACTTGGCGTCTCTGCCAGCTATGCCGATAGTACCTATACCGAAGGTGTCTGGCGGATGGAGATGATCTACGAGTTTGGTAAACCGTTTGCCGATAAACGCAAGCCGATTTTCATACTCGATGAGCATGACGCAGTCATTCCGAGTGGGTTTTTAGGAGTGAAAAAAAGTGACGCGTGGCAGGCATTCATTGGTCTTGACCGACCCACGTGGATTCGAGCATTAAATCGCCGAACGACATTCTTCGTTACCTCACAGCTCTTTTGGCAGTATATCCCAGAAGGAACGTCGCGGTTCCAAGGACAGATCTCACCCACTGACAAAGTGCGCAACTGGGAAGTTGTCGGGACTTTGGCAGCAAGTACCGTGTATATGCGGGGCACCCTGCTTCCGCTGGCTTTTATTGTCATCGATCCAATTAATTACTACAGTAGCCAACTGACGTGGATAGTCGACTATTATGTCACACCGAGTTTGATTGTTCGTCTGGCTCAGAGCTACTTCTTTGTCCCGGGCTTTGGAGGGCAGGTGGATGAAGGCTGGGGGTTAGGTGGACTGTACCGCCGACGTGATGAAACGGTCCTACGCGTAACCTACCAATTCTAAAAGGAGGGAACTGCCATGCCATATGATCTCGTGTTGAAGGGAGGTGAGGTCGTCGATCCAGGATGGCCGATGCATCAGCGAACCGATGTGGCGATCGCGAAGGGGAAGATCGCTGCGGTGTTACCTGACATTCCTGCAACCGATGCCATTCGTGTCATTGATGTTTCTGGAAAAATCGTCTGTCCTGGGCTGATCGACATTCATGCGCACACGTTTATCAACGCGCACGACATGGGACCACAGACCGATCAACGCTGCTCGGCCAGCGGAGTCACGACGCTCATCGATGCTGGCAGCTCAGGGTCAGCTACTTTTCCTGGACTCCGTCATTATGTCGCCGAACGTAGCCAGGTACGCCTCCGCTGTTTTGTCCATCTCTCCGCACTCGGGCTGATCCATCTGCAAGTGGGTGAGTTGATGAACTTGGATTATGCCGATCCTGAAGGGTGTGCACGCACAATTCGTGAGAATCGCGACTTAGCGATCGGCGTGAAGCTGCGGTTTAGCAATAATGTTGTCCCTGACGCTGCAGGAACGGAACCGTTGCGACTGGCGCGACAAGCTGCAGATATGGCTGATGTGCCACTCATGGTTCATATTACTGACGCGTTGTTGCCGGTGCCGAAAATTCTGGAGTTCATGAGGCCTGGAGATGTTGTCACTCACTGTTTTCATCGCTACCAGTACGGCATTATGGGGCCAGAGAAAAAGGAAATCCTGCGGGAAGTCCGAGACGCGCAAAAGGCCGGCGTGATTTTCGACTGTGCGCATGGCCGCATGCATTTTACCTTTCCCTTTGTGCGCATGGCGCTCGATCAAGGTTTTATGCCTGATACGATTGCTACAGATCTCTCCATTCCGAGTGCAACCCGAGGTCCAGTATTTGATTTGCCGACGACGATGTCCAAATTCCTCAACCTCGGTGTCGGATTGGATGATGTCATCCGCTGCGTGACGATAAATCCTGCACGGGCGATTGGTGAAGCTGGGCAACTTGGAACGCTGAAACCAGGAGCAATAGCTGATGTCGCGGTATTCAGCCTTGAACGCGGCCAGTTTGATTTTGTTGACACTGACCAGAATCACATGATCGGTGAGCAAAAACTTGTAACTCAGCTCACACTGAAAGACGGACGGATTTGGTATCGGGCGGCAAAGGAGCAATAAGCACAGGTATTCAACGAACAAAGACTGATTTGGTTAGGTAAGAATAACTTCTGACGGTAGGCCTGCACTGAGCCTGTACATATGTAGGGTGGGCTGTGCCTGTCAAAGCTCTGGATATTTATCGTGGATTTATGCTTGCAGCTTTGCGCGGTTTAAGGAGAGTCGGCACTCCATTCCGAGATGTTTTCGCTTCAGATGATCGGGCCTCGTATGAAATTGTCACGTTATGAATCTGTTTTTCCGCTTGAAATACACGAACCCGGGCGTCATAAGCCACGTAGAGTTCTTGCGGATCCGTCCAGCTCACAACGACTGGAGGGCCGCCGCTGGGTAATACCGGCGCTGCTCCGTCAGCGCTATCACCACCGAATACATTACCACCAGCAAGGAGCAGCTGGGTCGCGGCGGGAAGAACGGAAATCTGCGTGCTGGTTCCGCCAAAGGGACCACAACTGCGTTGAAAGATCACAGCTTTCAACTGTCCAGTGGGGTCCGGAAGTTCTTGCAAAATCCGATTATCGCACGGGTCACACCCCGCGAGTGCTGCCGCGAGGCTAGTGTACAGACAAAGATGACACAGGAATCGTCCAAGCATAGCTTTGCGCTCTCTGTGTCATGTATCGGCACATACCAAGATGTTCCTTAATTGCGCGAAAGCAAATTTTGAACGACCTAAAAGCGCGTTTTCCCCATAAAAAGCTGGAGCTTAGACAATCCCTTACCCTACATTGCCGATACTCCACCTCGGCTACGCTCAGGATAAACTTCGTGAAGGGTTTCTCAGAGAGACTTGTCCTGAGCATACCCTGAGCTTGTCGGAGCCTGTCCTGAGCCAGTCGAAGGGGGCTCAGAATGACACTCGTGTAACGTTGCATCATAAAGTGTACGAATGTCATATTTTTTTTCTACAAAGGGTGCCGAGAGAGGAAATCCTGAAAGACTGCGGTAAACTGTTCGCGCGCAGAGATAAAGAAGCCATGGCCGGCGTGGTCGAAAATTTTTAACTCTGCTCCAGGAATCTCTCGCGCCAGGATTTCGGAATTCGCCGCGGGAATCAAAATATCATCACGACCAGTGACGACCAATGTCGGGGCGGTAATGTCTTTAAGGTGCTTAAAGACACGCAACGTCATCGTCGCTTGGAAATGACGTTCATAAGCAAAACGCGGAGTGACGTGAGCAAGGGAGCGTTGCAAATGCGCTTCCAGCTCAGCACGACGGGTACGAATGAATTCGTCGGAAAAAGATAATTTCCATCCTTCGCGTCCGGCTTCTGCTGGAGTCATGCCTGCACGTCCTTCGAGCATTTTCATAGATTCGGGTGGTGCAGCGACTGCATTTCGTCCTCCTGGCGTCGTACACCCCAAAGTGAGGCTGCCGACTCGTTGTGGATAATGCACCCCGAGTTCCTGAGCGATCATACCGCCCATAGAAACGCCGAACATGTGAGCCCGGGAGATCGCCAACGTATCGAGTAAACTGACAGCATCACTGGCAAACAACAAGATCGAGTACGGTTCATCAGGTTTATCGGAGAGACCAGTACCGCGATTATCGTAGGTAATGACTTGATAGGATTGCGCTAGCGCGCGAACAAACGCTGGATCCCAGGCAATAGCCGGTTGGCCTAATCCAGCGATGAAGAACAATGGCGGTCCATGGCCTTCGATTTCATAATGCAGACGGATTCCGTTGATCTGAGCGTATGGCATGTCCCCTCCTCTGGCTAAAAGCTTTGTAAGATTGAGTAGTGACTTTCTATCAGGACTATCCTGGGATTGCCAGGGAAATGGCATGTAGTGTACACCTAAAATTATGCAGGAAGTAAACGCAACGGTGACTAGGTTAGATTCACAGGAAGAGCTGCGGCAGACCATCAAGACCCTATCTCGTGTGAACTCTGCGCTGTCGATCTATCATCTGCTGGAGATCTGGGGAGTTATTGCACTCGCTGTGTATAGCAGCGTAGTGTTCGTGCCTTTGTCGGCAGGCGTGATAGGATTCCTTGTGTATCTTCTTGCGGTTGTGATTATTGCCTCACGCCAGCATGCCTTGACGGTTATGACCCATGAGGGAATACATAAGCGATTGTCCCGGCGATTGTGGTTCAATGGCTGGCTTGCACGATTTACTGCTGGTTTTCCGGTGTTTATTTCGCTGGCAAAGTGGCGCTTCATCCACCTCTATCACCATCAGTATACGCATACGATGGATGATCCAGACCGTGCGATTTTCGCACGTTATCCGCTCAGTAGTCAGAAGTTCATTCGCTTGCTTCTTCGCGATCTCTGTGGCTTGAATGTCTTCTCGACGCTGAAATACTTTATTGACTTGCCATTCGGCATGAAAGACTTCAACCGCCGCTTTTTGGGAGAGGTACGCGAGAGACAATACCGACAAACCGCCGATATGGTGTTGTTTGTGATTTTCTGGAGTGTCGTGGTTTTAGGTGGATTATGGTTCTGGGGAAGTACAGCGGCTATAGGGTTCGTGCTTTATTGGCTTGTTCCCTATTGTACATTCACCCAGATGTTCTTTCGCATCCGTGGCGCAATCGAGCACGGTAATGTACCGGACCCACAGAATCCCTACCAACAAACCCGGACCTATCTCATTCATCCGGCATTGAGTTCTTTCTTCGCACCCAAACAGGTGAACTACCACTTGGAGCACCACCTGTACCCTTCTGTCCCTTTTTATAACCTACCACTGCTGCATACCGAATTACGGCGGACAGTTTATCCTCACGAGAACGGGTACTGCGAGGCGTTTCCGGTGAGTTTGCGTAAGCTAATGAAGGAAGAAACGTGGTAGGGTAGACAGGTTGAAAAAAATTTCTGACGTGAAAGAAGAAGAGATGAATTTCTTTTGCGCGAGGGCGTCAAACTTAACATTGGGAGAGAAAGACAGCGATTCCTTCTCCCTGCTATGCCCCCTGTCTTCTCTCCTTGTCTCCTCCCTTCCTTGCCCGTAGCCGGGGAACGTTCTGTTCTCCGGCTACACCCTTTCTCTCTGAGCGTGAACTATCGGTTGCCGTTGCGACGACCGTCTTGCGCTAAGAAATGAAGGATCTTTTCTTTGATGATATTCCCATCAATGATAGGTTTGGCGATATAATCATTGCACCCGGCGGCGATGGCTTTTTCTTCATCGCCAACCATAGCCTGAGCGGTGAGCGCAATAATCGGAAGGTTTTTGACTGGAGCTTTCATCGCGCGAATACGGCGGGCAGTTTCCCAGCCATCAAGAACTGGAAGTTTGAGATCAAGGAACAGTAAGTCTGGCGGATCTTGGTTGATAAAAACAAGGGCTTCTTGGCCATTCTGTGCTTCCTTGATATCAAAGTCTCCAACTTTCCGTATTCTATACACCAGAATGTGGCGATTATCCTCGTTATCCTCGACAACTAAGATTTTCTTCCTACTCATGAACTGTCCTTATGGGGGAGGTAGGGGGGTGAAGTACATAATTCTTGCCTGGTCGGACAGAAAAAATCCTCTCTATAGAAAAAAGTAGCAACTTGAGTTCTTGAAAGCAAATTACCACTATTTACATAGGTGAATCGGGTACAGGAGGGGTATGCTGCAAAAAAAGTCACCAGACAAAAAGAGACGGGACTGTCACGATGGGCAGGAAAAGTAGAGCTTATGGTGAGATGCGACACTGCCCTCGCCGGGAATTGAACCCAGACCCCAGGTTCCGGAGACCTGTATGATATCCATTTCACCACGAGGGCATAAGGCAAACACCTCTCGCCTATCATATCCTAAGACTACGGGCAACGAGTCGAACGCAGAGAAGAACGAATGTATGGGCTTATGGCCTACCGGAGTTCAATTTCCTATGGCAAGATGCAGCCCTGGGGAGATTCAATCTAGTGAATCTAGTAGAGCCCCCTTTTATTGCCCAGGAGGAACCTGCACTTGTGAATGCAGTTGCCGTTGTTGTCATCTCCAATCTTCGTCATGTATACGGTACGCGAGTCGCCCTAGATGACGTTTCCTTTTCTATTGCACCTGGTGAAATTTTCGCCCTCCTTGGCCCTAATGGCGGGGGAAAATCTACCCTCTTTAAGATTCTCTCAACCCTTATTCCTGCGACAAGTGGCGACGTTCACTTATTTAATGAGGATGTGCGACGGAACCCATACAAAGTACGTGCCCGTGTCGGTGTAGTTTTCCAATCTCCGAGTCTAGACCCAAAACTCACGGTAGCAGAGAATCTTTTATGTCACGGCCATTTGTACGGGATGAGCGGTACGGCTCTAAAAGAGCGGATAGAGGTAGTCCTTGAACGGCTCGTTTTAGCTGATCGCACTGAAGAGAGGGTAAGTACTCTCTCTGGTGGTTTGCAGCGTCGGGTAGAATTAGCCAAAGCGTTGTTACACCACCCAGATCTCCTCTTGCTTGACGAGCCAAGTACGGGACTCGATCCTGGAGCACGGCGCGATTTTAACGATTACCTTCACATCCTGCGAGAGCAAAATGGGACGACAATCCTGCTCACAACCCACATCATGGAAGAAGCTGAGCGATGTGACCGTGTTGGTATCATCCACCTAGGAAAACTAGTAGCTCTGGACACGCCAGATAACTTAAAAGCGCAAGTGGGGGGTGATGTCGTCTCCATCCGCACGGAAAATGCGCCTGCCTTCCGTGAGAAATTGGCAAAACGCTTTGCCTGTGAAGCGATGGTGGTGGACGGAACACTGCGGGTCGAACGGGCACACGGACACGAATTCATCCGTGAGATTGTGGACGCTTTTCCTGGAGAGGTACAATCGGTCACCTTTGGAAAGCCCACACTCGAAGACGTGTTTGTTCACCAAACTGGACATCGATTTTGGGACGAGGAACGACCAACAGAGCAAGTGGCATGAACAGCTTCTGGTTACCGGTATTTACCCTCTGGCGGAGAGAGATTGTCCGCTTCTTGCGTCAGCGGAGCCGCTTGATTGGTGCATTTACTCAACCTCTGGCGTTCTGGTTGTTACTAGGTGGAGGATTGAGTGCCTCTTTTCGGCCGCCGGGAGCGCCCGCAGGAAGTGGCTATCTTGAGTATTTCTACCCAGGCATCATTCTCTTGGCTTTGTTGTTTACCGCGATCTTCGCGACCATCACGGTTATTGAAGATCGGAAGATGGGTTTCTTGCAAGGGGTCCTGGTTGCTCCGGTCTCGCGGATGAGTGTGGTTCTTGGACAAGCTTTGGGTAGTAGCACCCTGGCAGTATTACAAGGTCTCTTGCTGTTATTCTTGGCTCCATTCGTTGGTATTCAGCTGAGTCTCGCTTCTGTGGTATCTGCTATCGGCGTGATGTTTCTAGTCGCGTTGGCGTTAAGTAATATAGGATTAATAATCGCTTGGCGCATGGAATCCGTCCAAGGTTTCCATGCGATCATGAATCTTATGCTGATGCCGATCTGGTTTCTTTCTGGCGCATTTTTCCCTGCGGCTGGGCTACCGGCGTGGTTTTCTTGGATTATGCGCTTGAACCCGTTGACCTACGGGATGGCTGCGCTGCGTCGTTGCTTATACTTCGCCACGCCGACAGACATCGGGTCGATTCCGCCTCTGGCTCCTTCCATCTTCATTACGATTCTGTTTGCCCTTGGTTCCTTTTTTCTTGCTGCCTCTACAGCTCGACGCCATTTTCAATAACAAACCCTCTCTCCTTAAAGGGAAAAGCAAAAGTTGCCGATAGTGCTGAGGCGGGAGACGACTGACTGTTGTGTGAGGCAATCTTCCTGCATACGGCAAACCGACTTTCACGTCTACGATTGCGTGAGTCGTGTCAGGGGTAACACATGAATGCAGAAAATCGCGCTCTTTGGCAATTGCGTATTCTGATGGGGATTGGCGTTCTGCTCCTGTTGGCAGATCTTGTCGAAAGACAGAGTCTCGGATTGAGAATACCCTGGATGCTGTCTCTCTATCTTATCGTCGCGAGTTTTTATTTCGCTATGCAGGCACAAAAAATGGTGCTCGAACGCCGTGCACAAGCCTTAACCTATTTCCTCTTTCCAGGGGCTTTTGTGACTGCGCTCGTTCCTGCCTACACACTGTTCTTGTTTATCGTAGGTTCATAAGTAGAATCATTAGGATCTCGTACCACTCCCACATTTTCCCCTCATGCTTAACCCGGTTGCGCACCATAGATGCGGTAAAGTAACCAGTAGATCACGACTCCGGTCACAGAGACATACAACCAGATTGGCAGCGTCCACCGTGCAATACGGCGGTGTTTGTCCCATTGTTGGTACGCCGCGCGATACAGTGTCGTCGTGGCTAAAAGCGGGACGACAGCCGCCAGGATGGTGTGCGACACCAAGATCGTGAAATAGAGCGGTCGAATCCAACCCACGCCAGTGAAACGCGTGCTGCCAACGTGCGCATGGTAATACAAATACGAGCACAGGAATAACAGTGAAACCACAAAAGCCGATGCCATGCAAACACGATGGGCAGGCACGTTCTTGTGACGAACGAAATAATACCCCGTTACCAGCAGGGCCGCGCTCGTCGCATTCAGGGTCGCATTGAGGGTAGGGAGTTGTGAAAGCTCAAGCATATCGTGTGACAAACAGTGAGATCCTGAGCTACAGCAAATAGATAACGAGAAGGATAAAGAGCCAGGAGACATCGACGAAGTACCAATACAGGCCAGCAATGGCGACGAGGTGCGTATTCCCGGCATGATACCGGCCTCGCAGTCCGTTCACCAAGAGCAACGCCAGGTACACAATGCCGGCGATCACATGACAGCCGTGAAACCCAGTGAGCAGGTAAAAAGACGCGCCAAACAACGATGCACCCCAAGGGTTGTGCGTTAGGGTGAGTCCGTGTTGAAGAAGGTGCGACCATTCCCAGGCTTGCAAAAAAAGAAATACCGAGCCGCCAAGAAGGGTGAGCAAGAGGCAGAGTACGAAGCGTGTCTGATTTTCTCGTCTGAGCGCGGCGAGCGCGAGCGCTATGGCGATACTGCCGAAGAGTAGGAACACGGTCATGATGCCTACGACCGGGAGATTCAACACGGCAGACGGCGTAGGCCAATCAGAACTCCATAGTCGTAGCAAGCTGCTGCTCACAAGCAAGGCAGCGAAAGTAACAGCGTCACTTGTCAGAAACACCCACATGCCGAGCTTTCCTGAGTGAGGAGGAAGACGCTTATTCTCGACTTCCACCAAAGGGACCGAAGCTTGCATGGAGAGAGAAGAATCTGTCACTGCTGATCCCGGAAGAACAGAGGCGGCGGTGTCATTTGTATGAGAATGGACAAGCAGAGAGAAAAGTGCCGCGTCACAGACGTGCCTGATGATCAACTGAGATAGACGAGCGGAAATAGCACTGCCCACACTGCCCCGACAAAATACCAGTACATACCACACAGCTCAGCTCGGATAAAACGTGAAGCCAATAGTTTCCCTCGCTTTGCCCACTGGATGACGAGCCACAACCACATCACAGCTCCAAAGACATGAAGCGCATGACAGCCAATCAGCAGATAAAAAGTCGAGCCGTAGATACGCGCGTTCGTCATTACGCCTTCGCGGAGAATCTGCACCCATTCATAGCCTTGAATACAGAGAAAGAGCACACCAAGGAAACCAGTGAGGCTTAAGCAAGAAACAAATTTCTCTTGATTGTGACTGTGACCCGCAACAAGGGCCTGGCGCATAGTATAACAACTGAACAGCAGAAACACAGTGTTGACCCACGTGACCTTAATCGGGAGATACAAGGGTGCGGGGGGCCAGTTATACGAGCCGAAACGGAGGACAATATAGACAGCAAGCAGTCCGGCAAACAGCATGGCTTCAGAGCCGATGAACAAAAGCATCCCAAGACGTGCGCCGTTGATGGAAGAGACTGCCAGTGAGGGTTGAGGGTGTTGATCGAGTCGAGGCTGTTGTCGCCGATGAGGAAACGCAATGACTTTACCAAACGAAGGTTCTGAGCTTGGCATTAGGTTTCCTTTGTTGGCTCACGTTTTAGGTTTACAGTTTGTCTAACGCGAGGGCCGTAAGGATTGCCGGGAGATAGATCAATGAGGCAAAAAGAAGCTGCCGTGCCGCAACCGTCGAACAAGAGCGGGCAAAACTGATCCCACACCAGAAAAAGAGACCGCCAAGAAAAAATGCCACGATGCCATACCACACCCCTGCAAAGCCAGTTAGTACTGGAAGAAAGCCAACAGCAAAGAGCAGTCCACAATTAAGAACCACCTGACGTCCGGTGGCTTTTCCGGTCGGATCGATCACCGGGAGTATACAAAACTTGGCGTTAGCAAAGTCGTCGCGATACAACCAACCAATGGCAAGCGAGTGTGGCACCTGCCACAGAAACATAATCGTGAATAAGATCCAGGCCTCGATGCCGAGAGAACCGCGCACGGCTGCCCAGCCAATGACAGGGGGAAGAGCCCCTGGGACCGCTCCGATAAGGCTACACAGTGAGGTACGCTGTTTCAGCGGCGTGTACATGAGAAGGTATGTGGTCACGATGAGTGAGGTTACTAACGCACTCCGCCATAACGATGCCCACGTGAGATACGCTAACCCACCGACGGTGAGGATGAGACCAAACACCATCGCGTCGATCGGCAGCAGTCTTCCGTCAGGCAATGGCCGTGAGCGCGTCCGCGCCATGAGCGCGTCGGCATCACGTTCCATCAGTTGATTGAGGGCCAGGGTGCCACCGCAAGTGAGGGCGGTGCCAGTAAGCGTATGAAGCAGGACTAAGTAATCAGGAGATCCTTGCGCACCGAGATAAAATCCAGCCGCGGTCGTAATCAGAACCATAACGACAATTCGGGGCTTGGTCAGCTCAAGATAATCAACTACCCGGCGGCGTATACGGGGTGCCAGCACATCGAGAACGAGATGCGAATCTGTCGATGGTGTCATAAACAAGCCTACTTTGATAGCACCGGAGATTGTAGCGTTATGGGTTGGGGCGTCAACAGTCGATACGCCCGCAGGGTCAAAATAAGACAGGTTACCAGCATAAGCGCGCCTACAACGACATGTATCGTTGCCAGTGGCACAACATAGGGACTGAGGATTGCTCCGGATTGCGTGAACTTTCCGAGATAGGCACCAATGCCAAGCAGCAATTGCACAATAAGCAGAGTGCGTAAGAAACGTGCCGTCTTCATCAGTATTGGAATGTTGCTATAGTTCCGTACCACTCGCGCGGTTAATAAGATCACGTGGATGGCAACAATGAGTGCCCCAACGATATGGAGTAGGTCTGCTTCTCCACGGTGACGAAGAATTGCCCCGAAAATTAGCTGGACATACAGGAGTGCGGTTGTAATGACACCAAGGCGCTGGATCCGTCCTGCATCAGGAGCGGTGTGTTGGACAATAGGGACATGCCACTCGGTGGAAGTAAAAAGGGCGAGACAGGCAATCAATGCGAAAAAAGCCTGCGCAAAACAGGCATGAACAATCGCCAGTGTTTGCTGCACGAGCACCACCCGCAGACCACCGAGAATGCCCTGTGCCATGACCGCGCCCAGCGCAACGACGCCAAGCCAGCGCAGCCACGGACGTGATTCTTTCACCCACAGTGAGATAGTCAGACAAATCGTCAAAACCCCGACCAGCGAGCCAAACAGGCGGTGACTATGCTCGTAAAAGATGCCGCCGACCATCTTTGACCACGGATAGAGAAACATGTTCTCGCCGAATGTCGTGGGCCAATCAGGCACAGCCATCCCGGAGTCCGTACTGGTCACCAGTCCGCCAATAAACAGCAATGGGACCGTTGCGACAGCGGTGAGCAACGCGAAGCGATGGGGCCACGGTGAGGGAGACACAACAGAGGGCGAAAAGGTTTCCATAGTCATACTACCGCCCACTGACATCGGTCGGACTAAGGGCCCGATCCTGCGGGAGCCAATCTTCAGTCACTAATGGTGAACTGTATTCGTAGGGGCCGCGGTACACGGTTGGCGTTGCGACAAAATTCCCGTGTGGAGGTGGAGAGGCGACACTCCATTCGAGCGTATTAGCATGCCACGGGTTGGCTGTAGCTTTGCGGCCCCGCCACAAGCTCCAGGTGAGATTAACACACAAGGGTAGCTGGGCGAGAAATAAACAAAAGGCACTATAAGTGATGAACTGATTCCAGCCTTGCATAGGTTGAAGAAATTCGTATTCGGTCGGATTGTAGATGCGACGCATATGCCCAGCGACTCCTAGAAAGTGCATGGGAAAAAACGTGGTGTTGAAAAACAGGTAGGTGAGAAAGAAGTGGACTTTCCCAAGCGCTTCATCAAGAAGACAACCAAACATCTTAGGGAACCAGTAGTACAGCCCTGCGAACATGCCAAAGATAATCCCGGCGACAACGTAGTGAAAGTGGGCCACAATGAAGTAGGTGTCATGAATATAGATGTCGACTGGCGTTGATGCCATGTAGATACCACTGAGCCCACCAATCACGAAGTTGGACACAAAACCGAGGGCGAACAGCATCGGGCTCGTCAGCTGAATACTTCCTCCCCACAGCGTCCCAAGCCAATTAAAGGTCTTAATTGCCGACGGTACGGCGATGACCAGGGTTGTCATCATGAACGCAGTTCCGAGCGCAGGATTCATACCACTTTGGAACATGTGATGGCCCCAGACGACCCATGACAGGAACGCAAGGGACATCATAGACAAGACCATCGCATGATAGCCAAAGATGGGCTTACGCGAGAACGTTGACAAAATATCCGAGGTCAGCCCCATTGCCGGAAGCACCAGAATATAGACTTCAGGATGACCGAAGAACCAGAATAAGTGTTGCCACAGAAGCGGTTCTCCACCGCCTTCGGGAAGAAAGAAACCGGTTCCTAGGGTGCGATCAAACCATAACAGCAACAGCGCTGCGGTAAGGACAGGTAAGGCGAGCAATAACAAAATCGCAGTAATAAACAGTGCCCATATAGTTAAGGGGAGGCGAAACCACCACATCCCCGGCGCGCGCAGATTGATGATCGTGGTAATGTAATTGATCGCTCCCATGAGTGAGGCCACACTCAACAACAGCAAGCTGAGAATCCACAGGTTTACACCCCACTCGACGCCACTATATTGCGCCTTGACAGACAGGGTTGCGTACATAGTCCATCCACCTGCTGCGGCACCACCTGGAACAAAAAAACTGTACAACACTAGCGCCGCTGCTGGTACGGTCAACCAAAAGGAGAGCATATTGAGGAATGGAAAAGCCATGTCACCTGCGCCAATCATGAGCGGGATAAGAAAATTACCGAACCCACCCACTAAAAACGGCGTGACAACAAAAAAGATCATGATAGTGGCGTGCATGGTGAACAGTGAATTGTAAAATGCTGGGGTCACTGCACCGGTGGGCATATTGCGTGCTAACCAGTTCTGTTCATTGTCGTCCTGCGCAAGCCAGGCTTGCCAGATCTTGTCCATCGCGGTGTGCGGCTCACCACTATCAATAAACTGTTGCGAAGCACCGATCACCGGCAACGGCGTTTCCGGCCACGCCAACTCCCAGCGCATCAACAGGGCGAGCAGTCCACCACAGATGAGCATGGCGAAACTGAGGACCAAGAACTGCTTGCCAATCATTTTGTGATCAAGCGAGAAGATGTACGTACGCCAGAACCTTGGCACATCTGTGGGGGAGAGATGAGTAGAAGGAAAAGAGGCCGGTGCGACCGCTTCACTCATTGCGCAGTTCCTGCTCCGTCATCTTTTGGCCAAGCGAAAATGAGCTGTGCCTGTGCTTTCCACACTGCTCCTTCTGTTGTCGATGGTTTCGCGTCTATCGATAGCTCAGCAGTTTGTGGCCATTGTTCGCGCTGCCATTGTCGATAATCTTCAGTCGAGAGCGCATACAGCCAACCCTTCATACCGGAGTGACCAAAGCCACACAGCTCAGCGCAAGGCACTTCATACTTTCCTGGTTTGTTCGCTTGAAACCACACCTGTATCTCTCGTCCTGGAACTGCATCTTGCTTGAAGCGCAGATTAGGAAGAAACAGACTGTGAATCACATCCTTTGAGCGGAGGATGACGCGAATCGGTTGTCCGACTGGAACATAGATCTCGTTATCGACCTGCTTGTCGTCGCTGGTGCCAAACTGCCCATCTGGTCCAGGGTACAAAATCTCCCAATTAAACTGCTTGGCTGTGATACTAATTGTGGTCGCCGTCTGTGGCATAGTCATGCGGATCGTTTCCCACTGTGACTTACTGAGCAGCCCAAGCCAGATGAAGATGGCAGCCGGAATAATCGTCCACAGAATCTCAACGCGAGTATTACCGTGGGTGTAGACTGCTCGTCGTCCGTCTCGGGCACGGTAGCGGACGAGGAAGATAAGCATAACAGTGGTGACCCCGAGAAAGACCACAGCCGTGAGGGTGTAAATAAGATGGAAGAGCGCATCGATCCCCGCTCCGTACGGGGAGACATCTTCCGGAAGCCATCGCAGCATGTAAATTCCTCACCTGCTCCTCCAGGCTGATCACTTATTTATAGACGAACACTGTACTCTCGCAAGGGGAGCCGTATGTCGTCAACTCGGCAAAAAGGTCACGAAAATATGAACTTTGGTGGCTCTGGAGAACGTTGTAAAGTTGTCCGGCTAGGGGAGAACGATGATCTCGATACGTCGGTTGAGTTGGCGACCTTCTTCAGTCGCGTTGCTGGCAACAGGACTGGTATCTGCTCGTCCGACGGCACTTAACTGTTGAGACGAGAGGTGCGCATGGGTGATGAGATATTTCACGACCTCAGCCGCACGGGCACTAGACAATTCCCAGTTGGAGGGAAACCGCATGCTCAGCGTCGCGCCGATAGGCACGTTATCTGTATGCCCCTCGATAAGAAGCCGTTGTCCAGCCACTTTTGCTAAGATCACTCCAACCTTGGCAATAATTCGTTCCCCGTCTGGCGTCAGCGTGGCCTGGCCACTCGGGAACAGGATACGATCAGGAATGGTCACTGTTAGTTTCTCTTTTGCTTGATGGAGAGCGATCTCTTTTTGTGCAATCTCACCTTGCAAGGCCGCGACGAGACGATCGTAGGTTCCTTTCATTCCTTGCAGTTCCTGGTCTCGTGCTTGTTGGATCTCTTGAACGCGCTGGGCTAAAGCAAGATTACGTTGACGTTCGCTATCGAGTCGGGCCGCGAGTTCAGCCTTTTCTTCCACGAGCGAGGCGACCTGACCCTGAAGTGTCACTTGGGCCGTGGCAAGAGCGTCACGGTCTTGCTGATGTGCGGCTTCGGTTGCAGCTTGCTGTGTGACAGCTTGGGTAAGGGTGCGCTCAAGGGACTCTACACGAGCTAACGCTGTGGCCTGAAAGTCTTGGATTGACGGTTGGGCAGCAGGTTCGGACTGTAGTGTTGTGGGAACAGAGTCGAGGGGTGGGACCAACTCGACCGCTGTGACCGGTGCTGATGTGGAGACTTGTTCTGATACTATCGGATGAAACGTGTGCCAGAGAAAAAACAAGGCCACGAGATGGACGAGAAATGCAATCATCGCAGCAAGGGAAATTGTCGGAGAACGTCCCAGACTACGATGACTGGGCAGTAATGTAGGCTTGCTGACGACAGCACGTAGTGGCGTCGTTTCCTCGCGCGAGAAATCGCCAAGGACCCACTCGTGAGATAGTAAAGCTTTATGAGTGGGAGGATTGTCTCTCCGCATAGTGCTCGCTTGTCGGTGCCGACAGAAGTGTTGCCGCCTGTAGTATGCGCTGTCGCCGCAATTGGATCAAACTCACAGCGGTGCACAGAAATCCGATCCCCATCATTAAACGTCCAGCACTAAGGACGACTTGATAGAAATCACGTTTCGCACGAGCAATCTCCCACCGCTCGTGTGCTTCACTCGGAAAATAAGCCGTGCTGCCGTACGGTAGAAGAGCCGACGACGGTTGCTGGAGCGAGGCAACGGTATTCATGAGTGCTTGGTAGTGATGAGTTTTCGAGCCCGCGGCAAGATAGTTGCCCGCTCCCAACAGAATCAAAGCGACCCCAGCGACAAACACATAGCTTTTGTACAGCGAACGTACTAACGTCATAGTGCGATACGCCTAGCGGTACCATCTAAGAGGAGGCAGATCAATACGCGTTAGTTGTGTCTCCGCACGGGGTACGATAGTCTCATTCTCTAGTTACTGGTGCATATGGAGATTCAGGTTGTCTCTCTAGGATTAACTGACTATCTGTGGGCGTGGCGTCTGCAACAAGCTGTTCATGCTCACTGCCAAGCACACGGAGAAAACGTGCTGCTTATGACCGAGCATTATCCAGTAGTGACATTAGGCTATCGCCGTCAGGCGGAGCATCTGCGACTTTCTCGTACAGCGTTGGCAGAAAAAGGAATTGCGCTGGTAGAAAGTGCGCGCGGAGGGGGGGCAACATATCATGGCCCAGGACAACTCGTCGCATATCCGATTTTTTCGACACTATTTCGTCGCTATGGGGTACGGACCTTTATCTCTCTTTTGGAAGAGGTGATGGGCTGGCTATGTGCGGACTATAGTATCGAGGCAACACGTCGACAGGGATTCCCAGGGATGTGGGTAGAGGAACGAAAACTTGGTGCTGTAGGTATTGCCGTGCGGCGAGGAGTCTCACTGCATGGTTTCGCGTTGAATATCAACCTCGATCTTGAGCCATTTTCGTATATCGTGCCGTGTGGGTTACCGGATATTGTAACTACGAGTATCGCACAGGAAGTGAAAAAACCGGTTGCGATGCGTGAAATAGTGCAGCGAACATGCGAGGCATTTATGATGATTTTTACCGTTCCGGTGAAGGAGGCAAACAATGAATGGTGTTGTCCTGAGTGAGAAGCGTTCCCGCGTGCATTGGCTCACGCTTAATCGACCCGAGCGCAAGAATGCGCTCGACCGTGAAACGATCCTTACGCTGCGTGACCAGCTTGTTGAAAGCGGCAAAGAAACAGAGACACGTGTGGTGGTAATCACTGGAGCGGGAAGGGCGTTTTGCTCAGGGGCTGACTTACGATCGGGGCAAAGCGAAAAAGCTCCGGCAAACGAAAATCTGCTCGAAGAGGGGTTTAACGCGACCATTCGCGCGCTCTGGGGTTTACCAAAACCAGTGATTGCTGCCGTTGACGGCGTGGCAGCGGGTTTTGGTTGCTCTCTTGCCCTTGGAGCTGACCTCCGCCTTGCTTCAACAACGGCACAGTTTGCCTTACTTTTTATCAAGCGAGGGCTGACTCTTGATGGCGGGGCAAGTTATTTCCTTCCGCGGCTTGCTGGTATGCGTAGGATAGAAATGGCGTTAACCGGCGACATGGTGAATGCTGAAGAGGCATTGCGTATCGGGCTGGTGAACCGTGTCGTGGCCGAATCCGAATTCCAGAGCCATGTGGCAGCCTATGCTGAACGTTTGGCAAAGAATGCACCGTTGGCATTGGCGGCGATAAAGGCGTCCATCCAAAGAGCTTTGACAAGTAATCTTGACGATACCCTCACATGGGAAATGAAGGAACAACGCCGCATGAACAAAACCGAAGATTTTCGTGAAGGAGTTGCAGCCTTTCTCGAAAAGCGAGAACCAGTGTATAAAGGAAAGTAGAAAGTGGGATGGAATGAGCCAAGTGTTTATTGTTGGGGACATTCATGGATGTTCCCAGGAACTCGAAGTGTTAGTGACGGGCTTGCCGCTGCAAGCGGAAGATCGCCTCATCTTTCTCGGCGACTACATTGATCGTGGGTTAGAGTCTCAGGAAGTTGTAGAATTCTTATTGGGACTTAGAGACAAAGGACACTGTGAAGTAACGTTCTTGAAAGGGAATCACGAGGATATGTTTCTCGATTTCCTCGGACTTGCTGGTCATTATGGAGAGGCATTTTTGCACAACGGCGGCGGCGCGACGTTGCGGAGTTATCGGATCGCCCCGGGTGTGAGCGGGGCGGCGGCCTTGGCCGAGCTCCCGCCTGAGCACGTGCGCTTTTTCCAAGACCTCGAAATGTTTGCCGTCGTCGACCACGTGCTCTGCGTGCACGCCGGCGTCAATCCCCTCGTGCCCTTGGCAGAGCAGAGTGCCGAGGAGCTGTTGTGGATTCGCCAAGAATTTTTAGCCCATCCCCATCTCTTGCCCTACACCGTGGTGTTTGGGCACACGCCGCATCGGGCAGTGCGCTGGGAGTTACCGTACAAGGTGGGGATTGATACAGGGTTAGTGTATGGGGGGAAGCTGAGTTGTTTAGAGGTGCAGGAGAAGCAGTTATACCAGGTGGCCAAGGGGAGTGCGCGGGTACACGTGACTGATGTCTCCGCCTCCTGGACCCCTGCTGAGTCTCTACCCCCTATGTCGACCGTGCATCAAGTGCTTCCCCGCAGCATCGCGCTCGACCCCAGCGTCTTGAGAACAGTTTTTGCCTCTGACCCGCGTTTTTTCTATACCAATGCCGTCTATGAAGAGGCCTATAAGTCTCTTTTAGCGGCGATTCGTGAAAGAAAAGGGCTGATGACCCTTCTAGGCAAGCCAGGAACAGGAAAGACAAAACTACTGCGGTTGCTCACGAATTCCTTAGAAGAAACGGTTCACGAGATTTCCTGTGAAACTCCCAATACCACCTTTGAAATGTTACTTTCTGCCCTGTGTGACCAGCTGTCGCTACGCATGTCCCATACCGATGACGAGCAGGTGAAGCTTGAAGCGATTGAGGATGCCCTCTGGGCCTGGACCTACCGAGGAGGGACTGAAGTTCTCGTGCTTGATGACGCGCATAACCTTTCGTCCGAGGCACTCAAGAAGTTAGGTCAGCTGCTTGAGCTAGAAGGGCCGCACGGGAAATTATTGCAAATTGTCTTGGTGGGCCGTCCTGAATTAGAAGCGAAGCTTGCTGGCAAAGAACTGCGATGGCTGCAGGAGCGTATCGCCGTCCGCTGCCGTGTGACCCCACTGCACAAAAAGGAAATCGATACGTTTATTCACCATCGCTTCCGTGCTGCTGGTTGGAATCAGGAAGGGTTGTTCGATCCGGCTGTTATCGATATGATTGCCCAGCACTCTGAAGCGATTCCCCAACAAATCAATGCGATCTGTAACAACGCCATGGTGGCTGCCTATGCGACGGGTCAAGAGAAAATTTCTCCGCATATTATTGAAGAGATGGCAGTTGCTCTCAAGCATGAGTCAGGAATGAGATCCGGCGTGAAAGCGGACCCTCGGCAGTCTTTTGCTCAGATGCTCGAACAGTTGCGTCGCTCCTCGATATCTCCTCGCCAGTTAGCTTTATGGCGGCTCCGTTCTGCGGCTGGTCGGATCAGCAGGCGTCAAAAGATCGCCGCCGTTCTCGTGTTTTGCCTTGCGGTTGGGCTCCCGCTGATTAAGCCTCTCTCGGAAGCATGGCGGGGGAATGAGCCGGAGAGTACGATTTCCAACAAAGAGGAAGAATCTGTTTCTCCTCAAAGTAAAACCGGCAAAATTGACACGAGACGAAACTCGGGGAATGCCAAACAAGCGAAACGTCAGGTGTCACAAACTGATAGTATGAAACACGAGCGTCTGCTTGAGAACGAGCTACGGACAGACCTCGAGTGACAACACCGTTTGTGAATCACTGCTACGGCCTGGAGGACAAACGTCAATTATTGACTGCAGGCTACCTGAGAGTATCGATAGTAAGGAAGATAATTCACCTTCATTTAATGGGAGGCGAGGTCGTGCTCGGGGGCGCAGATCTTATTGTTGTGATTGCGTCCCTTGCTACTGCTTCAGAAGAGCCAGCGTCAAAGGGGACAGGGGTAGTATCGTCGAGTGGAAGCAAACGTGTCGGCAGGGAGCGTTCAGGTGGCGGATAAAAAACCTGTCGCGCCGGTTGGTCCCCCTCGCGAAGAAAAAGAACGGCACTGTGTAGTAAGTCGTCTTGTGTGAGTTGCCGGCTGAGGAATCGTTGCGCTTGGTCTTTGTTGAGATAGATCACCGCCTCGCGCAAGGTTAGATGTGGACCCGACGGGGTTTTTTGCAGGCCGCGCCAGGAGAAATGCAACCCGTAGCCGGCGATTTTTCCATCGTTAGCAATCTTTTGATCTTGCGCCAGAATCGATAAGAGCTCGCCCCCATATTGCGACAATAATTGTCGTACCAGAGGGAGGAGGTCAGCCTGATCTTCAAGAATATCGGGCATACCGAGAATAACTTCCAGATACCGGTCATCTGGAGTAGCACTGGCAGAATGGCTGAAGAAGCCCAGGCTTAACGACACGATGGTGTTCACGAATTGTAACTTCCCGACTGAACTCTGCGTCAAGCGTTCAAGGAGCTGGTCCAAGTTTTCACCATATGTTTCGCCCAACTGGCGAGCCTTCTGCGTGGAGTAATACATGGTGTAGTGTGACGGCGGAAGAAGGCTCGTTTTTCCGCTCACTGTCGGTTCGGTGCGACGTGAACTGCAACTACAACAAAACGTTGCCGTAACTAGGAGGAATCCGGTGCTCACAAACAATGAGCGATAGCCGCGTATAGTCATTCTTGATCTACCCTTTGCGCCCCATAAGCAAGAACCGGGGCCACTAGTACGTATTTGTCGTTTCACTATAGCAGTTACGAGAGGAGGCAGCCGATGTCATTGGGTTCACGGCCCGCTTTCCTCCCTTAAGCCTTTGTCTCAGATATTTGCCTGAAGCGGAAATTTTTTGTATTTCCAGTAAACCGATTTGAAAAAGTTCTTTTCTCCATATACCTTCCTATGGCATACTCCTGCACAAGAAGGAAAGGGGAATACAGAAGATCGGCGGGGAGCAGATTATTTTACGGAAAGAGATAATGAAGGCAGTTCGATGAGTCCTACGTCTAAGACCTCTCGGTAGCCTTCCTATGCGTATGTCATTAGGAAAAATCCTCCTTACGAAGAAACTCGTCGTACCAGAGCAGCTCGAAGTGGCCCTGAGCCGTCAGAAAGCGACCGGCGGGCGATTAGAAGATCATCTGCTTGCCTTAGGATTTCTTTCCCCAGACCAACTCGCGGCGGTAACCCAAGAGCCGCCGGTAATTCCGCAGACGATTGCTGAGACGGGATTAGACACTCAGCTCCTTCTTCGGATCATGGTGAAAGCGATGTTGGTGGAGGGGGTACAAACGGCTCCTGAGCTTTCGTGCCAGATTGCGCTGTCTCGCCGTATTGTCGAAGAATTATTACAAATCGCCAAAAAAGGAGCCCTGGTAGAAATACGCGGTGCGAGCGAACAAGATCTGGCCATTCTCCGCTATGCCCTCACGGAACTGGGACGCGAACGTGCGCTAGAGGCGTTACAGCAGTCTCCTTACGTTGGGCCAGTTCCTGTCACCCTTACTGATTATCGTAATCAAGTACAGAAACAGACGGTGACAAACGAACGAGTCACGAGCGAAGAACTGAAACGGACGCTGTCTCACCTCATCCTACCTCAGCAAGTCATTCGTCAACTTGGTCCGGCTATGAATTCCGGCAAACCGATGCTGTTATATGGACCAAGTGGTAATGGCAAAACCTCTATTGCGGAAGCCATTGGGGAAGCTTTTCAACAGACCGTGTATCTTCCCTACTGTCTCGAAGTGGGTGGTCACATCATCAAAGTCTTTGATCCTGTGGTCCACCAGGAAATTGCTCCCAGTCCTCCCACGCAAAACACTAAAGGCAGTGGCCTCGGCCCGCCGAAAGCGCAAACTGACCCACGGTGGGTCCATTGTCGCAGACCGGTGATCATTGCGGGCGGTGAACTGACTCTGGAAATGCTTGACCTTAAGTTTGATCCGATTTCGCACGATTACGAAGCTCCGTTGCAAGTGAAAGCGACAGGAGGTGTATTTGTTGTCGATGACTTTGGCCGACAACTTGTGCGACCGGCAGATCTTCTCAATCGATGGATCGTCCCACTAGAGAAGCGCGTTGATTATCTCACCCTGCACACGGGAAAGAAATTCGACGTACCTTTCGATGAGCTTGTGGTTTTTTCAACAAATTTATCGCCTAAAGAGATTATGGATGCCGCGTTTTTGCGTCGGTTACACTATAAACTCTGGATCGGGCCACCTTCTCTTGCGGACTACAAGCGACTGTTTGCTCGCGTCTGTGAGATCCGCGGGGTGCCTCTGCCTGAGGAAATTCTCTCGTATATCCTTAATGTCTTTTACTCGCAAACGGACATCCGTGCGGCGGCTTTTCATCCCAAATTTATCGTTGAACATGTGCTTTCGGCCTGTTTCTATAGAGGAATCTCGCCACAGCTTGATGAAGAGCTGGTGAAGGATGCTCTACAAAACTTACTGATTATCGATGTGGATGAGGTTGCGAAAAGCGCGTAAAGTTTTTACATAGTGAAGGGTTGCGTACAAGTCAGGCCGAGAGTGTGCAAAGAGCATGTGATCTTGTGAGGAATGATGACAGGGCGTGAGCAGAATGCGACGGATACTGAGCGCGGAGCGGTAGTGGCATGTCAAGTGCTACTTTTACATTCCCCAGGCTCCTCCCCAGTAGCAATCCAAAAGCTGCTTGAGGAACGCAACTTCCTCATCCATATCAGCCGCACCTGGGAGGAGGCTGAGCGCGTATGCGCCCATGTGCCGAAGGATCAACTGCAGTATGTTTTTCTTGATCAAACTATGTGCAATGGCAGTAGCTGGGAACCTTTTGTTCAGCGTATGCACTCGCTTGCAGATGACTCCGTGCTGGTCCATTTCCATCCGCGATATCCCCATAGATTAGCCTATTTACTGAATCCTCAGATCACTGGTGGTGTAGCGGTGGCGAGTGGCGATGATCGCCAAATGACTGCCATGATAGGGGAAAGTGCACGATTTCGCGAGGTCGTAAGCCTGGTGCATCGCTATGCACCGTATGAAATCACGGTGTTGATCACCGGTGAAACCGGGACAGGGAAAGAAGTCATGGCCCGCTACATTCACGCCCACAGTAACCGACACGATGGGCCACTGGTGGCGTGTAATATGACCGCAATCCCTGAATCGTTGATCGAAAGTGAGCTGTTTGGCTACGTGAAAGGGGCATTCACTGGGGCTGAACGTAACAAAAGAGGACTCATTGAAGCGGCCGAAGGTGGTACGCTCTTTCTTGATGAAATTGGTGACCTGCCATTAGCAATCCAGCTCAAGCTCCTGCGCTTTCTGGAAAGCCGAGAATTCTATCGTGTCGGCGAATCGGTGCCGAAAACTGCCGACGTGCGCATTATTGCCGCGACCAATAAGCAGATGGAAAAAGCTATTCAAGAACAGCGCTTTCGTGAAGACCTGTACTATCGCCTGAACAGCGCTAGAGTGATTCTGCCTCCCCTGCGAGAGCGACAAGAGGACATCCTGCCCCTGGTCGAATACCTAACGGGGCAATGTTGCCAGCAAATGCAAAAGGCCCCGAAAAAAATTAGCCAATCCGCGCAAACCCTACTCCAGGAGTACTCGTGGCCAGGGAATGTGCGGGAACTACGCAATGTGGTTGAGAGTGCCGTCCTGGTCTCAGACGGTGAGTATATCACTATAAGTGACCTTCCTATGCATTTGCAGCAGTACGCAACCGGCCACCGTGAAGAGCTGAGCGTGAAAGTAGTCGGTCGGATTGACGAGGCAGAACGAGAAGTGATTCATGCCGCCTTACGCGAGACCAACGGCGACAAAGCCTCCGCCGCCAAGCGCCTCGGGATCTCCGTACGGACGCTCTACCGTAAGCTGGAAAAGTTTACCGACTTTAAGGAAGAGAAACGCACGTCGCCTTCGCCTTCGTCTTAGCTGACTTTGTTGAGCAGCGTTTCTTTCAGGTCGTCCAGTTTCGAAGATTCTGCCAGCAGAATTTCCAACTGGTCGCCCACTGCGGTTGCTGATTTGTTGATCACCCCGCGCGGTAATTCAAGCACACTACGGGCGCGCAAGTGTAACCGTGAGAGTCGCCGCGGCGCGAGGTCACAGATCGTCGCCAACACTTTGTTATTCTGATCGAGAAAAATGACGTCGATCGGGAACTTCATCCCGACCGTATGAACACCCTTGCTCGGAATGAGCCACAACGCTTCTTCTGGTCCCAGCGACTGTCTGCGGAGGAGGCCGACGAGGCGAGTAAAAAAGTTATCTGCTTTTCTGACAGTTGTGGCAAGCCAAGTTTTTTTCGTTAAATTTAACGCCGGCATCGTTCTATCGTCCTGCGCCAGCCAGACTGGAGAAGATCTTTACGAGGTTGATCGCTGGTGGGGCAAAAATTACGCAAAATAGCGCTGGCATAATACAAAATGCCAACGGGAGAAGCAACTTGATGACTAATTTTCTTGCCGCTTCCTCGGCTTTTTGAATGCGTTTTTGCCGCATGGTTTCCGCATACACACGTAACGATCTGCCAATACTCCCGCCGATTTCTTCTGTTTGTACGAGAAAGGCGGTGAGGCCACGAACTTCTTCAAGGTCGAGGCGATCCCCTAAGCGCGTCAGCGCTTCTCGTCGCGTGAGTCCAGCTTGCATTTCGCGACTCATCAACAGCAGTTCTTCCCCGACGGCCAATCCCTGACTCTTTTGCTCTTGGGCGACTTTCACTAACGCATTGTCGACCCCCAGACCCGCCTCCACGCTGACCACGAGAAGGTCTAGCGTGTCCGGAAACGTTTCGCGAATGTCGCGCATGCGCTGCCGTGCCTTCCGCCGAATGTTGCTATGCGGCAATAAGTAACCAATTCCCGCTGCGACAATGACCAAGAGCACGGTGCTCGAGATCGGCGCAAAAGACAGCGAGGCGAGCAGAAACGCCGCCGTCGCAAACGCAACGGTGGAAAAAATACAGACTCCCCAAAAAATACGAACAGCGCGTTCGCCTGAATACCCAGCCTGATGAAGTGTGCTACTGACAGCGGTATAGGCTTCCGGCAACTCCTTCTCACCAAGGAAAAAATTCGTTGTTTGTTCCCAAAAGGTTCTGTCGCCTTGATCGACTAGCGTCGTTTGTCCGTTGGCCCGCGCAGAACTCGCAGAGATCGCAGCCAGACGCTTCTGAATAATCTCTTCTTCGCTTTCAACGCGGGGTGCTAAGAAGAGAAGCGACAGTCCCCCGACAAAACCGAATGTGCCAATCGCAGCAAGGAAGAGTTCCATAGCAAGACGCTCTCTCTGGATTAGATATGTAGGCGCAATAAGCGGCGAAACGCAAAAATTCCCACGATCTCAAGAATCAGCGCGATCATGAGCATCGTCCAACCGATCTGACTCTGTGAGACCTCACGCATGAGCTTAGGGTCGAGGGTATACATACCAGCGAACATAGCAGGGGGCAGCGAACACACCACCCAGGCTGCCATACGATTTTGGGCGGTGAGACTGTTGATCTCGCGCTCAACACGAAACCGTTCGCGGATCACATTGGCGAGGTTATTCAACAGTTCTGCTAGGCTGCCACCAACTTCGCGTTGGACGGTCAGCGCTGTGCTGAACAGACGCATTTCGGGAAGCGGAAGACGTTCGACAAAACTCTTGAGCCCCTCTGCAAGGGGCAACCCAAGATTGAGTTCTTCTACAAAGAGGGCAAACTCAGTACCAATGGGATCAGGCATCTCTTTAGCGACGTAGGCCTGTGCCTGACTCAGCCCCAGACCAGCCTGCAAGCCCTGCGCCATGATATCGAGTCCATCCGGAAGTTGTTCTAAGAAGCGTCGCATACGTCGTTGTGCCAAGTATTTTAGATACATGTACGGGCCGACGGCGGTGAACAGGCCACCAAAAAGCGAGAACAGCGCCGACTGATTAAAGACGGTTAACAACACCGCAAACGCTGCGGCAGCGGTCGTGATCGAGAGCAACGCGAAGAGCCCAACACTAATATTTAGATTAGCCCGATCTAACAGCAGATCCAAATCTCTTGCAACTTGCTGCTCAGCGAGAAAGCGATGAAAGCCAGGAATTTCACTATACAGAGATCCTTTGAGTAACTGCTGGGCGCCGGGTGTTCCTGGTGCTAGGAAGGTTAACCGCTTACGGATGCGGGCTTGCGGCGAACTCTCTATTGCCTGAGCAAAGAGAATGATGGCAATAAACAAACTCGAGGCTGCCAAGAAGGCGAGAATCGCAAGAAGAAAGATAGTCATATGGCTCTCTTTTTTAAGGACATCGTGTTGAAGTAATAGGCTGGGATTTTTTGTCCATATCGTTCAAGGCGATCGAGAAAGGCAGGGCGCACTCCGGTTGCCGTAAACTCTCCGATCACTTTGCTATTTTCAATGGTGGTTTGATTGAAACGGAAAATCAATTGCGAGGTGATGGTTGGTCCTTCCATGCCGGTGACCTCAGACAGTTCCACAATTTTACGGCTACCATCGCTGAGGCGAGAGAGTTGGATGATGATATCAATCGCCGCGGAAATTTGTTCGCGTAAGGCGCGTTCCGGTAGGTTCAGTCCAGCCATCAACATCATCGTCTCAACACGGGACAAGGCGTCGCGCGAGCTGTTAGCATGGATGGTACTCAGCGAACCGTCATGACCTGTATTCATGGCCTGAATCATGTCTAACGCCTCTCCTCCCCGTACTTCTCCAAGAACAATACGGTCCGGTCGCATGCGCAGCGCGTTACGCACTAAGTCGCGTTGCGTCACTGTTCCTTTCCCTTCAATATTGGGAGGACGTGTTTCGAGGCGGACGACGTGTTCTTGCTGCAGTCTGAGTTCTGCGGAATCTTCGATGGTGATGATCCGTTCATGGGAGGGGATGTAGTCAGAGAGACAATTGAGCAGCGTGGTCTTTCCCGTGCCGGTTCCGCCAGAGATCAGGATATTGAGCCGTGCTTTGACACAGGCGGCGAGGACTTCGGCAATCAGGTCGGGAACAGATTGGAGTTGGATAAGATCTGTCATGGTCAATGGGTCAGGGCCAAAGCGCCGGATCGAAAGAATGGGGCCGTCGAGTGCTAGCGGGGGAATGATCGCATTTACGCGTGACCCATCAGGCAGACGCGCGTCGACCATCGGTGACGATTCATCAATGCGACGGCCAATGCGTGACACAATCCGCTCGATAATTTGCATCAGATGACTATTGTCATGAAAGCGAACCGCGGTTTTCTCTAGTCGTCCTTCACGCTCAATAAAAACATTTTCATACGTGTTCACCAAAATGTCGGAGATGGTCGGATCGGCCATGAAGAACTCAATGGGGCCTAACCCGAAGGCTTCATGTTGAACTTCAGTCACCAGCCGCTCGCGGTCACTCCGGCTCAGAGGTAAAGCCTCTGCCATAATCAGATCTTCGAGAATGCGGCGGATCTCCGCCCTCACCACGTCACTATCGAGGCTAGAGACGCGCGTGAGGTCGATTGTATCGATCAATTTGCGGTGGATTTTAATTTTGATATTTTGCGTAAACGTATCAGGAGCGGCCATGCGCTCGGTGCGTACGAGCGCCTTGTTAGGTGTTTCAAGACGAGCACGGTCCAATTCTCTTCGCGTAGACTCAAATGGAAACGGGGTTCGCATGCCAGCCTCCCTTAGCGAGCTGATCGGATTGGCAGTAAGCGGCTGAGTAGGCTCTTTTTCTTGTTGTCAAATTCCGGGCGTTGGGTTGGTACATACGAGAGTTCACGGACCAGGGTCTCTGCCAGAATCCGATAATTCTTTGCTAGCTTGGAACTCGGATTGGCCTCCTGAATCGGCACTCCTTGGTTAATCGCCGTAATGGCGGTCGGATAGTCGTTGGGCAGAGAAAAAAATGTTGGCACCGCCAGCGTCCTTTCGACGGACTCTTGGCTCAGCAACTTCGTCTTCTCATAACGATTCAACACCAGACGCACCTTTTTGGTATCGATGCGCAATCGTTCAAAAGAATCTAACGCCTTGTGGGCACTACGGAGGGCCGGAATACTCATCTCCATGACAAAGAGAATAAGGTCGGATTTATCCAAGGCAACAAACGACAACTCGTCAAATGCTTTCGGGGCATCGACGAGCACGTAGTCAAACGCCTGCGTCAAGGAATCGAAGATTTGATCGATGTCACTTGCAGTTATTTTCCCTGATTCCTCGGCATTGGTCGGTTCTGCTAAAACGCGAACTCCTGAACCATGCTTGGCGAGCGACCCTTCGATCACGAGCGGGTCAACCCGTTGCAGACTTTTGACGAAATCGAGAATCGTGTAGGACGCGTCGAGATTGAGGAAGCTCGTGAGAGAGCCAAATTGTAAGACCAGATCAACCAGGCTGACCGTTTTCTGCTGTGCTGTTGCGAGGGCCACACTGACGTTCGTCGTTACTGTAGAGGTGCCGACCCCACCTTTCGAAGAAAAGACCGTCACCAAATGGCCTAGCTGTCGGTGCGTCGCGGTGTGTAAATGAATCCGATTCCGTAGCCGTTCGAGCGATTGCAGAACCTCAGGCCAGTTGAACGGTTGCGAGAAAAACTCCGTGGCTCCCGACCGCAACGCCCGCAAGATAATGGGTGAGCTGCTATCTGCGGTCGTCATGATTAAAGAGACGTTGGAGAACTGCTGGGTGAAACCTTCCAGGGCTTGAAACATTTTGTCAGGGTCACGTCCGAGGTCGACCACTACGACAACTGGACCGGAAGTTCTTTGCAGAAGTTCGGTGGCTTCGTCCAAACTATACGGTTTGCGATTGACGAAAAAGCTGGCATCCCGTTCTAGTTGTTGTCGTAACGAGGCAAGCGCGATGCTGTCTTCTCCGATAAGCACAACAGGAATCTTCATACAAAATTCTTACTCCTTAAAACCTAAGACGTTTACGGTATAGTATGGCCCGCGGCCGGAGGTTGGTTACTCGCAGGCGGTGGCGCCGACGGCGAGTGCGGGAGCACTCGCCCTTCAGGAGCAGGCGTGACCGTCTGCGGCAGTGGTTCAGGTGCTGGGAGGCGGCTGGTTGGAGTTGACTCACCTAGAGGAGCTTCCTGCAAAGAGGAGCGTGGAACTGGGACAGGCGACGGAGGCACAGAACTTGGAGAGACCGCAGCGCCAGGGGGCGTGGGTATCGGCACTTGACGAAAATCGGGATCATTATATTTGCGAGGCGAGGGGAGTGGAGGTTGGACTCCAGGACGCAAAGCCTTCACAATATGTGGGGTCACAACGAAAACTAATTCTGTCTCCTGGTTACGGAAGCGCGTAGTACGGAAGAGGGCCCCAAGGATCGGCAGATCGCCTAAAAACGGAATCTTAGTGAGATCCCGCAGAGTCCGACGATCAAGAAGTCCACTAAGGATGAGGGTTTCTCCTTCGCGCATCTCGATACGATTGACACTGCGCCGTACTCGTAGGCCAGGAACGGAAACGCCACCGAATGTAATTGAGACAGAGGGGTCGATCTCGCTGACTTCCGGAAAAATGCGTAAATCAATCGTATCAGACCAGGTAATTGTTGGAACAAAATCCAAGCGTACGCCAAACGGCTTAAACTCGATGTTGATCCGGTCTATGGTGGCAAAAGGGATGGGTACTTCTCCGCCAGCCAGAAATCCCCCAGAGCGCCCGTTTTTCATCACTAATTGGGGTTGCGCCAGAATCTCCGCGATCTGCTTGTCTTGAAAGAGACGATACACCGTAGTGAGTGCGACATTCCCAGTGACGTGCGAAAGGACGGCCGAAGTTCCACCTCCGAAAGTGGTCGTGGGCGGGAATGTGGTAGGGTTC